>JAERMT010000554.1_pt1 | contig 11207 bp, 7 predicted proteins | sample 9267081 | NCBI WGS metagenome assembly JAERMT01 (sample SAMN17071939, study PRJNA684904) | human gut metagenome | isolation source: diarrhea sample from child under the age of five | host: Homo sapiens | place: South Africa: Mafikeng, Mafikeng Provincial Hospital | collected 2019-09
GAATTGGAGCAATCTGGTATCATCATAAATATTCTGCCGTGACAGATTTCTCACTCATTTTCATCTCAGACGGTGTACCGGCAAACAGCAGTCTTCCTCCGGCATCTCCTCCTTCTGGTCCTAATTCTACCACATAATCAGCGGATTTGATAAATTCTATGTTATGTTCGATAACAAAAATGGAATTCCCTTCATCCACCATCTGGTTCAGAAGCTTTAACAGACTCCGGACATTCTTGATATGCAATCCGTTTGTCGGCTCATCAAGAATGAAAATACGGTCTTTACTTCCGAGATAGGAAGCAAACTTCATTCGCTGCAACTCTCCGCCGGATAAAGTAGAAAGTGCCTGATTCAGGTGCAGATAAGAAAGCCCTACTTTTTCCAGAGGCTCCAGCGCTTCGCTGATCTTTGTTCCCCTGAAGAATTCCCCTGCCTGTGCAACAGTCAGATCCATCACTTCCGCAATATTCTTTCCATCTACTTCGTATTGCAAAACTTCTTTTGAATACCGAAGTCCTTTACACACATCACAGGTCGTCTCGATGTCATCCATAAATGCCATATCCGATACGATCACTCCTTTTCCCTTACATGCCGGACACTTTCCTGCGCCGTTAAAAGAAAACAAAGATGCCTTCTGACCGCACCGCTTTGCAAATATTTTCCGGATTTCATCTGCGACTCCCAGATAGGTCGCCGGAGTGGATCTGAGACTTGCACCTGCAGCGCGCTGGCTTACAAACACCACATCCTCTCCCATACTGCGGTAAAAGCTTTCCATCAGAGAACTTTTTCCGGATCCGGCAACACCAGCGATCACAACCAGATTTCCTATTGGAAATTCGATGGTAATATCCTTCAGATTGTGAAGATGGATATGCTCCATCCGCCATATTCCTTTCGCTTCCCTTGCCTTTGCTTTCAGAGAAGTAGTAAGCCGCATCTCTTCTCCGGTCGGCGTATCACTCTTTAAAAGTTCCTTATAACTGCCTTCAAATAAAACTCTTCCACCGGCCATTCCCGGTTCCGGACCCATTTCCACAATGTGATCGGCCATCTCGATCATTTTCCGGTGATGCTCCACCAGAACAACCGTATTTCCACCATCTCTCAATTTTTCCAGTGCACGGCGCATCCGCTCAATATCATGATTATGAAGCCCTGCACTCGGTTCATCCAGAATATACAACAAATCAGAAAGCGAGGAATTCAGGCATTTTGCAATCTTGCATCTCTGGATCTCTCCACCAGATAAAGTAGATAACCCTCTGTCCAGAGACAGATATCCCAGTCCGATATCTATAAGTGCAGACAGTTTGGTATGCAGTGTATCCTGAATATCTTTTGCAAGCGGATCTTCTATTTGGTCAATCCACGCACGCAGCTCGGATAATGGAAGTTTTATTACATCAGCAATATTTTTTCCGTCAATTTTGCAGGACAACACCTTCTGATTCAATCTTGCCCCATTACACTCCGGACAAACTCCATGACTGGTGATCGGATCCAATAACTCCCTGTGAAGTTTTCCTTCTTCCGAATTTAGGACACTGCGGTACATCCGATGCACAAGACCTTCGTATTTCGCAGTTTTCGGCCATCCTTCCGGTGGATTCTTAAGACGTATCTGCGGTGAATACAAAAACAGTTCCAGTTCTTCTTCGGAATAGTCTTTAATCTTCTTATTCAGATCAAACAATCCACTGTTTGCATAGCGGATCCATCTCCACTGCCCCGGCTCAAATGCCACATAATGGATCACCCCGTCATCATTCAGACATTTATCAAAATCCACCAGCTTATGCACATCCAAATCTGTCACTTCTCCAAGTCCGTTACACCGCAGGCAGCATCCCTGTGGATGATTGAATGAAAAGCTGTCTGAATAACCGACAAAAGGCTGTCCCACTCTGGAAAATAAAAGCCTCAGAAGGGTATAGGTATCCGTATAAGTTCCAACCGTCGACCGCTGATTCGGCGACGGCTTTTTCTGATTGATCACAATTGCTGCCGGTAGATTCTCAATCCGTTCTACATGCGGTCTTCCGTATTTGGGAAGATATTGCTGCACAAAACTCGGGAAAGTATCATTTAATTCCCTGCGTGACTGCGCCGCAAGAGTATCCAGAACCAGCGAAGATTTCCCGGAACCTGATACTCCGGTAAATACTGTGATCTGATGCTTTGGTATCCGGATGGATACATTTTTCAGGTTATTCTCCGTCGCATGGTGAACAATAATCTCATTTGTTTCCATATATTTATATTCCTCTGTTTTACTCTTTCTACAGTAATTTCTGTATTTCTTATTGTATCTTTATCAAAAAAGAAAGTAAATAGCAAGTTTTGGTTGACTTTAGTATGGTAGATTGATAATATAGTGACGTGACGTTTTTTGAAATTATATGAGGAGAGATTATTATGAAAAAAATAACAGCACTTGCACTTACTTCAGCAATGGTATTATCCCTTGCAGCATGCGGAGGTTCATCTTCCGATACAAAAACTTCAGATGATTCAAAAAAAGCATCCAAAAGCGATGTAGAATACGTTCAGGACAAAGGAACCCTGGTAGTTGGAATCACTGATTTTGAACCAATGGATTACAAAGATGATAACGATGAATGGATCGGTTTTGATGCTGATATGGCAAAAGCATTTGCAAAAAGTCTTGGCGTTGATGCTGAATTTGTCGAGATCGACTGGGACAATAAAGTCATGGAGCTGGATGGAAAAACCATCGACTGCGTATGGAATGGTATGACACTTACTGATGAAGTAACCAGCGCAATGGCATGCACCTCCGCTTACTGTAACAATGCGCAGGTAGTGGTTGTTCCTTCTGATAAAGCAGACAAATATCAGGACAAAGACAGTCTGAAGGATCTTTCTTTTGCAGTTGAATCCGGAAGTGCCGGAGAAGAAGCTGTAAGCGGAGAAGGATATGACTACACTGCGGTTTCTTCACAGTCTGATGCCCTGATGGAAGTTGCAGCCGGAACCTCTGATGCAGCAGTCATCGACCTTCTGATGGCCGGTGCTATGGTCGGAAAAGGTACCGGATACGAAAATCTGACTCATACCGTTGAGCTTACTACCGAAAAATATGGTGTTGGATTCCGCAAAGGTTCCGACCTTGCAGACAAACTGAACGAATTCTTCAAGACAAGCTACAATGATGGTTCTATGAAGAAATGCGCTGAAACCTATGGGGTTCAGGATGCCATCATTGAGCAGAAATAATATTTAAGGCAGGAACTTTTTATGGATCTGATTATGAAACAAATGCCGGTCGTAGTGTCCGCACTGAATGTCGGCTTTTTACAAACTTTAAAATTATTTATTGTGACGCTGATCGGCGCCCTTCCTCTCGGACTGGTCATTGCCTTTGGCTCCATGTCTCATTTCAAGCCTCTTAGCTGGCTTGCGAGACTGATTGTCTGGGTGATCCGTGGTACCCCGCTGATGATCCAGCTTCTGATCATCTACTATTTCCCCGGGCTGGTCTTACATAACCCGATCTGGGGTGGTGGTGAAACAGGACGATTCCTTGCAGCAGCCGTATCTTTTATCATCAATTACGCCTGCTATTTTTCAGAGATCTACCGCGGTGGAATCCAGGGTGTTCCGGAAGGTCAGAAAGAAGCCGGTCTTGTACTTGGCATGACAAAGCATCAGATCTTTTTCAAGATCACACTCCTTCAGATGATCAAACGCATCGTACCACCGATGTCAAATGAGATCATCACCCTGGTAAAAGATACTTCTCTTGCACGTATTATCGCGCTGCAGGAGATCATCTGGGCAGGACAGGCATTTATGAAAGGCTCACATGGCATCTCCGGTGCCATCTGGCCGCTGTTCTTTACCGCTGTTTATTATCTTATTTTCAATGGTATCCTGACCGTTCTTCTCGGACGCCTTGAAAAGAAACTGGAATATTTCAGATAAGGAGAATTCATATTTATGCCAATCTTAGAAGTAGAACATATCAATAAATCTTTTAATAAAACTCCTGTCTTAAAAGACGTTGGATTTAATCTGGAAAAAGGACAGGCTGTTTCCATCATCGGATCTTCCGGAAGTGGAAAGACAACGCTTCTCCGCTGCCTGAACTTTCTGGAACATCCGGATAACGGAATTATCCGGGTAAATGGCGAAACACTTTTTGATGCCTCTGTCCCGGCAACCACTCAGGAATCCGTGATCCGTAAAAAACGACTGCATTTTGGTCTGGTGTTCCAGAACTTTAATCTTTTTCCGCAGTATACCGCTCTGGAAAATGTAATGCTTGCCAAAAAGCTTCTCGCCGCAGAGCAGCCGGATTTTAAAGAAAGAAAACGTGAAATCCTGACCGCCATCGAGGTACAGGCAAAGGTTCTTCTGACACAGATGGGGTTGGATAACCGGATGGACAATTATCCGCATCAGCTTTCCGGCGGACAATGCCAGCGAGTTGCTATTGCAAGGGCACTTGCCCTGCAACCGGACATCCTCTGTTTTGATGAGCCGACTTCTGCACTGGATCCGGAACTGACCGGAGAAGTATTAAAAGTTATCCGCGAGCTTGCCGACCAGAATACGACGATGATCATTGTAACCCATGAGATGGCATTTGCACGCGACGTTGCCGATCATGTGATCTTTATGGACGACGGACGCATCGTTGAACAGGGTGATCCGCGTCAGGTGTTTGAAAATCCAAGTGAAGAGAGAACAAAACAGTTTCTTTCGCGGTTTCATGAAGGATAAGCTGTTAGATGAAGAAGAGGACTTGTAAGGTTTTAGTCTTACAAGTCCTCTTGAAATTTTATCTATTACATTTTTCCATTTGTGGGTAGCATTCTTTCGCAAACTTTTTGTTATCCCAATAGCATGGTTTTTGAGGTGTCTTATAAAGATCGCATTCACTACATCTGTTTATTGTCTTTTTGTCCTTTTCCTAACTTCACCTGCTTTCCCATTTTCATTGACTTTCCCTTTGCCGCACCTTATACTTAAAAGTAATGACTTAAGAAACGAGGGAAATATTCTATGTCAAAATCTTCAGCCAAACTGATGACAGAAGGCTCTATCTGGAAGCGTATCGTTGCTTTTGCGATCCCGCTTTTCTGGGGAAACCTTTTTCAGCAGCTATATAACACCGCCGACTCTCTGATCGTTGGAAATTTTCTTGGAAGCTCTGCGCTTGCCGCTGTTAGCTCTTCCGGTAATCTGATCTTTCTTATGGTCGGTCTTTTTAATGGAATCGCCATCGGATCCGGTGTCATCGTTGCCAAATATTACGGTGCCAGAGACATTGCGAATCTACAGAAATCCATCCATACAACCGTTGGTTTCGGACTGATCTGCGGCGTGATCCTTACCATTGTCGGTATCATTGCCGCACCACAGATCCTGGTACTTATGGGAACACCGGAGGCGGTACTTCCAAACTCGATTACTTATTTCCGGATCTACTTTACCGGCTCACTTGCCTTTGTCATGTACAACTTCTTTGTCGGCATTCTGCAGTCCGTCGGTGACAGTACCCATCCTCTGATCTACTTAATCGTTTCTTCGGTAACGAATATCATTCTTGACCTTGTACTGATCGCAGGTCTTGGATTTGGTGTAGGTGCTGCCGCTTTTGCAACTGTCATTTCACAGTTTTTAAGTGCTATTCTCTGTATGGTACAGCTGCTTCACAGTCCGGAGGAGTTTCGGCTTCATCTGAACCGCATCAATCTGGATTCCTATATGCTCCGCCAGATCATTTCTTATGGTCTGCCCGCAGGACTCCAGAACTCGATCATTTCTCTGGCAAATGTATTCGTCCAGGCAAATATCAACCAGTTTGGGGAAATGGCGGTTGCCGGATGTGGTTCTTATATGAAGATCCAGGGATTTGGGTTCCTTCCGATCACCTGTTTTGCTCTGGCACTTACTACTTTTATCAGTCAGAATCTGGGAGCAAAAGAATATGACCGTGCTAAAAAGGGCGCTGTATTCGGTGTGATCTGCTCTCTTACGATCTCTGAGCTGATCGGTATCTGCGTGCATTTTACCGCTCCACAGCTTCTGTCTGCTTTCAGTTCCACCGCAGAGGTTATCCATTACGGAGCCATGCAGGCACACACGGACACCTTTTTCTACTTCCTGCTTGCTTTTTCACACTGTATGGCAGGAATCATGCGCGGAGCCGGTAAATCCACAGTCCCGATGTATGTTATGCTGGTATGCTGGTGTCTGATCCGCGTTACCTATATCGTAATTATTTTAAAATTCATTCCGTCCATTCAGATGATCTTCTGGGCTTACCCGATGACCTGGGCGCTCAGTTCCATTGCTTTTCTGATTTATTTTCTGAAGTCAGACTGGATACACGGACTGGAAAGATAAATTCCACAAATTTATACTTGACTCATCGTATACAAAAAACCATTACAGGATCTGATGAAATCACATCTCTCCTGCAATGGTTTTCTTTTATCCTAACCCACATACAGTTTCTCACTGCTGTATCCGTTTTATTTCCATTATTTATCCATTTATATTTCCGTTTCGTCAAGAATGCGGAAATGTTTCCTGTCTACTTCGATCAGCCTATCTTTCTGCATCTTCCCAAGCTCATTTGACATCGCGGACCTGTCTACATTCAGATAATCTGCAAGCTGCTGCCGGTTGAACGGGATCTCGAATTCTTTCTTTCCGTTTTCCATAGCCTGATAAGATAGATACGACAGCAGTCTTCCCCGGATCGATTTTGATGAAATATGAAAAATCCGTTTCGACAGACGGAGATTCTTCTCTGCGGAAAGCTTCAGCAGATTTTCAATTAACGTATGATGAAACACACACGAATTGGAACAGACTTTCAGTATCCTTCCCACATCAAGAAACAAAATTCTTGCCTCTTCTGCCGCAACTACATTGACCATCAGCTTCTGCCCAGGAATCGCTGCATATGTTTCTGCAAAAATCTCGCCTCTTCCAGCCCGGTCCAGAATGCTGTGATTCCCCCAGATATCATCATTCTCAATGAACACGCTGCCGGAAAGAACCACGCCCATCGAAGTAACCTCATCCCCGGCATGGTAAATGATTTCATCTTTTTTATAAGTCTTTTCTACCGGATTCAGACAGTTCAGCATCTGTCTGGCGTCCTCCTTCGTGACGCCCCGGAAAATTGCTGCCTCCTCAAATATGCCCATTTTCTGCTACTCCTCAATTCTCAATGCATTTCTGTCCGCTTTTTAACCAAATCAAAAAGCAAAACAAATTACGAATATCCACCTGACTTTATTTCCAAAAGTTATTTTTTTCGTTTCTTTCTCTGATATATTCTGCGTAGTCCATCTTCTGTCTCCTTTTGCAATCTTGTTTTTATAGTCTTTTCGTCTTAGTATGTGCCCGGATTGCTCCATTACTATACCATTCATGCTTTTGGCACTTACACCATCTTACTATATTTTTGCAAAATCGGCAAATCTGTTCTGTTTATCTCAGCCGGATAAAACAACATTCTCTATAGACATTCATTCAATAAGATTTTTAAACTCAATCATTTCCAACCTATACCAAAAACGGAGAACAAAATTTTTCAAAGTTGTACATGACTTGAACAATCCCGTTCTCCGGTTAATATCTTATGATTTCCTGTTCCCTGACATAACCTCACATTTGTCAGATTCTGCGTCTATTTTATAAACATCGCATCCCCAAAGCTGAAGAATCGATATCTCTCTTTAACTGCTTCTTCATATGCCGCAAGCACATGCTCTCTTCCGGCAAGCGCACTTACCAGCATGATCAGCGTTGACTCCGGTAAATGGAAGTTCGTGATCAGGCAGTCCAGTACCTTGAATTTATAGCCCGGATAGATGAAAATCTCTGTCCATCCACTGCACTCTTTTAACTTTCCGTTTTCATCAGCCGCAGATTCTACGGTCCGGCAGCTTGTCGTTCCGACGCAGATCACCCGGTGTCCGCTCTCTTTTGCACGGTTGATCTTTTCTGCCTCAGATGCCTCGATCCGGTAGAATTCCGAATGCATATGGTGATCCAGAATATCATCCGCTTTTACCGGACGGAAAGTTCCAAGTCCGACATGAAGCGTTACATGCGCAATCTCCACACCTTCTGCTTTGATTTCTTCCAGAAGCTCCTGTGTAAAATGCAGTCCTGCCGTCGGAGCAGCCGCAGATCCGGAATGCTTTGCATACACGGTCTGGTAACGATTCTTGTCCTCCAGCTGGTGGGTGATGTAAGGCGGAAGCGGCATCTGTCCAAGCTGATCCAGAATCTCTTCAAAAATTCCTTCGTATTCAAAATGGATCAGACGGTTTCCTTCCTCTACAACCTCCAGAACTTCCCCTTTCAGAAGACCGTCCCCGAAGCTGACTCTTGCTCCGGGTTTCATCTTCTTTCCTGGTTTTACAAGTGTTTCCCAGACATCATTTCCTTTTCGTTTTAAAAGAAGAACTTCGACTTTTCCGCCGGTTCCTTCTTTTTCACCGATCAGTCTTGCCGGGATAACCTTGGTATCATTGATCACAAGGCAGTCTCCCGGTTTGAGATAATCTTTGATCTCACGGAAAATGTGATGACTGGTTGCACCGGTTTTTTTATCAAGAACAAGCAGTCTGGAACTGGATCTGTCTTCAAGCGGATCCTGCGCGATCAGCTCTTCCGGTAAATCAAAATAAAAATCCTGTCGTTTCATTCTTTTGACCTCTTTTCGCCTACTTACGAAGCTCGATACCCATTTCCTCCAGTGCCTTTAAGATACGGTTCATAGCAGCTGAAATGTCAGCTTCTTCCAGAGTCTTATCTTTTGCACGGAATGTGATAGAGTAAGCAACAGACTTGAAGCCTGCCTTGATCTGAGCGCCTTCATAAATATCGAACAGCTTATAGCTTTCCAGATAAGCGCCACCCTTGTTCTCGATCACTTCTTCAACCTGTCCTACCAGGATGGATTTTGGCATTACCATACTGATATCACGGCTGACTGCCGGGTATTTTGCAATTCCTTCGTATTTTCTTTCAAATGTTGCAAGCTCTGTGATCTGTGGCATATCAATGACAGCAACGTATGCTCTTTCACCGATTCCATAGATATCAGCAACTTCCGGATGAACCTCACCCATGTATCCGACAACCTTTCCATCGTAAACGATGTTTGCCTGACGTCCCGGATGAAGGAAGTTCTTTCCTGCATTTGGATCATAGGTTTCTTTCTTATGAAGTCCGACTTTTTCAAAGAACTCTTCTACAACACCTTTCATACTGAAGAAGTCTCCATCTCCGTACATTCCAAGTGTAAACTGCATTCTTTCGTCCGGCAGTTCTGTCAGTGGAAGTGCCTTTGGAAGATAAATATTTCCAAGCTCGTACAGACGGACATTTTTATTTCTTCTGTTGTAGTTTGTTGCAAGAGATGTCAGCATACCATTCAGAGATGTTGTACGCATAACACTGTAATCTTCTCCAAGCGGGTTCATGATCTGGATTGCCTGACGCATCGGATCATCCTTGTCGAGGAGGAGCTTGTCAAATACCTTCGGGCTTTCAAATGAATAAGTCATTCCCTGGCTGAATCCACAGAATTCTGCAATATTTCTTGCTACTTCTTCCACACGAAGCTTAAAAGAAAGCTTACCAGTTGTAGCTTCACCTGTAGGCAGTGTAGTCGGGATATTATCATATCCGTAGAATCTTGCTACTTCTTCCGCAAGATCGGCGATACGGAATAAGTCATGACGGAAGGTTGGTGCGATCACTTCTTTTGCTTCTGCATCATATTCCAGGTCGATCTTTTCAAAATATTTGATCATATCTTCTTCCGGGATGTCTGTTCCGAGAAGTGCATTGATCTTGTCGGCATCAAATGGTACACGTACAGGTTCTTTTTTCTTGCTGTATACATCAACCATTCCTCCGACAACTTCACCGGCTCCCATTTCTTCGATCAGCTGGCAGGCACGGTTGATTGCATCCTCTGCATTATTCGGATCCAGTCCCTTTTCAAATTTACCGGATGCATCGGTACGAAGTCCGACTTTCTTGCTGGATTTACGGATGTTGGTTCCATCGAAGCATGCAGCTTCAAATAACATGGTCTGTACATTGTCAGTGATCATGGAATTTTCGCCACCCATGATTCCGGCAATACCTACCGCTTTTTCGCCATCACAGATCATCAGAACAGAATCATCCATTTCTCTTTCCTGACCATCCAGTGTTACGAATTTTTCTCCTTTATGGGCATTGCGGACGATGATCTGATGACCTGCGATGGTATCCAGATCATAAGCATGCATTGGCTGTCCGTATTCTTCCATTACATAGTTTGTGATATCAACAAGGTTGTTGATCGGACGGATTCCTACGGAAGAAAGTCTTCTCTGCATCCATTTCGGTGAAGGTCCGATCTTGATATTTTTTACGACTCTTGCACAGTAACGTGGGCAAAGGTCTGTATTTTCTACTTTTACTTTGATGTAATCATTGACATCTTCATCATTTCCGGTTGATGTTACAACCGGTGGCTTGAATTCTTTGTGGAATGTAGCTGCAACTTCTCTTGCGATACCAACCACGCTGAAGCAGTCTACACGGTTGGAGGTGATCTCGTATTCAAATACGACATCATCCAGTCCGAGTGCCTTTACTGCACTTTCTCCGACAACTGCGTCATCATCAAAAATGTAGATTCCATATTCCGGTGCTTCCGGATACATATTTCTGTCTGAACCAAGTTCTTCGATGGAACACATCATTCCGTAGCTGTCGACTCCACGGAGTTTTCCTTTTTTGATCTTGATTCCACCTTCTACTCTCTGTCCAGGCTCATGTCCGCCCGCAACGCGTCCGCCATCCAGAACAACCGGTACCTTGTCTCCTTCTTTTACGTTCGGAGCACCTGTAACAATCTGTACGGTCTCTGTTCCTACATTTACCTGACAGATGATCAGTTTATCTGCGTCCGGATGTTTCTCAATTTTCTCAATCTGTCCTACTACGATCTTATCCAGATCAGCATCCAGCTTTGTAAAACCTTCTACCTTTGTTCCGGAAAGAGTCATTGCATCTGTATATTCCTGCGCTGTTACGTCAAGTTCCGGAACATACGCTTTAATCCATGATAATGAAGTATCCATTTTATATCTCCTTCTGATTTGTTTATAAATTTCCCTTATTCAGACTCCAAAATCCAGCAG
>JAERMT010001300.1_pt1 | contig 11189 bp, 15 predicted proteins | sample 9267081 | NCBI WGS metagenome assembly JAERMT01 (sample SAMN17071939, study PRJNA684904) | human gut metagenome | isolation source: diarrhea sample from child under the age of five | host: Homo sapiens | place: South Africa: Mafikeng, Mafikeng Provincial Hospital | collected 2019-09
AATGAGGGTATCTTCGGACACCTTCGGAAACATACCGAGGACCTTAACACGGAAGAGGTCATTGGGCGTATAATACCCACCTTCCCAAACAAAATCGCCACGACCTTCATCAAACTCAGATTTTCTGATTTTCTGTGCCCATGCTGAGACCTTATCGGCTACCCATTCATAGTCAACTTGACCAGGAATGATATTTTTCTTGCTTACTACGTTCTCTGCGTTGAGGGATGATAATCTAAACTTCTTGAATCGGGGAGACTTCATGGAGTTGGCTGCATACCCTGTAGTAACGTTTGGGTTGAATACCAATAGCAATCGAGAGTTACCTTGCAGGTTACCTTCGATTGCATTATAGATGGTGTCCGAGATACCGGATGCTTCAGTTACGATGAACATGGTGTTTACAGCATGGAATCCCGACCAAGCCTCTGTGTTGTCGGCTGAAGATTTGAAGCCTGTCAGATACCATTCCTCATAATCAGTTCTGATACCATCTGACAGCAAACGACCAGGCAGGAAGCCTGCCTTTTTGTATAGACGTGCCACTTCTGGTATCATGATATTCGTCACCTGTCTTCCTGTCGGTGCAGTAAGGGCAATCTTGGTATTCTTTTCCAAACTACCATCCTTGCCGAAGCGAGGAGTGAGGTATAGAAAACATAAAGCGGCTACGGCAGCGATGAAGTCCTTACCCCTTGCAGTTCCACTGGCTACCGTTGTCATTTTGTTCTTCTGAACAGAACGCAATATAGCCTTTTGCTCTTCGTCAAGGCGAGCCTTCAAGACTTCCTTGGCGAAGAGACACCAATCATTGCGCCATGCAATCATTTTTTTTATTGCTTTCTGTTCTGACATTTATTATTCCTCATCATCGGGAAGCTCCTTCATTAACTTCTCGAATGGATTTTCTACTAATCTGTTATCTACTTGCTCGACATAGCCACGCTTCTTGCCCTTAGTTTTCAGAAGGAAGATGATTGCAGTTAGATTACCTTCGTTCACCTTTTCAACCAACTTGCTTTCTGTAAAGTCAAGAATGCCTTCATCTATATCATCCAACATCTTGGCTAACTTCTCATCCTCTTTTCTCCAGTTATATAAGGCTTGGCGTGTAATGCCCAAAGCTACTGCCGTAGCAGCCATATTGCCGCCCTTCTTTTCGTAAGCAGCGGCAATCTTTTTTAATTCTGTTCTTCTTACCTTTGTCATAATCAACCTTTCTAACTTGCAGATGCTATGACTGCTTTCAAAGCATCTATATACGACATATTCTTGCACAACAAAAGTGATTTCGAAAGATGGTCTAATGGTCCAAGTCCAGGAAGCAGATTAATATCTATAGGATAATATCTGCCATCTATCCCCTTGCGAAAATCAATTCTTGCGTGAGATTTCAATCCTAAGTAAAGGAATATAGTTCCTGCCAAATTCATTAACCTGTCATCATTCATTGCAGAACAGCATTCTTTAAAACCAACTTTGCAATCTCGTGTTTGGATGCCATTGGTTTCATCGCAATCAATAGAAATCGAACACAGAAGTAAATATTTATGGTTATTAATGCAGGTTACCGTGCAATCAGATCCAGTAATATACTCCTCAACAATACTTTCCATTCCGAACTCTTCTTTAAGGTATTTCATCTGTTCCATTACCTCTTTTGGGGTACGACAGATGCTTTTCTCCGATATACCAAAGCTATCACTTCCATATCTAGGTTTAACAAAATATGTCTTACCTTCTTGTAATGATGATAAATGATATTGTTTCGGTGCCCTAATACCGCAACTACAAAGGAAACGGAAGACCTTTTCCTTATCCTTAACCAATTCGTATTTAGAGAAATCCTCTGCTGTAGTTTTTACACCTTTTGCTCGAATAGTCTTGATGAGAGATTCACTTGCGGTTCTAAGTAATGCCACATCTTCCTTTTGTAAGAAGTCTAGCTTATCGTTTTCATCTACAACAGCTAGTTTGACATTATCTTTTCCTAAGGCTTCTCTATAATATTTGAAGACGGAAGAAATTCCATAGTTCTCCATCTCTTCTTTACTTGTTATGCTCCAAATCATTTTCTTTTTCTCCTTCCTTTATTTCGGTTAAACGTTCACTCGCTAACTCTAACAATTTGGCAAATGTGATGCTTGGAGATTTAATGCCAAACTCCTTACCTATGTCCTGTTGAATCTTAAGCAGGGTCTTCTCGTTATCTTCTTCGGAAGCTAAAACGAGAGCATCACTTTTACGTGCTTGCTCACGAATATCTCCATACAATGTTTCCAGACTAGCAAATGAGCTAGGGTAAAGGATGATTGTGAATACGAAATTCTCCTGCATGGCATATACATCTATACCCTCTGTGCTTATTGGCTTAATCTCGTCAATGTTCACATGAGCAAACTTCTTGAAGTCGATAGATTGAATTGATGCAAACAACTTCTTCAAGATGCTAACATTAGCTTCACCATGAAGGGAGTTGTGAGATAATTCAATAGCAATAGCTTCATCATTTGTAATCTCGCTCTCTTCTACATATAAGATGCCTAGCATTTTATAGTGCAGTTTCTTGCATGCCCTCAAACGATGATTACCGCTGATCATGATGTATCTACCATTATCCTTCTTGATACAGGTAGGCACACTACTCAATCCAGACTTAGCAATGTTGTCTGTTAGTTGGGCGAAGTCTTCACCCGACATTTCATTTGCATTGATTTCTACCTCATCTATGAGGTTTATATCAACTTTTGCGTATTTCCATCTATCTTCATTTTCCATTCTTCAACGATTTTTGATATTTCTCAATGATTTCCTTATTCGTAGGGTATATCCCAAGTATTCCTTCGTAAGCAAGATAAGATGATGTGCAGTGTTCCTTCACTTTCTTGTACACGCCACGATATTTCATGCTCACAGGCTTATGGGTATAAGCGCAGGAGATAACCTTCTCGCAAAGCTTGTGCATTCTTCTGCTTAAATATCTTTGAACACCAACGGACTGAATACAATACAGAATAAGTTTGCTCAGTCGAGGTATGGCGTTATTCGTACAGAAGTCCGTCAACTGAAATAAATCATACCCCTTGTGCTGAGGTAACGTAAAGCCAAATCCGCCTAGAGTATATTTATCGTATTTTACCGCAAAAGCATACGTGCATACGCTACATTGGTCCACCTTCTTGATATACTTCTTTTGTAAACAATGAAGGAGAGAAGCATCTACTCGTTCAATCTTTAGCTTATTTGCGTCTGTAATCTCCAAATCATCTGGAGGAACAATCTCATTGCATTCGATTCTGTATGAAGAATACGAGGTGCTTGCATTATTTTGTGCAGTTGGCTTATTGCAATATAGGAACCTTCCTGCAGACCGTCTTTCCCCACTTGAATTATTCCACATAGCTATTTTATGTAGGTTTCTCAGATAAGGGCTGTTGCTGAAATAGTAGAAATAACTATCACTCGGAATACTTTCCACAAGATTATAGTAATCGTTCCTTGCAACAGAAAAATCTGATTTCAAGTCACTATTCTCAGAAATGAGTTTGAAAGCTCTCTTCTGCTTCTTCTCTATTCTTCCGTAATTAAAGAAGATTACCTTCTTATTCTTGATGGCTTCTTCTAGTGTTCCAACATGGAAATCACATGTAGTGAGCAATCTCATCAATCGCTCATTTGCCTCCTCGGTTTTCTCTATAGATTCCCTTGCCTTAATTTTCAACGCTTCGAAGATGGCACTATTTCTTGCCGATTCACTCATGAAATACTTTTGCAGTTTCACAGCATAAAGAGCTAGCGCAAGCTGTCTTGATGGTGTAGGATTGTTATAATCCTCCAACCATGCAAGCTTATCCTTATATGTTAGTGATGTTTTACCATTTGCCAACATATAGAGCAGATAGCAGTAAGCATCTTGGCAATATATAGATACTTCCAACTTATCAAGGAAGAATAACTCATAGTAATACATAAAGCCATTTACTATGCAGATTTCCTTGTGTCCGTTAGCTTTTACAGCATCATACAGAGCTGAAACCATTTCAGAATTGTATGGTAAAGGCATAGTCATAAAAGCTTCTATTGCGCTATATGGATTTCCTTGATATAGGAGTGGGCATAACTCATCTGGAGTATCATATTTAAGCCCTGTAACCTCACAAAATTGCTTGTAAGATGTTATAGATTGATAATCTTCCAATTCGTGGCTTATAGCGTAATAGAATATGCGATATGCAGAATACACACAATTCATAGCTCGATAGAAATCATCAGTTGCATGAAACGTTCTAAATTCTATCGTCTTTGTCTTAAAATATGCTGAAATATTCACTGCATGACGTATGAATCCCTTCTTAGACTGATTAGTGAAGAGGGTTTGTAATTCATCAAACGTCTGAGCATTTTTTACTCCTTCGAAATATTTTTCTGTAGGAATAGGCTTTGCATTGAAGATGTTTTCATCCCAATCTGAAATTTTGGCATATCTTTTAAAATATGGATAGCAGACATAAAAGAATAGATATACTTTCTTTAGCTGATCTACAGACAAATCTCCTACGTATATGTGAACATGAGTATCAATACTCCACTTTATCTTTCCACCTGCAGCAACCATTGATTCATATACAGAACGGAGGTCGTGCAATTCCTTTAGGCAGCAAAGATGTAGTGGAGGGGTATTTACCTCTCCACCAAACTGCTTATTGCTTGAACAATCGGTATTATCAATGCTCTCTTCTTTACTCCAGGAGTAACCTTCGGGCAAAGTTACCTTCGCCCTTTCAAGATTGCACATTTCGATTTCAATACCGAATGTTCTGTTTCTTATGTCGCTATCTACCTTCATGAAGCATATCTATTTCGTTAATAATACCTAATCTCTGAATAGTTCTTCCTGTCTTACGGAAGTCTATTCCTAAAGCTACACTTGCAAGCGTAATGAGGGATGATGTAACTGGTAACTCTAAGCCTATATGATTGGCAATACTTTCCATCAGTACCAATCCCTCGGAAACGTCTTCTGTGATGTAACGTGAGTGAACAGATGTTGGGCTGATGGCTCTATCACTAGATTCTGAGTAACGATGCAAACTCTCTATTGGGTCTGACATATTAAAACCTCCTGCTTCAAATACGCTTGTTTTGAAAAAGCCCAAGCTTTTTAAGACTTTCATCTTTTCTTCGTCAAGTCTCATCAATAGATTGATAGTGGAGTCATTTCCTCTAGAGTATGCTTCACGATACATACAGAAATTTCCCTTAGAATATTCAATTCTTGGAATACTCATAATTGAACCTACCGTATGCAACACCATATTTGGATTGAGTAATGCAGATTCAAGCACGCAATATATTCCTTTATAGCCTTTATCAATTTTGTGCAGTTTCTCCATACATGTATCATAATTAGAGAAGCATGATACAGGAATAACTTCATGCCTATAACCAACACGAAAAACAACTTCGTTTGGTTTATCATTCAACTCTACTCGTCCTTCCAAATATGGACCTGTTGCTTCAACTAACATTGGTAGTTTTCTGCAATATTTCTCAAAATAGAAAGAGGATGCGTAACTAGAGATACAGACAACAATCTGTTCATTGTGAAGGTATTGATGTATACGTTCTACTAGACACTCATAGAAGTTACTCTGAATAGTACAAAATATAACTTCTGCTTCTGCAACCTTGCTGAGGTCTTTAGAAACCTCTTTGATTGCAGTTTCTGTATAAGTTGATTTCTCTTTAAGAAAAACCCTTTTGCCGTTCTTGATAAGTCTATCAAAGGCATCTGATTTGTATGAAGATGTCTTTAGAAGTGTAACTTCATGACCTTTAATAGAGAGGTCTGCGGCAAAAGCTACACCCACGTTGCCCGTTCCTATAACTGCTATTTTCATGCTCTTTTATTTTAATTCTACAAAAATAGAGCGGCTAGAGGGACTCGAACCTTCGACCTTCACATTGGGAATGTGACGCTCTGACCGACTGAGCTATACCCGCAAAAGAGCGGAGAGTTGGAACCGCACCAACGACCTCAGTAATGGTATCACTGCGCTCTGCTAACTGAGCTATCTCCGCTTATAATAACAATATTCTCTACACGCAAAAATGCTCGTCTTTCCGAGCCGTCAACCCTTGTGGGTATTTTGAAAGGAGGAATGCCTAAAACAAGCTTTGCTCCGAATAGACAGGATTCTTGGAAATTCCAAATTCCTCGACCTGTACTCCCAACTTTTCATTCAGCCATTTTGCCACTAGGTGGCGATGGCAAAACTCATCTGGCTTTTCGAAGCAACATAGAGCTACATCTTTTCCATTTGCCATTTTCTCTATTGCTGAGAGAAATGCTTTTGGGTCCCGATGAGCCAATATCTCAGAATTGAAACGTTGTACGTAATCTTCTTTAGATTTGGAGTTGTGAAGAATGTCCCATGATGGTGACACGTACTTGTTTGACAATCCTGTAAACCATTTCGGAGGGTAGAGAGCAATGCCGATCATCATGATACCAGCTTTTGCTAACTTAGCTCCGTTTGAGAAGTATGATGTATAAATCTTCATTTCTTTTGTAACTTTTTGCAAAGATAGATAAAATTATTTAATCAACAAATAGTTTCTTGAAAAAAGTGAGAAATTATTTTCAAGCGTACATTTTCTTAAGAAACTTCTTTAGATATTCGTTATTGATATCCTTTAGTGGAGTAGGGGAGAATGAGGTATCTCGCTCTACTGTTAAGCCTAACTTTGTTGTTAGTCCCTGCAACTCGGTTAGGCTTGTGTAGCCGTACTCGCCTTCACCACTTCCATTGATAGTGATTCCGTAGGCGATATTGTTCTCTAGGTCTGCTTCCAATATGAACCAAGACCATGCACCAACACAAAGGAAGAACTTTGCTTGACAGATGGCTTCTTCCTTTTTACCATCCTGTGAGTAGAGAGGATATTTTTCCAGTCTCTTCTTAATTTCTTTCGTAATCAGTTTCATTGCTATTATCTTTAAATTGTTATTTTATTTTTGATAGTGCAAAGGTAATCATTTTTTGGCATTTGACCAAATGTTTAGTGCTAAATATACTTTTTGCTAACTTAGTTTAACTTATTGATACTTAGATACTTAGTGTTTAGTATAATTGCCGCATCTACTATCATCTGACTAGCATCAATTCCTAATGATTGATAGAAAGCACCATGTCCGCAAAGTGTTTCGTATGCAATTCGCATGATTCTACGTTCATCCCTTGTGAAATCATACTTAAAAGTAGAAAAGATGGAGAGTGCTCCTTTCAAATCTCCATCTTTTAGCTTTTGCACACCTTGTGTAGTTTTACTCATCTTCATAAGGCTCAATCTTTCTTGTTGTGAAATCGTCTGATGTCAAGATGATTTCTGACCCATTAACCATTTCTTCGACTTTATCGCATGCGTCACTGCCATTGATGGCATCAACCTCCACTACCTTTTGCAGGTATTCGGTTACTTGCACTTTAACCTTGTGAATGGCAGCTTTCTCTAGTTCCTCTATTCGAAGATTGAACACTTCTAGGAGTTCTTTGATTTCCTTTTCGATTTCCTCGAAATCAATGATGATATCCTTCAAGCGTTTAGGTGCTCCGTTTATTCCATGACCTTCTTTGTCACACCAGTTTAAAGCTTCACCATCTGGATCGAAGTTCTCATAGTAGTTGGAGAGATGCGCCAAAAAACCATTCGGGTCATTGTTTGGCATTTCGATTGACATATTGAAATCTTGACCTGCAGGAGAATAACGCTGAAAGAAGATGTAGGCAAGGTCATTGCCATTATCTGTAGTATCTACTGTCCAACCCTTGTTTTGTCCTATACTGATAATCAAATCTAATAACTTCTGTTCCATTGTTCTAACTTTTAAATGTCGTTATAATGAAGACCTTCACCCTCCACTAATACATGGTCTTCGTTTTCTACTAATTCTGAGAGGGATAACCAGCATCCACGATAAAGAGCCTTTTTGAGGTCTTGATAACGTTTTTCTGCAACTTCCTTATCGGTGATGAGGGATTTTTTAAGTTGGTCCTCTGTGTAGAGATACCATATCAATTTGTATATCTTCATAATACTTATGTTTATTGTATGTGGGTAATCAGAAGAAAGCCATACTTTCTATTTAATGCAATATCGTATTCAATTAAATGGTCCTTGAAATAATCAAAGCAAATATGTTGCAAGCTTTCAAGTATACTTATTGTTGAAGACAGAGAATTGCTGTTTGAGCTCTCAAAACTTACTTGTTCGTTACCTTCCGTCCAATCTACCTTAAAGCTATGATTACGGAAAAAAAGACATCCAACCCTTCCATTGAAGTCTATTGATGCAGGCTTATCGCTTTCATTTTTAGCGATTAAGGAAACCATCTTTACTAAGTCTATCATATCTCAATCCTTTCTTTGAAATCTATAATTTGAGCATTCCCTTTTATTAGCTATCACAAGCAGGACAGGGAATAACAGACCATGCTTGCAACCATTACCATATTCGTTGGCTGCTTCGCAAGTTTCACAGCCATAATAGGTGTTGATGTTGAATGCGCTCATAACTAAATCTCTATTGCCACTTCAATTCCTTTCTTTGGATTCTTGGTAGCTCTGTCTAGGCAAACCTTTCCATTGAACACACCCTTGACGATAGCATAGAACTCGGTGGTCTTCTCGCCATCTTTTTGTGCAGTTGGTATTTTGCCAACCCTTTCACAGACTATTCCGTTTTTAGTAAGGATGGTGTTTGTGACCATTTCTCCGTAGTAAGACTGCTCTGTGCGCTGTTGAATGACTTTACCGACTACCTTGACTTGCATACCTTTCTTGATGGCATCAATACCACCTTTCAAGCTATCCTCGTAGTTCTTCACCAGGAAGAAAGCATAAACGAACTGCTCCGAGAATGTGTAGTAGTCATTTGCTACTTTCTGCATTTCAACCTCGAATTGTGATTTAGGCTCTTTAGATAGCGCAAAATCGCAGACCTTTGTAATGTATGAGGTGTCAACCGTAAACTTCTTAGAATCTCTTATTTCCTCTAATTTGGCGATTGTTTCTGATGGGTAATAGCGACCATTTGCGTAATAGCCTTTCTTGTAAACGGGGCACTCGTCATACTGAACCTTGCACATGGCGATCATGTCATTCTTCAAGATGGCATCCGTATATCTACTATCCTTAGGACCACCCCAAATTGGGATAAGGTCTCCATAGTCATCATCGGTGGCATATCTGATGGTGTGGTCGTATGTCTCATAAAGTTTGCGTGTAAAGTCTGAGAGGAAGTCAATGTACTTCAATCCGAACTTTTTTATGCACTCGCAACCTACTTGCAGTTCATCGCCAGTTTGTGTATTCTCGATAACGTATGCGTTGTTACACCAATGTCCACATAGGTCGCATTTGCCGTAATCAGCTCCATGCTCCTTAATCTTGAATACCAACTCCTTGGTTGTATCAGCAGGAGTAAAGGCTCCATTCTTATATGTGGCCAGCAATCTCCAATTACTTTCGTCTGGCATATTGATGGTGAGGTCACAGATGTCATGCCAATACTTACCAATGATGGTTTGACAATCTTCTACTACCGCATGACGGAATAACTTTTTTCGTGGGTTACTAATGGAGTAGTCGAAACCTTCTACATTGCGCTTTGTCTTCTCAGCGAACTTCTTGAATGCGTCAACTGACTCTGATGGAATAAACGTTTTAATCGTATTCATTGCTCTTATCATATAGAGGTAGGGTGGTTAGCCCTACCGTTACCTTCTTATGCGACTTTCAAATATTTGCGTAAATCAACCAATACTGATGCTACGCTTACAAAGTATGGAATGCCATTTCTTTCTTGCTGCATGTGGATTCCGATGCTTTCTAGTACAGCTTTTTCACTTTTGCTGTAGAAGTTATCGGCTAGCGTACCAAACTCGTTTTTGCCGTATGGCTTGTTCAGTATGTTGAATAGCTGTTCCTTCTTCATTTGCTCCTTCAACTTGGTTGCTCGCTCTTCTCTAGCTCTTGCAACTCTTTTGAAGTTCATCTTCCCCCAAAGAACGCAGAAAGCATCCTTATCTAGGTCACTTGCCATATATACATTCTCGATGGAAGCGTATTCGGTAGCATTGACCGACATTCCTACTCGCTGCTCAAATTCTTGCTGTGTCATGATTACTTAACGTTTAAAAATTCTGAGACCTTGGTAGCAACACTTTTTGCTGTGTAGCAGTATGAAACTGTATCTTCTGCTACGCTTTCTCCGTTTTCAGAATATGTAACGAGAATATAAACGCTACTTCCAAAAAACAAGTAATTTACATGAGCTGTACGATTACCCTTACGAATGTCACCTTGAAAATAGTTGAAGTTACCAGTTAATGCGTTTGTTACTACTGCCTTAACTTCTGCCTTGTTTGATACGTTTATTGTCTGTTTCATTGCTCTTATCTTTTAATTATTATTATTTATTTTTGATAGTGCAAAGGTAGTCATTTTTTTGCTTTTGACCAAATAATAACCACTTTATTTTCAAGTACTTACAATAGTTTAACTTTTAAACATCTTTATAGTCTGTTTGCTAACTTTTGCTAACTTTTTAATCTGACGTATTGTAGTTTGGGAAACTTTTACTATCTTTGCAGCATGAATATACAAGAATATCTAGAACAATGCTCTGTTAAGTCCGTGGACGAGCTTACAGACGAACAGGTTGTGAACTACTATAGCAAAGGAAATGCAGGTGTAGCTCAAATGTGCGCAGTAGAATTAGCTCTACAAAACTATCCTATTAGCGGCTTTACGAGAGAAGAAATAATGCTCTCTATTCGCAAGGCAATGAAAACTAAAACAAAGTTTGGTCTGACCTATATTACCAATGAATCAGCCGTAGGTCCTACCGAAAGAAAATCAAGATGGGTGGTAGAACCATAGACTACCACCTATCTTTTTGTCGGTTTGTTTAGCTTATAATACTTCTCATAGAGAGCCATAGCTTCATTATAAAGCCTTGGCAAAACCTTTTTGAAGTATTTATTGTTAGACCAATAATTTTCGCTTAAATGGGCTATAATATCAGCTAAACAATTATGCGAACTCGATGCGAAGTAATCGACGTCGTGTCCTAACATTCCCTGTATCCAGTTGTGAACTTTGTCGATAGCTTGCAAAGTATCAGAG
>JAERMT010000390.1_pt1 | contig 11181 bp, 8 predicted proteins | sample 9267081 | NCBI WGS metagenome assembly JAERMT01 (sample SAMN17071939, study PRJNA684904) | human gut metagenome | isolation source: diarrhea sample from child under the age of five | host: Homo sapiens | place: South Africa: Mafikeng, Mafikeng Provincial Hospital | collected 2019-09
AGTTGCCGTAGCCCGCTACGGCGCCTTCATCCGGACAAAATCTCCCACAAATTGTGACGCACATCTTGCAGAAAGCCTTTTTCAAACACGCTCTAGCATTATAAATATGGAAACTGACAGAAGATGTTATTCTAGGTGAAAGCGTGAATAACACGTGTTTTTGCGTGTAAAAAGCTTTTCCGGAGTAACATTTTTGCGTTTAACCGGATGCTTTTATCCGCTGGACCAGGATAAACGGCATGGCAGCGATCAGCTGCAGTGTGATATAGCGGATGCTTTTATCCGTTTGACAAAGGAGAGTGAAAAATGGAAGAGACAACGATTGCTGCGATTTCCACAGCCATGAGCGCATCGGGAATCGGGATCGTCAGGATCAGTGGCCCGGAGGCTTTTGAGATCGCATCCGGAGTATACCGTTCCAAGGGTGGAAAAAAATCTCTGAAAAACGTCCCAAGCCACACCATCCATTATGGATATATTTATGATAACGAAGAAATGGTAGACGAAGTGCTGGTCATGGCCATGCGCGGACCACGGACATATACAGGAGAAGATACCATAGAAATCGACTGCCACGGCGGTGTTTTAGCCATGAAAAAGGTACTGGAAACTGTGCTGAAAAACGGAGCCATTATTGCCGAGCCGGGAGAATTTACCAAGCGTGCATTCCTCAATGGAAGGATCGATCTTTCCCAGGCGGAGGCCGTTATGGATGTGATACAGTCCAAAAATGAGTACTCATTAAAGAATTCTGTAGGACAATTAAAAGGATCAGTCCGAAAAAACGTACAGCAGATCAGAGAAAAACTACTGTACCATATAGCGTACATTGAATCGGCATTAGACGATCCGGAGCACTATGATCTGACAGGATATTCGGAAGAATTAGAACAGATCGTAGCAGAAGAAAAAGAAAAAATACAGAACCTGTTAAAAACAGCCGGAGACGGAAAGCTCATACAGGAAGGTATCCGGACCGTGATCCTGGGTAAGCCGAACGCAGGGAAATCTTCTCTGCTGAACCTGCTTCTGGGAGAGGACAGAGCCATCGTGACCGATATCGCAGGAACCACCAGAGACGTACTGGAAGAGTATATCAACCTGCATGGGATCACATTAAAGATCGCTGACACAGCCGGAATCCGCCAGACAGAAGACATCGTAGAGAAAATCGGCGTATCCAAAGCCAAGGAAATGGCAGCAGACGCAGACCTGATCCTCTATGTCGTAGATTCCTCCGTACCGTTAGATGAAAACGACGAAGAAATCATAAAAATTTTGCAAGAGAAAAAGACAATTGTCCTCTACAGCAAGACAGATCTTGAATCTGCTATAGATATAGAGGATTTAAAGAGCAGAATAAACCAGCCGGTGATCCCAATCTCCGCAAAAGAAGAAACCGGGATCACAGACCTGGAAGAAAAAATCCGGGAAATGTTCTTCAGTGGGGAGATTGACTTCAATGATGAAGTCTACATCACCAATGAACGCCACAGACAGGAGCTTTTAAAAGCACAGGAAAGTCTTTCTCTGGTAGAAAATAGCATAGAAAGCGGAATGCCGGAGGATTTTTATTCCATAGACCTGACAGATGCATACGAAAGTCTGGGACGGATTCTGGGAGAATCACTTGGGGAAGACCTTGTTAATGAGATATTTTCTAAATTTTGTATGGGGAAATAATAACCGCATGGGCTGCGGAGGCCCCGGCCGAATGGCCGCATGGATTGCGGAATCCCGGCCGTATATGCCGCATGGATTGCGGAACTCCGGTCGTATAACCGTATAGATTGCGGCTACCTGCTGTATGCCACATGGACTGCGGAAGCCCGCAGAGGGTAGATCACATTGGAATGTGAGAAAACCGCAAAGGGGCACAAGGCCGCGCCCCTCTGCACACCCCTGGGCCTTTTTTATATAGTGCAGCGATTGTGGAATGCTGAAAGAAACTAACTTGTGTCTGTATGCTTCTGTATCGGCAATTCGACACTGAGCCGAAATATATCAAACGGAACTTTGTATATTTCTGTAGGATATATTGTTGCATAATATAGATTGCGGAGACCCCGCTGTATATACCGCATAGATTGCGGAACTCCGGCTGTATATGCCGCATGGGTTGTGGAACCTCGGCCGCATATGCCGCATAGGCTGCGGCCTCCGGCTGTATGGCACATAGGCTGCGGCCCCCCCCGCAGAGGGTAGATTACATTGGAATGTGAGAAAACCGCAAAGGGGCACAAGGCCGCGCCCCTCTGCACACCCCTGGGCCTTTTTTTATATAGTGCAGCGATTGTGGAAAGCTGAAAGATGCTAACTTGTACCTGTATGCTTCTGTACTGGCAATTCAACACTGAGCCGAAATGTGGCAGACGGAAGCAGGAATAACCCCGCAGACGTGCATCGCACGTCGAGAACCTCATTACAGTTCCATTGCAACCCCCTCGGCACAACGTTCCGCATCCAATACCGAAGCATACAGACAAAAGTCAACACCGTACCCCACACCACAACCCAAGAACTCCTAAAAAAAAGCCTGAGGGGTGTGCAGAGGGGCCGTGGCTTTACGGCCCCTTTGCGGTTTTCCACAGCTTCCCAAAGCAAAAAAACTAGGCCTTCTGCCAAGCAAGAAAGTAAAAATAAAACCAAAAACCAACCACACAATAAACAAAGAAAAAGAAAATCACAAAGAAAAATAAAGAAAAAGAATAAGAGAAAAAATAAAGGAGAAAAAGCATGAAAAATCTGAAACAGTTTTTCGACATCATAGTAGTAGGCGCCGGTCACGCAGGCTGCGAAGCATCACTGGCATGCGCCCGCTTAGGGCTCAACACAGTCATGTTCACAGTCAGCGTAGACAGCATCGCCCTTATGCCCTGCAACCCCAATGTAGGCGGCAGCTCCAAAGGGCATCTCGTCCGTGAGCTGGATGCTCTCGGTGGGGAAATGGGTAAAAACATAGACAAAACCTTCATCCAGTCCAAAATGCTCAACCAGTCCAAAGGCCCTGCAGTCCATTCCCTTCGTGCACAGGCCGATAAACAGGCCTACAGCACAGAAATGAGAAAGACACTGGAAAATACAGAGAACTTAACCATCCGCCAGGGTGAAGTGACCGAGCTTCTGGTAGAAGACGGGCACATCACCGGTGTAAAAACCTTCTCAGGAGCCACCTACCACGCAAAAGCCGTAGTCCTCTGTACAGGAACCTACCTCAAGGCCCGCTGCATTTACGGCGACGTCAGCAACTATACAGGACCGAACGGCCTTCAGGCAGCCAATTACCTTACGGATTCCCTGAAAAAGCTGGGGATCGAAATGTTCCGCTTCAAAACAGGAACTCCGGCCAGAATCGCCGGAAACACCATTGATTATTCTAAGATGGAAGAGCAGTTCGGAGATGAAAGAGTCGTACCATTCTCTTTTTCCACAGACCCGGAAGCTGTACAGATCGAGCAGAAATCCTGCTGGCTGACCTATACAAACGAAAAAACACACGAGATCATCCGTGCAAATCTGGACAGATCCCCCCTTTATTCCGGAATGATCGAAGGAACCGGACCACGTTACTGTCCGTCCATTGAGGATAAAGTAGTCCGTTTTGCAGACAAAAAACGCCATCAGGTATTTATTGAACCGGAAGGTCTTTACACAAATGAAATGTACATCGGCGGAATGTCCAGCTCCCTGCCGGAGGATGTTCAGTACGAGATGTACCATTCCGTACCGGGTCTGGAGAACGCCAGGATTGTAAAAAATGCTTACGCTATTGAGTATGACTGCATCAATCCGCGCCAGCTCTATCCCACACTGGAATTCAAAAAGATCAAGGGCCTTTTCAGCGGCGGACAGTTTAACGGAAGCTCCGGATATGAGGAAGCAGCCGCGCAGGGCCTCATAGCGGGAATTAATGCAGCTATGGAGGTAAAAGGCCGGGAACAGCTGATTTTGGACCGCTCAGAGGCATATATTGGCGTTCTCATCGATGATCTGGTAACAAAGGAGAACCATGAGCCGTACCGAATGATGACAAGCCGTGCTGAGTACCGTCTGCTGCTCCGCCAGGACAACGCAGATCTTCGCCTTCGCAAAAAAGGCTGGGAGGTCGGCCTGATCGATGATGAGACATACCATAAATTACAGGAAAAAGAGCGCCGGATCCAGGAAGAGATCGAGAGAGTGGAACATGCAACCGTAGGTGGTTCTGCAGAGGTACAGAGCCTTCTGGAATCTCTGAACAGTACCCTTCTGAAATCCGGAACCACCATTGCAGAGCTGATCCGTCGGCCGGAGCTTAACTATAAGGTGCTTGCACCCATCGATAAAGAAAGACCGGAGCTTCCGGAAGATGTATGTGAGCAGGTAGAGATCAACATCAAATATGATGGCTACATCCGCCGCCAGATGAAGCAGGTAGAGCAATTTAAGAAACTGGAGCAGAAAAAGCTTCCGGAAGACATTGATTACGAAGATGTAGGAAGCCTCCGCATTGAGGCACGCCAGAAGCTGGAAGCCTACAGACCGGTGTCCATCGGTCAGGCGTCCCGTATCTCCGGTGTATCCCCGGCTGACATTTCCGTGCTTCTTGTATATCTGGAAAGCAGATCCGGACATAAACACGGATAATACAAAGAATAACAATAAAACACAGAAAATAAGAGAGGAAGCTGCATGTACAATTTAGAAATCCTGGAAAAAGGCTGCGAGGAGCTTGGGATCACACTCAGTGACACGCAGAAAAACCAGTTTATCCGGTTCTACGAATATCTTGTAGAAAAAAACAAAGTCATGAACCTCACCGGTATCACAGAATTTGACGAGGTTCTCGTGAAACATTTCCTGGACAGCCTTTGTTGCGTCAAGGCTGTAGATATGGGTAAGATAAAAACCGTTATGGACATCGGAACCGGCGCCGGATTCCCGGGTGTTCCCCTGAAGATCGCCTTCCCGGAGGTGGAAGCCTGCCTTCTGGACTCCCTCAATAAAAGAGTAAAATTCCTGGAAGAAACCTTTGCGCTCCTGGGCCTGGAGGGGATTTCCGCCATTCACGGAAGAGCTGAAGAATATGCAAAAAACAAAGCCTACAGAGAAAAATATGATCTCTGCGTATCCAGAGCAGTATCTGGACTTGCAACCCTGTCTGAATACTGTCTCCCGTATGTAAAAGTCGGAGGGCTTTTTGTCTCCTATAAATCCGGTTCTGTAAAGGAAGAAGCAGAAGCAGCAGAGAAAGCAGTAAAGATCCTTGGTGGAAAGATCAGGGATATTCAGTACTTTGACCTTCCGGGATCTGAGATTGGCCGCTCCCTGGTCATTATCGAGAAGGTAAAGAACACCCCGGGCAAATATCCGAGAAAAGCCGGAACACCGCTCAGAGAGCCACTGGCATAAGTTACCTCCTGTCGAACAAAGTCAAAATCTGTCCGACAGGAGATTTTTTTGTCCGGGAGTTTCACAAAATTATCACAAATTTATCCTACTTTTATCACAAATTACTTTTACACTATAATCCGATAGAGATGCCCCTGGATTCCCCCATTCTCTGTTTCATCCAGGGGCATTTTCTATTGGTATTGAAAAGACGCCAGAGTCAAGGGCTTCAGTTTCAGGACCTTTTGCCTCTGGCATCTTATAAAATGGGAAATCGATAATTAAAAAAAGTATTTCCCTGAGAATAAAAGGAGGAGAGTAAAGTGATCGAAGTAAGTAATCTGGTCAAAAAGTATGGCGATCATACTGCAGTTGACCATCTTTCCTTTCAGATCGAAAAGGGGAAAATTTACGGATTCCTGGGCCCCAACGGTGCAGGAAAATCAACAACTATGAACATGATCACAGGATACATTGCTTCCACAGAAGGAAAAGTGATGATCGATGGTCATGATATTCTGGAGGAACCGGAGGCAGCCAAGAAATGTATCGGCTATCTGCCGGAAATGCCGCCGCTCTATTTTGACATGACTGTTCTTGAGTACATGAAATTTGCGGCTGATCTGAAAAAAATCCCAAGAAACCAAAAAGACAAGCAGATAAAAGAAGTCATGGATATGGTAAAGATCACAGATATGAAAGACCGTCTGATCAAAAACCTTTCCAAAGGTTATCGCCAGAGGGTGGGTCTTGCACAGGCAATCCTGGGATATCCGGAGGTGATCATCCTGGATGAGCCGACAGTAGGACTTGACCCGAAGCAGATCATCGAGATCCGTGACCTGATCAAAGGCCTGAAGCAGAAGCACACGGTTATCCTAAGCTCCCATATCCTTTCCGAGGTAAGAGCAGTGTGTGATTATGTTCTGATCATTTCCCATGGAAAGCTGGTAGCCAGCGATACACCGGATAATCTGGAACGTCTGGCAGCAGGCTCCAACAGTCTCCTTATGAAGGTAAAAGGCGAGAAAGACACGATCCGAAAAGCTCTGGAAACGATCGAAGGCGTAACCGGGGTGGAAATGTCCTATGACAGCGATGAGAAATTGTGGAAAACAAAACTTTCCATTCAGGAAAATGTGGATATCCGTGAAAAAGTCTTCTACGCTATGGCAAAAGCGAACTGTCCAATCTACGAGATGCAGGTTAAGAGAGTTTCCCTTGAGGATGTATTCCTTGAGCTTACCGAAGGAGAGAAAAAATCCGCCGGAAAACCGGAAAGCTCACAGTGGAAACCGGTAGAAGACAGATCATCGGAAGAAGAAAAAACTCAGGAAGAAAAAAACGGGGAACCAGAGAAGGCTTCTGATGAGAAAGAGGGGGATCAGTCATTACAGCGATTTTTAAAAGAGAACTGAAAAGCTATCTGACCTCCATGGTTGGATATCTCTTCATATTTTTTGTCCTGGTGCTGACCGGAATTTATTTTTCCGCATATCAGCTTTCAGGCGGCTATTCAAAATTTGAAACTACCTTAAGCGCACTGACCTTTGTGTTCCTGATCGGTGTGCCGATCCTTTCCATGCGTGTACTTGCAGAAGAGCGCAAGCAGAAAACGGATCAGCTTCTTCTGACCGCACCGGTATCTGTATGGGATATCGTATTTGGAAAATATCTTGCACTGGTAGCTGTGTTTGCCATTCCGGTCGTGATCATGTGCGTTTATCCTCTGATCATGAGTAAGTTCGGAACGATTTCCTATGCTTCCGCATACACCGGGATCCTGGGATTTTTCCTTCTGGGATGCGCGAATCTGGCGATCGGTGTATTTATGTCAGCACTTACAGAAAGCCAGGTAATTGCAGCAGTACTTACTTTTGTATTCCTGTTCGCCTTCTATATGATGAACGGAATTTCTTCATTCTTTTCACAGACCTCCATGTCAACCGCAGTGGCATTCGGACTTCTGATCGTGGCGATCGCTATCATCATTTATACCATGATCAAAAATGTCCTGATCTCTGTAGTGCTCGGAGCTGTGGGAGAGATTGCCCTTGTGATCGTATACGTTGTAAAATCCAGTATTTTCCAGGGTGGTATCCAGAAGGTACTGAACGTATTTAACCTGAGCGGACATTATGATAATTTTACAAAAGGCGTGTTTGACGTGACAGGAATCGTTTATTTTATTTCTGTTATTGCGATCTGCCTGTTCCTTACCATGCAGTCCATTCAGAAGAGACGCTGGAACTAGGGGGTGAATGGAAATGAAATTCAGTGAGAAATTTAAGAAAAATAAAGGCGAGGCAGCCGTACCGGAGACCGCACAGGACTCCGGCAAAAAGAAACATAAACCGGATCCGAAAAAACTGGTAGGCACCATCAGCAAAAAACATATCAAAAATGGTTCCTACAGCATGGCTATGGCAGCTGTCTTTATCGTGATCGTGGTTGTGATCAATATGATCGTCGGGGCGATCCCATCCAAATATTCACAGCTGGATGTAAGCTCATCCAAGCTTTACACCATCGGTGATGAAACAAAGAAGGTACTGAAGGCACTGGATAAGGATGTTACCATTTATCAGATCGCGGCAAGCGGTTCTGAGGACGACACGATCTCCAATCTGCTTTCACGTTATAAAGATGAGTCCAAGCATATTAAAGTTGAGGTGAAAGACCCTGTTGTAAATCCGAAATTTGCATCGGAATATACAACCGATGATCTTGCGTCAAACAGCCTGATCGTAGTCTGCGGCGACAGAAACAAGGTTATCAATTACAAAGATATGTATTCCTCTTCAGTAGACTATAATACCTGGCAGCAGACTACTACCGGATTTGATGGAGAAGGACAGATCACAAGTGCGATCGGTTATGTAACATCCAAGGATCTTCCGATCATGTACACCTTATCCGGACACGGAGAAAAAGATCTGGATTCCAGCTTTAAAGAAGATATCCAGAAAGCAAACATTGATATCAAGGAGCTGAACCTTCTCACAGAGGGAAAGGTTCCGGATGATGCAGACTGCCTGATGATCGTATCTCCGACCAGCGATATTTCCGAGGAAGAAAAAACAGAACTCCTGGATTATCTGGAGGCAGGCGGAAAAGCTATGATCTTCTCGGATTATACACAGGATGATCTGCCGAACTTTGATGCGGTTCTTGAAAACTATGGTGTAAAGTGTGCCGAGGGAATCGTATTTGAGGGTGATAATCAGCATTATGGAATGCAGATGCCATATTATCTTGTACCAACAGTCAACAGCACAGATGCAAGCTCTGAGACAGCTTCTGCAGGCTCCTACGTACTGGCACCGTATGCACAGGGCATTCAGAAAACAGATGATGTAAGAGATACCGTAACCATCGACAGTATCCTGAGAACCTCTGACAAGGCTTACTCCAAAACAAATATGCAGAGCAGCAATATCGAAAAGGAAGACGGAGATGTAGACGGACCGTTTGATCTTGGTGTTGCCATCACTGAGAAACTGGATGATGATAAGGAAACACAGATCGTTTACTACTCCACAGCAAATCTGATGGAGAGCCAGATAAACCAGATGGTATCCGGCGGAAATGAAAAGCTCCTTCTGGAGTCCTTAAACTGGATGACCAGCACAGACGACAGTAATTCCGTTTCTATTCCATCCAAGAGCCTTGAGTCCACAAGCCTGACAGTAACCGATTATGATGCAGCCTTTTGGAAGATCTGTACCATTGGTCTGATCCCGGGAGTATTCCTTGTTGCAGGATTTCTGATCTGGCTTAAGAGGAGAAAAGCATAATGAAAAAATCGACCAAACTTGTTTCAGCAGTTGTTGTTCTGGCAGTTCTCGGCGGCGTTTATGTGGGACTGAACACCTACGTATCCAAAGAAGAAAAGACAGAGAGCAGCGAAGAGAAAAGTAAAACAGAAGTGTTTTCCGTGAAAACGGATGACATTAAATCCCTGGAATTTATCGTAGACAAGAAGGAAGTGACCTTTGAGAAAAAAGATGATTCCTGGGTGAAAAAGGATGAGACTGCTTTTCCTGTAAATCAGACAACTCTGGATTCCGCAGCTTCCGCCATCAAAAAAGTGGAAGCGGACAGAGTCCTGGAGGATGTGGAGGATCTTACGGAATACGGACTGGATTCTCCATCTAACACAGTAACCGTTGATACCGCTGATGGGACAACGAAGCTCAACATCGGAGATGAGAATACGTCTACGAATCAGTATTACATTTCCAAGGATGATGATGACAGCACGGTATATGTAGTGGCAGCGGACACAGTGTCTCCGTTTATGAATTCCCTTTACGATTATGCACAGGGAGAAGATTTCCCAACAATTGATTCTTCTACAGTGAAAAAGGTCCAGGTCAGCGAGAATAAAGATTCCTATGTCCTGGAAGAAAATTCCGACGGAGCTACCTGGGATGTTTCCGGTGACGGAAGCAGCGATAAAGAGTCTGCCGATACAACGGCAGCAGGAAATGTAACCTCCGGACTTGGAAGCTTTGCATTTGACCAGTTTGTAAATTACAATGCAGAGGATCTTTCCCAGTATGGCCTTGATAAGCCCTATGCGACGATTACAGTGGATTATCAGGAAGAGGTGAAGAATGACAGCACAGACAGTACAGAATCCGGAGAAAACGATTCTACGGCCTCTGAGAGCGATTCTGAGAGCGGCGCCAGCGCTGACACGGACAGCAGCTCAGAAGATGCAGACAGCAAGACAACCACAGTGGATAAACAGCTTGTCATTTACGTTGGCGATGAGGCAGGAGATGGCAGCAGATATGTAACGGTAGATAACAAACAGATCTATACAATGTCAACGGATACACTGAGTGCAGTTATTGACAAGACGCCGTCAGATCTCTGGTCACTGATCGTCAATTATGTGTCTGTAAAAAATCTGGATCAGCTCCAGGTTACTTACGGTGAAACAACAAGTACTGTAAATGTTTCACGTGAAACATCCACAGATGATGACGGAAACGAGAAAGAAACAACAACTTATCAGCTGAATGGTAAGGAAATAGAAAGTACAACCTTTACCACCTTCTACAACAAGTTGATAAACATGGCAGGACAGAAGAGACTGACAGACGCTTATACACCGGCTGCAGATCCGGAGATGACCGCTGTATTCACAGACTCTGACAAGAACCAGACAACCGTTACCTTCTACACATATGACACAAACTATTATGCAGCTGTCGTTGGAGACAAGGTATTTCTTGTAAACAAAATGACAGTAAAAGAAATGTTCAATGCATATGAAACCATGGTAAACGGTGAAACAGAGACAGAAGCCACAGCAACACCAACAGCTGAGGCGGAAAAATAAAATATTAAGAAAATAAATAAAAACACCTCGGAGATCCGCAAACAATAAGGTGCTCTCCGAATATCCGCTTGATGATCAGATATTCGGAGACACCACACAGATCAGGATTTTCCGGGGTGTTTTTATGTTGCTATTATTTTACGGTCCTTACAGATGAATACGGTCCGTATATTTTTTTACCGTTTGTGATGCGGTATGCACGGATACGGTATTTGGTTGCGGTGCCTGGCTTTTTATCGGTGTAGGTTGTATTTTTTGTATTGCCGATAGCTTTCCAGGTTTTACCCTGAAGACGGTAAATGGTGTAGTATAGGTGATGATTCCGTCTGTTTTTGCGGTCAGTGGATTAGATGCATACCAGGTTGCTTTTCCATTGAAAACCGCAGGCTTGCAGTCAGAAAGAGCTCCGGTTTGTGAGTAGATCTGAGAAGTCATATTGCCGCTTCTTCTGAATCTGA
>JAERMT010000230.1_pt1 | contig 11173 bp, 8 predicted proteins | sample 9267081 | NCBI WGS metagenome assembly JAERMT01 (sample SAMN17071939, study PRJNA684904) | human gut metagenome | isolation source: diarrhea sample from child under the age of five | host: Homo sapiens | place: South Africa: Mafikeng, Mafikeng Provincial Hospital | collected 2019-09
ATGTAGAGCAAAACAGACTAAAGGTGGAAGTTAGTTTTTCATTTAAGGGTTCACAGAATATTCATAAATAATTAGCACTCGCCTCTTTACAGTGCTAACAATATGTGTTATATTACGAGTATAACAAAGATGACCAAAGGATACAGAAAGAAATTTCAGTATCCTTTTCCTACGATATACAAGGAGGAGAGCCTATGAACATCAGTAAATTTACTCAAAAATCAGTGCAGGCTGTTCAGGATCTTGAAAAGGTTGCTTACGAATACGGCAACCAGGAAGTAGAGCAGGAGCATCTCCTGTATGCCCTGTTAACGCAGGAAGACAGCCTGATCCTCAAATTGATCGAAAAGATGGAGATCAATAAGGACTATTTTATCAATACAGTGAAAAAAGCCCTGGATGCAAAAGTAAAAGTATCCGGTGGTGATCTGAGATTTGGCCAGTATCTGAACAAATCTCTGGTAAACGCAGAGAATGAAGCAAAAGCAATGGGAGACGAATATGTTTCTGTTGAGCATCTGTTCCTGTCCCTGCTGACCCAGCCAAGCCCAAGCATGAAGAAAATCTTCAACGAGTTTGGAATAACCAGAGAAAGATTTCTCCAGGCACTTTCAACTGTAAGAGGCAACCAGAGAGTTGTCAGCGACAATCCGGAAGCAACCTATGATACCTTAAATAAATATGGTGAAGACCTTGTCGAAAAAGCAAGAAACCAGAAACTGGATCCGGTTATCGGCCGTGATGCAGAAATCCGTAACATCATCCGAATCCTTTCCCGTAAGACCAAGAACAACCCGGTATTGATCGGTGAACCTGGCGTTGGTAAAACAGCAGCTATCGAAGGCCTTGCACAGCGAATCGTTGCAGGTGATGTGCCGGAAGGCCTTAAAGAAAAGAAAATCTTCGCACTGGATATGGGCGCACTTGTTGCAGGTGCAAAATACCGTGGCGAATTTGAGGAACGTCTGAAAGCAGTTCTTGAAGAAGTCAAAAAGAGCGAGGGTGAAATCATCCTCTTCATCGATGAACTTCATCTGATCGTCGGCGCCGGCAAAACAGACGGTGCAATGGACGCAGGCAACATGCTGAAACCTATGCTTGCCAGAGGTGAGCTGCACTGTATTGGTGCAACCACACTGGATGAGTATCGTCAGTACATTGAAAAAGACGCTGCTCTTGCACGTCGTTTCCAGCCAGTCATGGTTGATGAGCCGACAGTAGAAGATACCATTTCCATTCTTCGTGGCCTGAAAGAAAGATACGAAGTATTCCATGGTGTTAAGATCACAGACAGTGCCCTTGTTGCGGCAGCAACTCTTTCTCACAGATACATTACCGACAGATTTCTTCCTGACAAAGCAATCGACCTTGTCGATGAAGCATGCGCACTGATCAAGACAGAACTGGATTCCATGCCGACAGAGCTGGATGAACAGAGACGTAAGATCATGCAGTTAGAGATTGAGGAATCTGCTCTTAAGAAAGAAACAGATAATCTGAGCAAAGAACGTCTGGCAGATCTGCAGAAGGAACTTGCAGAGATGAGAGATACTTTCAATACTCAGAAAGCTCAGTGGGATAATGAGAAACATTCCGTAGAGAAACTCCAAAAATTACGTGAGCAGATCGAGGATATCAACAAGCAGATCCAGAAAGCAAAACAGAATTATGATCTGGAAAAAGCTGCCGAGCTGCAGTATGGAGAACTTCCAAAACTTCAGCAGCAGCTGGAAATCGAGGAAAAACAGGTCAAAGAAAGTGACCGTAGTCTGGTACACGAGGCAGTTACAGACGATGAGATCGCCAGAATCATCTCTCGTTGGACAGGTATCCCGGTAACAAAACTTACCGAGGGAGAGAGAACAAAACTCCTCGGCCTGGAAGATGAGCTGCATAAACGTGTGATCGGACAGGATGAAGGTGTACGTCTTGTAACAGATGCAATCCTTCGTTCCAAAGCAGGTATCAAAGACCCGACCAAACCGATTGGTTCCTTCTTGTTCCTTGGACCTACCGGTGTTGGTAAGACAGAACTTGCAAAAACTCTGGCAGCAACTCTATTTGATGACGAACAGAATATGGTACGAATCGATATGAGTGAGTACATGGAGAAATATTCTGTATCTCGTCTGATCGGAGCGCCTCCGGGATATGTTGGATACGAAGAAGGCGGTCAGCTGACGGAAGCTGTTCGTCGTAAACCATACAGTGTAGTACTGTTTGATGAAATCGAAAAAGCACATCCGGATGTATTCAATGTCCTTCTTCAGGTACTGGATGATGGACGAATCACTGATTCCCAGGGCAGAACAGTAGACTTTAAGAATACCATTCTGATCATGACCTCCAACATTGGTTCCCCGTATCTTCTTGAGGGAATTGATGAAAACGGCGAGATCAAACCAGAAGCTCAGGAACAGGTTATGAATGACCTGCGTGGACACTTCCGTCCGGAATTCCTGAATCGTCTGGATGAGATTATTCTCTTCAAACCATTGACAAAAGACAATATTGGCGGCATAGTAGACCTTATGGTCAAAGAACTCAGCAACCGTCTGGCAGATCAGGAGCTTTCTCTTGAACTGACAGATGCAGCCAGAACACAGGTAATTGAAAATGGATATGATCCGGTTTACGGAGCACGTCCACTGAAACGTTATCTGCAGAACTACGTGGAAACACTTGCAGCCAAGAAGATCCTTTCCGGGGATGTTCATGCAGGCGATACACTGGTACTGGATGTCAAAGACGGAGAGTTTGTGATCAATACGAAATAATGTGACTGTGGTTGTAGCTCTCAGTCACAGGAAGTAACAGGAGGTACCTATGATACCAAAGGATCCAGTGATGCTACTGAGCTATGTCAATACACAGCTTAGAGATTATTATGATTCCCTGGACGATTTCCTTAAAGATAAGGAGTTGTCTAGGGAGGGGCTGATAAAGAAACTCGCGTCGATTGATTATCAGTACGATGCAGAACTCAATCAGTTTGTATAAAGAATTCCCGGTGTTGGGAAATTGAAAGAAGAACTTCAGGAGGAAAGTGAATCCGAGCGTTATCATCTGAAGTTGGTTCAATTCAAAACTTCTAAGCCATCAAGGTGTACATGCTTTTGCTAAAACCGATAAAGAAAATGCTGAACTCGCATCTAAAGATGCTCAAACAGCAGCATTTTCTGTATCAACGCAAAAACCTGTACGACCTGATGCCTTCACGAAGTTTTTCAGGCGACCCAACTTCAGATGATAACTCCAGATTCCATCCTTGCTGGAGTTCTTTTTTGTTTTCCTCGCGCCGTACTTTATATCCGGTAGTGTGGCGGTGGGGGGAGGGGGTCGCCGAACATCAAGCCTCCTGAAAAGGTTAACCTACACGCTGAAAAATACAACTCACAGCCGGGTATCAAAGCCTCCTGAAAGATTAACCTACACGCAGATAAATATAGATCAACAGCCGAGTATCAAAGACTCCTGAGCGGGAAACATCTGCAAGAGTTCATAGAAATACTTGAATATCCGCTGGCTGCGTTATGGATAAAAAGTGCATTGTCTGAGCGTTAGCGAGTTATGCACTTTTTGTTCATGATTTTAGCAGACAGAGTATATTTCTAGTATTTCTGAACTCTGAAGCCGTTTCCACGCCAGGAGTCTTTGATACCCGGCGTGAGATATAAATATCAGCCTTGAATTCCGTTTCCACGCCAGGAGTCTTTGATACTCGGCGTGAACTATATATTTTCAGAAGCCTTTACACCCGGCGTCAAATCTGATTTTTTTGTGAAATCTACAAAAACAGTTGCATTTTCTCCACAAATGCATATAATAAACAATTAGCCGACTAATCAATAGCCGACTAACCAAAACAACAGACATCATACGGAGGTGAAGACTTGTTTACAGAAGAAGAACCAGACATTTGTCCGAGAGAGTATAAATCCAGTATTCTCACAATGTTTATGCGTATCGACCGGCGTTTTATGGCCAAATGCTTTGGACAGATGCAGGAACTGGGAATCTATCCGGGACAGATACCGGTGCTCGGTCTATTGGCACACAAAGACGGACTGAGCCAGCGCGAGATCGCAGAAAAACTGCACATCAAACCACCGACTGTCAACGTAACTGTCCAACGCCTGGAAAAAGCGGGATTCCTTTACAGAGAAGCCGATGAAAAAGATCAGCGTATCTCAAGAATCTATATGACAGAAAAAGGCAAGCAGGCCAAAGAAAGTGGCATGAAGAAGGTGCAGGATAACGAGAAAATACTTCTCGATGGTTTCAGCGAAGAAGACCTTTGCCTTCTGCGAAGATTTCTGGACCAGATCACAGAGAACATTGAAAAAATACCGGTTGCATCCGGTAAGAACAACACCAGGAAAGAGAGGCAGCAAAAGTGATCAAACTGATGAAATATCTGAAAAAATCAGCTGGCTATGTAGTACTGATCATAGCACTTCTGTTTCTTCAGGCTTACTGCGATCTGTCACTGCCGGATTACACATCCAAGATCGTCAATGTGGGAATCCAGCAAAGTGGTATCGAAGACAGTGTACCTGAAAAGATCAGAAAAACATCCATGGATAATCTGAAATTATTTATGGATGAAGAGGACAAAGAAACCATAGATTCCTATTATGAAGAAGATGGGGACAACCTCGTACTAAAAGATGATGTAAAATCTGAGGAACGAGAGAAACTCAACGATATTTTAGCAAAACCGATGATGATAGCAGCAAGCTTTTCATCCGGCAGTGACGAAGTAAATGAGATGCTTGCCAAGATGGGAGTTCCGGAAGGAACAGATCCGATGCAGGCAATCGCACAGATGCCAGAGGAAGCACTCGCGTCAATGATTGGTAAGATCAGCGAGAAGATTGACAAGATGCAGCCATCCATCCTTACACAGGCTGGTGTAGCTTATGTAAAGAGTGAATATGAGGCAATGGGCGAAGATGTCGATGCAATCCAGATGCACTACATCAAGATCTCAGGAGTCAAAATGCTGGGAATGGCACTTATCACCATGCTCTGTGCAATCTGCGTGGTATTTCTTTCATCCAGAGTGGCAGCAGCACTTGGCCATGACCTGAGAAATGCGGTATACAATAAAGTTATTTCATTCTCAAGCCGTGAATACCATAAATTCTCAACAGCATCTCTGATCACCCGTTGTACGAATGATATTCAGCAGGTGCAGCAGGTAATGGCAATGCTTTTCCGTATCGTACTCTATGCGCCGATCCTTGGTATCGGTGGCGTGATCCGCGTATTGCAGACAGATTCCTCTATGACATGGATCCTTGGTCTTGCAGTAGGCCTGATCCTTGTTGTGATCATTGTTCTGTTCCAGGTGGCAATGCCTAAGTTTACAATACTGCAGACTCTGGTTGACAAACTGAATCTGGTAACACGTGAGATCCTGACAGGTATCCCTGTTATCCGTGCATTCAGCCGTGAAAAACATGAAGAAGAACGTTTTGAAGAGGCAAACCAGAGACTTACAAAGACAAACCTGTTTGTCAACAGATGTATGACTTTTATGTTGCCAACTATGATGCTCATTATGAATGGTGTTTCTGTGCTGATCATCTACAGCGGATCTTATGCAGTGGACAATGGAACCATGCAGGTTGGTAATGTTATGGCATTCATTCAGTATGCGATGCAGATCATCATGTCCTTCCTGATGATCACAGCAATGTCCATTATGCTCCCAAGAGCAAATGTTGCAGCACTTCGTATCAACGATGTACTCAAGACAAAGGTCAGCGTAACAGATCCGGAAAATCCGGTTCAGCCAGATGCGAATGTCAAAGGTACTGTTGAATTCGATCATGTAAGCTTTGCATATCCGGAAGCAGGCGAAAATGTCCTCACAGACATTTCTTTCAAGGCAGAAAAGGGCGAAACAATCGCCGTGATCGGAAGTACCGGAAGTGGTAAGAGTACACTTGTCAATTTGATCCCTCGTTTCTATGATGTGACAGAAGGCCGTGTTCTAGTCGATGGAGTGGATGTTCGTGAAATGACTCAGAAAGAAGTTCGTTCCAGACTTGGTTATGTACCGCAGAAAGGTGTGCTTTTCTCAGGTACGATCGATTCCAACATTCGTTACGGCAAGACCGATATTTCTGAAGCAGAAGTAAAAGAAGCCGCAGAGATTGCGCAGGCAACAGAATTTATTGATGCGAAACCAGAGAAATATACTTCTCCGATCGCTCAGGGCGGAACAAACGTATCTGGTGGACAGAAGCAGCGACTTTCAATTGCAAGAGCAATCGCCAAGAAACCAGAGATATTTATTTTTGACGACAGCTTTTCCGCTCTGGATTTCAAGACAGACAGTACTCTGCGTAAGGCTCTGAAAGAACATACCAAAGATGCTACAACGATCATAGTCGCACAGCGAATCAGCACGATCCTGAATGCAGATAAGATCATTGTACTGGATGATGGACATATGGCTGGGATCGGTACTCATGGAGAATTGATGAAAAACTGTGAAGTTTATCGTCAGATCGCAATGAGTCAGCTGTCAGAGGAGGAATTGGCATGAGTGGACAGAGACGACGCGGACCGATGGGCGGTCATGGACCTGGAATGCGCCCGACAGAAAAAGCAAAAGATTTCAAAGGTTCAATGGGAAAACTGTTCCGTTATATGAGCCGTTATAAATTACGTTTTGTAATGGTATTCATCTTTGCAGTTGCAGGAACCGTTTTTAATATTGCAGGTCCTAAGATCCTTGGTAAAGCAACAACAGAACTTTTTAATGGCCTGGTTGCCAAGGTAAACGGAACAGGAAGCATTAACTTCAGCAAGATCGGAATGATTCTGTTGTGGACATTGGGATTATATCTGGCAAGTGCATGTTTCTCCTTTATCCAGGGATGGATCATGACAGGAATCTCCAATGATGTAACCTATAATTTAAGAAAAGATATTTCAAAGAAGATCAATAAACTGCCGCTCAATTATTTTGAGAGCAGAACAAACGGTGAGATCCTCTCAAGAGTGACAAACGATGTTGATACTCTACAGATGAGTCTGAACCAGAGTCTGACGCAGCTGATCACATCCGTAACAACACTGATCGGTGTATTTATCATGATGCTGTCCATCAATGTGTGGATGACTCTGGCAGCCCTTTTGATCCTGCCGGTATCTATGTTTATCATTCAGGCAGTGATGAAGCACTCACAGAAATATTTCCAGGCACAGCAGAATTACCTTGGTGCAGTCAATGGCCAGATCGAAGAAAACTTTGGCGGCCATGATGTGGTAAGAGTATTTAATAAAGAAAAAGATGTTCTGGAGGAATTTGAAAAGGACAACAAAAAGCTTTATGAATCAGCATGGAAATCTCAGTTTTTCTCAGGAATGATGATGCCGATCATGCAGTTTGTAGGAAACCTTGGATATGTGATGGTTGCACTTCTTGGTGGCGTTTTTGTTATCAAAGGTTCCATCGAAGTTGGTGATATCCAGTCCTTCTTCCAGTATATCCGTAACTTTACACAGCCAATCCAGCAGATCGCTCAGGTTACAAACCTCCTGCAGTCTTCAGCTGCAGCATCCGAGCGTGTGTTTGAATTCCTGGATGAAGAGGAAGAAGTACAGCAGCCGGAAAATCCGGATTCTATCGAAGGACTCAACGGAAATGTACAGTTTGAGCATGTAGAGTTTGGCTATAATCCGGATAAGATCATCGTGCATGATTTTTCAGCAGATGTGCATGATGGCCAGAAGGTAGCTATCGTAGGTCCGACCGGAGCGGGAAAAACGACCATGGTAAAACTTCTGATGCGTTTCTATGATGTAAACAAAGGCGCGATCAAGGTTGATGGCCATGATGTAAAGAACTTTAACAGAAGTGAACTTCATGAGATGTTCGGGATGGTGCTTCAGGACACCTGGCTTTTCTCAGGAACGATCATGGAAAACATCCGTTACGGACGTCTGGATGCAACCGATGAAGAAGTTATTGCAGCGGCAAAGGCTGCTCATATCCATAACTTCATCATGCAGCAGCCTGGCGGATACCAGATGGTACTGGATGAGGAGACAAGCAATATCTCTCAGGGACAGAAACAGCTTCTTACCATTGCAAGAGCAATTCTTGCAGACAACAAGATCCTGATCCTTGATGAGGCAACATCTTCTGTCGATACCCGAACAGAAATGCAGATCCAGAAAGCAATGGACAACCTGATGAAGGGCAGAACAAGCTTCGTTATTGCACACAGACTTTCTACGATCAAAGATGCAGATCTGATCCTTGTTATGAAGGATGGCGATATCATCGAGCAGGGAAATCACAAAGAACTCCTGGCAGCAAATGGATTCTATGCGGATCTTTACAACAGCCAGTTTGACAAATAATTAATAGGACACCGGGCGGCTGCCGGACAGGAGACCTCTTGTCAGCAGTCGCCTTTTTCGGTATAATAATTTTTTACAGTTGGTAAAATAAGCTGGAAATAAACAGGTTACAGATGACTGTAGTGTATGTGATAAGATAAGCAGAATTACAGCAAAATAAATGATGATTGGTTGATGAGTTATGACAAATATGGAAAATGGCAGAGATTATCTGCAGCATGTGCTGAACTGTCTCTGTACAAGGCTTGCACAGATCGATCAGGCAATTCTCGAAGGTGAAAAAGAAGTCGAGGATATGCATGAATATTACTGGGAAAACTATACAGAGATGGACGAGTATGGTTATGAGAACTATGATAACCAGCAGGCACTGTTTCACCAGATGCATGCGAATGAAGAACAGTTCCTTCTAAGAAAACGTTTTAAGAAAATGCTGGATTCACCGTTCTTTGGGCGGGTAGATTTTGTGTATGATGGAGATGATGAGCCGGAAATCTTTTATATAGGAATTGGAAACCTGTCCGAGACAGCCGGACATCGTCCGTTGGTATATGACTGGAGAGCTCCGGTCAGTGGTCTGTTTTATGATTATGATAAAGGACCGGCGGCTTATGAGGCACCTTCCGGAACCTTTTCCGGGGAAGTGGTCTCCAAGTGGCAATACAAGATCCGACGCGGTAAGATGATCTACGAGTTCGAGAGTGATGTAAAGATCGATGATGAGATTCTTGGCGCGGAGCTTGGAAGTAAGGGAGAAGTCCAGCTGAAAAATATTGTACGCACGATTCAGAAGGAGCAGAATGCGATCATCCGTAATACCAAGGACCGGATCATGGTGATCCAGGGAGCTGCCGGAAGTGGTAAGACTTCCGTAGCACTTCACAGAATTGCATATCTTCTCTATCATGACAGAGAAAATCTGAAATCTTCCAATATACTGGTACTTTCACCAAACGGGGTATTTGCGGATTATATTTCACACATTCTGCCGGAGCTGGGAGAAGAAAACATTCGTGAAATGAGTTTTGACCTGTTTGCGTATAGAGAACTGAAGGGAATTGCTGCAGATTGTGAAGACCGCTATGATCAGATCGAACGGGTAATCATCTGTCCGGAATCGCAGGAACTGTGCAGGAAAAAACAGTCAGCAGAATTTGCCGGCAAGCTGGATGCTTTTATGCTTGGCATGGAAGATGACCTGATGAATTTCAAGGATGTAGAGTACAAAGGCTGCATTCTGAAAGAAAAAGAAATCATAGATCTTTTTTATTTCAAATTCCTGGATATTCCGCTTCTTTCCAGAATGGAAGCAGTAGCAGAATATTTCATTGATCAGGTGGAAACACTGAGGGACAGAGATCTTGCAGATGAAGAAAAGGAAGAGCTGACCGAACGTTTCCAGGGGATGTATGAGACAAGAGACTGCTATATACTGTACAGCCGTTTTCTGGAACAGGAAGGTTATAAAGCACTTCCACGGCTTCCGCTTGAAAAAAGAAAACTTCGTTATGAAGATGTATATCCGATACTTTATCTGAAATATTCTCTGTTCAGATGCAAGGGACATCACGGAATCAAGCATGTGGTAGTGGATGAAATGCAGGATTATTCCTGGATTCAGTTTGTGCTTCTGAAGAAACTGTTTCCATGTAAGATGACGATCCTGGGGGACAAGGCACAGACCATGGAAGAACAGCAGCAGGATGTGCTTAAGTTTCTGCCGAAAATCTTCGGAAGAGATATCCGTAAGATCGTGATGAACCGCAGTTACCGTAATACGATGGAAATTGCACAATATGCGAATCGTCTTACCGGTGTCTCGGATATAGAGCTGTTTGACCGACATGGTGATGCAGTGGAAGAGATGCAGTTCAAAAATCTGCATACAGCGTTGGACAGGGTTCTTGAGAAATGGGAACAGAAACGAGAGGATTATGAAACAGAAGCACTGGTTCTTTTTACAGAAAGAGAAGCAGAGCATGCGTTTCTTTATCTGGAAGAAAAACTCAGAACACTTGATCCAGATGGTGAATATCAGCTTACTTACATGAATCGTGACAGCCAGAATTTCAAAAAAGGACTGACAGTAACGACCTTTTATCTTGCAAAGGGACTTGAGTTTGACCAGGTTTTTGGGGTGTTTCATGCAGAGGACAACAACGGTCTTGCGGCACAGGCCAGATACATCACAGCGACAAGAGCATTGCATGAACTGCATATGTATGATGTAGAAGACTAAATTTGAAATTTGTTGACAATTTTGTAATAAAAATGTAAAATATAGACTGCTGTGAATGAAGTGCACAGGAATACAGATATGCACAGATGCGTGGTTACAGAGATAACCATATTAAGGAGGATACTATGAGAAATAAAAGATTACTTGCAATTTCGGCAATAGCAATATCTGCATCTGTTTTTATGACAGCATGCAGCTTTGGCGGAGACGGCAAAACAGATAAAACAGAAACTGTGGAGGTTACTGATACACCGACACCGGAGGTGACGCAAGCACCGACAGAGACACCGGTACCGACGATCGCACCAAATGTACAGAGTACAACTTATACATCAGCAGATAAGAGCATTGCAATCAATCTGCCGGATGCTACATGGGCAAATAAGACAGACGAAACAGATATGCTCAGCTTCGAATCACCAGAGCAGGGAAATATTCTGATTCTGCATGGACAGGGCGAGGATACGATGGCAGCAACGGTTGTCCCAAGTACACAGGATATGGCAGTATCTCTGGAACAGGCAGATGGAGACAAAGTCAACGGAACAG
>JAERMT010000516.1_pt2 | contig 11150 bp, 10 predicted proteins | sample 9267081 | NCBI WGS metagenome assembly JAERMT01 (sample SAMN17071939, study PRJNA684904) | human gut metagenome | isolation source: diarrhea sample from child under the age of five | host: Homo sapiens | place: South Africa: Mafikeng, Mafikeng Provincial Hospital | collected 2019-09
GCATGGCGAAGCCGACGCGACGGCGGTCCATGGCGCCCACCTCGCGGTAGACGACGCCGCGCATACCCAGCTTCTGCATGGCGGTGCAGCTGGCGCCCGACGTGGTGATGTCGGCCACGGTGGTGATGCCGCTGGACAGCGACTCGAGGCCGCCCAGGATGGCCGAATCATACCAATCGGCCACGTCCATCTTAGCGGACAGCTCGCGCATGGTCATGATCCAGGTTGCGTAGGGGACATCGTGGACGATGCCGCGCATGACCGCGTTCTCCAGGTGGGTGTGCAGGTCGACGAAGCCGGGCAGGATGGCCGCCTGGCCGAAATCGGAGACCTCCTCATCGGGATAGCGCAACTTGAGCATGGCGGCGTCGCCGACGTCGCGGATGGCGCCGTCGCGAACGAGCACCGCACCGTTGTGGATGGGTTCCGACGTGATGGGAAGCACGTACTGCGCGCACAAAAGCATGGGCTGCCTCGCTTGTTCCGTGATTTGCAAGTAAACACGTATGATAGCACCGATGAGCGCCCCGGCGGAGCTTCCACGAAAGCAACGCGGCGAGCGGCGCGGGGAGGGGCGCTCGCCCGCTTACTTCAGCGGCAGCGTTGCAGTGAACACGGTGCCTTCGGCCTGCGTGCTGGCGACCGACAGGTTGCCGCCGTGCTCCTCGGCGATGGCCCGCGCGATGGCAAGCCCCAGGCCGTGCCCGCCGGCGCCGCCCGTGCGCGCCTTGTCCGCGCGGTAAAAGCGATCAAACACGTGAGGAAGGTCCTCGGGCGATATGGGCGCGCCGGTGTTGCGCACCTGGAGCCTCGCCTGCTTTCCCGAGCGCGAAAGCGCCACGTCCACCGCTCCCCCGTCGTCGACGTACTTGCAAGCGTTGTCGATGAGCGTGCCCGCCAAACGGCGCAGCCGCTGCTCGTTGCCGCGCAGCTCGATGCCGGGCTCCACCTGCGATTCCAGCCTCACGCCGCGCTCGAACGCCACCGATTCGAACTGCAGGACCTCGCCTTCGATGACGTCGGACAGGTCGACCTCCTCGAATGCCGGACGGGCGGCGCCGGATTGCGCGGCGGCCTCCTCCTCGTCCATCTTCGCCAACGTGAGCAAATCGCCCACCAGGCCTTGCATGGCCTCGGCCTCGTGCTGCGTGCTCTCGAGCCACTGGCTTTGGCTTGCCACGCTGCGCTCGGGATGCTCGAGCGCGATGGACGTGTTGGCAAGGATGGCGGTGAGCGGGGTCTTCAGGTCGTGCGACGCGTCCGCCACGAAGCGGCGCTGCTGTGTCCAGGCGCGGGCGACGGGACGCAGCGCCCAGCGGCTGAAGAACAGGCTGATGACGAAGAACACGGCCAGCGTCCCAACCTCCACCACGGCAAGCGTTGCCGCCAGGGCACGCCAGCCGCTCGCGCTGCCCATGTCGGCGAACGCCAGATACATGACGCCGCCCGCCTGGCGCTTCACATAGAACAGGCCCAGGTCGGACAGGCTGCCGAAGCCCTCGTCGGCGCCGGCGAGTTGTTCGCCGGCCTGCTCGAGCACATCCTGGCTGATGGATGCCGTGTTATAGCGGCCGAGCGCGGTCATGGCCCCGTCCGCGGACACGGAGAACAACGCCACGGGGATGACCTGCCCCCCGCTGCGCTCGCGCCCGCCGATGGTCGGCGGCGCGGCGGAATCGGAGGAGTCGGCAGCGGCAAGCTCCTGGTCGGCGGAACCGACGAGCACATCCGCCACGACATCCTCCCGACTCGCGGCCGGGTCGACGGCGGCTCCCGCCTGCTCGGCTACCTGGGCCGGAGATTCCCGGCCATCGGACGCTTGCGAATCGCCCGCCCCACCGTTATCGGGCGCGTTTTGGCCATCGGCCGATTCCGGCTGGCCTTCGCCCGGCGTGTCCTTCCCCATCCGCCTGCTCTGATGCTCGGAGGCCTGCGCGATGGCCTGGTTGAGCGCACCGTCGACCGTGGCGACGCTTTGCCGATGGTTCACCACGCAGATGGCCGCGAAGACCACCGTCAGCACAACGGCGACGGTGGCCATGTTCAACGCTATGAACTTGATGCGGAGCTTTTTCAGCATAGGATGGCCGCCTTAGGCCGCGGCGCCATCGGCGGCGAAACGGTAGCCCGCCTTGCGGATGGTCTCGATGCAGGCCCGCGAGCCCAAGAAGCGAATCTTCTTGCGCAGGAAGCTGACGTATGCCTCGACGTTGTTGTCCTCAGCGCTTGACTCCACGCCCCACACGCGCTCGATGAGCAGCTCCTTCGACACCACCTGATCCGCGTTGCTCATAAGCACCTTCGCCAGGGAAAACTCCTTGAACGACAGGTGGATGGTCTTCTGCCCGCACGTCAGGTCGTAGCTTTCCAGGTTCAGCGAAAGATCGCCCGCATCGAGCTTCTCGAAGATCACCTCGCCCTGGCGGCGCGTGAGGGCGCGCAGGTGCGCCAGCAGCTCGGCGGGGCTGAAAGGCTTGGTCATGTAGTCATCGGCGCCGCTGTCCAGACCGGTGATCTTGTCGGGCACGGCATCGCACGCGGTGAGCAGCAGCACCGGTGTGCTCACGTTCTTGCGGCGCAATTCGGTCACTACCGTGAAACCGTCCATTTTGGGAAGCATGACGTCCAGGATGACCACATCGTAGATGCCGCTTTCGGCATAGGCCAGCCCGTCGGCGCCATTGTGCACCACGTCGGTGCCGTAGCCGTTCTCCTCCAGGATGTGCGCCAGCGCGCGGGCAAGCCGCACGTCGTCTTCCACGATGAGGATCTGCATGGTGTGCCTTCCGTCGATTCCCGAACCCGCACCGCAGGGCGCAGGCATGCATTCTTTCAATCAACAGTATACGGCGCAGCCTGAAAACGGGCTTAAAGAACGGGGCCGCCCCGAAGGACGGCCCCGCGTGCGGAAGCTATGGAAGCAGATTTAGCGCTCGTAGACCTGATCGCAACCGAGCAGGTCCTTCATGGTATGACAGATCCCGTCTTTAGGATTTAGCACCAGAACTCTTTAGAACCAGAGACCACCTTTTCACCTCGAAACCAGCCGCCGGGCTGGTTTTTTGCGTTTTGGGGCGGATTTGACAAAGTTCTTCTTGTTATCATTGTAAAATGGTGCTATGGTGCTACAACGAACATGGGGGCAACATGGCGTACTTCCTGAAGAAATCGACCAACAAGAAAGGGCTCTACCTCCAGATCTACGAGAGCTTCTACGACCCCGCCAGGAGGCAGACGGCACACCGCTCAGTCGAGGCTTTGGGCTATGAGCATGAGCTCAGGCAAGCCGGTATCGCCGACCCCGTCGCGCACTTCAAAGCCAAGGTAGATTCAATGAATGCCGAGCGCAGAGCAAGAAAAATCGAGGAGCGGGCAAGGCGCGTCGGCGGGTCCACCCCCGAGCGCATGCTCGGCCACTTCCCCTTCAAAGCGCTTGACGCGCGCCTGGGCGCGCTCGGCGACCTGAGGTACCTGCAGCTTGCAGGCGGGCTGCGCTTTTCCGTTTCAGACCTGCTCTCCGAGCTCGTCTACGCGCGCCTGTGCGCCCCTTGCTCCAAGCGAAGGACCTTCCACGACGTACTGCCCTCCATGTTCGGCAGCGAAGGCCTCTCCCTCGACCAGCTCTACGACGGCATGGGGTTTCTAGGAGCCGAGTATCCCAAGGTCATCGAGGCCTACAACCATGCCATCGCCGACGTGTGGCCGCGCGAAACCTCGCGTACGTACTTCGACTGCACGAACTTCTACTTCGAGATCGACCGCGAAGACGAGCTTCGCCGCAAGGGGCCATCCAAGGAGAGGAGGGCCGATCCGATCGTCGGCATGGGCCTCTTGCTCGACGCTGACTGCGTGCCCTTAGGTATGAGAATATACCCCGGCAACGAAAGCGAAAAGCCCGTCTTGAAGCGGGCGATCGACGAGATGAGACGGCGCGCGGGCGCGACCGGCAAGGTCGTACGCGTGGCCGACAAAGGCTTGAACTGCGCGGACAACGTCGCCGATGCCGTGCTGTCGGGAGACGGCTACATCTTCTCCAAGTCCGTCAAGCAATTGCCAAGAGCGGAGCTCGCATGGGTCCTCTCCGACGAGGGCTGGGTCGATGTCGCAGGGGTCGACGGCCAAGCGCGCTACAGCTACAAGAAAGTCGTCGGCGACTTCGAGTACAAGGTCAACAGCGAGAACGGCAAGAAAAGAGCGGTGGCGCTGCCCGAGAAGCGCGTGGCCACCTACAGCCCCAAGCTCGCCAAAAAGCAGCTCGCCGAGATAAACCGGCAGATTGAGAAGGCGAGGTCATTGCGCCTTGCCGCGGCGAAGAAGTCCGAGTACGGCGACAGCGCCAGATACGTGACCTTCACCGCAGTCGACGCCGACGGCGAGGTACCCGACGGCATGCAGGTAGCCTGCTCGCTCAACCGCGAGGCAATCGAGCGGGCGCGGTCGCTCGCAGGCTACAACATGATTGTGACCTCAGAGGTCAATATGCCGGCAAGTGAAATCTACGATGCGTACCACAATCTGTGGCGCATCGAGGAATCGTTCCGCGTGATGAGGTCGCAGCTGGACGCACGACCGGTGTACTTGCAGAAACCAAACAGCATCAAAGGGCACTTCCTCGTATGCTATATCGCGGTGCTACTGCTGCGCCTTTTACAGGTGAAGGTGCTCGGCAACAGGTACAGCTCAGAAGAGATCGTGGCGTTTGCGCGCGGGTTCAGGGTAGTGGAAGCCTCGCCGCGCAAGTATGTGAATCTGTCACGCTCTTCCTCGCTCCTCGACGAGCTCGAGCGGCTGAGCGGTCAGCCGCTGGGCAACTACTACCTGAAAAAGAGCGAAGTTGATGCAATTTTGAACACGAAGCTCGACTTCGAGGCAACTCAAGACGGAGTGTCTTAGCACCACTTTTGCATTTTATTCTCGGAAGTCGGGTTCTTTCAATCAACAGTATACGGCGCAGCCTGAAAACGGGCTTAAAGAACGGGGCCGCCCCGAAGGACGGCCCCGCGCACGGAAGCTATGGAAACGGTTTAGCGCTCGTAGACCTGATCGCAGCCGAGCAGGTCCTTCATAGTATGCCAGATCTGATGCGGGTCGCCCACGGGATGCGCAGGCGGCTTCATCTCGTAGCGCTCCACCGCGCCCGAAAGCAGGTCGACGGCGAACACCTTGTCGGAGAGCGTGAGCGCCTGCTGCGGGCAAATATCCGTGCAGCAGCGGCATTTCACGCAATCGCCGGGGAAATGCTCCACGCCGAACGTCCCATCCTCATCGGTGAACTTGCTGATGGCTCCCGTCGGGCAGAACGTCGCGCACATCTGGCAGCTGTTGCATTTGTCCGGGTCGATGATGACGTGACCCCACAGACGCGTCTCGATCATGACGTCCTGCGGCTCACCTAGGCTTGACAGGCTGTTCAGCAGAAGCTCGCGGCGATCGGGGATGAAATGCGGCAGCGTGCCGTCCTCCATCACCTTCTGAAAGCGCGATTCGGGCTTCTCCTCGATGCCGAGCGTTTCCTTCACGGCGTAGTCGGCGGTGGTGCCGACGGCGGCTTTCGCCTCGGAGCCCACCTCCGCGAAGAACCTGCGTTTGCCGGCATCGAAGCTGGATTTGCCCTCCAGGCGCACCTGGTGCGGGAACTTCGACACCAAATCGACACGCGTGTCGCTATTCCATGTTTCCAGCAGCGTATTGGCGGTGTCGCGCACCTGCTCGGCCATATGGAATCCGGTAGCGTGCTCGCAGGAGGCGCACTTGCCCTCGACCAGGCTGACATGCTTGGCGCCGGCCACCGCCAAGGTGACCAGCAGGCTTTCCTCCACGCGCCCAAGGCACGTGACGGGCACGACTTTCTCCAGGTCAAGCAACCCTTCCGCGGCGCTCACGATTTGCTCGCACGCGATGACGACCTCCCCATCAGCGGCGCGCATGGCCTGGATGCAGCGATGCAGCAGCTCGGCGTCGTTGGGGCGATGGGCCTCGAGCGCGCACGTGGGGCACACGGTGGCGCACGTGCCGCAGCCGATGCACTTCTCCGGCGAGATGATCAGCTCGTTGTCGTTATAGGAAATGCAGCCCGATGTGCACACCTCCGCGCATTTCATGCACGTGGCGTTGCGATTGCGCACGACGGCGCAGCGGTTCTGGTGAACCGTGATATCGGAGCTCTGAAGTTTTTCGAGCAGACCGAGGAAATTCTTGGCACTTGGCATTGCTGCCCCTTTCTCGTCTACCCCCTTGCAATTGGTTAGTATAGCCGTTCGCCTACGAGAACGCACCGGCGGCGGCGTCGAACTCGCGCACGGTGCCGTCAGCGTACTCGATGCCCCAGGTGCCGTAGTCCACGTCGAACGCAGGCAGATCGGGAATGGCGAAGGCGGGCTCGGCGGCATCGGCGACCTCGGCCTGCGCTTCAGCGGCAGCGTCGACAGCATCAGCCGCCTGCTCGGCGGTGGCGCTTGCCGGCTCAGCCTGATCAGATGCCTGACCTGCGGATTCGCCTTGTTCGGCGGCAACGGCGGCGGCTTCGGCCTGCGCCTGCTCGGCGGCTGCGAGCTGCGCTTCGTAGCTGGCGCGCGACGGGATGCGCACGCAAGCGATATCCTGCCCCAGCGCACCGGCGTTCATGAAGTCGCGCACGCGCTCCACCATGTCCACCCCGTCGGCGGGAAACGACGAATCGGAGCCCGTCTTCACCGCAATGAGCGCGTTGTCGCCGAACTCCAATTCAAGCCAGTGATACGGAAACGCCGGCTGACCGTTTTCGGCGCGAACGTTGTTGGCGGCCGTGATGGTGTTGGACACCTTCGAGAACATGTTGTGCAGCCACTTGGGCATGACGCCCTCCCACAGCTGCTGCGCCACCTCGTCGGACTTGTCCCAGTAGGCACGATGCAGCTTGATCATGAAGCGCATCACGTTCTCCGGGCGCTGCCCGTCTACCGGCTTGTGCGCCTGCACAAGCGACGGCGCCACATAGGAGTACGAGCGTTTGATATCGGAGACGCACTCATCGTTGAATAAACGTTCGTCCAGGTCCATGCGAAGAATCAAAGAGGGTCGAATAAAAGCGGTCATGGCTTCAGCTTCCTTTCTCCAAACCAAAGCGGGCCGGCGCACGTCCCCACGCGGCCAGGTCCGTCGTCCACTTGCATTCTTCCCCAAACCCCGCCGCGCAGTATGGCGCAACCCTCCGCGCGTTGTCAAACGCGGGTTTGCGACCGCACATCCGGCGCAAAGCGCAACGGGCGGGCCGCACGCCTATGGCGCCAACCGGGCCCGCGACGCGCCGTGAGCGCTCGCCTGGAGTTGCGGCAAATCGCTGCAAACCCGCCGCGCGAAGACGCATCTATCCTCATATTCGAATAACCTACCGCGGAAAATCAGACCTTGACATCGTCGATGCGGCGCGCATATCATCGTCGCGGGGAGTCCGCCGGCGCACCGGATGCGTGCGGCAGACATTGTTTGCAAAAAGTCGGAGCTTCAGGGGTGAAGTTCCCGGAGTCGGTCTTACGGGCCGGCACTGTAGCGTCATGCCAGAAGGCAGGCGCTTGTTTTGTTGCTAGCAATGTCTGGGAGGGGCGGAGCATGTCTGATTCCACTTTCGATCTATCCTTTGATTCCGAGCTCGACGAGTTCGACCCGCTGGAGGACACCGGCGCGGACGACGACGAGAACGAGGGCGGCGATTACACCGCCATCAGCTCGGCGACCGATGCACCCGCACAGCAGCTCGAGGCCGAAAGCGATAACCGCACGCCTGCCGAGCGCATCGACGATCTGTTCAAATCCATGGCCCCGCGCCGCAAGGTGCTGCTGGGCATCCTGTCCTTCGTGCAAGAGCCGCAAACCGCCGAGGCCGTGAACGCCCACGTCGACGAGCTGCAGCAGGACAACTTCAGCGTCTATACCGCCGCCAACTTGTGCAACCTGCTCGAGCGCGCCGGCGCCATCGAGCGCATCACCGCCGACGGCCAACCCGCCGACGATACGGAAAACGATCCCAAGACCGTGGTCGTGGACGGCGTGGAGTACCTGGAAGCCGCCGAACCCGTTGAGGTGTTCTGGCGTATCACCGAGCCTGGCCAGGCAAAACTTGATTCCGACAAACCCACCGAGCGCCTGCGCGCCCTGCTTGAGGAGGACGCGGCGTACGCGGTCATCTACAAGCGCATCCTCGCGCTGTGCGCAGCCGAAAACGGCGCTGCCACCCCGGTCATCAACGGCAAGGTCGACAACGACCCGCTGGTGCAAAAACCCCGCCTGTACGCCCCGCATTTCGTGGACAAGCTGGAGCAATGCGACGCGCTGGAATGGCGCAAGGCCTGGTTCACCACCGAAACGGGAAAGCAGGGCCTGGAAATGCTGGCAGATGTCGTGGACGAGTCCGCGGCCGATTCCAAGGAGGACTAACCATGACCGAGAACGCCAACACCGCCGCAGAGCAGGCTTCCATGGACGAGCTGATCAAGCTGATCGAACAGCGCGCCGCAACGTACGGCCTGCTCAGCCGCCTGTTCCGTGTGGAAGTCGACCAGGAGCTGCTTGACGAGCTGCACGGCATGCGCTTCCCCGCCTCCACGGGCAACGCCGACGTGGACGAGGGCTACCTGCGCCTGGCGAAGTACCTGTCCAACACCTGGGAGAACAGCTTGACCGACCTAGCCGTGGACTACACCCGCGTGTTCATCGGCCACGGCGTGGACGCCTACAGCGCCGCCTACCCGTTCGAAAGCGTGTACACCTCCGAGAAGCGCCTGCTCATGCAGGATGCCCGCGACGAGGTGCTGGCCATCTACCGCTCCGCCGGCCTTGGCAAGAAGAACAGCTGGAAGGAAGGCGAGGACCACGTAGCTCTGGAGCTGGAGTTCGAGCAGGTGCTTGTCAACCGTACCGCCGAGGCGCTGCGCAAGGGCGACGAGGAGGAAGCCGCCGCGCTGCTGACCACGCAGAAAAACTTCCTGGAAGACCATCTGCTGTCGTGGGTTCCCATGATGACTGCCGACATGAAGCGTTTCGCGAAAACCGACCTCTATCAGGGCCTTGCCTATCTCACCGACGGGTTCCTGAATACCGATAAGGCGTTTTTGGACGATGTTTTGACCGAGGACGAGTAACGAGGCATCGCCCGCCGACGCGCTTCGAAGCCAGCGCGTCGGCGGTTTTGCACCGCCAGGCTTCCCGACGCGGAGGGCGTCGGATACGGGGAGGCCAGCATCGGGCGCGAGCGAAAGAAGGAGAGATGGACAACACGGACAACCGCACGGACCTGCCCGAAGGCCGCGCGGAACAGACGAGGAGGGCGGCCGACGAGGCGCAAGCGCAGACCGCCGCGGGGAAGCAGGCGAAGACCGGCGGCATGACGCGCCGCACGCTGTGCCTAGGCATCGGCGGCGCCGCAGTGATGCTCGGCTTGGGCGGGCTGAAGGTGGCGAACCCGCAGGCGATCGTCCGACCTCCGGGAGGACAGGACGAGGATCGCCTGATCAGCGCCTGCATCCGCTGCGAGAAATGCTACGAGATCTGCCCGCGCGACGTCATCCGTCCGGCGCACATCGAGGACGGCATCCTGAACATGCGCACGCCGACGTTTGATTTCAGCGACGGCTACTGCGATTGGTGCACCGAGGAGAATGACGGCACGCCGCTGTGCGTCTCGGCCTGCCCCACGCGCGCGCTGGAGCTGCCGGCGGGCGCCACGAAGGAGAACACCATCATCGGCAAAGCCGTCATCAACACCGACTGGTGCCTAGCATACAAGCTGATCGGCTGCCGATTCTGCTACGACGCGTGCCCGTACGGGGCCATAACGCTTGACGACGAGAACCGTCCCGTGGTGCTGGACAACAAGTGCAACGGCTGCGGAGCCTGCGAAAGCGTGTGCGTATCGCTGCAAAACGGTTCCATTTCCGAGGGCGCCACTTCGCGCGCCATCACCATCAAGCCGCTTGACCAGGTAGAAAGGTAGGGTGCGGTCATGAAACGTGATTCCAAGAAGCTGCGCACCATTACCGCGCTCGCCATCGTCGCCATCGTGTTCGTGGGCTTTTTGACGAACCTGGGCATCGGCACCATTTCGGCACCGGGCATCTGGGACATCTCCATCCTCTGCCCGCTGGGCGCCCTGGGCACCATGCTTGCCAGCAAGATGATGGTGCCGCGCGCCATGGTGTCGCTGGTCATCATGATGGTGCTTATCATCGTGTTCGCCCGCGCGTTCTGCGGCTGGATGTGCCCCGTTCCCCTGGTGCAGAAGCTGCGCGGCATATTCACCAAGCCCGAGAAGCAAGCGAAGGCCGAGAAGGCAAAGGCCGTGAAACAGGCAGACGCTAAGGCGACCGAGGCCGCAGCCGACATCGCTCCGCTAACCGAGGACGAAAAGGCGGCGCTGGCAACCGGCTGCGAGAAGGACTCGAAGGGCCTGTCCGGCTGCGCAAGCTGCGCGAAGAAGCGCGGCGAGGCCGTGGATGCCCGCCACTTCGTGCTAGGCGGCGCGCTGCTGTCCACGTTCATCTTCGGCTTCCCGGTGTTTTGCCTGATATGCCCCATCGGGCTGACCTTCGCCACCATCCTGCTGCTGGTGAACCTGTTCGCGCAAGGCGACGTGACGTGGTCGCTCATCGTGGTGCCCGCCATCCTGATCGCCGAGGTGCTGCTGTTCAAGAAGTGGTGCCATAAGCTGTGCCCGCTTTCGGCGTTCATGAGCCTGATCGCCAAGCTGAACCGCACGTTCAAGCCCACCATCGACAACGCGAAGTGCCTGGAAACGGCACAGGGTAAGAAGTGCGGTGCTTGCGGTCGCGCCTGCGAGGAGGGCATCGACCCGCGCCATCCCGAGCTGTCCGAGGCTGCGTGGAGCGAATGCACGAAGTGCCGCTCGTGCGTGGACGCCTGCCCGGCGCACGCGATCAGCATGCCGCTGATCGCCAAGAAAGGCGAACCCGTCTCGCTGGTGGAAAACGAGAAGTAGCCGGCAAGCGGATACAGCAACCGCGCACGTTGCGGCGCGAGGAACGCAACACGGGAACAGCCGGGCGCGCATCGCGCCCGGCCTCCCGGGCAGAGGGTGGCCTAGCAAGGGTTTTGGGGATGGACCACCTTCTGCCCGGGAGCGGCGCCTCTTCACCCTCCCCCCCTCCCCACTTCAGAAG
>JAERMT010001315.1_pt1 | contig 11111 bp, 8 predicted proteins | sample 9267081 | NCBI WGS metagenome assembly JAERMT01 (sample SAMN17071939, study PRJNA684904) | human gut metagenome | isolation source: diarrhea sample from child under the age of five | host: Homo sapiens | place: South Africa: Mafikeng, Mafikeng Provincial Hospital | collected 2019-09
GTCGTAGCGGTACTCTGTACTTATGAGGTAATGATAAAATCGCCTAGGTGCTTCGACTGCTCCTCATCTGACGCTCTCCGTTTGACCGTTGTGCAAGGAAGATTTCTCGCTGCGCTCGAAATGACGAGGGGTGGGAGGACAGTGATACGGGGAAGGGCATACTCTCTTTTGGCTGCCCCCACTTTTTCTGCAAAACGCTCCCATTCCCTTAGAAAAGAACGCCTTAGGAATCCCCATTTCCCACCGATACTGTCTGCTTTTTCACACCGCGAAGCACCGCGCGGCAGCTTGATGGATTTCTTTAAAAATAAAAGGTTTTCCCCTCATTTTTTACAAATTTGAAGAAAAATGGTAAAATACAGGAAGTTTATGGAGGTGATAATTCATGCGTGCTATCTACAAATGGAGCTCGATCCTGGCGCTTTGGATACTTGCCATGGTTCCGGCTTCTGCAGAAACATTGCACGCAGGGATGAGCGGGGACGCTGTGACAGCCCTGCAGAATTCCCTGGTAGCGGCCGGTTATCTGGCCCGCACCGTGGATGGAGACTATGGCTCCACCACAAAGGAAGCTGTCTATTTGTTTCAGAAAGATAAAGGCCTGACCGCGACCGGCGAAGCCGATGATGCGACCAGAGATGCCATTCGACGTGCCGAAGGCGCAGGCTATCGGAATGGTGGGGGCGTCGTGTATGCAGAGGGGAATCGCGGAGATGTGATCTCCGATATGCAGCAGCGCTTGCAAGAGGCCGGCTCTCTTAAAGGCGACATCGATGGTGTCTACGGGGGAGATACCGTGAAGGCGGTGAAGGACTTCCAGAGATCCCGTGGATTTCCTGTATCCGGTGCGATCGATGAAGTGACCTACCATGCGCTTCGGGATATCAGCGCAGGGACGCCGGCACCTGTGGTCTCCTCCGGCGGGGAGTCATATGGCGTCGGCGACAGCGGCAGTGATGTGAAGACCATCCAGCGGAAGCTGAAACGCCTCGGCTATCTTGAAGGGGAGGCAGACGGCATCTATGGCGGGCAGACCGAGGATGCGGTCACGGCTTTCCAGAAAGAGCAGGGGATCCCCGTCACGGGCGGTGTGAACAGCGTGACCCGTGCGAAGCTGAATGAAGTCTATGTGGCGCAGACAGGAGACTATATCCTCTCGGAGGGGGCCAGGGGAAAGAGAGTCATCCATCTGCAGAATCAGCTTCTTCTGCACGGCTACGATCCCGGTGTCGTTGACGGTGTCTTCGGCGCCGGTACGGCAGATGCCATCCGCAGGCTGCAGGATGAGACAGGACTTGAGACCACCGGTGTGGCAGATGAAGATGTCTGGGATGCTTTGGACAATGCGCCCTATTTCCGCGGCAAGTATACGAAGACCTATCACATGAGATCGACGGCGTACACGCCCTATGACGGGGGCGGTGAAGGGCATACCGCTCTGGGCGGATTCGCCGGCAAGGGGCATGCCGCCGTGGATCCGAGTGTCATCCCGCTTGGCAGCATCGTCTTCATCGAAGGCTATGGCTACGCCATCTGCGATGATATCGGAGGTGCGATCCATGGAAATATCATCGATGTCGGAGTCGATACCCTCGCGCAGGCTTACCAGTGGGGGACGAAGAGCCGCGTCAAAGTGTATCTTGTGAGATGAGTGATCCGGCCTGGCTTTTTTCGAAGCCAGCCGAATGAAACGCCGTGATTCCGGATATGTATGGAATCACGGCGTTTTCTATTTTGGGGATTTGTTTTCATACCGAAAAAATCCTATCGCCCTTGGCTATCAGTTTTACTGATCATGGGCAGAATCCATAATAAAAAGCTTGAGATGAAAGGTCTCAAGCTTTTTTTGTGACGGGTATTTCCAGACGATAGCAGCTAGCCCGTCCTTCGTCATCCAGACGTGGTGTGACGAGAAAAGGGACGTCGGGGGAAAGGGAGAGGGCCTGCATCGTGTTTTCGATGGTTGAAAGGACGGCACTCGGAAGAGGGAACTGCGGCGAAGGAAAGATGTAGGTCAGATAGAGTGCGGCGGGGAGGGTGAGGGGATTCTCCATTTCCCGGCTTGGCGCATGGGGCGAGATCAGCAGCAGGTGGTAGGCGTAGGGTTCGCACAAGGCGGCGAGCGTGTCTACGGCTGGGCTGACGGCGATTTCCAAATCTTTGTCGAAAAGGTGAGCGGCATACTCCGTGATGAGGAGGGCACTCTTTTGACAGGCATCTCGGAAAGATGTTTTGGCAGGAAAGAGGGGACTGCGCTGCATGAGGCGTACTGGCTTGGGAATCAGCATGACCTGCTCCATGGGGTGGCTACGGCTTTCCGCCAGATGACGGATTTTCCGTTTCAGGCTTTCGATATTGCTTTGCATGGCACGGATCGCGTCTTCCTGCTCCATGACTTTATCGGACAGGAGTTCGATCAGTTTACTGCGCGAAGGGTGCTGATTGAATACCCCCATCTCTGCGCCCGAAATATGAAGATTTCTGAGAGATAAGAGCTCTGCAAAGGGGAGGATCTGCGCTGTTTCATAGTATCGATAGCCTTTCTCGCTGCGAAAGGCGGGAGAGAAGATCCCTTGATTGTCATAGTAGATGAGGGTCTGTTTATCGATGTGAAAGAGCCGTGCAAATTCCTGCGGCGTGTAGTGACTTTTCCCCTGCTTCATGAAACATGAGTCCTTTCTATGAAAAGCCTATACCTGCTATAGACTTTATTAAAAGATTGATTAAAGATAGCTCTATCTTAGCATAGAGAGGAGAGGGGTTCAAGGCGGGGGGAGGAAAAGTGATGTGAGAGGAGCTTTTTTTCGTGTCGTTATCAGAAGCATCGCCCGGAGTATTCCGTTTATCGTCATCCCACGCTCGTTGTTTTACGGGTGTGCAAGGAAGATTTCTCGCTCCGCTCGAAATGACGATACGGGGGTATTCTCGTTTCGTTGTTTTTACTAGCGGAGCTTTTCCATGACAGCTGAGCAGCCCCTTGAAGAAGGGGCGCGCCGAAGGCGGAGGATAGACTGCCCCGCAGGGCAATGCTATTAAGTTAAGCGGCAGAACATTCTTGGCTCCCCATCGGGGGAGCTGCCCGGAGGGCTTGTGCAAGCGAACTGGATTTTTAGGAGTGAAGCGACGCGAAAATCCAGTGAGACGCCATTTCGAGCGAAGTGAGATGAGGGGGCTACGTAGCGGTATTGCATGAAAGTGTTGGAATATCGATAGCATCGGACTATTCAACATAGCACGCTATACCGCTAGCATGCCCCTATTGCCTTCGGCACTTCCCCCGAAGGGGGAAGCAAGTCATTACGGCGCTAACAATTTCCTTAACTTAATAGCACTACCCCGTATCGTCATCCCGAGCGGAGCCTACGGATCTTTTTCGTTTGCGGTATGCTTTCTATTGTACATACACGTTTGCATGAAACACCGTCATTCCAGGTCATGTGAAGTACGGTGTTTCCCGCTCGCCGCCTTCCTTACATTGTTCGTTTGACCACGAACAAAAAAAGATTTCTCGCATTCGCTCGATATGACGATAAGGGGGAGGTGGCATTTTCATTAAAAAAGATTTTTTGATTTCTATAAAAAGATACTTGACTTTATAGAAACTATACAGATTACACTCATCTTGTTCAAGATTGGCGGTGATAAGATGCAGCAGCTGAAAAAGATCGACTTGGATGAGATCTGGCAGAAAGAACAAGGCTGGAACGCGAAGAGGAAATCCGGACGTAAATTTGATGACGAGGTAGAGCTGCGATTCTGGGAAGAGCTTGCCCCACATTATGCAGAGCGCTTCAACCTCTATCGGGATGTGTACGGGCTTGGGGACTGGATCCATGAGAAATTCGGAGAAAATCAGCGCATCTTAGATGTGGGCTCAGGATGCGGTAATTTCACCATTCCTATGGCGAAATACAGCCGCGACATACTCGCGGTTGATTTCTCACCAGCCATGCTGCACGAGCTCTCGATCTCCCTGCAAAGAGAAGGTCTCACGAATGTGAAAGCGGTCCACTCGAAGTGGGAAGACTTCGAAGAGCCTTATGATGCGGACTACGTCCTCTCTGTCAATTCCTTATACCGCGTCTGTTATATGAGGGAAGCGCTCGAAAAGATCGCCCGCTATGGGAAGAAAGGCTTCATCCTTGTCCGTACGCTTCTGAAACCTTACCTGTATAGTCTCTATGATGAGCTTTCGCTGAATTATCGCCGAAACAACGACTACATGATGATGCCGATGATGTTCTGGAATATGGGTATCCATGCCGAAGTGTCTTTCACGCACTATGACAAGGTACTCCGCTATGCCGACTGGGAAGCGGCGGAGAAAGAAATGGTGGAGGATCTGGGCGAAATGTCGTACTTGAATTATAATACCGAGCTTGAGCCGCTTTTCAAAGAGCGCGCTGCCCATGATGGGAATGGTTACGTCTGGCATTCGAAACGAATCGTAGAAGTGATCTCGTACTTTCGGGAATCGTGAAATATAGGTTCTATGGGTTTAATGGGTTCAATGGGGCTAGCCCCTAATCCCTAGCCCCTAATCCCTAGTCACTTATACTGCTTTCTTTTCCCCGCGCGTGGAAACTTGGATACACGGCGCTTCGGGAATGGAATATATCTTATGTTATGCTGGCTATTTACGTCGGCGAGTTTTTTTATCGAGGAGAGATCTTTATGAGAAAAGGGAAAACGTTGTCGTGCCTCATCCTTGGAACTCTGGCTGCTGCCGGAATTTTAGGGGGGGGGTACTGTCTTTGCAGAAGAACCTGCGGTGACGCAACTCGCTGAAGTCGTTGTCATTGGTGACAGAAATAAGGAACGTGAAGTCCTGCCTGGCGATTTCGTCTATACTAAATCGCAGACAGGTTTTTTGAGTGGAAAAAATACGCTGGACGTTCCATTTACGCAGATGAACTTTACCGAAAAAACCATGGAAACATTCACCGGTCCGGATAAACCGATGGATGCGCTTCTCGCCAATTCGCCATCTGTTCGTCAGACTGGATCGATCCTTCATGGCGACTTTTTCTTCCGCGGTCTTCGCACAAATGGTACGAATTTCTATGTAAACAATGTACCGGGTGTATTCACACAGTTTAATACCCCATTGTATCCGATCGAATCCCTGGAAGTTCTTTCCGGACCAAACGTAGGAATCTATGGTACAGGTGTACAGTATGAAACCAATAACCCGGGCGGGATCATCAGTGTGAAGACGAAAGTGGCTCCGGATGAAAGAGTGCTTGACTACACGCAGACGGTTTCTGGTCGCGGCCTTTTTGGCGAATACCTTGACTATGGTGAACGTTTCGGAGATAAGAAGGAATGGGGTGTTCGTATCACGACAGAAAACCTCAATGGTAGTACCTCCGTCAAAGGCACGAAAATCAATGGACAGGGTATTTTTGCCAATATCGACCATACCACGGATCATGTGAAGGATAATCTCTTTATCGGCTATAGAAATCTGGACATCCAGGGCGGATTGCGCTGGTTCATCCTTGACAGCGGTGTCACAAAACTGCCGGCCGTGCCGAAAGGCTCGAACGATTATAGCTTTGATGGTATGGTGAAATCGACCCATGGCTGGCTGATGACGTACAATCATGATCAGAAATTCAATGAACACTGGGATGGTTTCTTCAACTTCGGTATGCAGAGAAACAATCTCGATCGCAATGTCATGGCGAATGGTGGTAGCGGTTATGTGTTAAAAGAAGACGGTACTTTGACTGTGACGGCTAAACCAGGAGCGACGCCACAGGAGTATTATTACTGGCAGGTGGGAACGACCGCACATTATAATACAGGGGATGTGAAGCATGACATTACCCTTTCTTATAATCAGGCATGGAGAAATCGAAAAAGTGCGTACAACAATGGCTCGCTGGTAAATATTGGTACTGGTGACCTGTACACTGGCATCCATCAGACATTGGCTGCACCAACAAAGTTCGATACCCGCTGGAATAATAAGACACGTATCAAGAGTTACTCTCTGGTCGACTACATGACTTATGAGAAGTGGAATGCCGTGCTGGGTGTCCATAAACATGAAGCAGTGTCAAATGCATATAAATATAAAAATGCAACCAGCAGCGAAGTAACAGGCATCGATAGAATGGAAAGCGATGACACCAGCCCGACTTACGGATTGATCTACCATCCAAACGAAAATATGTCTATCTATGCGAGCCATTCTGAAAACTTTGACTGCGGTACGGGCGTCAACACCACATTTGAAAACTTTGGAGACGTTCTCCCACCGCTCAAAACAAAGCAGAATGAAATCGGCTTCAAATACATGAAGAATGATCTGCTCTGGACACTGGCATACTATGACCTGAAACAGGATAATCTGATTAGCGTCTATAAGCCGGGATTTAGGAAACCTTTCCAGTCTAAAGACGGGGAAGCACGTCATAAAGGCGTAGAATTTTCTGTGAATGGCAAGCTGACTGACAAGTGGAATGTCTTTGGCGGTCTTTCCCACCTTGATGCCAAACAGGAAAAAACAACAAAAGGTCAGCTGGACGGTATTCGCGTCAATGGCACCAGCCAGTGGACGGCTGTCTTCGGTGCGGAATACAATCCGAATGAATCCTGGAGCATCCTTGGTCGCGGCATCTATACTGGCAGAACTCCGGTCATGAATGAAAAAGTCTGGGCTGGCGGCTATACCATTTTCGATTTGGGCGCTACCTATAAGACACACTTCGGCAAGACTCCGGCAGAACTCTCCCTGATGTGCAACAATGTATTCGACAAAGACTACTGGATGGTTTCCCGTGGCAATCAGGTCTATCTGTCACTCCCGCGTACTTTCACCTTCACGGCTAAACTTCACTTCTAATATATGTATTATAATAATAGGCGGCCTATCGGCCGCCTATTCCCCTATTCTCAAACGTTTCCATAAGAAAAGAGGCGAATTCCTATGCGTATTTTCTTTCGCTATCTATCTCTCTTTTTCCTCCTGCTATTCCCGCTCGCTTTCGCGGGCTGCGGGACGGAGAAGACAGCAGGAGAGGAGAAAGAGATCGTACTCGCGGCGGGGCGGGATCTTTCGCCGGGGGAGAAGGATCCTTACTACTCCACCGTGATCCTAAAGACTTGGGAGTCGCTGGTCGGGATTTCTGACGATGGGAAAGTCATGCCGATGCTCGCCGAGTCTTGGGAGGCGAATGCGGAGAAGACAGAGTGGATTTTTCATCTGAAGAAGGGGGTGAAGTTCCATGACGGGGTTTCCTTCGATGCACATGCGGCGCGAGAGAATATCTACCGCGTGACGCACATGGGGTACAAGCCATCTTCCTTCTATGGTTATCTGGTCTCGCGCATTTACCCGGGACTTGTCCGTTATGAGGCGGACGATGATTACACGCTCCATCTGTATTTCGAGCGGCCTGTCCCCATGCTGATCTATCGCATGGCGGGCTGGGGGAGCGCGATGTTCAGTCCGGCTTCTTTTGATCGAGAAACGGGGGATTTCACGGAAATCGCAGCGGGCACGGGGCCTTTTCAGATCATTGACAGGAAGGCGGACGACTATACGCTCCTTTCGCGCTTTGATGGATACCATGGTGAAAAAGCAAAGGCGAAGCGGATCCGTATCCGTGTGATCACTTCGGCGGAGGCGCGGTATTCGGCGATGCGTTCGGGAGAGGTGCAGGGTGTCTTAGATCTGGGCGGATTGACACCGATGATGGTGAGGGAACTCATGCGAACGGAGGATTTCTCGGTAGACAGTGCGCACTCGACGATTTCCCACTATCTTTCTGTCAATGGCGGTCGTTTCCCTTTCTCCGATGAACGCATGCGAAGGGCGATCGATCTGGCCATCGATAGGGAAAAGATCGTGAAGTATTATTTTGCAGGATTCGCTACACCGACGCGGAGCTTCTTGAATAGTACGAATCCTTTTTCGCGACCGGAGCCGCCGATCTATGATCCTGCTGAGGCGAAGGCACTTGCGCGAGAAGTGCTGGGGGATGCCCGGTGTGAGGTGAAATTCCTCCTCCCACAGTATGGCGCCGAGCGCTACCCTTACAAGGTCATTTCAGAATTTCTGCAGGCGGAGCTGAAAGATCTCGGGCTGGATGTCAAGATCGTGATGGTGGATGGTCTGACGTCAAGGAAAATGATGAAGGAAGGGGATTACGATCTCGCCATCGGGACAAGGGGGCTCGGAAATCTCGATCCGACTTCGCTTTTGAGAGAGTTCTTTCATAGCGAAGGTGCGACGAATCTTGCCAGCCATTTCTGCTATGCCAATCCGAAAATAGATGCAGCCTTTGATGCGCTTACTCATACCTATGAGATCGAAGATCGGCAGGCGCTCTACCATGAGATCCGGGAAGAGCTGCTCCTCCATCCGGCGGTCATCCCGCTCTTGGAAGATGAGAATCTCGCTGTCTGTTCGAAAAAAATTACAGGCTACCATGCGGCGGTCTATGGCATTACGCTGGACAAGGTGGCGTGGAAGGAGTAGGAAAAGGTATCGGCGACAGTTCGGCGCTTTTCTTCTATGAAATTTCTTTGTGCTGCGTCTTGACGGGTGGATTCGTCCTTCTGCGCTTGGTATGGCCCTCGTGTCAGTGGTACACGAAAGGAGGCACATCTCATGAAATCTTTTCTGATCTATGCGCTTCGGCGCATTTTTCTCCTGATCCCTTTTCTCATCGGACTCACGATCCTCGCGTTCCTTCTGGGCATGCTTGCGCCCGGAGATCCGGCGATGGCAGTCCTTACGATGGACGGGACGGTGGAGCCGACGGAGTCGGAGCTTCTTGCGATGCGGGAGAGCATGGGGCTGGATCAGCCTTTTTGGATGCAGTATGGGAGCTGGCTCACACATGCGGCAGTGGGAGATCTGGGTGTATCGTATCTGACACATAGACCGGTGCTGTCCGAGCTCATGCGAAGATTTCCCGTCACCCTCCACTTGGCTCTCTGGGCGATGGGATGGGTGATCCTGCTCGGCATCCCGGCGGGCATATGGGCGGCGCGCAGGAAGGGTCATGCGGCAGAGATCGGACTTGAGCTCGTGGCACTCTTCTTTATTTCTATGCCGTCTTTCTGGCTGGGGATCATGATGATGCTGATCTTTTCGGAAGAGTGGCAGCTCCTGCCTTCCTCCGGATATGGCGATGCGCTCCACATGATATTGCCATCCTTTGTGCTGGCAGCAGGGACAGCGGCTGCGGTGCTGCGTCTGGAGCAGACGTCGGTCCTTTCGGTGATGGAGAAGCCCTTTCTTCTGACAGAGCGGGCGAAGGGGCTCTCCACTTCGTATATAGAAATCTATCATGTCCTGCCCAATTCGCTGATGCCGGTCATTACCATGCTGGGCACGTTTTTTGCTTCGATCCTGGGCGGCTCGGTCATTATCGAGAATCTTTTTTCCATACCCGGTCTTGGAAGCTATGTACTCTCGGCGATCTGGGGACGGGATTATCCGGTGATTCAGGGCTATGTGCTGGTCAGTGGGACCGTTTTCATCGTATTTAATTATCTGGTTGATCTCAGCTACTATTTGCTGAGCCCGAAAGCGAGGGAGGGCTGATGAAGAAGGAGCTTCACTGGATCTATGGAATGGCGCTTTTTCTGGCGATGGGGATCGTATTCCTCGCGCTTTTTGCCCCATGGATCGCGCCCTATGATCCCACAGCGGTATCTACGGAGGAAATCCTGGAAGGCATGTCATCCTCACACTGGCTGGGGACGGATGCGCTGGGGCGTGATATTCTTTCCCGTACCATCTATGGGGCGCGGACGTCAGTGGCTTTTGCCTTTGTGGCGGCGTTTTGTACCATGGTCCTTGGCCTTATGCTGGGGATCCTTTCCGGTTACTTTGGCGGCTGGGTGGATCGGGGGATCCAGTGTCTTGTGGCTGTATTTCAGGGACTTCCGGGGATGAGTCTTATGATCGCGATCGCGGCGATCCTTCCGGAGAACAATTTCCGACTCATCATCGCATTGAGTCTGACCTCGTGGGCGGGTTTTTCGCGTATCGTGAGGAGTGAGGTCATACGTATTCGTGGAGAGCTCTACATGGAAAGCATCAAAAGCTTGGGGGCATCCCATGGGTACATCGTAAGGAAATATGTACTTCCGAATGTGCTTCCCGTCGTCATCGTGCTATTGACGCTCCGCATCGGGACTTCGCTGCTTTCGGCTTCGGCGCTGTCCTACTTGGGACTGGGCGTCTCGCCTCCGACGGCGGATTGGGGCGTCATGATTTCTGATGCGAGGACCTATTTCCGCTCATACCCGCTGATGATGATCGCTCCCGGTACAGGCATCACTCTCTTTTGCCTTTCTATCAATCTTCTGGGAGATGCGATGAGAGAACGAATAAGGAGATAAGAGGGGAAAGGGATGGGTTTTGCATGTCCGCCTGTGCGGGCAATGTTCTTAAGGAAATGACGGAGAGCTTCATCGGAGCATAGCTTCTTTCAAGGCGCGCCCCCGATGGGAAGCTAAGAATAGGCTGCCCTTTCACTGTACCGCATTAGCGGGGGCAGCCCTTCTCCACAGCACCTTTAGAATCTGTAACACTTCCCTTACCTGAAAGGAGCCTTTTCTATGGATATCGAAGTGAAGCAGCTTTCTGTTACTTTCCCTTCGCCGATGGGCGCTGTCCGCGTGCTTCGTGACGTAAATCTTCTCTTTCACGGGGGAAAAATCACTGCGCTGGTTGGCGAGTCAGGGAGCGGGAAATCGATCTTGGGCACGGCAATCATGCGTCTTCTTCCGGAAAATGCGAGAATGACAGGAAGCATTTTTTATGATGGAAATGATCTTCTCCGGTTTTCCGAGAAAGAAATGAATGAGATCCGAGGTGATCGCATCGGCTGGATCGCGCAAGATCCGATCTCTGCCATGGATCCGCTGATGCGTGTCGGACGGCAGGTGACAGAAGTCTTGCGCAAGCGGCTGGGCTGGGGGAAAGAGAAGAGCAGAGAGAGTGCTCTTGGGCAGCTGGAAAAGTACGGTCTTGGGGATCCTGTCCGCGTGTGTGCGTCCTATCCGCACCAGCTTTCAGGGGGTATGGCGCAGCGCGTCATGGCGGCGATGATGACTTTGTCTTCCCCGGAGTGGCTCATCGC
>JAERMT010001319.1_pt1 | contig 11096 bp, 4 predicted proteins | sample 9267081 | NCBI WGS metagenome assembly JAERMT01 (sample SAMN17071939, study PRJNA684904) | human gut metagenome | isolation source: diarrhea sample from child under the age of five | host: Homo sapiens | place: South Africa: Mafikeng, Mafikeng Provincial Hospital | collected 2019-09
ACCTCTACCTCGCCGCCAAAGCGCGGAGCGAATCCGACTGGCTCGTGGGCATCAATGGCACGCAGGCTCTCTCCATCGCCGCCGGACACGGCACGTATTCCGTCGGGCGGGTGCAGACACCCACGTTGGCGATGGTGTGCGCACGCTATTGGGAGAACCGCCGCTTTACCCCCGAAGCCTTCTGGCAGCTCCATATCGCAACGGACGGCTGCGATGAAGGAACGGTGAAGTTTTCCTCTTCCGAAAAATGGAAAGAGAAAGAGTCCGCGACGGAACTGTATAATAAGGTGAAGTCGGCAGGCACAGCCACCGTCACGAAAGCCGAACGCAAGGAGAAGACGGAGGAAACACCGCTCCTGTACGACCTGACCACGCTCCAGAAGGAAGCCAACGCCAAGCATGGCTTCACGGCGGAACAGACGCTTGAAATCGCGCAGAAGCTCTACGAGAAGAAGCTCATCACCTATCCGCGAACCGGAAGCCGCTACATTCCCGAAGACGTGTTCGCGGAAATCCCCAAGCTGCTTGCCTTCATCGGCAGCCTGCCCGAATGGAAGGGCAAGTTGCAGCCGAAAGCCGTGCCGACACGCCGCAGCCTGGACGGCGGCAAGGTGACAGACCACCATGCCCTGCTCGTCACGGGCGAGAAGCCGCTGTTCCTCTCCAAAGAGGACAGCACCGTCTATCACATGATAGCCGGGCGCATGCTTGAGGCTTTCTCCGAAAAATGCGTCAAGGACACTGCCACCGTCACGGCAGAGTGTGCCGGAGTGGAGTTCGTGGCAAAAGGCAGCATCATCAGGCAAGCCGGATGGCGTGCCGTCTATGGCAAGGAGAATGGAGAAGAGAACAACAGCCAAGAGGAAACCGCCGCCATTCCCTGTTGGCAGGAAGGCGACACGCTGGCACTGAAAGCCGCCTCCATCACGGAGGGAAAGACCAAACCCAAGCCGCTGCATACCGAAGCCACCCTGCTGTCCGCGATGGAAACGGCTGGCAAGGAGATAGAGGACGACGCATTGCGGCAGGCTATGAAGGATTGCGGCATCGGCACGCCCGCCACCCGTGCGTCCATCATCGAAACGCTTTTCAAGCGCGGCTATATGGAACGCTGCAAGAAGTCGCTTGTCCCCACCGAAAAAGGGCTTGCCCTTTACTCGGTCGTGAAGGCGATGCGTATTGCCGATGTCGCCATGACGGGCGAATGGGAAAAGGAATTGGCACGCATCGAGCGTGGGGAACTGCCCGCCGATGACTTCCGCAGGAAGATTGAGGCATATACACGGGAAATTACCTCCGAACTGCTGTCGTGCGACAAGCTGTTCGCCCGCAGGGATTCCGGCTGCAAGTGTCCCAAGTGCGGAGCGGGGACGATGCAGTTTTACGGCAAGGTCGTCCGCTGCGACAACGCGGAGTGCGGTCTGCCCGTGTTCCGCCTGAAAGCAAACCGCACCCTCTCTGATGATGAAATCAAAAACCTGCTCACCGACGGACACACGAAACTGCTCAAAGGATTCAAGAGCAAGCAGGGCAAGAGTTTTGATGCCGTAGTCGCCTTTGACGGGGACTATAACACGGTTTTCGTGTTCCCAGAAAGGAAAAGTAAAGCGACCTCTGCGAAAAGAAGAAAATAAATGTTTAACTTTGCCACTGGTTCAGAGTAATGAATTGTTCTTCGATACCGGATTACACTCATACTTTGGATTTAGTGGTGGCACTCGGAGGGATACCGGGTGCCTTTTTCTTCTCGTTTTCCAACGATTATCCCTATCATCATTATCAATCCACTAAATTCCAAAGAAATGAACAACAAGAAGAAAAACGAGGGTCGGACCGACTTTTCCTATTACGGTCTGTACCTGCTGGACTACCTCACCACGAACAAGTTCGAACAGGCAGCCGATGAAGCCTTCATCCGAGAAAGAACCGACCGTGCCGCCGAAGCGTATGAACGGGCAAGGCTCGAAGGCTATCCTGCCGACGGGGCGCAGGAACTGGCGATGAAGGTGCTGACGGAGGGCCTTCGCTACTCCAAGCATGCCATCCTGCGCGAAGTCGTGGAGAACGAATTTGCGGGTGAAGTACCGGGAGAAAAATGTGAAGCCTTTACCCAGAAGCTGCTACCGCTTGTCGGAAACGTATTCTCCATCTATGACCTCTCGGACGACAATTTCGCCCTGTCGCCCGAATATGACCTGCTCTACACGGAGCTGACGGGAGCCGTCATCCTCTATATCGAAGAGTATGGCGTTTAACCGCAAACAGAGACTGCGGGACAACATCGAGGCGATACGGACGGCATTCCTCCTTGACAGGGAACAGCGCACACCCACCGCACGCGAACGGCTCTTGTTAGAACGTTATTGCGGTTTCGGGGGACTGAAGAACATACTCAACCCTGCAAGGGAACTGACGGATGCCGTCCACTGGGCGAAGTCCGACCTCGAACTGTTTGCCCCTACCGTGGAACTGCACAGGTTGCTGCGGGAGAACACAAAAGACGAGACGGAGTACAAACGGAATATGGATGCCATGAAGCAGTCCGTGCTGACCGCCTTCTATACCCCGCCGGAGATAACCGGGACCATCGCGGACGTGCTGCATGAACACGGCATCCGTCCCGACCGGGTGCTGGAGCCGTCGGCAGGTGTCGGTGCATTCGTGGACGCCGTGCTGGAGAACAGACCGGACGCGGACATCATGGCTTTTGAGAAAGACCTGATGACGGGCAAGATACTGAAGCACCTGCATCCCGGACAGAAAGTAAGGGTACAGGGCTTCGAGAAGATAGAAAAGCCGTTCATGAACCATTTTGATTTGGCTGTCTCCAATATACCGTTTGGCGATGTGGCGGTGTTCGACCCGGATTTTTCGGGCAGCAAGGATCCTGCAAGGCTCTCGGCGGCACGGACGATACACAATTACTTTTTCCTGAAAAGCCTTGACGCGGTGCGTGAAGGCGGAATCGTGGCGTTCATCACCTCGCAGGGGGTACTGGATGCCCCGACCAACGCGCCCATACGCGAGTATATGATGAACCATGCCAATCTGGTGGGCGTAGCCCGCCTGCCGAACAACCTCTTTACGGATAACGCGGGAACGGAGGTGGGCAGCGACCTGATTATCCTGCAAAAGAACAGCGGAAAGAACGGTGAACTGTATTACAACGAAAAACTCTTCGTGCAGACCGAACAGACCCCTATCGGCACTTCCGTAAATGGGTATGTATGGAGCATCGGCTCGCTTTCACACACGGATTTGATCAGAAGTACCGACCCGTACGGGAAACCAGCCTATAAACTCCTGCACTGTGGGGACATCGCACAACTGGCGGAAGACTTGCGGGAGCATCTGAAAATAGAACTGCAACAACTTGACAGGAAACTGTATGAGAGACACAGGCTGCATCCGATAAAGGAGGAAAGCACGGCTGCGGAAGTGCAACCTGCTCCGAAAACAGAAAAGGTATCACCTTCTGTAATAGCCCCCGTTTCTGTAATTGAGCCTGTCAAGGGAGTGGAGAAGCCGCAAGCACAGCCCATAGAGGAAAAGCCGGAGATTGAGCCGCGCCAACCCAATCATTCGTCAGCCGTGCAGCTTACCCTGCTCGACCTTTGGGGTATGCCCATAGAGGAACCGGTAAAAAAGAAAAAGGCAGCGAAAAAGGAAAGCAAGCCGAAGCCTATGCCGTCCACGCCTAAACCGCAAGTCAAAGTTACTCCACCCGTTGAAGCCGCCAAGCCGATAAACGGTAATAAGGAAGAAAAGCCGGAAAATGCCGAAAAGCCAAACGACCCGGACGACATTTACGCCACTCTGGATTGGGAAACCAATCCTCCCATCAACGGCTTCTATGAGACAATGATGAGCCTGACAGCGGAACGGCGCAAGGCCCTACGGCTTGAGGCAGAACGGCACAGGCAGGAACAACTGAAAAAGATGGGTATCAAAGACACGTTGAACCCTGCTTTTGCGCCTTCTTCGGACAATATGGATAAAAAGCCGGAACAAACGGAAGAAATAAAGCAACCTGAAACACCGGCAGAAGTTGTGCCTACTTCCGAAACGGTTGCCACTTCCCTGTTCCCGGAACTTGAAACGGAAAAGCCGAAGGAGGAAGTCATGGACCTTTCTCCCCGTCCGTTCAACGGCCTGCTGGAGCCACACCACCGTGACGGCTCGATGGTGCTGGATGCTTCACGCAATCTCGGTTACCTGAAAGACCTCACGCCTTACGGTGCGACCTTCCAACCGCTCGACCTCCGTGGCTATCAAAAAGAGAAAGCGATGCTGTATATATCGCTCCGTGACGCTTACGAACGTCTGTATAGCCACGAGACGGAGAACCATACGGAACACAAACCGCAGCGCGGGTATCTCAACACCTACTACGATGAGTTTGTCATGCGTTACGGTAACCTCAACGCCAGACAGAACGTGAAACTGGTGATGATGGATGCCGGAGGGCGCGACATCCTTTCGCTGGAACGTGCGGAGGACGGCAAGTTTGTCAAGGCGGACATCTTCGACCGTCCCGTTTCCTTCTCGGTGGAGAGCCGTGTCAATGCAGGCTCTCCCGAAGAAGCCTTGTCCGCATCGCTCAACAAGTTCGGCACGGTCAATCTCGGCTATATGCAGGAGATAACCGACACTACGGAAGAGGAACTGCTTGGTGCCCTCAAGGGGCGCATCTTCTACAACCCGCTCGTAACCGGTTACGAAATCAAAGACCGCTTCATCGCGGGGAACGTGATAGAGAAGGCGGAACGCATAGAGGGCTGGATGGAGGACAATCCCGAAAGTGAGCGGATGCCGGAGGTGAAACAGGCGTGGGAGGCATTGAAGGAAGCCGAACCGCAGCGTATCGCCTTTGAAGACCTCGACTTCAACTTCGGTGAACGCTGGATTCCCACGGGCGTGTATGCCGCATACATGAGCCATCTTTTCGACACGGACGTGAAAATCGCCTATTCCGCCAGCATGGACGAATTTTCCGTGGCGTGCGGCTACCGCACCATGAAGATCACGGACGAGTTTCTGGTAAAGGGCTATTACCGGAACTATGACGGTATGCACTTGTTGAAACACGCTTTGCACAACACCTGTCCCGACATGATGAAAAGTATTGGCAAAGATGAGAACGGCAACGACATCAAGGTGCGTGACAGCGAGGGCATACAGCTCGCCAACGCCAAGATTGACGAAATCCGCAACGGGTTCTCGGAATGGTTGGAAGAGCAGTCGCCGCAGTTCAAGGAACGGCTCGTGACAATGTATAACCGCAAGTTCAACTGTTTCGTGCGCCCGAAGTATGACGGTTCGCACCAGACGTTTCCCGACCTCAATCTGAAAGGATTGGCAAGCCGGGGTATTCAAAGCGTTTATCCGTCGCAGAAGGATTGCGTCTGGATGATAAAACAGAATGGCGGCGGAATATGCGACCATGAAGTCGGAACAGGTAAAACACTGATAATGTGTATTGCAGCGCATGAAATGAAGCGTCTGAACTTGGCGCACAAGCCGATGATTATTGGTCTGAAAGCCAATGTCGCGGAGATTGCCGCCACTTATCAAGCTGCCTATCCGAATGCCCGCATCCTCTACGCTTCGGAAAAGGATTTCTCGACCGCCAACCGTGTGCGTTTCTTCAACAACATCAAAAACAATGACTATGATTGCGTCATCATGTCGCATGACCAGTTCGGCAAGATACCGCAGTCACCGGAGTTGCAGCAACGCATCCTGCAAGCGGAGCTTGACACGGTGGAGGAAAACCTCGAAGTCTTACGGCAGCAAGGCAAGAACGTGTCGCGGGCGATGCTGAAAGGATTGGAGAAGCGCAAGCACAACCTTGTGGCGAAGCTGGAGAAAGTGGAACACGCCATCAAGTCGCGCACAGATGACGTGGTGGACTTCAAACAGATGGGCATCGACCACATTTTCATAGACGAGAGCCACCAATTCAAGAACTTGACTTTCAACACCCGGCATGACCGTGTGGCGGGGTTGGGAAACTCGGAGGGGAGCCAGAAAGCCCTGAATATGCTTTTTGCCATACGAACTATACAGGAGCGTACGGGCAAAGACTTAGGGGCTACGTTCCTGTCCGGCACGACTATTTCCAACAGTCTGACGGAATTGTACCTGCTCTTTAAGTACCTGCGCCCGAAGGAACTGGAACGGCAGGACATCCGCTGTTTCGACGCATGGGCGGCTATCTTCGCCAAGAAGACGACCGACTTCGAGTTCAACGTGACAAACAACGTGGTGCAGAAGGAGCGTTTCCGCTACTTCATCAAAGTGCCGGAGCTTGCCGCCTTTTACAACGAAATCACCGACTACCGCACGGCGGAGGACGTGGGTGTGGATCGTCCGCACAAGAACGAGATACTGCACCACATACCGCCTACACCCGACCAAGAGTATTTCATCAAACAACTGATGGAATTTGCCAAGACAGGTGACGCGACGTTGTTGGGCAGGTTGCCGCTGTCTGAAACGGAAGAGAAGGCTAAGATGCTCATCGCTACCGACTACGCGCGGAAGATGGCTTTGGATATGCGCATGATAGACCCCAATTACGAAGACCACTCCGACAACAAGGCGAGCCACTGCGCCAAAATGATAGCGGAGTATTACCACAAATACGATGCGCACAAAGGAACGCAGTTCGTGTTCTCCGACTTGGGTACATATCAGCCGGGGGAAGGATGGAACGTGTACAGCGAGATAAAACGCAAGTTGGTGGAGGATTACGGCATACCGGCAAGTGAGGTGCGCTTCATTCAGGAGTGTAAGACGGATAAGGCTCGTAAGGCGGTGATAGATGCCATGAACGCAGGGACAGTGCGAGTGCTGTTCGGCTCCACAAGTATGCTCGGAACGGGCGTGAATGCGCAGAAAAGATGCGTCGCCATCCATCACCTTGATACACCGTGGCGACCGTCCGACCTGCAACAGCGTGACGGACGGGGTGTTAGAGCCGGGAACGAGATTGCCAAGCATTTTGCCGAGAACAACGTGGATATCATCATCTACGCGGTGGAAAAGTCGCTGGACAGCTACAAGTTCAATCTGCTGCACTGCAAGCAGACGTTCATATCGCAGCTCAAAAGTGGAGCGATGGGCGCACGTACCATCGACGAGGGAGCAATGGACGAAAAATCGGGTATGAACTTCTCGGAGTATATGGCGTTGCTCTCCGGCAATACCGACCTTTTGGATAAGGCGAAATTAGAGAAGCGTATCGCCTCGCTCGAAGGGGAACGCAAGTCGTTCAACAAGGGCAAGCGCGATTCGGAGTTCAAGCTGGAATCCAAGACGGGAGAACTGCGCAACAACACGGCTTTCATCGAAGCCATGACGGAAGACTGGAACCGTTTTCTTTCCGTTGTGCAGACTGATAAGGAAGGCAGCCGCCTTAATCTTGTCAAGGTGGACGGCGTGGATTCAACGGATGAGAAGGTCATCGGTAAGCGTTTGCAGGAAATCGCCAAGAACGCCACGACTGGTGGACTGTACAAGGCTGTCGGGGAACTTTACGGCTTTCCGATAAAGGTGGTCAGCGAGAGGACACTCAAAGAAGGTCTGGAGTTCACCGACAACCGCTTCGTGGTGGAGGGGAACTACAAGTACACCTACAACAACGGGCATCTGGCGATGGCAGACCCGATTGCTGCCGCACGAAACTTTCTGAACGCATTGGAGAGGATTCCGACCATCATCGACCAGTACAAGTCTAAGAACGAAGTGCTGGAAAAGGAGATTCCGCAGTTGCAGGAGATAGCGGGCAAGGTGTGGAAGAAGGAGGACGAGCTGAAACAGCTGAAGTCCGAACTCGCCGCACTGGACCGCAAGATACAGCTTGAGCTGGCTCCGGCTCAGGAAAACACAGAAGAGAACCGGCAAGGCAACGAGAAAAAACAGACGGAACAACAGCCGGAAAGCCCGCACGTGGACTTTGTACGCAGTCATTTAATTATAGGGAGACCCGGTTTATCGGAATCCAAAGGTGTAAAACTTTAATATCGAAGTCTTGACAGAAAAAGCCAGTGGTTGAATTTTTCACCACTGGCTTTAATTCTAATAATTTTTCAATCTAATATGACCGAATCTATAACGTTAAATCATAGATTATGTGTCTATTTGTGAAGAAAAAGACGTAACTTTGTATCAAAATCAAATAAGCATAACAATGGAACCATCTATATACAGTTTTTCACTTTATACCGCACTGCCGTTGATGTTATTCTTCGGCTTTTATTTTTTGTTTGCAAAGACTCCTGAAAAGAAAATTTTCAAGAATTATCTCCGCTCCCGACAGATTATGGGTATAGCTATGCTGCTGCTTTCGGCAAACTATTCGGTACATTTCTTCTTTGGTATCCGATTCAAAAATGCGGATTCTGCCATATTGATGAACATGTCCACATACTTCCTGTGCTATTCTCTGTTCAGTTCGGCATTGATAATGTTGCTTGATCGTTTTTACATTACCAAACGGCGTGTGTGGACACATATCATTTTATGGATTATATTTTCAACTCTTTCCGGAGTTGTGTTGTTCCTGTTGCCAAGCGGAATCATGCAAAAATTCTCTTTATTTGCTTTAGCTGTCTGGTTAGTCGTTTTTGGAGTCGTTTTAGCTCGCAGAGTCATAATTGCATATCGTAGAGCCATTCGGATTTTCAATGAAACTCAGGCGGATGATATAGGCGCATATATCGAATGGCTTTCCATATTCACTTATTGGGCACTTATCTTCGGTGTCGGATGCGGATTGCTGACATTTCTGCCAGACGAATATGTTTTTATCTGGATTTTGTCGTCAATACCGTTCTACAGCTATCTTTTCTACAGCTATCAGAACTACCTGCTGTTCTATGAACAGGTGGAAAATGCTTTTGAGCAAGATATACAGTCTGAAGAAGAACTTCTGGCAGATACGGAAACAGAACCTGAAATAGTTTCTGAGAAAGAAGTTCCAGTGTCCTATACAGAAATTATAGAGAAAGTGGCCAACTGGATAAAGACAGACGGCTATGTCCAGCAGGGACTTACCATAAAAGAACTGTCCGAAATACTTCATACGAACCGTACCTATCTTTCCGCTTATATCAAGACTACGTATAAAATGACATTCCGCGAATGGATAACCGGTCTCCGGTTGGAGTATGCGAAAAACATACTGAAGGAGCATCCGGAAATCAATATACAGAAGCTGGCTGAGTCTTCCGGTTTTCTTTCCCGCAGTAACTTTATCAAATCATTTACCGAGAAGGAAGGATGTACGCCTGCCAAATGGAAAAAAGCAAATCTGGAATAATTTGTGTGGTAAAAAGCCGATGAAAAAGGTCTCAGAAGCCCATTTTCAAAAAGTGCTCAAGCGACAAAAAAGTGCTAATTCGACAAAAAAAGTGCTCAAACGACAATTTGAAAAGTGCTCAAACGACAATTTTTATAAAACGCTGTATTTCAACAGAAAAAGTTTTTGTAATATTTTGGGCACTGAATGGCATTTATTACCTTTGGAGAAGACAAAGATAATAAATTCAAGTTTATATGAGCAGAAAAATCACTTTTCTCACCCTGTTTCTGTGGCTGATGACGGTAACTTTTCCTGTCATTGCGCAGCAGAAAGCAGACACGACCTACACCTTCCGGTTCGTTACGCAGAAGGACATGTTCTACGTGCCTTGGAATGGCAATGACACGGAACTTGCCCGCCTGTTGGAATGTATCGAAAACAACAAAGCAACAATTCTTGACGGCAAACTGCCGCTATTGGTTGACGGATATTGCAATTCGCAGAGCAGTGAAGTCAAGAACCTTGCAACAGCGAAGATTCGTGCCAACCGTGTGAAATCAGAACTGATTATACGAGCGAAAATCAAGGAAGAAAACTTCATTACCCACAACCATGCGACTGAGGGTGATTTTGTCACCGTGCGCCTGACGGTACCAGTAAAGGAAACAGCCGTGACGGATGCGGAAGCAGAAGCACGACGCAAGGCGGAAGCCGAACGCTTAGAAACCGAGAAGCGTGCCGAGCAGGAACGGCTTGCCGAAGAGCAGCGCAAGGCGGAAGAAGCCCGACTTGCCGCTGAAAAGGCAGAAGCCGAGAAAACCGCTCAACAAAATACACTTGCCGACACGCCGTCGGAAACCAAAATCACAACTGATTATCATCTCTCCCTGCGTGCCAACCTGCTGCGCTGGGCTACCTTGACACCAGATTTAGGACTTGAATGGCGCATCTGCCCATCGTGGGGCATTGCCGTAAACGGCTCGTGGACTTCTTGGAGCTGGAGCGACAAAGACCGCCGCTATGCACTCTGGGAAGTGGCTCCGGAAGTACGTTACTATATGGGTGAGAAGAAAGCCTGGCATCTGGGCGCGATGTTCAAGGCTGGACAGTTCAACTACAAGCTTTCCGAAACAGGCAAGCAGGGCGACCTGATGGGTGGCGGCATCACCGCCGGCTATCAGCTGCGACTAAACAAGGCATTAGATCTTGATTTCAACCTCGGTTTGGGCTACCTGAATGCCGATTTCGAAAAATATGAAGTCATCGATGGTGTGCGCGTGCGCTGTGGCAACGAGACAAAAAATTGGTGTGGCCCCATCAACGCCGGTGTGACATTGGTATGGAAGTTATTCTAATACGGAGGAATAGAGTATGAAAGCAAGACAATATATAAATATGATAGGAATGGCAGCCGCCGTGCTGCTCTCTTCCTGCGTGAAGGACACGCTTTATGACACGCCGCATCCCGACTATGGGAAGATTGCGGTGACAGCCGACTGGTCGGCACGCGGTGAGGTTATCGACATACCTACCACATGGACGGTTACCATGGGTGACTATACGGGTACGGAGACTTCCGCCACCCATGCCCCCAACCATCTGTTTGCTCCGGGCAGCTACACCCTTGCGGTGTGGAACCCTGCTGAAGGAATCATGGTAAATGGTACCACCGCCACCATTGCCGCAGCCACGGGAAACCGGGCAGGAACGGATGCCTTTGTGAACAATGCCCCGGGATGGTTCTTCACCTATACGAAACAGGTGAGCATCGAGAAAGACAAGGACTATC
>JAERMT010000582.1_pt2 | contig 11047 bp, 6 predicted proteins | sample 9267081 | NCBI WGS metagenome assembly JAERMT01 (sample SAMN17071939, study PRJNA684904) | human gut metagenome | isolation source: diarrhea sample from child under the age of five | host: Homo sapiens | place: South Africa: Mafikeng, Mafikeng Provincial Hospital | collected 2019-09
AAATTCATTGCAGAATTTTGGTTTTAATAAAAGTTCCATATCCAATATTACAAAGGAATTGGATAATTTAAAAGTTACTGTAACTGGTATAAGTCATGAATTAAACGGCGATCGCTTAAATGTTACTGTAACTGGTGTGGATGATTTAGGTCGTGCAGTAACAGCTATGCAATCATTCAGCGCACAAACTGGTGATTTGATAAATACATCTTCCAGAGTACGTGAATCTTTTAGGCAGATGTTTACTGGTGCGGATGTATCAAAATTAAACTCCGATATTGCATCACTTAATGCTGGGTTTGTAAAGCTGAAAGGTGATACAAATAGTTATTCTGCAGAACTGTCAAAATTAAAATCTGAATTAGCTGGTATTGGTAATATATCTGGATTAGATAAACAACAAGCTGAATTTGACAGAATAACACAAGAAGTTGGAAAACTTAAACTTGCTTATAAAGAAGCAAAGGCAGAAAATGATTCTCTTGCAGCATCACAGCAATTGCTATCTCAGAGAACAGTTTTGGGTAATCAAATTGAAACCTGGATGAACAAAAATACGATAGCTGCTAGAAAGTACAAGAATGAACTGAAAGATATACAAACAGCTTTGGCTAATGCCACTACTGGTAGCGCACTTAAAGATGTAAATAGACAATTTACAGAATTAAAAACTACTGCTGCTGCATCTGGAAGTCTCGGCAAAGGCGTATTTGCTACATTAAAAGATAATATGACAAGCCTTAGTCCTCTGTTTGGTATGGGGGCTATGATTAACACCGCCATTCGTGGATTGAAAGATATGTATTCAAATGTAGTAAATATTGATAGTGCCATGACAGAATTGAAGAAAGTTACAGATGAAACGGATTCCGCTTATTCTAGCTTTCTTACAAATGCTTCAAAGCGTTCTGTAGAACTTGGCACGACTATTACCGACTATGTAAATTCAACAGCTAACTTTGCACGACTTGGTTACTCAATGGCTGACGCTACACAGCTTTCAGAAGTTGCCAATATCTATAGTGTTGTTGGTGACGAAATTTCTGGCATTGATGAAGCAAGTTCCAGTGTAATTTCAACAATGCAAGCATTTGGTATACAAGCCAATGATGCTATTTCTATTGTTGATAAATTCAATGAAGTAGGTAACAGATTTGCTATCAGTTCCGGCGGTATTGGTGATGCCTTAACAAGATCCGCATCTTCAATGGCTGCTGCAAATAACACTCTTGATGAAACCATAGCGTTAATTACTGCTGCTAATACAGTAGTTCAGGACGCTCCAAGAGTCGGTAATGCGTTTAAGACGATCTCAATGCGTATACGTGGCGCAACAACTGAGCTTGAAGAAGCTGGTTTGGAAACAGATGGTATGGCAGAATCTACTGCTAAACTTCAAGCAGAAATAAAAGCGTTATCAGGTGTAGATATTATGCTTGATAAAAACACCTTTAAGTCTACATATCAAATCATGGACGAGTTATCTCAGAAATGGAAAGACTTAACGGATATTCAACAGGCAAGTATTACTGAATTGCTTGCCGGAAAACATCAAGGTAATGTAATGGCATCTCTTATGGAGAACTTTGACGTTGCAAGACAAGCCCTTGATGTATCCATGAATTCTGAAGGTTCTGCAATGCAAGAACACGAAAAATACATGGATTCTATCGAAGCAAGAGTAAATCAGCTTAAAGCTGCATGGGAAGGACTTTCAAATTCTTTCTTAGATTCTGGTTTCGTAAAAGGAGTAGTTTCTGGTCTGACAGAAATTGCGGAAGCAATTACTACAGTAATCGACCACATTGGTGCTTTAGGAACAATAGGTGCTGGTGTTGGAATTGTAGCACTAATTAAAAATTTTGGTAAAGAATTTGCCCTCTATGGGTGTGAGTCCATAGATGCATAAACTTTCAAACTGCTGGGAAATCCTAATAATTCAACGCTACAACGTAATCCTAACGGATAGGCGTGATAGTCGCAGAAATGCAGAAAAAAGTTTGAATTTACACTATACGTCAAAATGTATATATGCTAAAAAATAATGCTAAGTATACTGTGTAGGACAATGGATAGTCAGCATCCAATCCCCTTTCCTATTTTATAGGTTTGTATCACGTTGGAATCTGTGATAAACGGGAAGGTTCACAGACTGTAAGGGAGTTCGCTTGCCATAGGCAAGTGTGATAGACAGTCGAATAAAACATGATTATACATCATAGTTATGTTGATATACTCGTCAGTAACCAAACTGTCATTGTAGTCCAATACACGAAGTAGTATATCTAATCTTGCAAACAATAATGGTAATAATTTATGCTCTTGGTTTCCATTTGAATCCACAATTTTGGCATACATTACGTGGGCTTCCAGAGCCAATAAATCCAGTTATTATAGAGAATCCTCTATTTGTGGTTACAATAGCAGTAGATCCACATTTCGGACAAGCAATTACATTTTTGTCTTTAACTACAGCTTTTGTTATTGGTTTATTCTCTAAGACTGTATTTTTTGAAACAGATTCGGTATCTGGCTGGATTTCTACGGTCGCACCGACTGACAAAAAGTGTGACTGTATTAAATCACATTCATTCATGCTAATACCGGCTTGAATTATTTGTGGCAAAGATTCAGAAAATTTCTTTGCTTCGGCTAATCCCATGCCGGTAAATTCACGGATTTTGGCAATTGTTTGAACTTTGTTTTTGCCATGATCTGTTAATACAATTTTGTAGAGTTGGTTGGTATTATTTATTTTTAATTCATCAAGTGGATATCCACAATGAATGCAATGTTTTGATTTGTCGGAAATTTCTTTTCCGCACTCAGGACATTTAATAAGTGCCATATTTTTCTCCTTATTGTTTGATATTATTTATAATTATATCACAAAAATCTGTTTATTACTATTATTATTTGCAAGATTATTATTGGCGATAAAAGATCTTATTGGTGCTATGTCCGCTGCTGGTGGCTTAACTTCTTTAGGTGATGTTGCTGCTGCAGCATCATTAGGTTTTGAAGGTCTTGCTAGTGCGATAGGTATATCTACTGCTGCTTTGGGTGGATTTCTTGCTATTGCTGCTGGCATCGTTGCTGTTGTTGCCATAGCCGATCTTGTCACAGAGTCATTTGATGAAGCCGTAGAAAAAGCAGATAAATCTCGTAGTGCTTATGAACAAACAGCAAGTGAAGTAGAATCTTTAGAGTCTCAGCTTTCTGATGTAAAAGACCGTATTTCAGAATTGAATTCTATGGATTCTCTTACCATAACCGAAGAAGCAGAACTTCAAAAATTACAGGCTGAAAACGACCAGCTTGAAAGACAGTTAGCAATCAAACAAAAATTGGCTAATTATCAACAAGGTGTAGCTGCCGAAGATGCAAACCATGTTTTGACGAAAGATTTAACATGGCAAACTGGCGATTTCCTTAAAGATAAAAATGGATATATGATGACTGATACCAATGGTATGCCAATTATGGAATATATGTCTGGTGATATCATTGATCGTGCTACATCTAAACAAGAAAAACTTAATGAGAAGAAAGCAGAGCAAGTAAAACTTGAAGAAGAAATTGCCAACATGGAGCCGGAATATCATAAGCATTTCTGGCAAGCTGATACTGAATATGAGAAGAAAACAAAACAGCTTAAAAATCTCAAATCAGATGTTAGTGACTTGGAAAAAGAAGTTAGTGAAGATGTTGAGACAATTAACTCAAACTACTCTTCTCTTTTCTCTACAGACGGCAGTGTACTTCCAGGATATGAAGACACTGTAAATCGTATAAATGATTTATTCGATGCTTACAATAATGTTGATTTATCAGAAGCAGAGAAAAAATTAAATAAAATCAACTCTTTCTTTGATGGAAGTACCGGCAAAAACTTCATTAAAGATAATCTCCTTGAAGCTGCAAAACAGGCAGAACTTACAGCGGATGATATTAAGCGTATGGGAATTGCCATTGATGGTGTGGACGCTTCCGATATTGCAAAATATTTCAATGATTTAGCTGCAAGTGCCGATGAAGCTGCAGAAGCAATCACTGGGGTAGATGGTTCTATCGCTGGTGTTAAGGCTGCAATGGATTCTAAGAATCAGGATCAAGATTGGACGGATATGGCAGATGCTTTGAGTAAAGCACAAGAGCTTTACAAGAAAGGCAAAGTTGGCACAGATGATTTCCAAACTGCTGCCCAATTTATGACATATGGAAAAATAAATCCAGATGATTATAAATATGATGCTGATGCTTATGTTGAATACTGGGAGAAAGCACAGCAGAAAATAAAACGATACTTTGATAGTGATAACCCACTTCAGAGTGTAACTAATTTTGCCGATGATTTGGTTAAGAGCGGATTTGCCACAAAAGATAATGGCGAATTTTCTTGGACAAAGAAATTCAAGAATAGTGCTGCTGCTGCTAAAGAACTTGGAATTAGTGTTGAGGCTACTGAGTCTCTTATGCATAGCCTTGAATCTTATGGTGCTGAATTTGACGATGTTGTATTCAGTGCCGAAGGATTAAACAGATATAAGACTGCACTTGATGGAATTCATTCTGTTTACAAAGATATGGAAGACGGACAGCTTAAAAAACATCTTGGAAGTCTTATTGAAAACTGGGATGACGAGTATCAAAAATATCAAGATGATATGACAGAACTCACGGAAGACCAGATTGTACATATCGAATTTGTATATGACCTTTCTACTATTCAGGCTCAGATTGATGAACTGACAGCAAAACAATCTGGACAAGGCGGTAAAAATGCAGATACGAATGCAGAGGTATTGGCTGCCAATCAAAAATATCTCACTACTGCCAAACAAGGTTTACAAGTTGATAATGTTTCTGCAGAAGTACAAGCTAAGATAAAAGTCAATGAAAATACAATCAATGACTTATACGACCAGCTTTCAAAAGAGGAATATGGTAGTAATAAATTTATTGAGATTCAAGCGAAAATCCAGAATACTCAAGAATTACAAAAATCCATACTCAATGCTTTTTCTGAAACTCACCCAGAAATCAATACTGACAGTTCTATAGAAGAAGTACAAAGTGCATGGGAAGATTTCTTTAGCAAACCTCAAGAACTTCATGTTAATGCGGAACTTTCAACTGATGAAATTCAATCACAACTTGAACAGCTTGCTTCTGGAAGTTCTATTACATTCAATGCTGACGTTGATGGCGATGGCATTGAGGATGAAGTAAAGGCTCTTAAAAATCAAGACGGTACGATTACTTATACCGCCGAAATTGATGGTGTTCAGAAAAAAATAGAGGTTTTACAAGGTGAAGATAATACACTCACATTTAATATTCTTGCGGAAGATCAAGCAACACCTGTAATCGAGGATGTTAATAAACGTGAGTTAATTTCTAAAACTTGTGCTTTATATTCAGAAGATTATGCAACTCAGTTGATTCAGTTATGGAATGATGCAAGTGCAAATCCAAAATTTGCATCATTGTCTGCCGAAGATCAAGCAACATGGGTTATCAATACTTGGAATTCTCTTACACCAGAACAAAAAGAAGCATATTTGAATGGTGAAATTTCCATCACTGATACTGCAACTGGCGAAATCCAGACTGTAGACAATGCTTTGAATTCTTTGCAACCGAAATTATCACCAAAGGCAAATATCACAGCTACAGAAAATGCGACTTCTGTTGCTAGTAGTGCTGCTTCTGCTTTGAATGGTGTAAATGGTAAAACCTCAAATATGTATATCTATACGCATCATATAGATACATATTCTTCTACTGGGAAGGGTAAATTACTTGGTACTGCTCGTTATGGTGGTACGGCAAGAGCTTCTGGAACATTGTTTGATACAAGTTGGCTTAAAGACAGTTGGAAGACAAAAGCATCTGAAGATGCTTTAACCGGTGAAAAAGGACAAGAAATTGTTGTCAATGGTAATCAATGGTGGACTGTCGGAGATCGTGGTGCTGAATTTGCCCATATTCCAGAAGGTTCTATTGTATTCGATGCAGAGCAATCACGCCAACTTTTATCAAGTGGCAAGATTAACTCTAGGGGACGTTCTTATCTTGGTGGTACTGCTTATGCTAGTGGTTGGAGGCTTCCTTCTACAAGTGGCGGTTCTTCATCAAAATCAAGTAGTAAGTCTTCTGGAAAATCAAGCAGTAAGTCTTCTGGAAGATCATCTTCTTCTAGTAAATCAAGTTCTAGTTCAAGCAGTTCTTCAACAGAAAAAGATTTTGAAGAAACATTTGACTGGATTGAAATTGCTATAAATCGAATCAGTGAAGCGATTGACAGAGTAAAAGTAAAAGCAGAAAGCGCATTCAAAACGTTGGCAAAACGTAATAGTGCTGCTGCCGATGAAATCTCTTTAATCACTCAGCAAATCAATACTCAGAATCAAGCATACACCAGATATATGCAACAGGCTAATTCTGTCGGTTTATCATCTGACTGGATGGATAAGGTAAAGAATGGCACGATTGATATATCCACGATTACTGATGAAGACTTGTCTGATAAGATTAAGGATTTTCAAGACTTTTATGAAAAAGCGATTAAAGCAAAAGACGCTGTAGCCGATTTACACGAAGAAATCGCCCAGTTATATGCTGACAGATTCAGTAACATTTCCACTGATTTTGATAACCAGTTGGCTCTTGTACAACATTTGACTGATACATATAACACTGGGCTTGATACACTAGAAGCAAAAGGCTTAAAAGGAAGCAAGGTTTATTACCAAGCTCTCCAAAAAGCTGAGAAAGAAAATCAGGCAATTCTCCAAAAAGAATTAGTTGATTTAACGGAATCTTTCAATCAGGCAATGGCTTCTGGTGAAATCGAAAAGGGTTCTGAGCAATGGTATGAGATGCAGAAAAGCATCAATGATGTCAAAGAGGCAATTGATGAATCTAATCTCTCACTGCTTGAATATCAGAAAACAATGCGTGAGCTTGATTGGGAATATTTTGATTATATGGAAGATCGTATATCAAATATTACCGATGAAGCAGATTTCCTCATTGACTTAATGGCAAATGGAAAGTTATTTGATGATAAAGGTCAAATGACAGATACCGGCATGGCAACTATGGGATTACATGGACAGAATTACAATGTCGATATGGCACAAGCTGACCAATATGCCAAAGCTATCAAAGAGTTAAATGCGGAAATTGCTAAAGATCCATATAACACTGACCTCATTGAACGTAGACAGGAACTTCTCGAATTACAGAGAAAATCTATTCTTGCTGCCGAAGATGAAAAACAGGCTATGATTGATTTGGTAAAAGACGGAATTGAAGCACAGCTTGATTCTCTCAAAGATTTGATGGATGCTTATACAGATTCATTGGATAGTGCAAAAGACCTCTATGATTATCAGAAAAAGGTAAAAGAACAGTCTGACGAAATTGCTTCTTTACAGAAACAGTTATCAGCTTATGCCGGAGATAATTCTGAGGAAACTAAAGCTACAATTCAGAAAATCCAGGTTGATTTATCAAAAGCTATGGAAGAATTGCAAGAAACAGAGTATGACAGATACATTACAGACCAGAAAAAATTATTAGATGATTTGTATAATGAATATGAGTTATCTCTTAATGCAAGATTGGATAACGTTGATGCTTTTTTATCTGACATGATTGATTCAATCAATGCAAATTCATCTTCTATTAGCGATACAATTCAACAAGAATGTGCAAATGTTGGCTATACATTGTCAGAAGCCATGAATTCTATCTGGACGAATGATGGTGGTGCTTTTACTGTTATTTCTAAATATGGCGATCAGTTCTTAACACAGAATACTTCTACATTGAATGCGATTCTTGGTATTAAGGCTTATACTGATGCCTTGATTGCAAAGGCAGATGCAGAAGCGAAAGCCAAAGCGGAAGCCACAAAGAAACAGACGGAAGCAAGTAAACCAGCAAGTCAACCTTCAAAACCGTCAAACAATATTCCTTCTGCACCATCAAAACCGGCACGAACTGATAAGGACTACTATGGTGTTGCCCTTGCTATCTGGAATGGTAACTATGGTTGGGGAACTGGAAATACCAGAGTTAGCCGTTTGAAAGCTAAAGGTTTTGATGCCAATAGAGTTCAAAATATTGTAAATCAAATGGGCAGAGAAGGTTATGTGCATTCTGGTGCGTGGGTTGGCAGATATCAAGGAATTCGTGACCTTTCACCATATCATTATAATAAATATGCTGTCGGTCTGAAAAATGCTCCGAAAGCTGAAAATGCGTGGGTAAATGAGCTTGGTAGTGAATCTATTGTCAAGCCATCTGAGAACGCTATTGTAACTCATATTGCAAAAGGTGACAGTGTACTTACTGCCGATGCCACACGAAATATATGGGATATGGCAAGCGATCCGTCTGGATTTATTAGTGGAAACCTGTTTAATAATGGTATTCTTTCTGGTCTTGAACCTTATATGCGTGTAAATAATAACAGCATAGGTGAAGTTACATTTAATCTACCAAATGTAACAAACTATGAGGAATTTATGAATCGTGCAAAAAAGGATGAAAAGTTTGAAGATATGATTCAAGCTATGACGATTGGTGTTGTTGCTGGTAAAAGCACATTAGCCAAAAATAAATATAAGTGGTAAATGAGGGGCTGTAATACGCCCTTCATTTTTATTAGGAGTAAAACATGATTTTAGAAAAAGAAATGCAAAAAAGAAAAATTCAACGGCTTCTGAAATCGAATAATTCTTTAATACTCAAAAATAAAGAACTTATCGAAGAAAATACTATATTGAAACAGAAGATATCCTCTCTTGAAAAAGTTATATCTGACATACAAGAATCCGAGCAAATCTATCGTGACGGTATAGCGGATATAAAAGAACTAAAAGAAAAATATTCTCAGGCAATTATGTCTGTTAATTCTATGAAGAAAAAATATAAAAAAGAAATGGATGACTTAGTAAAAAATATGAAACGTCAAAAGTAAACATTTATTTTTCACAATAAACTAATGGAGGAATTATTATGTATGGTTATGATTTTATTTTTCGTGATGAAAAATTAAGTAGTCATGGATATATGGTATGCGATTTTGATGATGCTTCGTCTGCAAATACTGCGACTACTGACTCTCAAAGAGATTTTACTTCTATTTCAATGTTTGGAAGTAAATATTTTCCTATTTTATATTATACATATAACAGCCAATTAGTTATGGAATTCTCAATATGTAAAATAGGCGATAAAAACAATAAAAATTTAATTTCTCCAACTGAATGTGCAGTTATAAAAAGATGGCTTGGATCTCCAAATGCATCTGAGCTGCGGTTGTGTAGTGATGAATATGATGGTTACTTTTGGAATGGTACATTTAATATAGAAGAAATTCATTATGCTTTTGGCTGTATAGGCTTTCATCTAACATTTACTGCCACTGCCCCGTTCGGCTATAAGGATAAATTGAATTTTAGTGGATCTGTTGACAAGGACGGATCAATTAGTATCAATGACACAAGCGATGAAGAAGGTTATCTGTATCCTGATATTACAATAACGCTTAAATCTGCTGGTGATTTAAAAATTACTAATGAGTACGATAAACGGACAACTGTTGTGCGTGGTTGCTCATCTGGTGAAACTTTGACTTTCACTCATCTTTTGCAAATTATGTCAAGTAATAATTCTCATGAGTTGGGTGATGATTTTAATTATAAGTTTATACGAATTAACAATGAGTATGGCAAAACAGTTAATAAACTTACATTTAACTTACCTTGTACATACTCAATTTCATATAACCCAATAGCGAAGGTGGTGATTGCATAATGAATACTTCTTTATATGGTGGTCTTATAGAAATAAGTCCAGATGGACAGCCTATTGCACCTGATCTCGTATTGGCTTATCGTGGTGGGACAAAACAGGGAATTATTCATAATGTTCAATCACTTACCAATAAAAATGATCTTGCACAGGCTGCTGAAATTACTTTTGATGTTTATAAAAAGGTTGATAATGTTACATGTGAATTATGGAACGACATTAGAGACTTTAGATTGATCTATATCCCACATCTTGACACAGCATCTTTTAATCCGTGGTATGAACTTTCCGTTGAAACAGATGAGGATGACGCTACTATAAAACACTGTCAAGGTGTTCATTTACAAGAAGCTGAACTTGGACAGCTTAGTTTAAATGACATTGAAATCAACACAGAGGATGATATTGCAAGGGACGATTACACCCCTACTATTATATATGATCCAACTAATCCAGAAGGATCTGCATTAGATAGAATTTTAAAAGATAAAGCATCCCATTATACAATTGTTCATGTAGATTCCTCTATTGCTAATTTGCAAAGAACATTTTCATGGGATGGTTCTACTATAAAAGGCGCATTTGATGATATCGCAAATGAAGTAGAATGTTTGTTTGTTTATGGCGAATCTGTCAATAATGATGGAAAAATCCACAGGACAATTTCTGTTTATGATTTAAACGATGTTTGTATGGAATGTGGAGAACGTGGAACATTCACAAATAAAATGTGTACCAAATGTAACTCTGCTAATATTAAATTTGGATATGGTTCAGATAGTGGTATCTTTTTAAGCCATGAAAATTTCGCCGGAGATATTTCATATTCTTCAAATAAGGATGAAGTAAAAAACTGTTTTCGTTTGGTAGCTGGCGATGATCTAATGACAGCTACAATTAGAAATATAAATCCAAGCGGAAGTCAATATATTTGGTATTTTAGCGATTCTGTTCGTGCCGATATGTCAAAAGCATTACGTGATAAATTATCTGCTTACGAAAAAGAATATGTTTCATATTCCTCAGATAAAAAAATTGATATTCCATCTACTGTTATTAGTGATTATAATACACTAATCAATAAATATAAGTTGTACGATAGTTCTTTAATGAATGTGAAATATCCAATTGTAGGGTACTCTTCTTTAACAGATTTATATTATTATGATTTAAATTTTTACAGTTTATTAAAAACTACTCTTGCACCATTCTCAGA
>JAERMT010001330.1_pt1 | contig 11018 bp, 6 predicted proteins | sample 9267081 | NCBI WGS metagenome assembly JAERMT01 (sample SAMN17071939, study PRJNA684904) | human gut metagenome | isolation source: diarrhea sample from child under the age of five | host: Homo sapiens | place: South Africa: Mafikeng, Mafikeng Provincial Hospital | collected 2019-09
AACTCCGGCTGGCGGTCCTTTATCTCCTGTATCCAGGTATCGCCTATAAACACCGGAGGCAGATCCGGGTCCGGGAAGTAACGGTAATCTTTGGCATCCTCTTTGGAACGCATGGCATGGGAAGATTCTTTGTTGTCATCCCAGCGGCGGGTTTCCTGGACAACGGCTCTGCCTTCTTCGATCAGCTCGATCTGACGCTCTCTCTCGCCCTCGATGGCTCTTGCGATCGCCTTGAAGGAGTTCAGGTTCTTCATCTCGGTTCTTGTTCCGAATGTCTCACTGCCGACTTCACGGACAGACAGGTTGACATCGGCACGCATGGAACCTTCCTGTAATTTACAGTCAGATACACCGAGATACTGCATCATGCAGCGAAGTTTCTCGAGGTATGCGATAACTTCCTCAGAACTTCTCATATCCGGCTCGGATACAATCTCGATCAGCGGCACGCCGCTTCGGTTATAGTCAACCAGAGAGCAGTCTTCCCATTCATCATGGATCAGCTTTCCGGCATCTTCTTCCATATGCATTTCGTGGATACGGATCTTTTTCTTTCCGGCGGAAGTTTCGATCTCTACCCAGCCATCGTGGCAGATCGGCAGGTAAAGCTGTGAGATCTGGTAGTTCTGCGGGTTATCCGGGTAGAAATAGTTCTTTCTGTCGAATTTGCAGTACTGGTTGATCTGGCAGTTTGCCGCGATACCGGCTTTGAGTGCAAATTCTACGACCTGACGGTTCAGTACCGGCAGGGAACCCGGCATACCGGTGCAGACCGGGCAGGTATGTGTATTCGGTGCTCCACCAAACTCTGTAGAGCATCCACAGAAGATCTTTGTTTTTGTTGCAAGTTCTACATGGACTTCAAGACCAATGACGGTTTCATACTGTTTCATGCCTCTTTGCCTCCTTTCAGAGGAGTCGGGAATGCCCCTCTTTCTGCTTCATACGCAGCCGCTGCACGGAGGATCTTGTGTTCTCCGAAGCAGTTTCCGATCATCTGGATACCGATCGGCATGCCTGCCTTGTCCTGTCCGCACGGAACGGTGATCCCAGGCAGACCGCAGAGGTTGACGGCAACGGTATAGATATCGCCAAGATACATGGCAAGCGGGTCCTTGAGACTTTCTCCGATCTTTGGTGCTGTGTACGGAGCAGCCGGTGCAAGGATCACATCATATTTATCAAAAGCACGATCAAATTCCTGTTTGATCAGGGCTTTGGTACGAAGTGCTTTCAGGTAATAAGCATCGTAATAACCGGAACTTAAAACGAAGGAACCAAGCATGATACGGCGTTTGACTTCCTCGCCGAATCCTTCTGTTCTGGTCTTTTTGTACATATCGTGAAGTCCCTCGTACTCTGCTGCACGATAGCCATATTTTACACCATCGAAACGTTCCAGGTTGGAGCTTGCCTCCGCGCTGGCAATGATATAATAGGCAGGGATCATATATTCCATTGTCTCTACGGAGAAAAATTCTACGATCGCACCCTGTGAGGTGAGGACTTTGAGCGTCTCCATAAAAGCATCTTTGACTTCCGGATCAAGACCTTTGGCGAGGAATTCTTTCGGCACGCCGAACTTCATTCCGAGAAGTTTCTTCTCCTCAATGCTCTTTGAGAAATCAAGGTCTTTGCGGTCGAGGGAAGTGCTGTCTTTCGGGTCATGTCCTGCGATCACTTCAAGAAGTGCGGCACAGTCTGCCACGTCTTTTCCGACCGGTCCGATCTGGTCAAGAGAGGAAGCATAAGCTACCAGTCCATAACGGGATACGGTTCCGTAAGTTGGTTTGATCCCGGTCACGCCGCAAAAAGAACTTGGCTGACGGATAGAACCGCCGGTGTCAGAACCTAAAGCCATAAAGGCTTCTCCTGCTGCAACTGCCGCACAGGAACCGCCGGAAGAACCTCCCGGAACGTGTTCCAGATCCCACGGGTTCCTTGTCACACCGTAAGCAGAAGTTTCTGTGGTACTTCCCATGGCAAACTCATCCATGTTTGTCTTTCCGATCACGATCATTCCGGCTTTTTCCAGACGATCGATGACTTCTGCATTATACTGTGGTACGAAGTTCTCTAATATTTTTGATGCGCAGGTTGTTTTTTTGCCTTTGATGCAAATGTTGTCTTTGACTGCGATCGGCACTCCGGCAAGCGGTCCGGTGTAAATGCCGTCCATGATTCCTTTTTCGACTTCTTTTGCTCTTGCAAGGGCATCTTTCTTATAAAGATCAAGATATGCGTGTACTTTGCCCTCTTTTTTCTCTATCTGATCAAAAACCTCTTTGACACCGTCTGCTACTTTGACCTGACGCTGTCTGATCTTTTTTGACAGCTCTAGGGCTGTCATTGTCTGCAGTTCCATCCTCATTCTCCTATCCTATGGTCTTCGGTACCTGATACTGTCCTTCTTTTTCCTTTGGTGCGTTTGCAAGCATTGCTTCTTTGTTGTCTCCGTTTGTTACAACGTCATCACGGAATACATTTTCATCACCAAAGATATGGGACAGAGGCTCCACGCCATCTGTATCCAGTTCGTCCAGTTTTTCTACATAATCCAGCATTTTCTGCATGTCCTGCTTTGCTTTTGCCTTGGCTTCCTCACCTAAGGAAAGTTTTGCGAGGATACATACGTTTTCGATTGTTTCGTCATCTATGATCTTTGCCATCTGACTTTTCCTCCTTCTCTTACGGCTCCAGTCTGTTCAGGTCTCTCGGGAACAGACACGCTTCACGGACGTTTTCTTCTCCAAGAAGCTGCATGGTCAGACGTTCCAGACCAATACCAAGTCCTCCATGTGGCGGCATGCCATGTTTGAAGGTATCCAGATACTGCTCCATTCCTTCTTCTTCCATGCCTCTTGCTGCGATCTTGGCTTTGAGCTGATCGTAGTCATGGATCCTCTGTCCGCCGGTCGTTACTTCCAGTCCGTGGAAAAGAAGGTCAAAACTTAAGGTAAACTTCTCATCACTCGGATCATCCATTGCGTAGAACGGACGTTTCTTGGACGGATAATGAGTTACAAATACAAAGTCCGCATCGTATTCTTCTTTGAAGTATCTTCCGATCAGGGCTTCTTCTTCTGGCTCCAGATCGTATGGGTTGCGGATCTTACGGTTATATTTCTCGGAAACCAGTTCTTTGGCTTTGTCAAAACGAACGGCCGGGATCTTGTCGACTTTTGGAAGCTGTACTTTAAGGATCTGAAGTTCCTTTGCGTAGTCTTTCTGAAGAAGTGCTACTGCATACTGAAGAAATCCTGTTTCCATTGCCATGATCTCTTCAAAGCTGTCGATGTATCCCATCTCAAAGTCAAGGCTGGTATATTCGTTTAAGTGACGTTTGGTATTGTGTTTCTCTGCACGGAATACCGGTCCTGTCTCAAATACTCTGTCAAACACACCGACCATCATCTGTTTGTAGAACTGCGGGCTCTGTGCGAGGACCGCCGGTTTGTGGAAGTAGCTGAATTTGAAAAGGTTTGCTCCACCCTCGGCTCCTCTTGCCCCGATCTTCGGTGTGTGGATCTCTGTGAAACCGTTCTCATAGAGGTAATCACGGAAAGCACGTGTCAGCGCTTCCTGGATCTTGAATTTGGAACGTTCCTGGATGTTACGGAGTGCGATCGGACGTAAATTCAGTTTTGCCTCCAGAGATGTGTTTAATTTCCATTTGTCGATCGCCAGCGGCATCGGCTCTGCCGGCTGTGACAGGATCTCAATTTCTCTGATGCGGATCTCTCTTCCATGAGGCGCACGTTCTTCTGCATTCAGGATCCCTTTCACGCGAAGTGTCATTGCCTCTTTGAGATCATGAATGGAAAGATTTGCCTTTTCATTTTCAAAAACAGTCTGAAAAAGTCCCTCTCTTCTTCTGAGGATCACGAACGCAACATCGCCCATATTTCGGATGCTGTGAACGGCTCCTTCCAGAACAACTTCCTGATCCAGAAGTTCCTCTCCTAACAGTGCTTCCCACGAAGTAACTTCTTTTTTCCATGTACCATCCAAAAACTCCATTTCCTCATCCTCCATATTATAAGTCTCTTAAAAGTTTCTATTATTATTCATCATATAAAAGCATCAAAAGCATCTGTGCTGTTTCTACCATGTTCGTTCCGGAATCCATGCTGGATTTCTGGATATAACGGTAGGCTTCATCTTCACTTAAATGATTTCGCTGCATCAGCATCATTTTTGCATTGGATATATAGTTCTGTTCTTTCCAGGATCGTGCCTTTGGTTTCTTTTTTTCTTTTCTTTTTCTTCGCTCCTGCTGCGTCAGGATCATATTTACTGTGTTGACAAGGTCGCTTGCCTTGACCGGCATCTGTACCGACAGGATCGATGTCGGCACTTCACAGATCACTCTTGCAGACGCAAGAAGCAGCATTTCAAAATCTCTTGGCATACACTCTGAAAGATCAAGATAATTCATATCCGGAAGCCGATGACTGCAGATCAGTACGCCGCTTCCAAGTTCGGAAGCACTTGACAGAGCATTTGATGCGGTTGTACATACAGATGCAACGGTAAATCCGTGCCGCGCCAGAACCGCACGGATTTTTTTTGCATCTTCGATTTTGGGTAATGCGATCACAATGCTGCTCATACAAGTGTTCTCCTATTTTTTTCTTATGCTTACAGGCGATACAGGTATTCTTCTACTTCCCAGTCAGTTACCTGTCTGATATAACGCAGCCACTCATCTTTCTTCTGTGCAAGATAAGTCCTGCAGAATTCTTCGCCCAGTATTCCCCGGATCCAGGTGCTGTTTTCAAAAAGCTCGATCGCATCTTTGAGTGTTTCCGGAAGATGCTCTGTCTCCTGATCCTGTGTTGCGATATTTGACGATTTTGTAGGAGAAATTTTGTTTCGGATCCCATCCAGTCCGGCTGCAAGACATACTGCAAACACCAGGTACGGATTGGAAGATGCATCCGGACTTCTCAGTTCCACTCTTGTTCCCTCTCCTCTTGTCACAGGGATGCGGACAAGTGAATTCTGATTATTCTCTGTCCAGGTAAGTTCTGTCGGTGCATCATATCCAGGAACAAGACGCTTGTAGGAATTCACGAGAGGATTAGTGATCAGTGCCATCTCCTTGCTGTGTGCAAGAAGTCCTCCGATAAAATAACGGGCCTCTTCACTTAATTCTCCCGGATGATCTGCGTCTTCAAACAGATTTCTTCCATTTTTGAATACAGAAAACTGGATGTGCATTCCGGAACCATTTACCTCTGCTCTTGGCTTCGGCATAAAAGTTGCATGAAGGCCATGACGCTTTGCAACAATACGGACTGCCATCTTGAATGTCATGATGCAGTCTGCGATATCACGGATCTCACCATAGCTGAAATCAATCTCATGCTGTGCCGGAGCTGCTTCATGATGGGAGGATTCTACTTCCATTCCCATATCCTCGAGAGTCAGCACCATGTCACGTCTTGCATTCTCGCCAAGATCCAGCGGACTCATATCCAGGTATCCTGCTTTTTCGTGTGTTACGGTTGTCGGATTGCCATTATCGTCTGTGTGGAAAAGAAAAAACTCACACTCCGGATCGATATAGCAGGTGTATCCTTCCTGCTCCGCCTCTTCGGCTACTCTCTCAAGAATATATCTCGGGCTGTTTTTGTATGGTGTACCATCCGGCCAGTAGAGATTGCAGATCATTCTCGCAACTTTTCCCTGCTGCGGACGCCACGGCAGGATAGCAAACGTATCCAGCACCGGACGAAGATAAAGATCAGATCCCTTTTCAGGATCCATCCCTGCGATCTGTTCGCCGTTGATCATACACTGATTCGCTAACGCACGGGGAAGTTCCCGGGTCGTAACAGCGATATTCTTGATCGCACCGAACATATCAGTAAACTGAAGGCGGATGAATTCTACGTCTTCCTCCTCAACCATCTGTAATATTTCTTCTCTGGTATAATTCCCCATGCCATTCTCTCCTTATCTATTGAAAATAAAAACAAAAAAGGCGTACTTTCGGAAGGTTTACCCTCCAAAAGAACGCCCTTGTTCATGCAGGTATTATAGCAACCGGCATGGTCTTTGTCAACGTCTTTTTTCAGAGATTTGTATAACCCATCAGGGATTCATCTACGGCTTTGGCGGCTTCGCGGCCCTCGCGGATCGCCCATACGACCAGAGACTGTCCTCTGTGCATGTCGCCAGCTGTGAAGACTCTCGGTACAGAAGTTGCGTAGGCATCCGGTTTTGTCTCAACGTTTGTTCTTCCATTGATCGCTACGTGAAATGCATCGGTTACGTATTTCTGGCTTCCGAGGAATCCTGCTGCGATCAGGACCAGATCTGCAGGGATCACTTTCTCGCTTCCCTCAACCGGAACCATCATCATCCTTCCGGTCTTTTCGTCTTTTTGTGCTTTGAGGTCTACGATCTTTGCCTTGCACACATTGCCTTTTTTGTCAGCGATAAATTCGGTGACGGTTGTCTGATAGATCCGTGGATCATGTCCGAAGACTGCGATCGCTTCTTCCTGGCCATAGTCTGTCTTGAGGACTCTCGGCCACTGCGGCCACGGGTTGTTTGCAGCACGCTCAACCGGCGGTTTCGGCATCATCTCAAGCTGTGTCACAGATTTTGCACCAAGACGGACGGAAGTTCCTACGCAGTCATTTCCTGTATCACCACCACCGATGACAAGGACATGTTTGCCTTTTGCCAGTTCATATGGAACTTTTTCGAAGTTGCTGTCGAGAAGTGTCTTTGTGACCATTCCGAGGAAGTCTACTGCGAAATAGATCCCTTTTGCCTCTCTTCCAGGCACTTTGATGTCACGCGGGTTGGAAGCTCCGCAGGCAAGCACGACTCTGTCATACTGTTTCAGCAGGTCTTCTGCCTTGATGTCCTTACCTACGTTTGTATTGAGGACAAATTTTACTCCTTCTTCTTCCATGAGACGGATTCTTCTGTCTATTACAGATTTCTCCAGTTTCATGTTCGGGATACCGTAGCGGAGAAGTCCGCCCGGGCGGTCGCTTCTTTCATAAACTGTAACACTGTGGCCTCGTCTATTGAGCTGCTGTGCTGCTGCAAGTCCGGATGGACCGCTTCCGATCACGGCGATGGTCTTGCCGGTGCGGACATTCGGTTTCTGCGGCTGGACCCAGCCTTCTTTGTAAGCGGTCTCAATGATCGCTCTTTCGTTTTCCTTTGTGGAAACCGGCTCTCCGTTTAAGTTACAGGTGCAGGCTGCCTCGCAGAGTGCAGGACACACTCTGGAAGTAAGCTCCGGAAAACTGTGTGTCTTGGAAAGTCTCAAATATGCCTGTTTCCAGTTTCCTGTATATACCAGATCGTTTGTCTCAGGAACAAGGTTGTGCAGAGGACAGCCGGATGCCATTCCTCCGAGCATCATTCCTGACTGGCAGAAAGGAACGCCGCATGCCATGCAGCGTGCCCCCTGAAGTTTCTGTTTTTCTTTGCTGAGTGGAGTCCGGAACTCATTGAAGTTGGCAATCCGGACCTTTGGCGGCAGTACTTTGGCTGTCTCTCTGTTATATTCTAAAAATCCTGTTGGCTTTCCCATGTTTCCTCATCCTCCTTAATGCTTTGCTCCGATGCTTTCGTAAAATGCTTCCATCTGTGCCTGCTCACTTGTCAGTTCTTTTTCTTCCAGTTTGGCGCTGAGTGTAAGCATCTTTTTGTATTCGTTCGGAATCAGTTTCTTAAAGTGCGGCAGGTAAGCATCAAAGTCAGCAAGCACTTTTGCACCCAGTTTGGAGCCTGTTGCCGCAACATGGGCTTCGATCAGATCACGAAGTTCTTTCTTATCATATTTGTTCTCTACTTTTTCGATAGAGATCATCGCCTTGTTGATGTTTTTGTAAAGTTTGTTCTCAACATCAAGTACGTAAGCGATACCGCCGCTCATACCTGCTGCGAAGTTCTTTCCGGTGCGTCCGAGGACTACGACACGACCGCCTGTCATGTACTCGCATCCGTGCTCGCCGACACCCTCTACAACTGCGTAAGCACCTGAGTTACGGACTGCAAAACGTTCTCCGGCAACACCGTTGATAAATGCATATCCACTGGTAGCACCGTAGAGTGCAACGTTACCGATGATGATGTTTTCTTCCGGTTTGTAAGCTGCTTTTTCCGGAACTTTGACGATCAGTTTACCACCGGAAAGTCCCTTTCCGAAGTAGTCGTTGCTGTCACCGGTAAGGTTCAGTGTAAGACCCTTAGGGATAAAAGCACCGAAACTCTGTCCGCCGGCTCCGTGACAGTTGATCACGATCGTGTCATCCGGAAGTCCCTTTCCGGTCTGTCTGGTGATCTCTGCACCGAGGATCGTACCAAAGGTACGGTCTGTGTTTGTTACGTCTACATCGAGTTCGATATGTTCACCTTTGGCGATCGCTTTGCCGCATTTCTTGAGAAGGACTTTTTCATCCAGAGTTTTTTCCAGTTCGAAGTTGTAAACTGCCTTTGGATCGAAGGTCACTTTCTGTCCGTTTCCGGCATATGGGTTATCGAGGATCGCGCTTAAGTCAACTTTGCCTTTGTGCGGCTCTGCCTGGGAAGCTTCCACAGACTGTCTTAAGAGGTCTGTACGTCCTACCATCTCATCGACAGTGTGAACACCAAGGCGTGCCATATATTCTCTCAGCTCCTGAGCGATAAATCTCATGAAGTTTTCTACGTATTCCGGTTTTCCACGGAAACGTTTACGAAGTTCCGGGTTTTGTGTTGCCACACCGACCGGGCAGGTATCCAGGTTGCAGACACGCATCATGACGCATCCCATGGTTACAAGCGGAGCTGTCGCAAAACCAAATTCCTCTGCACCGAGAAGTGCTGCAATGGCAACGTCACGGCCGCTCATCAGTTTACCGTCTGTCTCGATGCGGACACGGTTACGGAGTCCGTTCATGATCAGAGTCTGGTGTGTCTCGGCAAGACCAAGTTCCCACGGAAGTCCTGCATTGTGGATGGAACTTCTCGGTGCTGCACCGGTACCTCCATCGTATCCTGAGATCAGGACTGTCTGTGCTCCGGCTTTGGCAACACCGGCTGCGACTGTACCTACACCTGCCTCAGAAACAAGTTTTACAGAAATATCTGCATAAACGTTTGAATTTTTAAGGTCATAGATCAGCTGTGCCAGGTCCTCGATAGAGTAGATATCGTGATGCGGCGGCGGGGAGATCAGACTTACGCCAGGTGTTGAATGACGGGTCTTTGCAATCCACGGATAAACTTTCTTTGCCGGAAGATGTCCGCCTTCACCTGGTTTTGCACCCTGTGCCATCTTGATCTGGATCTCTCTTGCGGATACCAGATAGCTGCTGGTAACACCGAAACGTCCGCTGGCAACCTGTTTGATTGCAGAACAGCGGTCATTTTCACTTCCTGCGGAAGCGATACGCTCATCACTCTCTCCACCTTCACCTGTGTTGGATTTTCCATGGAGATGGTTCATAGCGATCGCAAGTGTCTCATGTGCTTCCTGGGAAATAGATCCGTAGGACATCGCACCTGTCTTGAAACGTTTTACGATCTCATCTACGCTTTCTACTTCGTCGATCGGGATCGCTTTTTCCGGATAATTGAATTCCAGAAGTCCACGAAGGGCTCCATGGCTTTCCTGGTCTACGACTTTTGTATATTCTTTGAACAGTGCATAGCTTCCTGTTCTTGTAGATTCCTGAAGGAGATGGATCGTCTGCGGATTGTAGCGGTGTTCCTCTCCCTGGCTTCTCATCTTGTGTGCACCGACACTGTCAAGTGTGAGGTCTGTATTCAGTCCCAGCGGGTCAAAGGCTTCAGAGTGAAGTCTGTCTACGTTCTCCTCGATATCTTCCAGTGTGATTCCGCCTACACGGCTTACAGTTCCTGTAAAGTATTTATCGATAACATCCTTAGAGATACCGATTGCCTCAAAGATCTGAGATCCCTGATAAGACTGGATCGTGGAAATACCCATCTTGGATGCGATCTTGACGATGCCACTTAAGACTGCGTGGTTATAATCCTCAACTGCTGCATAATAATCTTTATCCAGCATATGGGTATCGATCAGCTCGCGGATCGTTTCCAGTGCGAGATATGGGTTGACTGCACTTGCACCATAACCGAGAAGAGTTGCGAAATGATGGACTTCTCTCGGCTCGCCGGATTCTACGATCAGACCCAGGGAAGTACTCTTCTTGGTTTTTACGAGATGCTGATGTACTGCGGATACCGCCAGAAGAGACGGGATCGGCATATGGTTTTCATCTACTCCACGGTCAGAAAGTACGAGGATGTTTGCGCCGTCACGGAATGCCTTGTCAACCTCCACGAAGAGACGGTCGATCGCTCTCTCCAGTTTCGTACTCTTATAATAGAGAGTAGATACAACAGCAACTTTGAATCCATCTGCCTTCATGTTTTTGATCTTGAGCATGTCTGTATTTGTGAGGATCGGATGAAGGATCTTGAGTACATGGCAGTTTTCCGGCTGCTGTACCAGAAGGTTTCCGTCCTTACCTACATAAACGCTTGTGGAGGTAACGATCTCTTCACGGATCGCATCGATCGGCGGGTTTGTTACCTGTGCAAAAAGCTGTTTGAAATAGTCGAATAAAGGTCTGTGCTCATTGGAGAGGACAGCAAGCGGAGTATCTACACCCATGGCTCCGATACTCTCTGCTCCGTTTAATGCCATGTTGCGGATAGAGGTACGGTACTGTTCGTAAGTATATCCGAACGCTTTCTGAAGGCGTGCACGGTGTTCCGGTGTGTACTCTTCCATACGGATATTCGGGATCTTGATGTCTTTAAGCTGTACGAGATTACTGTTCAGCCATTCGCCGTACGGCTGCATTTTTGCGTATTTTTCTTTCAGTTCATCATCGTCGAGGACTTTTCCCTGAACAGTATCTACCAGGAGCATTTTGCCCGGGTGGAGACGTTCTTTGAGGACGATCTTCTCTTCCGGGACCGGCATGACACCAACTTCAGAAGAAAGGATCATATAACCATCAGAAGTAATA
>JAERMT010000893.1_pt1 | contig 11004 bp, 7 predicted proteins | sample 9267081 | NCBI WGS metagenome assembly JAERMT01 (sample SAMN17071939, study PRJNA684904) | human gut metagenome | isolation source: diarrhea sample from child under the age of five | host: Homo sapiens | place: South Africa: Mafikeng, Mafikeng Provincial Hospital | collected 2019-09
TCGCCATACAGGTCGAACTCCTCGCTGCTGGTCATCTTTACCTTGTAGAAACTGCCCACACGCAAGCGTTGGTCTGTTACCTTGATAAGCACCTCTGGGTCAACCTCAGGCGAACAGAACTCAGTTCTGCCGATATAGTAATCTCCTTCCTTGCGGTCGATAACCACCGGCATCGTGAGTCCCACCTTGCCTGCCTCAATCTCTGCACTGATGTCCTGCTGCAGAATCATCAGTTCGTCAAGACGGCGCTGCTTCACATCGGCAGGAACATCATCCTCGTAGTTCTTGGCACTGTAGGTTCCCTCCTCCTCAGAATAGGCGAAGGCACCCATGCGCTCGAAACGCTGTTCACGCACGAAGTCGAGCAACTCGTGGAAATCCTCCTCGGTCTCGCCTGGGAAACCTACCATCAGCGTGGTGCGGATATGGATGCCCGGTACGCGGTTGCGGATGACGGTGAGCAGGTCGAGTGTCTCCTGCTTGGTTACGTGGCGATGCATGCGAGTGAGCATGTGGTCGCTGATGTGCTGTAGGGCGATGTCGAGATACTTGCATACGTTTGGCTTCTCGCGCATCACATCGAGCAGATCGAGCGGGAACTGGTTTGGATAAGCGTAATGCAGACGAATCCACTTAACGCCAGGGATGTCGGCCATCTCGCTGATGAGTTCGGTGATATGATGCTTGCCATCGATATCCATGCCGTAGTAGGTAAGTTCCTGAGCGATGATCTGGAACTCCTTCACGCCGTCGGCTACCAGTTCGCGCACCTCGTTGAGGATATCTTCCTTAGGACGGGAGACGTGCTTGCCCGTGATGAGCGGAATGGCGCAATAGGCGCAGCGGCGGTCGCAGCCCTCTGAAATCTTGATGTATGCATAGTGGTGAGGGGTGGTAAGATGGCGGCGCTCGTTGCAGGCAGGCACTTCGGCCTTACCCAGCTCCTTGAGCAGTTCCTTGTAGTTGAACTTGCCGTAGAACTTATCCACCTCAGGCATCTCAGCCTCCAATTCCTTCTGATAACGCTGCGAGAGGCAGCCCATCACATAGAGTTTGTTCAGGCGTCCCTCTTCCTTAGCCTGGATAAATTCGAGGATGGTGTCGATGCTTTCCTGCTTGGCATCCTCGATGAAGCCGCATGTGTTGATGACGGCTATCTCGCCCTGAGGGCGCTTTGAATCGTGTACACAATGGTAGCCGTTCGCCTCAAACTGCTTCATCAACAGCTCGCTGTCGACCAGGTTTTTGGAACAGCCCAAAGTTATGATATCTATCTGGTTCTTTTTCATTCACCTATACCTTATTATATATACTAATCTGATTCCCGTTTCTTTTAATACACATTGCATCCGAAATCTACTTTGATTTCTTGAACAGGGAATCCACGAATTCCTTCTTGTTGAAGAGCTGCATGTCTTCCATTCCCTCACCCAATCCGATGTACTTCACAGGTACCTTGAGCTGGTCGGAGATTCCGATGACCACGCCGCCCTTGGCTGTGCCGTCGAGCTTGGTGATGGCAAGAGAAGTGATATTGGTAACGGCAGCAAACTGCTTGGCCTGCTCGAAGGCGTTCTGACCCGTACTGCCATCCAATACGAGCATCACCTCGTCTGGCGCCTCAGGCATCACCTTCTTCATCACCTCCTTAATCTTCTTCAGCTCGTTCATCAGGTTCACCTTGTTATGCAATCTTCCTGCAGTATCGATGAGCACCACGTCGGCACCATTTGCCTTGGCACTCTGCAGGGTGTCGAAAGCCACGCTTGCAGGGTCGGAACCCATCTGCTGCTTCACCACCGGTACACCCACGCGGTCGCCCCAGATGGAAATCTGCTCCACGGCTGCGGCACGGAAGGTATCGGCAGCACCCAGATAAACCTTCTTGCCAGCCTTCTTAAACTGGTAGGCAAGCTTACCGATGGTAGTAGTCTTGCCTACTCCATTAACACCCACCACCAGGATAACGTATGGCTTGTGGTCGGAAGGCAAGTCCCAATTCTCATTGTCATCGCTATGGTTCTCTTCCAGGAGACTGGCGATTTCCTCTCTTAAGATTCTGTCGAGCTCTGAGGTAGAAACATACTTGTCGCGAGCCACGCGCTCCTCGATGCGATGAATGATCTTCACCGTAGTCTCTACGCCCACATCCGATGTGATGAGCACCTCTTCGAGGTCGTCGAGCACATCGTCATCTACGGTTGACTTACCAGCCACCGCACGAGCTAATTTGCTAAACACACTCTCTTTGGTTTTTTCAAGTCCTTTATCGAGAGTTTCTTTCTTTTTGTTGCTGAATAATCCGAATAATCCCATAATTATAGCTATATTTTTTGCAAAGATACAAAAAAAAACGAAAGCATCGGTACATTTTTTGGAAAAAACACCAAAAAAAGCACCGATGCATGCTATTTATTCCTTAATTGACTATTTTTACAGGCTATTATTGAGTGCCATTAAGGCAAGAACAGCCTCATTATATTCGTTGACCACCTCAGCCTGCTTCAACCGCATATCTATCGCCTCCTGCAAGGCGCTGGCGTATTCCACATAACTGATTTCACCATTCTCATACTCCAGCGTGCTGAGCCGTTCTATGTCCTTCGCCTTCGCCATATTCTCGCCGCTGTAATATTCCATTCGCTTGATGGCATTCTGCAGGCGGTTATATCCCTGTTTGTAATCCCGCTCCTTTTCGCGCTGCTCCTGCTGCATCGCCAACAGAGCCACCTCGCGGTCTTTCTGCGCAGCCTTCACCTTCGCCTTGGTTGCGCCATAGAAGAGCGGAACCCCCACGGTTACTTCGAAACCGAAGAAATTGCCTTCGGTGAAGCGCTGGCGATTGATGTGATAGGGATCCCAGCTATCGATGAGAAGCTGCGAGCGCAAAGCCAGAGAGAGCGATGGCGCATAGCCCGTCTTGGCACACTTCACCTCTTGGTCGAGCGCCGAGATGAGGTCTTTCTGATATTGCGCATCGGCAGTCTGCTGATAGTTGAAGGCTGCATTCATGGGCGAACGCTGCGAGATGACAAGGTTGTCGGCGGCAGGCACCACAGGCGTAGTGGTGTTGAGCAGCGCCATCAGGGCTGTCTGCAGATTCTCTGCCTCGTTCTTCACCTTCGTCATCTCCAGGCGGTTGTCGTTTCTCATGCGATCGGCAGAGAGGAACTCCAGCTGTCTCGCCTCGCCCGCCTTGTATCTCTTTGCGGCTACATCGCAATAGCGCTGGATGACGGAATCCTGCTGCAGCAGAATCTGAAGGCGATGGGTCTGGTAAAGCATCGCATAGTAGGCACTGGCGATTTCGAGTCTGAGCTGCTGGGAGGTGACGTTCAACCGGCTTTTCTCTGCCTGGGTCTCTGCCTTCAACTGATTGCGACGGGCTGTATAGACCGTAGGAAACTCTATGCTCTGCGAGAAGGTGAGTCCATTATCGGTATCACCGCTGGAAGCCGGGTTCTGCGAGAAGGCGATTTCCGTCTTGTCCAGATCCCATGCTGTTCCCTGCATTACCTGAGCCTTTTCTACGGCTTTTCTGCCGGATTGCAAGGCGAGGTTCTGCCTATCAGCCAGTTGGAAACACTGCTGCAAGGTCATCTTCTGACCCGGAATACTTGCATCAAAACCCTGGACACCCGATGCGGACGAAAGATGAGCTTCTGCCGACAGAGGCAGAAGCAGCATCAGAGAAGCAAGCACTATATTATTCTTATCTAAAAACTTCTTCATAATTGTTCTATTCTAACGCTTGGTAAATCAATTCTAACGCTTGGTAAATGTCTTGTAGATGGCAGGGAGCACCAGCAGAGTGAGCAGGGTACTCGTGATGAGTCCGCCAATCACCACCGTGGCAAGTGGTCGCTGCACCTCGGCACCATCGCCCTGCGAGAGCGCCATCGGGAGGAATCCCATGGAAGCCACCAAAGCCGTCATCAAGACAGGACGCAGACGGAGCATGCAGCTATCGATGATGCGACGATGAATCATCTCACCCGCACTGGTTCCCGCTGCCGGTGGCAACTGGAGCTGTTCCTTCTGCATCTGGTTCATCTGCCCGATGAGCACGATGCCGTTGAGCACCGCCACACCAAAGAGGGCGATGAAGCCCACACCTGCCGAAATACTGAAAGGCATACCGCGGAGCCAAAGTGCCCACACACCGCCGATGGCAGCCAGAGGAATCGCCGAGAAGACGAAAAGCGACTCTTTTACATTCTTCACCGTGGCATAGAGCAGCAGCAGGATGATGACCAGCGCTATCGGAATCACCACCATCAGTCGGCTGCTGGCACTCTGCAGATTCTCAAACTCACCACCATAATTATAATAGTAGCCTTCTGGAAGTTTCAGCTTTTCGTCGAGAATCTTCTGGATATCCTCCACCGTGCTTTGCACATCACGCCCCTTCACATTGAAGCCCACGTAGATGCGTCGGGCACCATTTTCATGCGACACCTGTGCAGGAGCAGGCGAATTATCGATATCCACTACTTGCGAAAGCGGAATATTCGTGCCATCCTTCAGCGGAATACTCAACAGTTCAAGCTGCTCTACATTGCGCTGCGATGGATCCATGCGGAGCACGATGTCAAACTTCTTGTCGCCCTCGTAGACGGAACCAGCCACGGCACCGGCAAAGGTAGTCTCCAGAATACTGCTGATATCATCCACGCTGATGCCGTAAGCCGCCATCTTCTCGTGGTTGTATCTTACCTGGATTTGAGGCAAGCCGGCAACTTCTTCTACAAAGATGCCACTCACGCCCGGCACGCCTTCTATCATCTTCTTCACCTTTCCTGCCTGCTGGGTAAGCACATCGAGGTCGTCACCGAAAATCTTGATAGCCACATCCTGCTTGATACCCGTAAGCAACTCGTTGTTGCGCATCTGGATAGGCTGGGAAATCTCTGCCTCCAGACCAGGAATGGCGCTGAGGGTTTCCTCCATCTTCTCCATCAGTTCGGGAGTCGTCTTGGCAGAGGTCCATTCTGCCTTCGGTTTCAGGGCTATCATGATGTCGGCACGTTCCACAGGCATCGGGTCGGTAGGAATCTCAGCGCTTCCGATGCGGCTCACCACCTGCTTGATTTCAGGATATTCCTTCTTGAGCAGTTTTTCAGCCTTGCTGCAGCTCTCCACCATCTGCGAGAGCGACGTTCCCTGCGACATACTCATTTCCACAGCGAAATCGCCTTCTTCCAGACTCGGGATAAACTCGCCTCCCAGATACTTGAAGCCCACCACGCTGACGCAGAACAAAGCCACGGCTCCCGTGATGACATCCCTGTTGCGGGCAAGCACCCAATCGAGGATAGGACGATACCAGCCCTGCAGCTTCTCTATCATCTTATCAGAGAAAGTCTTTCTGTTGTGCACCTTGCGGCTCAACAGGAGCGAACTTGCCATCGGCACATAGGTGAGCGACAGGATGAAGGCACCGAGGATGGCGAAGAACACGGTGAGCGCCATCGGACGGAACATCTTTCCCTCGATGCCCACCAGGGTCATCAGCGGAATGTATACAATCATGATGATGATTTCGCCGAAGGCTGCACTCTGGCGGATGCGGGAAGCTGAGAAGTGAACCTCCTCGTCCATCTGCTTCTGGGTCAGGGCGAAAGGAACCGCATTTCCTTCCTTCTGGCATTGGGAAAGATAGGCCGCACGCACCTCGGGCTGCGAGAAATGACCTGTATTAATATGTGTAACCACCGCCTCGACGATGATGACGGCGGAATCGACAATCATACCGAAGTCGATGGCACCCAATGACATCAGATTGCCATCGATGCCGAAGGTCTTCATCATGCCAAAGGCAAAGAGCATACTGAGCGGGATGACACTCGCCACCACCAGTCCTGCACGCCAGTTGCCCAGAAAGATGACAAGCACGAAGATAACGATGAGTCCACCTTCTATGAGGTTGCGGGCGATGGTGCCCTCTACTCTATCCACCAGGTTGGTACGGTCGATAAACGGTTCGATGACCACGCCTTCGGGCAGTGATTTCTGAATCTGGCTGATTCGCTCCTTCACATTTTTGATTACCTCCTGGAAATTCTCGCCCTTGAGCATGATGGCGATACCTGCCACCACTTCACCCTCACCATTGCGGGTAACGGCTCCGAAACGGGTGGCATGCCCCAACTGAACCTTTGCCACGTCGCCCACCTTGACTGGCGTTCCATCCACCGTCTTCACCGTGATGTTGGCAACATCCTCCAGATTCTTCACTACACCGATGCCACGGATGTAATACTGATTGGAATTCTGCTCGATGTAGCTGCCGCCCGTATTGGCATTGTTGCGCTGCAAGGCATCAAACACCTCGCTTACGGAAACGCCGCTAGCGTTGAGCTGGTCGGTATTGATAGCCACCTCATATTGCTTGACATAACCACCCCAACCGCTTACCTCAGCAACGCCCGGGGTTCCGGAAAGCTGTTTGCGCACAATCCAGTCCTGCATGGTTCTGAGCTGGGTGAGCGAGTATTTATGCTCGTATCCCTCCTTGGCACGAATGGTATAGTGGTAGATTTCGCCCAATCCGGTGGCGATAGGTCCCATCTCTGTCTCGGTGTTCTTAGGCAGTTCTTTCTCCAACTGTTCCACCACCTGACTCACCTGCGAACGTGCCCAATAGATATCGGCGGCATCGTCGAAGACAAGCGTAATAACCGAGAGTCCGCTTCTTGAAATGCTTCGGCGTTCCTGAATGCGGGGGATATTGGCAAGCGCCATCTCTACAGGAGTGGTTACGTATTGCTCCACCTCCTGGGCTCCCAGCGAAGGAGCCTGCGTGATGACCTGCACCTGATTATCGGTAATATCCGGGGTGGAATCGAAAGGAAGATGCACCAGCGACCAGACACCCCATATTGCCAGGGCTATAGAGAGTACTCCAATCACCAGTTTGTGGCGAATGGAATAAGTAATAAGTTTCTGAAACATAAGCTACCCTTTCTTAATGCGCATGTTCACCATGTTCGCCTGTAAGCGAAGCCAGATAATAAGCATTCTCGGTTACAATCTTCTTGCCGGCAGCTCCATCCTTGCCTTTGAGTAGATGGTCGCATAGCTTCACCTCTGTATATTTACCATCAGATGAACCCGTAGTTACTTCATGGCGGGAGAAGCTGTAGTTACCCTTGCTGGGAGCTCCATTGAGAGCAAAGACATACTGCTTTCCATCTGCGTTCACAATCGCCTGGGATGGCAGAGCGAGACACTGCTGGCTGCCTGTAGCTATCTTTCCGCTTACATACATGCCAGCAAAAAGCTTTCCGCCATGGGTGTTGCCTGATGAAGAATGCAGATAACTCTTCACGCTTGCAGCATCCAATTTTACATGAACAGCAACGGCTTTCGAGTTATCGTTAAAGTATTGGTTCATGCCATAAACGGTTCCTGAAAGTTTTACGCCAGGCTGATTGGTCAGGTTCAGGGTCACACGATTGCCCACCTTGACTTTCGCCAAGTCTTTCTCAAAAATATTCAAGTCACAGTCCACAGCTTGGGTATTCCTAATCTTCATCAAAGGAGTCTGCATATCAGCATAACTGCCCAGACTGGCAGTCATCTCGCTCACGATGCCGGAGATAGGTGCACGCAGCGGGAATGCTGTGGTAAACTTGCCTTTGGCTACAGCGGCAATAGAAATGCCCATCTGCGCCAACTGGCGACCGATGCCCAACATGTTGGCATGAGCCACATGGTAATCTTTCTGAGCCTGCTGCAGGGTGCGCTTGATGCCGGCTCCATTCTGAGCAAGCAGTTTCTGGCGCTCCATATCAATTCGGGCAAGTTCACACTCCTTGGCAGCCGAATAATACTCACGCTGCAGACTCACCACATCGGTATTCTCAACAGTGGCAACCACCTGTCCCCTGTGAACATACTGTCCTTCCTTTACGGAAATGCTTTTCACGATGCCTCCCATGAGCGAAGCCACATCGCCCATTGCCTGTGCACGCAGTACGAGCGAACCCTTCGCATCAATGGTGGCATCCATCTCACGCTCCACAGCCTCGCCCATCTTCAAATCCACGGTGCTGACCTGCTTGGCTGTCAACGGAATATGATCAAAATCCACTTCTTCATGCTCATGCTCCTCGTGTGCATGAGCCTCTGAGCCTGTATGTTTCGCAAAGAAAGCGAAGCCAGCCCAGGCAATCGCCGTAACGGCGACTATTAAAATAATTCTTTTCATGTTTGTTTTTTCCTTCTATTTTATAATTCTACACTACAATTTCACACAACGGATCTTATCATGAATCCGCTGGCAAAAGTACACAAAAATCCTTGCAACTCAGTTGCATTCGAATCTTCAAACCGATTTTTGCAACCAAGTGGCAAACTTGAATAAAATCATAAAATAGAAGGAGGTCCCCGCCTGCAATAGCCAGCCGACAGTTCCTCAGCAAGAGGAGAAGCTGCCACATGCTGCCATCTCACAGAAATGAGTGAGAGACGAGGGAGGATTAAAAGAGAAGAACAAGACAGGACTACAAACTGATGGCTCTCATCTACCAGCAACTTGCGGATGCCCTTCACCACCTTGGCATTGGTGACAAAATGGTGCATCTGATGCACACGGCAGTTGCCACGGTCGGTATTCGACTCCTGGTCATGATGATCGGTATGCTCATCATTGATGTTACCATCTTCCTGGCACTGTTCCTGAACCATACAGATACGGTCCATGTGGTGATGATGGCTCACCACCGTAGATAGCAGCACGCTCATGGTTGCCATCCATAGACTGAATATGTATAAGATTCTCTTGTTCATTTCGGCTGCAAAGTTACGAGTTTTACTGTGAAATTCCAAAGAAATTATCGTAAAACGCCATATAATTTCTTAAAAAAGATAAAAGGTAGTACCCAAATACACCAACATGAACATTATTACTTTAAAATTTCGTAACTTTGCATCAAAATTACATTATAAAAACATGAGAAAAGTATTATTAGTTTTCCAACTACTCCTAGCAGTAGTCATGGCCAACGCTCAGATGCTGAACCCCGTGAAGGTGACCAGCACCTTGAAGACCAATGGGTCTGCGGAGGCAGAAATCGTATTTAGTTGTAAGATTCAACCTGGATGGCATGTCTATTCTACTGGCCTTGGCGCAGATGGTCCTATCTCCGCCAGTTTCCACGTCAACAAGATGGAGGGTGCCGAACCGGTTGGCAAGTTAAAGGCAAGGGGAAAGGAGATTTCCACCTTCGACCCGCTCTTCGAGATGAAGTTGCGCTATTTTGAAGGCAGCGCTACCTTCGTGCAGAAGATTAAGTTCACCAAGCCAACGTATGTCATTGATGCTTACTTGGAATATGGTGCCTGCAGCGAGCAGAACTGTCTGCCACCAAGCGAGGCTAGCATCAAGAAGAGCGGCACTTCTCCTGCCGTAGATGGCAAGGAGGCTGCAAAAGAAAATGCTGCAGACGGCAACAAGGTTGACGCAGCAGCACTGGCTAAGGCACAGGCCGACTCCCTGGCAAATCTTGCCAATGCAGAGAAAGTGGACAGCACAGCCAGCATCGACCCTGCCTTCTCGGTAGAAGCCAACAGCGATGACGCCAAGGCATGGTGGTAACCGGTGGTGAAGGAGTTGCAGGCATTCGGCGGCAACAACGACATCGCAAGCCATGGCATCCTATATATCTTCATCATCGGATTCGTGGGCGGTTTGCTCGCACTCGTGATGCCTTGCATCTGGCCTATCATCCCGATGACCGTGAGCTTCTTCCTGAAGCGTGCCAAGAACGACAAGAAGAAGGGTATCCGTGATGCCATCACCTACGGATTGAGCATCGTGATTATTTATCTGGTCCTCGGTCTTGCCGTTACGGCCATTGCCGGTCCAAGCACCCTGAATGCCTTGAGTACAAGTGCTGTATTCAACATCATTCTCTTCCTGCTCTTGGCTATATTTGCATTCTCCTTCTTCGGATGGTTCGAAATCAAGTTGCCAGACAGTTGGGGAAATGCCGTAGACAGCAAGGCTTCCAGCACCACAGGTCTGATTTCCATCTTCCTGATGGCATTCACCCTCGTACTGGTCAGCTTCTCCTGCACCGCTCCTATCATCGGATTGCTGCTGGTTCAGACGGTAACATCCGGCGACTGGCTCGCTCCTACCGTGGGTATGTTTGGTTTCGCCCTGGCTCTCGCCCTTCCATTTACCCTCTTCGCCCTCTTCCCATCCTGGTTGAAGTCGGCTCCAAAGTCAGGTTCATGGATGGAGACCATCAAGATTGTGCTTGGTTTCATTGAGCTCGCCTTCTCTTTGAAGTTCCTGAGCGTTGCCGACCTGGCTTACGGCTGGCACATCATGGACCGCGAGGTGTTCCTCTCACTCTGGATTGTCATCTTCGGCCTCTTGGGTCTCTATCTCATCGGTAAGCTCAAGTTCCAGGTAGACGCCATCGGTGGCGACATCAACAAGCCAATGCCAGTGGCTTGCATCATGCTGGGTCTCTGCTCTCTGGCATTCTCAGTATATATGATTCCAGGTCTCTGGGGTGCACCATGCAAGGCAGTCAGCGCTTTCGCTCCACCAATCAACACCCAGGATTTCAACCTCAACAACAAGACCGTGGAATCTGAGTACAAGGACTACGAGACGGGTATGGCCGCAGCCAAGGCAGCAGGCAAGCCTGTGCTCATCGACTTCACCGGTTTCGGTTGCGTGAACTGCCGCAAGATGGAGGCTTCCGTATGGACAGACCCATCAGTGGCTGACAAACTGACAAAGGACTACGTGCTCATCTCACTCTATGTAGACGACAAGACCCCATTGCCACAGCCAATGGAAGTAGAGTTCAACGGCGAGAAGCGCACCCTTCGCACCATCGGTGACAAGTGGAGCTACTTGCAGGCAAGCAAGTTTGGCGCCAATGCCCAGCCTTTCTACGTAGCTGTAGACAACGAGGGAAACCCTCTTACCGGTTCGTTCGGCTTCAAGGAAGACGTAAGTGCTTACCTCGATTTCCTGAA
>JAERMT010001333.1_pt1 | contig 10999 bp, 5 predicted proteins | sample 9267081 | NCBI WGS metagenome assembly JAERMT01 (sample SAMN17071939, study PRJNA684904) | human gut metagenome | isolation source: diarrhea sample from child under the age of five | host: Homo sapiens | place: South Africa: Mafikeng, Mafikeng Provincial Hospital | collected 2019-09
TCCGCCCGCAGCGCCACCCAGTCGCTGGGTAGATGTGATTTCCCCCAGCCCATCTGCCCCAGCAGCGCCTGTCCGTCGCTCTGCAATGTCCGCCAGGCGGTGAGATGCGTCCGCTCCGCGAAGGCGCGCCAGGCCGGGAAGATGAAATAGGAAGGGTTAAGGTTCAGGTGATCATTGAGGTTGAACCCTTTCACGCCCGGGAGCATCACCTGGCGACCGGCGAAAGTCACCACCGTAGACTTCAGCAGGGCGGCGGTGATGGCGTCAGAGGCAATCGCATAGCGCTTATCCTGCCACTGCTTTTGCGCGCGCAGCAGCGCCCAGGCGATCAGGGTATCGCCATCGGAGGCGTTGTTTTTATCGGCGATAGGGTCCGGCGCCACCGGGTTATAGCGCCAGTAAAACAACCCGTTAGACTTGTTGCGCAGGGTGTTGTCCGTCCACTGCCACAGCTTGTCGAACGCCGGACGATCGTTATTCGCCACCGCCAGGAGCATGGCGAAGCCCTGACCTTCCGTATGCGACACATTGCCATTGGCGGTATCAATGATACGACCATCCGGCATCATAAAACGGGCCTTATAGCGCTCCCAGGCCGTATCCGCCCACGCCCTGGGCACCAGCATCACTACCGTTGTCACTATCACCGCCACTAAAGCACGCAGGGGCATAAATTCACTCTTTATGGATGGTAGTAGAGAAACTGAACGTCAGAGACGGAGAACACCCGCTCACGCTGCAGTATCACGTGGGCACTGCCTCCCTGACTCTGCAGCCAGCGAGAATATAACCCCTCGAGTATGGCACAGAACGCGTTGCACCAGCGCACGCGCCCCGCTTCGTCGCGGCTGACCGGCAACGCCTGATGGCGCAGGCGCAGGCCGTCCTCACCGACATCGATGGTCACCACGCCCCAGTGAAAATGAGTCAGCAGCCGGTTGATATTGGCCTCCAGATCCCCCACCGTCTCCGACGCCGGCAGCGGATGGGTCTCCGCCAGCGAGGCGCCCATCTGACGCAGGAAGGGCTGGCTTTCCAGCTCGCCGGCATTATTTAGCATACCTTCGATCATAATAATCAACAGATCGAACCATCCGGCAGGCGTCTGCTGCTGCTGAAACCAGGTCATCACCACCGGGTTATTGTTCTCCGTCATCATCAATGATCTCCTAACATATAGCGAATATAGAGCCCGGCGGTGCTTTCGTTATAATCCCCGAAGGTGTCATAGCCAATCTGGCCCCCCAGGGTCATTTGTTTGTTGACCTTGTAATCCGCCCCGGCGCGCAGGGTATACCCTATGCCGCTCTTCGAGGTCGCGGAGTAGTAGGCTTCCTTGGCAAACCCATTGCTCACCGCCGTCTCCAGGGTCTGTTGCCACTCCGAATTGGTCGGAAAATAGGCGCTCTTATCCTGACTGTAAGACTGATAGCCCACCGAGCCGCCAAGCTTCATGGTCCAGTTATCATATTTCTCCGTCAGACTGACCGGCAGCGATACGCTGACGTAGTTTTGCGGACTAAAGTAGCCCCCCTGACCATAGGTGAAGTAGCTGAGGTTTTTGGAATAATCCATATAGCTCATGCTCAACCCGGCCTGCAGCTGGCGGTATTCGTCATGGTAGGGACGAAGATAGACCCCGGCATTGGCGTTGATACTGGTGTTGCTGGCGACGTTCTGCCCCAGATAGCTGTATCCGCCGCCGCCGACATAGAAGCCCGCGTCGCCGTCGTCATAGCTCAGCTGCAGGGTGCCGCCGTTTTTCGTCACCTGCCCCCAGGTTTTCCCGGAATAGGCGTCTTTCAGACCCACGTAGGAAAGCAGGCTGTCGGTTAGCGAGCGGCGTTCGCCGGTGAGGATCAGCGACAGATAGTTGGTCAGCTTGGGCGACCATTTCACCCCGCCGACTACGGTATTAAGATCCTGGCCCAACGGCGTGCTGCCGATATCGACCCGGTAATCGTCACCGCTTAACGCCAGCGCCAGTTCGACGCCGTTGGCCTTCTGCGAATCGGTCGAGCCGCTGGTCTGGTCAACGTTCGGCTTGCGGCTGGACGAAGAGAGATAGCTGGCCACCTGCCCCGCATCATAGCTCCCGAGCTTCGCCAGGTTTTCCATCCCGCTGCTGGTGGTCGGATTGAAATCTGCCGCGTTCAGGGTGCCGAGGCCGCTTAACGCCTCGGCCCCTGGATTGCTGGCGAAATAGGCCGTCCGCTCCGCCTCGGTCATCGAGGCGATCGCCGCCTGCTCGCTGGTGGCGGTACTCACCATATTGGAGACCGCGTTAGCCAGCGGGTTGGCGCCGTAGCGACGCCAGGCGTCGCCGCTGGCGGTCCCGGCGTTCAACGACACCGGGGTGACGGTAAAGTCAAAGCGCGAGTCGCCAAACGGCGAGGATGACCAGGTCAGCGGCGTCCGGAGCTCCGTCAGCTTGCTGGTGCCCGATTCGCCGTCGCGTCCACGCACGTCCATTCCCCCCTGCAGCCAGCTGCCGGTTTTCTCCTGCAGCGACTCCATCATGGTGTCCACCTGACGCAGCATCCGCGTCTGGGCGGTGTCCACCGGCAGATCGGTGCGCTGGATCCCCGGCAGCGTGGAACCGGGCGCGGCGGCCGACTGGGCGACCTGCCACGGCATATACTGTCCGTAGGTGGAGGCCGTCCGCGTCGGCGCCGACGTTTGCGACACGCCGATAAAGGGGTTATCCGCCGCCAGCACCCCGCCGACGGTCGGCGTTTCGCTACTGTTGGTGCTTTGCATGCCCAGCAGTTTGCCGCGGGCGCTGCGCAGATAGGTCATCGCCTGCTGATGATGTCCCTGGGCCTCCGCCACTCTCGCCAGCAGCAGCAGGCGATCCGGGGAGTTATCCTGGCGCAAACCGCCGGCCAGCTGTTCAGCGCGATCGTTGTTCCCCGCCGACAGCGCCACGTCGATGGCCCCGGCGCGCGCATCCTGGTTCGGCGTATCGCGCGTCATCAGGTAGTCATAGACCACCCCGGCCTCTTTGTTCATTTTGCCGCTCTGGTACAGCCGCGCCATGGCGAACATCAGATCGGTATTTTGCGGATCGCTTTGCATAGCGCGGATCAGCTTGTCATACGCCGCAGCGTAATTGCCCTGCTCGCGCAGGCGGTCGGCTTCGTTGATCACATAGCCATTGCGAATGCTCGCCAGCTGCGTCGGCGTACTGCTGGCCTGCAGCTGCGGATTGCTGATCAGGTTCTGCGCCTCGCCGGTCAGCCCGGCCTGATTCAGGACGGCGATCTGATCGGCGTAATCCCCGGCATTGCCGGATACGCCGCTGCTGATATTGTTGCGCACCAGCGAGACCGCGGTGGTCAGGTCGCCGCTCTCGGCCAGCAGACGCGCCAGCTTGCCGGCGTCCGCCGGGGCTTTTGGCGGCGTGGAGGCCATCGCCCGCAGGGTATTGCTGGCGGCAATGGTATTGCCCTGCGCCAGGTAGTTTTCGGCCGTCACCAACTGCAGGTTGTAGTTCACCCGCTGGCGCAAATCGCGCATATCGCTGGTCTGGCTGCCGCCGGGAATGCGCGCCAGCAGCGTCTGCGCCTGCTGCCAGGCGCCGTTTTCGCTGGCAAACAGGGCGGCGGCATACAGCGCACTGTTGCTGGCGCCGGGGCGATAGGCCGCCGACATCAGCGAAGAGGCCTCGCTGCCGTTACCCGATTTTTGCAGCAGCCGGGCCAGGTCGAGGCGCAGCCAGGGATCGTCCGGATAGCGGGCGACGCCTTCGCGCAGGGTGGCAATGGCGCCGGCTGGGTTACCGCTGCTGACCTGCGCCTGGGCCTGACGGCGCAGGGCATCGCCCGGCATACCGGCCACCACCCGCGGCTGCAGTTTTTGCCGCAGGCTCTGCGGGAGCGTCTGCAGCATCGCCTGCGCCTCGGCGGATTTATTCTGCTCGCGCAGCACGTAATAGAGGTTTTCCCGCGCCGCCGCGTTCTGCGGATCGTCATTTAACAGTGAGCGCAGCGTTTGCTCCGCCTGGGGCAAATCTTTGTTGTGCCGCAGCACATCGGCGCGGAACAGCTTCGCCGAGGCGCCCTGCGCCCCGCTCTGCTGCGCCAACGGCGCGGAGAGCGCCAGCGCCTGGCTGATATTGCCCTGCTTATAGGCCTGCTGGGCCTGCGCCAGCTGGCCGTAGAACAGCGCATCGGCCGCCTGCTGACGACGGGTCGCCGAGGCGTCGCCGCCGAGGTCCGCGGCCCGGCTCAGATACTGCGACGCGGCCTGGTAGTCGCCGCTGCGCTGGGCGATATAGCCCATGCCCGCCAGCGCATCGGCATCCTGGGGGTTGGTCTGCAATACCTCTTCAAACTGCTGCTTCGCGGCGGCGGTATTGCCGCTGTTGAGGTTGGCGTAGCCCTGGCCGCGCGCCTGACCGCTGCGCCGTTCGCGAAAGTAATTCTGAACTTCGCTGTCCTGGGGATGCCGCTGCATCCAGGTGTCGTAATACTGCTCATCCCCGGCCTGCGGGCCCAGCCAGAGCAGCGCCTGGCGCAAGCCGCTGTCCGCCTCTTTATTGCCGCTGGCCATCGGCTCGAGCAGGGCGATCCCTTCCCGGCGAGTCTCTTCCCGCCAGGTTAACGCTTTGCCCAACGCCACCCGCGGGGCGTTCTCCTGCGGATGCTGCGCCACGTACTGGCGCAGCTCGCTGATAGCCTGCGGATAGAGCGATTTGTCGCTGGCCATGGTCAGGTAATATTCCGCCGCCAGCCCGGCAGGCGGCGTATTGCCATTGAACATACTGCGCCAGGTCGCCAGCGCCCCGGGGATATTGCCTCCGCGCGCCTGCTGGCGGGCCAGGCTGAGCTGGCCCTGCGGCACCTGCGACATCTTTTTGGCGTTGTCCAGATCCTGTAGTCCCGGGCTGTCAGGGGCCGCTTTCGCCAGCCGCGCGCGCCACTGCGCCGCCGCCTGCATATCGCCGCCCTGCTGCGACCAGAGCGCCATCAGATACAGCGCCTGGGTGTTGTTGGCATCCACCGAGAGCACCTTCTGCAGGGACTCCAACGCCAGCTCGTCATGAGATTTCTCATGCCAGTAGTTGGCCTGAGCGAACAGCGCCTGTAGCGCCGCGTCGTTCCCCGACGCCAGCGCGCCGCCCGAGGCAGCGAGAGTCAACGCGCCGGTGAGGCAGAACGTGGTAAGCCGACGGGAGGTCTTCATCGTTATTATTATCTTTCTTTTCATTGGTTATCCCCCGAACCCAGACGCTTACGGGCGTGACGTTTAAACATCGCGGTCAGCGCCAGTCCCATTATCGAGGTGGCAATCAGCCCCAGCACCGCCAGGAAACCTGAGTGCTGGCTGGCATACCAGACCGCCATCATGTACCACGGCATCTGACCGCTGGGGAACGGCGTACTCACCTGGAAGCTGCGCACCCCGTTATCGCTGGTGATCACCGCGGTATCGCCGCGGATCCCGGCGTTAATGCGCGGCGATTCCAGATCGGTCTTCAGTCGCGCCAGCTGGTCATCATTGCTGGCCAGCGCCACCACCACCAGGCGGGTGGAATTCCACGGCGAGCGATAGCTGATGAACCCGCGCCAGGCGCTGCTCGACGAAAAGTAGCGATCGGCGTCGAGGCTGGCGGAAGTCCAGTCGCCGGTGAGCCGGCGCTGGACTTTTTGCCACAGGTCTGGCTCGCGGACGCTCAGCACATTATCTACCGGGCGATAGGGTGAGTCGGCCAGCAGGCTCTGGTTAAAGGCCTGCTGATCGAGAGCGGTGACCGCCAGCACGTCACGTTCACGCAGCGACTGCAAATCCCCCCCGCCGGTGGGCATCCCGAGCACCACGCGGTTATTCGCCAGCGCGGTGCCGGTCGCGTTCCCGGAGCGTGCCGCCAGATTCAGCAGGGTCGCCACCTGGGTTTCAGACGGGTCCGCCGGCAGCAGGAGGGTCGTCTGCGAATAGTCCGCCAGCCGCGAGAAGGGGAACGAGGCGCCGACAAAGTAGGAGAGATTGGGCAACAGCGAGAAGTGACGCGTCTTGCTCAAATCGATCCAGGAGTCGTCAGTGATCCGGCTCTTGATATTGTTATTCAGCAGCACCGAACATGGAACATCGTCCTTTGGCACCACATTGAAGTACATCGACAGCTGGTTATCGCCGTAAATCAGGTAAGGCGCCAGCGGGATGGTAAAGCGCTCCTGGCGCGCATCGCCCCCGAGGTAGCGCCAGACTTTCTCCAGCGGCCCCTGCTTGTTCATCGGCAGGTTGTTGAGGAAGGTGCCGTTGAGCGTGACGCTCAGCAAGGACTTGTCCTCATTAATCCAGCTTTCCGACGGGAAGCGGTAGCCAACCTGTAGCGGAATGGTCTCCCCATCCCACAGATAGAGATCGGGCGCGGCGCGGAAGGCGATACGTAAAGGTTCGTGCCAGACGCCGCTGACGGTCGGGCTTTGGTCCTTACGCAGCAGCTCGCTGAGCTTGACCGGACGATCGGTGGTGATCCAGCGCGGGGCATCATATGCTTTGCCAACCGGGATGGTCTGCGGTTCGACATCCAGCGTCGCGGTTTGCGGCGCAAAGTTGCCGCGGGTTAACCGCCAGGCGGCCATGCGCAGCGCCGTATCGTTTTTGCCGACAATCAGCAGCAGTTTATAGGCCGGATTGGCGGGGTTGGCGATGATGCGCAGCAGCGGCTTATCGGTTTCCGGCAGCATCATGCCGCCCACCTGCTCCCCCGGATGGCCAATCACGATGCCGTGGCGTTCCGGCAGACGGTCGCGCAGAGCGCTGAAGGCGATGCCGCGATAGTCCGCCTGGATACCCAGCCAGGAGGAGATCAGCGCCGCGGCGCTGAAGACGTCCGCCGACGGCTTGGCCCCATAGGCGACCGCAATGTCCGCCGGGGTCATCTGCATGCTGTCAAAGAAGGGCCGCGGGAAGTGGCTCAGGTCGTCGCTGATGTTCAGCTGCTGGCTTTCCCAGCTGAAATGCGACGTGGGCAGCACCGTCACCCGCGACGTATCATGAATGTCACGCTGGCACTGCAGGGTATCGCCATCGTTGATCTTCACGCTCAGGTTATTGCTGGAGACCATCAGCGCGGGCGGAATATCCAGCTGATAATGGGAGACATCCTCGCCATCGGCGCCCAGCGGCAGCGTGCCGAGCGGTTGACCGTTGAGCATCAGCTGCAGGGTGGCGTTGCGGCTCGCCATCTCCGGCGATACGCGAACGGCAAGGCTGAGCTGCGAATGGATCACCACCTGATCGGCAGGCAGGGTAAAGCTGACCCCACCCTGTCGCTGGCCGCCGCTGAGGATAATCCCGTCCGGCATCCCCATCTGCGCCAGATTCAGATCGCCTCCCCAGACCGGAGCGACAGGAATGACCTCCGGCGCGGCCGTGCCGCTCACCGGCGGGGGTAAGTCCGGCATAACCGGCACAGGGGCCGTCGCCGCCGCATCGCCGGCGGTGGCGGGGGCGGGGGCTGCCGGAGAGGCGCCCTCCTCCGGCGAGGCAGCCGGAGGTTCGTCGCCTGGCTCGCTGTCCGCCGCGTCGTTGAGCTGCGGGAAGCTCAGCGGGGCAGCGGCGCCGGAGCCCGGTTCTTCACTGTGTAGCGCAGGCGCAGAAAGCATCCCTGCCAGCAGCGCCAGCGTGGTTAATCGCTTCATAACGTCCCATCCTCCTGCGCCGTTTTCGCCACTGTTGCCCGATTGCGCTGGCTGCGACGGGTTTTCCACGTCAGCCAGAACAGTTCGAACACGCAGCGTAAAATGGTGAAGAAGGAGCGGAACGGGTTATCCTGCGGGCGCGGCGGATTAATCCACGCATCCGCGCGGGCCAGCACCACGCGCACCAGTTCACGGCGGCGCGAAAGCGGAATATCTTCATCAAACTTGAGGCGCAGGAAGCGCTCGTCAGAGGTGACCAGCTGGGCCGGAATCGAGATAGCCCCGGACTGCAGGATCAGCTCAATCTCTTCGATGTCATCCTCCAGATGGCGATTATCAGGCGCGACCACGCGGCAGCCGCCCATCGACAGATCCGCGGTATGGCTGCGCGAGACGATGCCGCTGGCGTAATGGATCACCACCGGAATGTCGACATCGATACGAATGGTTTTTCGCACCTGCCGCGTTTCGCGCGCCACGGCAATCGCCGCCAGCAGGAAGATCAGACTGTAGATCCCCCACCCGACGTTGAGGGCGATAACGTTGGGATCCGAGCCAAAATAGTCATGGCCAATCGCCCGGACGATGCCGACGATCACCCCCAGGGCCAGCAGGCAGGCCACCACCAGGTGCGGGCGCACCACGGTGAAATCGAAGTAGCCGACGTCAAGCAGCCCCCCCTTATCGGTAACGTTAAACTTGCCGCGTTTGGGGAAAATCATCGTCACCAGAGTCGGCAGCACCAGGTGGAAGGCCAGCACAATATCGTAGATCTCCCCCCAGAAGCTGTAGCGATAGCGGCCGTTCATTCGCGAACCAACGTAAATAGCGAGGAACAGGTGCGGCAGGGCATAGGAGACGATCAGGCTCGCCGACGAGTAAATAATATTGAGGTTAAACAGCAGGTAAGCCAGCGGGGCGGTGACAAACACCACCCTGGGCAGCGCGAACTGGTAGTAGAGCATGGCGCTGAGATAGCACAAGCGCTGCTGAAAAGTCAGCCCGCGGCCAAACAGCGGATTATCGACGCGGAAAATCTGCGTCATCCCGCGCGCCCAGCGGGTACGCTGGATGACGTGCACCACCAGGCGTTCAGTAGCGAGGCCTGCGGCCAGTGGGATATCGAGAAAGGCCGACTTCCACCCCAGACGCTGAAACTTCAGCGCCGTATGAGCATCTTCGGTCACCGTTTCGACGGCGAAACCGCCGATCTGCGCCAGCGCCTCGCGACGGATCACCGCGCAGGAGCCGCAGAAAAAGGTGGCGTTCCAGTTGTCGTTCCCCTGCTGAATCGGGCCATAGAACAACATCCCTTCGTTGGGAATGTTGCGTCCGACGGAGAGGTTACGTTCAAATGGATCCGGGGAATAGAAGTAGTGCGGCGTCTGCACCAGAGCCAGCATCGGGTCTTTCAGGAAGCCGCCGACGGTGGCCTGCAGGAAGACGCGCGTGGCGACGTGGTCGCAGTCGAAAACGCAGATAAGCTCCCCCTGAGTCAGGGTCAGCGCATGGTTAAGGTTCCCCGCTTTGGCGTGCTTGTTGTCATTGCGGGTGATATAGCCCACCCCAACGTCGGCGGCGAAGACGGCAAACTCGCTGCGCTTACCGTCATCCAGAAGATAGATTTTCATTTTATCTTTTGGATAATCAATGCATTGTGCCGCCAGGACGGTATCGCGCACCACCTCCAGCGGTTCGTTATAGCTCGGAATATAGATATCGACCGTCGGCCACTTACTCATATCATCCGGCAGCGGAACAATGCCGCGCTTCAGCGGCCAGACCGTCTGCAGATAGTTAAGCAGTAGCATCACCCAGATATAGACTTCCGCCAGAAAGAGTCCCATGCCGAGAATAGCTTCAATGGACGAGTTGAAGTGCAGGGTCTGCGTGAGGCGAAAATACATGTAACGGGTGGACATCAGCAGCGACGTGACGACCATAATGACCGATACGCTGCGGCGCTTGCTGAAGCCCATCAGAAAGAGAATACCGATACTTAACAGACCAAAAATATACTGCTTTTGGCTGTCCATCGGCGTGATCACCACCAGCACGGCGACCGGTGACAGCACCAGCGCCAGCAACCAAAAAAGAGACTTTTTCATTCAGCAGCCCTGCAAAAAGTTAACGCCCTGACATGCGTGGCTGGCTGTGCACCGTGCCATCGCCAATATGAATACCCAACAGCGAAGATATTTTTTTAGCCATGATTTCAATATCGAAGGCCGCTGCCGAGGAAGCGTTAAAGTCCAGGATCGACTTCTGCGAGGCATTGGCCTCCACCACGCTTTCATCACGATGGATCACGCCAAGCAGTCGCTCGCCCAGTTTCTCTTCCATCAGGCTGGTGACGTCCCGGCTGACCTGGCGACGGCTATCGCTTTGGTTAATGACGAAATAGTGCCCGTGCTTATGATTCACCGCCGCGCCGGTCAGGCGCTGCTTTTCTACGTGCGCCAGGGTCGACATCGAGGCGGTATCCGCCAGCAGCGGGATAAGATGCAGATCCGCCAGCCCCGTCAGCGCCTTTAGCGCGGGCGAAGGTCCAGGGGGCATATCGGCGATGGTGATAAGCCCGGGATAATTAAGCAGCGCGGACAGACCGCGCTGGAGGAAATGGTCATTATGGGTCAGTTGCTCATCAAACGCCTGACGCTGCGCCTCGCTCACTTCGCCATATGGCAGGACGAAAATATTACTGCCGGCGCTCAACACGCACTGGCTCCAGTCGTGCAGCTCCAGCGCCTTCGCCACATAGCCCCGCTCATCGTTCAGCGGTACGCCAAAATGCAAACGCAGCGCGTTCTGGACATCAAAATCCAGCGCCAGAACTTTGCTGCCCGTCCGCGCCAGCGAATAGGCTAAATTGGCCGCCAGGGTCGTTTTCCCTACGCCGCCTTTCGGTGAACAGACGCAAATCAACGGCATGTCGCGATCCTTTCCAGAAGTGATTTCAAAGGCTGGTCTTTATTTTTCGCCACCGGCTCCGCGCTTTTCGCGGCGAACAGGTGGGCATAGTTCTCGGCGGCGGGCGCGGGTCGGGGGGCCATTCTCGGCGGCGGCGCCATGGCCGGTTCCGACGCCGGAATTGAAGGCGCAGGGGTCGGCGCAGGCTCCTGCCTGACCGGCTCCGGTGCGGCTGCGGCGGTCTCCACGACCGGCTGGGAAGTAGCAGGCGCGGCCGAAGCGGCAGACACAACAGGATCAGAGGTTGGCGCCGCTGCTACGGCCGCCTCTACCTGGCGGAACAGATCCGCGGGCACCGACTGCGGCAACGGCGCGGAGACCGAGCCTCCCAGCGCCAGAGAAGAGGGTTTCTCGGCGCCGGGATTTAGCTGATTGAGGAT
>JAERMT010001328.1_pt1 | contig 10993 bp, 8 predicted proteins | sample 9267081 | NCBI WGS metagenome assembly JAERMT01 (sample SAMN17071939, study PRJNA684904) | human gut metagenome | isolation source: diarrhea sample from child under the age of five | host: Homo sapiens | place: South Africa: Mafikeng, Mafikeng Provincial Hospital | collected 2019-09
TCTCCATATAAGCTTCAGAATTATAACATGGAATTGCTATACTCAGTAATTTCATTTATTTTCCTCCTCATGTAGTGTAACGATTCTGTATTTTAAAATTACGCACCTTGTGATGTATTTTTCTTTTTTTCTTTGAGTTATGTTCTCAAAAACGCCAGCAGAACCGTTACATATATTTTTCATAAGCGCCAAACGCAGAAGGTATGGCGTAGTTTCTCTCTGATTCTTTTTTATCTGCAAAAAGAATTCCCGGGGCATGTGTCTGCTCCAGGGAGGACACGCGGATCCGGTACGCTTTCATCCGCCACTCAATGTGGGAAAAAATATGCCTGGCATCTGGCAGTTCTTCTATATATAAGGGCTCTGCGCCAAGCTCTTTCACGTATTCCAGGGCTTCCTCACGGTTCAGGTATCCTTCTGTATTGGGAAGCTCGTATAATCCGGCAAGGAGGCCTTTCGGCGGCCGCTTGCGGATCGCAGTGCAGCTTCCATCCTGAATAACCAGAACGGTTCGCTCTTCCACCACTCTTGGCTTCTTTGGTGCTTTCACCGGAAACTTTTCCATAGTGCCGTGAAGTCCCGCCTGGCAAAAGCCTCTCACCGGACAAAGGTCGCATTTGGGCTGTCCGTTGGGGACGCACACTACTGCTCCAAGCTCCATCATTGCCTGGTTAAAATCACCTGGACGGTCTTTCGGGATAATTTCTTGCAATGCGCTTTCTGTCTTTTTGCGAAATGCAAGTCTGGTAATGTCTTCCGAATCTTCCGTCATTCTGGTGACTACACGGAAAACATTTCCATCTACGGCTGGCACCGGAATGCCATACGCTATAGAAGCGATAGCTCCTGCAGTGTAACTTCCTATCCCCTTTAACGAGATAAGAAGGGAAAAGTCTTCGGGAAGTCTGCCATTATATTTTTCTACCATTTCCCTGGCTGCCAGCTGCATGTTCCGCACACGGCTATAGTATCCAAGACCTTCCCACAGCTTTAACAGCTTTTCCTCCGGACAGACTGCCAGGGCCGGGATATCCGGCAGTTCCCTGATAAATCTTTCAAAATAGGGCTTTACAGCTTCCACGCGGGTCTGCTGGAGCATAATCTCGGATACCCAGGTGTAATAGGCGTTGTGCTTATCCCTCCAGGGCAAAATCCTTTTGTTCTCATCATACCAGGCAAGAAGAGGCTGTATAAACTCATCTGTCATCTAGTTTCCTCCAAACACACAGGCACTGGATTCTGTATTTCCATCCCGTCTGGCTCTACCAGACAGTCATAGGCCAGAATATGCACCCCTGCCTTTTTCGCTTTCTGTAAGGTTTCCCCAAATTCCCGGTGCGTATCCCAGTTTGGTTCAAATCTTGTAATTCCCTTCATCTGGATCACCAGAAGCAGATAAGCCTCATATCCTTCCCTCATGCAATGGATCAGCTCTTCCAGATGCTTCACGCCCCTCGCAGTAGGAGCATCTGGAAAACGGGCAATATTGTCTGCTTCCAGGGTTACACCCTTGACCTCAATAAAAGCCTTTCTCTTATCTGAACAGGCATACAGATCGAATCTGGAATTTCCATAAGTTTTCTCAGGAGTTACCTGCACTTCCTCCGGAAAAAGATGTCCTGCCCTTACCCATTCCAAGGCAGCTTTATTGGGAATCTGGGAATCCATATTGATCAGGCGTCCGCCTTTATTTACACAGACCAGATCGTATGCTGTTTTCCTCGTCGGATTGCTGCTCTTTTCCAGAAAAACCTGAACACCAGGAATCAAAAGCTCCCTGCATCTGCCTGTGTTCTTTACATGAACCGTCTCTGTCTGTCCCGCAATCTCCACATGTGCGATAAATCGGTTCGGACGATCCAGGAAACGGCCTTCTGTAATATTTTCGTATTTCATAGTTCACCTCGTGCTGCTGCCTGACTCCCAAAACGTGTCTGAAAAAGGCTTTCTTCAATGACAGTCTCAAGAAATAATGTAACTATTTCACTGCAATATAAAACTGACCAATAGTTCAAAAGCAACAGTCACCTTTCCTATCATAACATAAAATCGGCAAAAAGCCAGTTAAAATTGAAAAATCCCATATTAGGAGATTGATTTTTTTGATTTTCCTATATAGAATAGAAACCGTCAGATTTCAAAACAGAATGAGAAAAGAAGCAATTTAAGAATTTTAAGCACACCAGAAAGGACTAAAAACCTCAAATGGACAGTATTATTTTTGATATTGACGGAACTATATGGAATTCCACCGACGTTGTAGCTATGGCGTGGAATAAGACTTTAGAAAAAGAGAATCTTAATGTCCGGGTGACGGCTGAACAGCTGAAAGGGCTGTTTGGCAGACTTCTCCCGGATATTGCGAAGGCAATCCTTCCAGAACAGACCAAAGCGGAACAGCTTCGGGTTATCGATATCTGCTGCCAGGCTGAGCATGATCTGCTGCGTGCGATGGGCGCACCTGTTTACGACGGACTAGAAGAAACTTTGAAGGAGCTTAACAAACGCTACCCTCTTTTTGTAGTAAGCAACTGCCAGGCTGGATATATTGAGCTTGTTTTTGAAAAAACAGGGCTGGGAAAATACTTCACAGGTCATCTGTGTCCTGGAGACAGCGGGGAAGCCAAGGCAGCTAATATCCGTTCTATTGCTAAGAAATATCAGCTGAAAGCACCTGTTTATGTAGGAGACACCTTCGGGGATTACCAGGCATGTCAGGAGGCAGGGGTACCATTTGTATTTGCTTCCTATGGATTCGGACAGGTAGATACACCGGATTATGTAATTGAGAAGCCGGCGGATTTGTTGAAATTATTCTAATTATTTATACAAATTTTATTAGCATTCCTTACTTTTCAAAAAATAGTGTGCCTGACTCATCACTGAAGTAACGAGAATGTGACACACAGTTATTCAACAACAGATTGCGGGAATGATTTTTCAAACACGCTCTAGTACAGCTCAATATCCGGATTACAAAAGAAGCACCTGTATATCAATTTCCAGATATACAAGTGCTTCTTTTTCATCTTATTTCTTACATTTCTTGCGAATCACTACCACCATGATAATGAAGATAATAATTACTGCTGCCAGATAAATGATATCGTACACATAGCTCTTGATCACCATATCCAGACCGGTGAGGATTCCGAAAATGAGCAGGGTCACGCCGGAAACCAGCTGAACCTTTTTGTCATCGTAAAGCTTCTTACGCTCAGCGGCATTTCCGCCTTTCATAAGAATATCTCCATGACCGGTAAGAAGCATAACTCCCATTACAAGAGCTGCTATAGTCAGTATCATATCAAATGAATCCATATTCATATTAACTTATTCTCCACTTCTTTTGTGTTGTTCTGCTATCCGCAGCCTCAAAGACATGCAGCTGCCTTTTCATTCAGCTAGAGCATGTTTGAAAAATCATTCCCGCAATTTTCCAGTCAGATAAATGATCTTTTAGTAGAAGCACACGATCGGCACATTGGTATCAATAATGCTGTACAGAGTAGCTGCTGCATCCAGCGGCATATTGATACATCCATGGGATCCGGCGTAGGTATAGCGGTCACCACCGAAATATGCCTGCCAGGTAGCGTCATGGAAACCAATTCCGCCGTTAAACGGCATCCAGTAGGTAACCTGGGTTTCGTACTCGTAAGTGCCGTCCGGCTTCTTCTCTCCACGAAGCACATCTGGGCTCTTCTTATAATACAGGGTGAAAATTCCCGGAGGTGTGGCTCTGTCATCATAACGGATATCTCCGGAAACAATGTCAGAGTCAAAGATGATGCTGCCATTCTGGTAATAGTACATGTGCTGACTACTCAAATCTACCTCGATATAGGTACTTCCAATGTCATTGTATCCATAAGAATTGGCTCTCATGGAATATACCGGTTCCCGTGTAGTCTGAGTGCCTGTACGGATCTCTTCTGTCAGCTGTGCTGCTTCTGCGTCCTGATCGATCTTCCAGCCATATGCAGAGCCATAAACAGAAACGGTACGGCCACTGGTCGTATTAAAGGAACGTGTTGTTCCAACTGTATCATGCTCACTTGCCAGCTGTGCCACAAAATCCTTGATATGCTGGGTAAAGGAAGCATCATCCTGCACCAGCTGTCCCTTGTCATCAAACTGCAGCCATTCCTTAAGGGTGCTTCCGTCAAGAGTGACTGTCTGCTCTCCAAATGTATAGGTAATGCTGGCCTTGGTATAATTATTATAAGCATCCCTGGTGGCCTGAAGGGTAGGGTCATCGCTGGTCACTGCTGCCACTGCATATACATCCGGCGTATTTCCCAGATCAATGGATGTCTGGCTTCCGGAAATGGCGGTATCCAGCGCTTTATAGGCTTCCTTCACCTTCAGCTTGCTGCCCTCAGTCTCAGGAACAATGGTAAACTCGCTTCCCTCAAGCGCCACATATGCATTCTCCGGCTCAACCTGGTTTTCTGCCTGTGCACACTTTAATTCCTTTACATCACTCTGAAGCAAACTCTTATCAAAAGTCACATTCTCCTGGGTGGTATAGCTTCTGGTCTCCATGAACCCTTTTACCCATTCATATGGCTTCTGCTGCTTCAAAAGATCCAGAACTTCTCCATCAGACACATAGCGGTAATTGATCTGGTTTCCGCTGATTGCCTGCGGCTCCTGGTTCCTCGCGGTAATCTCAATGGAATAATCCTCTACATTGCTTGCAATCAGCTGCTCTGTTTCGTAGGCAGTCTTATTGGAACAGTTGATTCCGTTAATATAGGTTCCCTCAAAGAATCTGTCTGCATAATAGTAACTCACTGCTCCATAAGCGCATCCTGCTGTCACCGCAAGAATAGCTGCCACAATTCCCGTAACTTTAAGTCCCTTATGCTTCTTCCTGGGAACAGGGATGATCTTCTCGTCCAGTTCCTCATCAGTAATAGGAACATAGGAAATCTTCGTCGGACGGGCAGATCTGGCTGCCGGCTTCGGAGACGGTCTGGCAGATTTCTTAGAAGTCTGCTTCTCAGGCTGGTTAGGTGCTGCCGCACCGGCAGAGTCTTTTCTTCGGTGCTTTCTGCCTTTATTTGAATGGGGCGGAATAATCTCCACCTGAAGCTCTTTTTCAGATGTTTCCGGTTCATCTGCAGATTCAGCGTCCTCTGAATCTTCGCTCTCTGAATCTTCTTCCTCTGAATTCTCTTCTTCAGATTCTGTCTCTTCCTCGTCCCAGAAGTCCTCTTCTTCCGAGCTCAGCTCTGCATCATCCTGGTCGTACTCTTCTTCCTCTGGATAATCCTCTTCAGAATCCTGCTCAGCCAGTTCTTCTGCATCGGAATCGTCTTCACCTTCCCAGGAATCAAAATCGCTCTCCTGGTCATCCTCATCATAAAAGTCTGCGCCGTGGAATTCCTCGTCCAGATCTGCTTCAAGACCTGCCATAGCCGAATCTATTTTATCTTCAAAGTCTCCCGGGCTTCCCTGAGTATGCTTGTTGTCCTTACTCATGTATAAAACTCTCCTCTGATAAAAACACTGTTTGAACAAGGCTTCTCCATCTAATGGCGAAACCTTGTTTCATTATAACATATATTTTCCATTTTGTATCTTAAAATGTATATTTCCTTCAAAAGAATCCCTTTAATGTTAATTGCAATTCAAACTTCCACCCCAAGAGCTTATCCGTGAAAGTTAATTCTTCCGAAAGAATATGTGGAAGTTACTCTCTCAAACTGGAAACTCGGATTGCAATCGACCTTTTTTCAGCCTTAACAGTCTATAACAGATTCATTTTATTAAATCACGTTTACGGATTTGTAATCCTGGCTTTCACTGCAGACATAATTTTCTCTTCATATCCTTCATCACATAGAAGTAAAGTACAATAAGAAGGACTGTTGCTACAATCCATGCAAATGGACTGGCCATGCATGCCATTGTATAACTCCTGGCATCTGCTGCAACAACTGCCATCACACCTCTTCCAATAAGCTCTGCCACGCCTGAGAGCATAGGAAGAAGCCCATATCCCATTCCCTGAAAGCCATTACGGTAACAATTGACCACATAAAGGGGAATCATAAACATTCCAACACAGCGAAGATATGTATCCACCATAGGGATCACCGCCTCTGCATTATCAGAGATAAACAGATAAGAAAAGCTTTTTCCCACAAAAAACAGGACAAATCCTACAACAACAGCATATGCACAGCCGATCACATCTGCACACCGGAACCCCTGACGCACACGGTCCAGCTTACGCGCGCCAACATTCTGTGCACTATATGTAGACATTGTAGTTCCTATAGCTACAAATGCCTGGGTAAAGATATTATCAATTTTAGAGCCTGCTGTAAAGGCCGCAACTGCATAAGAGCCAAGTATATTCAAAGAACTCTGTACCATCATGCCTCCAATGGCTGTAATGGAATACTGCAGTCCCATGGGAATTCCCACACTGATCTGTTTTACGGCAATATCACGGTTAAAATACCAGTCTTCTTTTTTCATCTTTAGTTCCGGCACGGCCTTCCACATATAAATCAGGCAAAGAACTCCTGACACTCCCTGTGAAATAACGGTAGCCCAGGCAGCTCCCGGCGCTCCCCAGTGAAAAAAGATAATAAATACAAGGTCAAGTACAATATTCAGTCCTGCCGCCAGAATCAAAAAGTAAAGAGGCGTTTTGCTGTTTCCCAGTGCCCTTAAGATACTGGACACCAGATTATACAATACCTGGGTAAAAATTCCGGCACAGATGATCATAATATAACCATATGCACCATCAAAAATATCTTCAGGTGTATGCATGAATACAAGAAGCCTGTGCATTCCCAACATGCTTACTGCAGTCATAACAACTGCGATCACAGCAGAAAGAATTGCTGCATTACCAACCGTCTTACGCATCTCATCCATTCTTCCTGCTCCGAACTTCTGAGAGGTAAGAACTGTAACTCCTGTTGTAACCCCCATCAGGAATCCAATAATAAGGAACGTAATGGTTCCAGTAGCGCCTACCGCTGCCAGCCCCTTGGTTCCAACAAACTTTCCAACAATAACTGCATCTGCCATACTGTACAGCTGTTGAAAAACATTTCCCAGAAATACAGGAATAGTAAAATTCAACAGCATTTTCATGGGCTTTCCCACAGTCATATCTGTCTGCATATTCAGTTTTCCTCCATAAGAAAAAATATCGTTTGAGAGGGATTATAGGCGATATTTTTTCTACTTTCAAGCCCCTTTTTTTATTATTTTGCAACTATTCAGCAGGTGCTGTTCCCCGAGGTGTTTATTTGTGAACGCAGTCCATAGGATTGTATTATTTTAAGCGCTTGACAAAAACCATTTTCTGCCATACTATAAGAACCACATAACGAAATGTTAACGTGTGAAAGACATCTGTCTTTTTCGCGCTTACGTTTATATCTGCTGCCAGATTATGAACGGGAACCACGATCAAACGGCAGCACTACTATTTTTAAGAAGGGAGTTCCCCATGGGAGAAAAAGTTATAAACGCAGCCCTGCTTGGGCTTGGAACAGTTGGAACCGGTGTTTACAAGGTTCTGAAGAACCAGGAAGAAGAAATGACAGCCAAGATCGGCTGCAAGGTTAAAATACGCAAAATACTTGTCCGCAACCTGGAAAAGGCAGCTGGCAAGGTAGATGATCCGGCTGTCCTTACCAATAGCTGGGAGGATATTAAAGCAGATCCTTCCATTGACATTATAATCGAACTGATCGGCGGAATCGAACCTGCCAGAACCTATATTCTGGATGCTCTTCACGCAGGCAAGCACGTAGTAACAGCAAACAAAGATCTGATTGCCGTCCACGGAAAAGAACTTATGGACACAGCCAGAGCTTCCCATGTGGATTTTCTCTTTGAAGCAGCTGTAGCAGGCGGAATACCTATTATCCGTCCTTTGAAGCAGTGCCTGGCAGGCAACCACATGAGCGAGGTTATGGGTATTGTAAACGGTACTACCAACTTCATCCTCACAAAAATGTCCCAGGAGAATATGGAATTTAAAGATGCACTGGCACTTGCCACAGAGCTTGGCTATGCAGAAGCGGATCCTACTGCGGATATTGATGGACTTGATGCAGGACGCAAGGTGGCTATTCTCGCCAGCGTTGCTTTTAATTCCAGAGTGGTATTTGATGATGTTTATATCGAAGGAATCACAAAAATTTCCGCCAAGGACATCCGCTATGCAAAAGAGATGGGCTGTGCCATCAAGCTTCTTGGTGTTGCCCGCAATACTGAGTCCGGTGTAGAAGCTTACGTCTGCCCGATGCTGATTCCAAATGATCATCCTCTTGCAACCGTTAATGATTCCTATAATGCGGTCTTTGTCCATGGAGATGCTGTAGAGGACGCCATGTTCTTCGGACGGGGTGCAGGTGAGCTTCCTACTGCAAGCGCCGTAGTTGGAGATATTTTTGATATTGTGCGCAATATGGAAGCAGGGTGCTGCGGCCGTATCGGATGCACCTGCTATAAACAGCTTCCTGTGAAAAAAATGGAAGATACCTACAACCGTTACTTCCTTCGCCTTCATGTAGAAGACCGCTGTGGTGTGCTTGCTGAAATGACGGAGGTTTTCGCCAAATATCACGTAAGCATTGCCCAGATCATCCAGAAAGACAGCCAGAATCAGGACGACCATCTTGCAGAGGTTGTTGTGATCACTTCCAAGGTTCGTGAGGGTGACTTTAAGACAGCGGTACAGGAGCTTTCCAATAAGTCTTCGGTAAAACGTATTTCAAAGACTATCCGAGTTTATAGGAAGTAATTAGAAAAATCAAAATTATATTGTACATATGTTTATCTTAAGCATACAGTCAAAGGCACGATTCGTTCGTGCCTTTTTTATGTAATAAGCTGTTATATAAAAAGCCTGCCAAGGCAGAATTCTTTCTCATCAGAACTCCCATAGTAAATACTGCTAAAAATAGTTTCCAGAAATAAAAAAAATTGTGATTGAAAAATCCCAGATTTTTGATACTATATATAAGGAACAACAAAAGGGAAATTTTATCATATAAAGGAGCACATTATGAGCAAAAAACCAACGGTTTTAATGATTCTTGACGGATATGGCCTGAATGAAAGACATGACGCAAACGCTGTATACGAAGCGAACACACCTGTCATGGACAAGCTGATGGCTGAATATCCTTTTGTAAAAGGTAATGCAAGCGGACTGGCTGTAGGTCTTCCGGACGGTCAGATGGGTAACTCCGAGGTTGGTCATATGAATATGGGTGCAGGCCGTATCGTATACCAGGAGCTTACCAGAATCACCAAAGAGATTCAGGACGGAGACTTCTTCAAAAATGAAGCACTTCTTGCAGCTATGAAGAATGCCAAAGAAAATGATTCCGCGATCCACTTCATGGGTCTTCTTTCTGATGGTGGTGTTCACAGCCACATTACTCACCTTTTTGGTCTTCTTGAAATGGCTAAGAAAGAGGGACTTAAGAAAGTTTATGTACACTGCTTCCTGGACGGCCGTGACACCCCTCCGGCTTCCGGAAAAGGATATATCCAGCAGCTCCAGGCGAAGATGGATGAGCTTGGCGTAGGTGAGATTGGTGTTGTTTCCGGACGTTATTACGCAATGGACCGTGACAACCGCTGGGATCGTGTTGAGCTTGCTTACAACGCACTTACCAAGGGCGCGGGTGTTAAGGGAACCGACGCAGCTGAGGCTGTACAGGCATCCTATGACGACGGCAAGACAGACGAATTCGTTCTTCCAACAGTCATTGAGAAAGATGGCAAACCAGTTGCCGTTGTTTCTGATAAAGATTCTGTTGTATTTTTCAACTTCCGTCCTGACCGTGCACGTGAGATCACAAGAGCATTCTGCGATGACGAATTTACAGGTTTCGCAAGAGAGAAACGCCTTGACCTCACATATGTATGCTTCACAGATTACGATGACACCATCGGAAATAAGCTGGTTGCATTCCACAAGGTTCAGCTTCACAACACATTCGGCGAGTACCTTGCAGCTCACAACATGACTCAGGCACGTATCGCTGAGACAGAGAAATATGCTCACGTAACCTTCTTCTTCAACGGTGGCGTTGAGGAGCCAAACAAAGGCGAGGACAGAATCCTTGTGAAGTCCCCGAAGGTTCCGACTTACGACCTGCAGCCAGAGATGAGCGCTCCGGAAGTATGCGAGAAGCTTGTTGCAGCAATCAAATCTGAGAAATATGATGTAATCATCATCAACTTCGCCAACCCGGATATGGTTGGTCATACAGGTGTTGAAGCTGCTGCTATCAAAGCTGTTGAAGCTGTTGATGAGTGCGTAGGAAAGGCTGTAGAGGCTCTGAAGGAGGTTGACGGACAGATGTTCATCTGTGCTGACCACGGTAACGCAGAGCAGCTTGTAGACTATGAGACAGGCGAGCCATATACTGCTCATACCACCAATCCGGTACCGTTCATTCTGGTTAATGCAGACCCGAAATATACTCTTCGTGAGAACGGCTGCCTGGCAGACATCATCCCGACTCTGATCCAGCTTATGGGCATGGAGCAGCCAGCTGAGATGACTGGTAAATCACTTCTGGTGGAGAAATAATCCGCTTATACAGCTCTGTTGCTTTAAAGGGTGCTGGCTTAAATGCCAGCGCCTTTTTATTATGTCCTTTTTTATTATGGCACAAAAAGAACAGCTCTGACAGATTTTCCATCCATCACAGCTGTTCTATTATTCCTGATACCTATTGTCGCCAGCTCTTTCTGAATTATTGTTTCCCTTATACAACAACACGATCTAAATCGTACTTCCACTGTTTACTACTTCTTATATAAAAACTACTTCTCACTGAGCTCCTTCAAAAGCTTCTGAAGATGGCGGATATAATGAAACCCTGCACACAGAGTTACCGAAATAATAACAGACAACAGTGCAGCCATGACCACATATACCACAGCGCCAGATTTCGCCCCTGCTACCATCTGTCTCTAATACACAACT
>JAERMT010001339.1_pt1 | contig 10950 bp, 10 predicted proteins | sample 9267081 | NCBI WGS metagenome assembly JAERMT01 (sample SAMN17071939, study PRJNA684904) | human gut metagenome | isolation source: diarrhea sample from child under the age of five | host: Homo sapiens | place: South Africa: Mafikeng, Mafikeng Provincial Hospital | collected 2019-09
CGAAGAATTTTTTCTTCCCCACGTGGAAAATAAAAATTCTCCACGTGGAGATTTTGAAATATCCACGTGGAAATCCCTTTTCCCCGACACAGCACCATAACGATATCTAGTCGGGTCTAAATTATTGTGGCGAGTCAGCGGTGAGTTTCTTCAGCTAGGAGTGACGCATCATGAGACTGTTGCAAAAGTCAACAGTCTCCGCAAAGGTTGGGATAGGAGAGCACGCTAGAGCCTCAGAGCTTCATAAAGAGAGCGGGACCGTCAGAGGTCTCCCTCCGCCAGTCCCGCTCGTATGGCGTGTGCCACTAGACCGCTCGGTCGAGCTTTACTTGTGTGCGATTACCTCAATCTCGACGAGACCGCCCTTGGGCAGTGTCTTGACAGCAACGGCTGAGCGTGCTGGGAAAGCGCCTGAGAAGTGCTTCTCGTAGACTGCATTCATCGCTGCAAAGTCGCCCATGTCAGCGAGGAAGCAGGTGGTCTTGACAACTTGGTCGAAGGTGAAGCCAGCCTCATCGAGGATAGCCTTCAGATTGCGAAAGACTTGCTCTGTCTGTGCTGAGACATCTTCTGATACGAAAGCACCAGACTTGGGGTCCAGGCCAAGCTGACCCGAGGTGATGAGCATGTCGCCGAAGGCTATTGCCTGGCTGTAAGGACCAATAGCTGCGGGAGCATTGGAGGTAGAGATTACTTTTTTCATACTATATTTATATAATGTATTGTGAACTTTTATTTGTCTGTCTCTTGCTGACGAATGACCTCGTAGAGCATGATGCCCGTGGCGACTGATACATTGAGCGAGGAGATTTGCCCTAGCTGTGGTATGGAGACGCGGTCGGTGAGCTGCTTGAGGACGCCCGTGGAGATACCTTTTTGCTCCGACCCCATGACGATGCCCAGGGGTGGCGTCATCGGGAGGGAGGTGTAGTTTGTCGTGGCGTCTACATCGGCACCAACGAGCTGCAGCCCGCTATCCCGTAGAAAGCGGCAGGCGGTCACGAGGTCACGCTCACGGCAGACGGGGATGCGCATGAGCGCTCCGGCGGATGCGTTGACCGCGTCGGCGGTAACTGACACGCTATCCCGCTCGGGGAGCACGATGGCGTGGACACCGGCGCATTCGCAGGTACGAGCGATGGCACCGAAGTTGCGAACATCTGTGACTCCGTCGAGCAGTACGACGAAAGGCATCTGCCCCTCGTCGTAGAGCATCGGGATGAGCGACTCTAGACGGGTGTAGGTGATGGGCGAGATGAGTGCCACAACTCCTTGGTGGGCTCCTCGTGTGAAGCGCATGAGACGCTCGGCGGGTACCTCCATGACGGGGATGCCCTGGGCGCGTGCGGTACGCTTGATATCAAGGAGCTCGCCGGTGGCTACGCCTTTCTTGATATAAATCTTGTCGATGTCTGTATGGGCTGCTAGGCTCTCGGTGAGAGCGTGGATGCCATAGATGAGTTTCTGCTTAATCATGTGCTGTGAGTAATGTGTGTGCGGCAGCGATAGCCTCGGGGGTGATCTGGTCGCCACTCTGGAGACGTGCTATCTCATCAACGCGCTCTTCGGGCGTGAGGAGGCGGAGGTGCGAGTGGGTCTCGCCGTTGGTCTCCTCCTTATAAATCAGTATGTGCTGGCTGGCGGCTGAAGCAATCTGCGGTAGGTGGGTGATGACGAAGAGCTGCTGGTGCTCGCCCATGGCGTGGAGCATATCGCCTATACGAGAGGCAGCGATGCCTGAGGTGCCGGTGTCAATCTCGTCAAAGACGATAGCGGGCGAGCCAATCATCTCGTCGTGGCTCGTCAAGCCTTGACTGCGCAGTGCCTTGAGCGCAAGCATCAGTCGCGCTATCTCACCGCCAGAGGCGATGTCGGTGATGGGACGCAGTGGCTGGTCGCTATTGGCTGAGAGGAGGAAGTCGACCTGGTCCATGCCACGCTCGGTCGGCTTGTCGAGGAGCTGGAGTGCTATGTCAAAGCGTGCGTGCGGCATCTCCAGCTGGCTGAGTGTCTTGGTGACGCTCCGTGCTATTGTCTTCGCGACCTTGGCGCGTGCCTCGTGGAGCTGTTTGCCTAGAGTGAGCACCTCGGTGCGCTGCTGGAGTACTTCGGTGCGTAGTGCAGCTAGCTCCTCTTCGTACTGGGCGGTGTGAGCGAGCTTGGCACCAAGCTCTTGGCTGTACTCGATGAGTTCCTCGGGGGATAGGAGGTTGTGCTTTTTGAGCAAAGCATTGACTCCGCCTAGGATGGTATTGATTTCCTCTAGGCGCGAGGGGTTGTAAGCGACTTCACCCTGCAGACGGCTTAGGTCACTCTCGATATCGTCTAGCTCGATGATGAGGCTCCGCATGCGCTCGCTATAGGAGGTCAGCTCGGGAAGGTAAACGGCTGTTTGCTCCATCTGCTCTTGCGCTGTGGTGAGCTGGTCCACGATACTGTGCGGGCTGTTGAGTAGGGTGAGCGCACTCTGCAGACCTTCCTGTATCTCCTGCGTATGGGTCAGTTGCGCTGCTTCGTCTGTAAGGTCGGTGAGCGAGTACTGCTCGAGCTTGAGCGCAGCGATCTCCTCGTAAGCTCGACTGTTGAGCTCATACTCAGCCTCAGCTTGCTGTGCCTCCGTGCGGAGCTTCTTGAGCCGGATGGCGTTGTCGTGGTACTGCTGATAGGCACGATGGTACGCCTCAACAAGAGTTGCGTCGGTGCCTAGCTGTGAGTCGATGAGTGCTATCTGATAAGCACCCTCACGAAGTAGCAGGTTGCGATGCTGCGAGTGAACGTCTAGCAGGAGTGCGCCGAGCTCCTCCAGCTGAACGAGGGTGACGGGGGTGTCATTGACGAAGATGCGACTACGTCCTGTCTGTCGCACCTCACGCCGTACGAGACAGCTCTCCTCGACCTCTAGCTCCTGCGCTTGCATCCATTCGATGACCTGAGGGCTGAGCTGCGTGAACTCCCCCTCGATGACCGCCTTCTGGCAGCCCTGACGAATGGTCGATATGTCGGCACGCCCTCCTGCAAGAAGCTGTAGAGCTGAGACGAAGATACTCTTGCCCGCTCCCGTCTCGCCCGTGACCGCTATGAGTCCTGTGGGGAGGGTGCAGCTAAGCTCCTCGATGAGGATGTAGTCGCGTATATATAAGCTGTGCAGCATGGAGTGTAGTTACTTCTTCAGGGCAGAGAGCTTGCTGTCTTCGGTCGGGTAGATTTTTGAGAGCGTCTTGTAAGCTGTCGTCCTGCTCTCCTGCGAAGCTCCTTCGACCAGAAGGGGCAGCTCGTCAAGCTTGGTCTGTGCGAAGATTTGTAGGAGCGGCGACAAACTATTCGCCTGCCAAGTCTCCTCAAGTAGGGAGAGCTGCTCTAATATATTGGTGAAGCCACGTCTCAGATTACTCGTGAGGAGGTCTAGTCCCTGGCGATGGTACTGGTACCAGTAGTTGCGCCACGGCTGGTGGGCTGGGTCATTGTAAGCTTGGCTGATGGCGTAGCGGTTGTTGTCACTGGCGTAAGCTTTCCAGCCAGACCAGTCCATCATCTGCTGAGCTGTCGCCACCAGTTGCTGCATCTGTCGCGCAGCGTAGTCTCCTCCGAGTGGAGCAAAGGAGTCAAAGTCTAGAGCTAAGATGAGATAGGCGTAGAAAGCGACCGTCGCCACTAGGTTGTTGTCAATCTGTGTGGGCGCATAGACGAGTGGCTGGTAGGGCGCGTACTGGAAGTTTAGCTCGCGGTCTAGATGCACCAGCAGCGGGGTCGTATAGGAGGCTCCGTAGACGGGTCGCTGTGCGGATATGCTTAGCTCTGCCGTGTAGAGGCCATCGTCGGATACGCTCACGAGGTTTAGTCCCCAGGCGCACTCGATCCGCTCCATTGGCGAGAAGGTGGCATTCGTCCATCGCGTCTGATTGATCATCTCAGTTAACTGTTGCGTCAAGTCAGATACGATGGCCTGATCGGCAGAGGAGCCGAGACGATCCACATTGACTGTGACACGCGCATTCAGTTCCTGCGCAAGGCTCTGTGCAGGGAACCAGAGGAGCAGTGCCACTAAGGCAAGCAGGAGACGCTTCATCTGATTAAGTTTCATAAGACTAAACAAGCTGTGTGCGATGCTTGAGTACGAAGTCCACGATCTGCTCCGCCACGACCGCCTTGCTCTCTAGCGGCAGGTCACAACGAGTGCCCGCTTTGTCTAGGATTAGCACCTTATTGGTCGGAACTCCGAAGCCAGCTCCGGCATCGCTCGTCGAGTTCAGCACAATCGCATCGAGATGCTTGCTCTGAAGTTTGCTCTCGGCTGCGGAGGTATCCACAGAGGTCTCCAGAGCAAAGCCTACTAAGTACTGCCCTGCACGGCGCTGCGCTCCAAGAGTCGCTGCTATGTCGGGATTTTGCGTCAGCGTGAGCTGCATCTGCTCCCCGCCACGTCTCTCTTTCTTAATCTTTCCTTGGACACGCTCCTCGGGACGGTAGTCAGCTACCGCTGCAGCAAAGACAGCTATCGAGCTACGCCTGAAGGACTCTTCAGCAGCCACTAGCATCTCCTCGGCAGTCATCACGGGATGTACGACAATCTGCGGGTTGGTGGGACGGAGATGCGTTGGTCCTAAGACCAAATGCACCTCGGCACCCTGACGTGCCAAAGCTTCCGCCAGAGAGATACCCATCAGACCCGACGAATGGTTGCCGATGAAGCGCACATCGTCGATCGGTTCGTAGGTAGGCCCAGCTGTGATGGTGACGCACTCCCCTGCTAAGGGTAGCTTCTCCGCTGTATCGGAGAGCATTGCGACCACTTGCTCTAAGATTTCTTCAGGCTCCTGCATACGTCCCCGCCCAGTCAGTCCACTAGCGAGAAAGCCCTCGGCAGGCAACGCTTGTGCGACGCCGTCCTGTGCTAGTATCTCTAGGTTGCGAGCGGTCGTCGGGTGCGACCACATGTCTAGGTCCATCGCTGGAGCTATCAGCACGGGTGCGCGCATCGCTAGATAGGTAGTCACGAGGATGTTGTCGGCAATGCCGTGCGCCATCTTGCCGATTGTGCTAGCCGTGGCGGGAGCTATGACCATTATATCGGCCCAAGTGCCCAGCGTCACGTGACTATGCCACGAACCATCCCGACGATCGAAGAAGTCTGAGACCACCGCATGCTGCGAGAGCGTGGCGAGTGTCAGGGGCGTGATGAACTCCTTTGCGGCGGGTGTCATGACTACCTGCACCTCGGCGCCCTCCTTGACGAGCAGGCGTACGAGCGAGGCACTCTTGTAGGCGGCTATCCCGCCGGTGATACCTACGACTATATGCTTGTCCTGTAAGCGCATGGTCCTCTTCTATGGTGTGATAATTCTAAGGTTTCATCTGCTCCTTGATGAGAAGGAACTGACGCTTCGTATCTCGGGAGAAGTCCGCTTGTAGAAGCCAGTTGAGATAGCCGGGCTCTTCACGCAAGACCTCCTCCACGGAGCGTCCCTTATGCTTGCCAAAGTTAAAGACCGGCACATCGTTATCGTTTCGCACAATGCGCCCAGCGAGGTCTACATTGCGATGATAAGTGGTCAGGTCGGACAGCTCCTTGACACTAGTTGGCAGAGCATCGCCATACTTCTCCAGCTGTGCCAGTAGCACATCGAGCGTAGCGATCGTGTCTGCCTCAGCACCGTGCGCTCCGATATGCTCACGGTGACAGTAGAAGCGTACAGCTCCTTCGAGCGTCCGAGGCTCCATCTTGTGAAAGATCGTCTGCACGTCTATATGCTGCCTAGAGAGCAGGTCCACCTCCACACCAGCACGGAGGAACTCCTCCCCGAGCATCGGCAGGTCAAAGCGCTGCGAGTTGTAACCCGCTAGGTCGCATCCATCGATCAGCTCGGCTAAGCTCTTAGCGCAAGCTCTAAAGGGCGGACAGTCACGCACATCTTCGTCCGTGATGCCATGTATCGCGGTGCTCTCGGCAGGGATGGGCATCTCAGGGTTGAAGCGTCGTGTCCGTACGATGCGCTCCCCGTCAGGCATCAGCTTGAGGATGGTTAGCTCGACGATGCGGTCATTCGTAATATCTAGTCCCGTAGCCTCTATGTCAAAGAAGACTAGCGGACGATCCAGTTGTAGCGTCATACTTCTCAGTTAGTTCTATGGGTTAGATGCGTACGGGAGCTGTGATACCACGCAGGTCTGTCTGGTCAGCCACCTTGGTCGGTGTAATCATAATGGGCTGAGAGGCACTGGAGATGTGCATCTGTAGACTCTCAGCGTTAAACGCCTTGAGGAACTTGATGAAAGTGTTCGTCTTGAAGGTGATCTGCATCCCCTCCATCTGCTCGGGATAGTCCACGGGGATACGCTCCTCGACATCTACACCTGGCGTATTGGCGCCCTGAGCGTAGAAGCCCCCCTTCATCACCATCGCATGCTCCTCAAAGGTGATGCAGATTAAGCTTGCGTCAGCACCCAGCCCGACGATGTTGCTTAGATAGTTGACGCGTGTCGTGGCGCGCTGGAGAACTTGCCCATCGATTTCTATCATATAGGTCATCGTGTCGGGAAGTAAGCCATTATAATTGGGGAACGAGAGGACACTCACCTGCGAGACTACGCTGTAAGTGCCGAAGCGCACCTCAACCTGCTTCTGGTTGAAGATTACCAGTGCCTCCTCATTTGCGAAGTTAGGTAGGATAGACTGTAGGAAGCTCGACACCTTGACCGGCAGTGTGAAGTTGGGATCCGTCAGTGGAGCCTGTGTCAGCTCGCCCTCCTCGCCGACCAGTCGAGCATCATAGTCTATGTAGCGTACCAGCTGTACATTGTCCGTAGCGCATAGCTCTAGTCGGTCTGTCAGCATGACAAAGTGCACGCCATGGAGCTGCTCACGCGATGTGTCGGGGTAGGCAGCAGGCAGTACGGCTGAGATACCAGCTAGAAGGCTTGAGCTATTCATACTCATCATAACCGATTCGGTAGTGGCTCCGGGAGTTTCGTTCGATACATAGAGGTCAGCATCTCCTACAGGTATATCTAGGTAACCAGTTGAGTGGATTAAGTGAATGTACCTTGCGCCCTCCTCGGTCGTTTCCATAGCCATAGTCAGTGGTTGGACTGGAAGAGACTTGATATAATCCAGCAGGGGTGTCGGAGCAATTAGGAAGCGCATCTCGCCATCTGACTCTAGTGGCGCGATGACTCCGGTCGAACGCATAGACGTATCGCCACCAGTTACGGAGATGCGCTCAGACGTCACCTCAAAGAGGTAGTTAGCCAGAGCAGGTATAGAGGCATTGCTCGTAGGGACCAGCCGGCCCACGTTTTGCAAGAGCGTCGAGAGCTCGTTGCTATTTACAGTAAACTTCATATAGGATTCCTAGCTACTTGATTTATCGACAAAGATAGTGAAAAACTTGGTCTCGCTCTCCATCGCTCCGTATCGTCCAGCTCGTGGGGTGTGCGTGAGGGGTGGATAATTTTTTGTACCTTTGCGGACGGTTTTCCTATGAGTCCATATTGTACACCCGTCCAGGAGGATGGGCTCTTTGGTCTCTGGTGGGGGATAGAGCCCCAGCGGGCTTTCAGCTCTAGCAGAGTGCCACAGTGTAATGGGAGATTAGCAAGACTAATTTTGAGTAACACTAACTATTTGTACTAAATGCAACACTTTACACTCAGCGCCAGCGTGCGCAAGGCCGACCAGCTCGGCAAGAAGGCTACCAAGAGTCTTCGTCGTGAGGGTCTCGTTCCTGTAGTTCTCTACGGAGGTAGCGAGACGCTACATCTCGTCGTCAAGGCAGATGATTTCAACAAGCTGATTTATACGCCGAACATTTACCTCATTGAGCTAGACATAGAGGGCAAGCAGCACAAGGCTGTGCTGAAGGATGTGCAGTTTCATCCAGTCAGTGACAAGACGCTTCACGCTGACCTCTACGAGGTGAGCGAGGACAAGCCTATCGTCATGAGCGTGCCTGTCCTACTCGAGGGTCACGCTGTCGGTGTTAGGGCTGGTGGTAAGCTCGTGCGAGAGAAGCGTACGCTACGTGTACGTGCCAGCTATGACAAGATTCCTGAGCGTCTCACCATCGACGTAACCAAGCTGAAGCTTGGCAAGACGATACAGGTCCACGATTTATCCTTTGACAATCTCGAGCTCGTTGATGCACCACAGGCAGTCGTCTGCGCTGTCAAGGCTACACGTGTCTCAGGCAAGGCTACTCAGGAGACCGAGACTGAGGAGGAGCACGAGCATGCAGAGGGTGCTGAGGAGGGCAGCGAGCAGGCTGCTGAGTAGTCTCTCAGACATCAACCTCGTGACACTTAGGTCTGTCACTACGCTGGCAGACTAGGTCGACACACCATATAATAAGGAGAGCCTACGGTCCCATAGCGGGTCGGTAGGCTCTCCTTTTTTTCACCTCTCAAGCGGTAGGCAAATGTAAATAGTCCTCTAGCTACTCTCCGCCTGAGGGGATAGTGGCCAATCCCTCCGCAACCGCTTCAGACCACCTGCAAAAGCTTTGGAGCGTCCTCCCGCAGAAGTGAAATGACTATTCCGGAGCCCCCCTTCGCTCTCTCAGCAAGGAATATTCGCCACTTGGCAGAGGTCACTCAGGCTACAGACCTCCGCTGTGAGAGATGTGGCTGAGGTAGAGATACCGATATGTGAGTAAAATATGTATCTTTGTGGGTGAGGTTGGGTGATGACTCATCGAGCCTTGTAGGTAACAAACACATAGATACACTAGAGATGGCAACAAAGAAAAAGATTCAGTTTAGCCTCATATATAGAGATATGTGGCAATCCTCTGGCAAGTTTCAGCCCCGTGCAGAGCAGCTAGCGGCAATCGCACCCCTCATCATCGAGATGGGTTGCTTCGCCCGTGTCGAGACCAACGGAGGAGCCTTCGAGCAGGTCAAGCTACTCGCTGGCGAAAACCCCAATGACGCTGTACGCGCCTTTACCAAGCCGCTCAACAAGGCTGGTATCAAGACGCACATGCTAGACCGCGGTCTCAACGGACTACGTATGTACCCCGTCCCGGCTGACGTCCGCAAGATGATGTATCGAGTCAAGCATGCACAGGGAGTAGACATCACACGTATCTTCGACGGTCTCAACGACCCGCGCAACATCATCCCCTCCATACACTACGCCAAGGAGGCGGGCATGACCGCTCAGGCGACACTCTGTATCACCTACTCACCGATACATACGATCGAGTACTACTCTACGCTAGCCGACCAGCTCATCGAGGCTGGTGCTGACGAAATCTGTCTCAAGGATATGGCTGGTATCGGTCGCCCACACTTCCTCGGACAGCTCGTCAAGTCGATTAAGTCGAAGCACCCCGACACAATCATTCAGTACCATGGACACTCGGGCCCCGGCTTTTCTGTAGCCTCTATGCTGGAGGTGTGCGAAAACGGTGCTGACATCATAGACGTTGCCATGGAGCCAATCTCTTGGGGTAAAATCCACCCCGACGTAATCACCATCCGTGAGATGCTCTACGATGCAGGCTTTGATGTACCTGAGATTAATATGGATGCCTATATGCGTGCTCGTACGATGACGCAGAGCTTTATCGATGACTTCCTCGGCTACTTTATGGGAGCGACCAATAAGGAGACCTCCTCGCTACTAGTGGGCTGTGGTCTACCGGGCGGTATGATGGGCTCAATGATGGCCGACCTCAAGGGCGTCCACTCTGGTATTAATATGTACCTACGCAATCATGACCAGCCTGAGCTCTCGATAGATGACCTCCTAGTCAAGCTCTTTGACGAGGTGGCTTACGTATGGCCACGTGTCGGATATCCCCCACTAGTGACCCCCTTCAGCCAGTATGTCAAGAACATCGCTCTGATGAACGTCTACAACATGACGCAGGGCAAGGGTCGCTGGCTGGCTATAGACCAGAACATGTGGAACATGATCCTCGGTAAGGCTGGTCGCATCCCGGGCAAGATAGATCCCGAGCTCGTGGCACTCGCCAAGGAGAAGGGTCTAGAGTTCTCCGATGCTGACCCACAGCAGTTCTATCCCGATGCGCTGGATGACTTCCGCAAGGAGATGAAGGAAAACGGATGGGAGTTCGGTCCCGACGACGAAGAGCTATTCGAGCTAGCTATGCACCCCGAGCAGTATAGACGCTACAAGAGTGGCGACCTGCGCCGTGAGTTTGAGGCTTCTCTCGCTCAGGCTAAGGCTGATGCACTAGCTAAGAAGGGCTTCGACGAGAGCGACATCAAGAAGGCTATGCGGGCGGGTACGCAGATGATCCCTGCTCCCACGACTGGAACCGTTCTCTGGGAGGTCGATCAGACCGAAGGCTCGATGGCTCCAGCTACAGGCACGGAGTATGTCACGGGTCAGCCCTTCTGCTACATCGAGACCCCATTTGGTCAGATAGAGCGTGTCAATACAAACTTTACGGGCAAGCTCATCGAGGTCTGTGTAGGTCAGGGGCAGACGGTCCGTAAGGGCGATGAGCTAGCCTACATCAAGCCAGCCGACAAGGAGGAGCACTACCCCGACTATCAGCCCCCTATCAAGCGAATCGAGGAGGAAGCTACAACACGTCAGCGTGAGCGTCGTCCTCTAGGACGCTAAGCGCACGGTAATATAATTAATGAGCGACGGACGGTCCTGCTAGGACTGCCCGTCGCTTGTCATTGAGGGGCAGTGGCTACACATAGCGACAAGCAAGGCATAGATGAGGTCACTACATATATAATGTGTCACCTCTAATATCTAACTTCTAATCTCTAACCTCTAATCTCTAATTACCCTCCTTTTTCGAATATCCACGTGGGAAATCTCAAATCTCCACGTGGATATTTTTTATTTTCCACGTGGGCGTGATTCATTTCCTCCGAAGTTTCATTTGATTCCTCCGAAGAATTTTTTCTTCCCTACGTGGAAAATAAAAATTCTCCACGTGGAGATTTCGAAATATCCACGTGGAAATC
>JAERMT010001340.1_pt1 | contig 10950 bp, 7 predicted proteins | sample 9267081 | NCBI WGS metagenome assembly JAERMT01 (sample SAMN17071939, study PRJNA684904) | human gut metagenome | isolation source: diarrhea sample from child under the age of five | host: Homo sapiens | place: South Africa: Mafikeng, Mafikeng Provincial Hospital | collected 2019-09
CCTCACCCTCAGCGCCTTGCGCTTCATCCTTTCTGCAAAGTCTGGACAATCTTGCTTGCAAGATTGTGAGACTGTTGACTTTTGCAACAGTCGTGTGTTTATGAGACGTTTTTTGAAAATCGTATCCACACTCGGCTATTTCAGAGAGTCGGATGCTCGAGCTGTCGTATCTCGTGGGCGAGTGCTCGTAATGCTTTGCAGGCTGCGGGGAGCTCACGCTCGAGCTGTAGGATCATCTCGGTCAGGTCGGCATCATTGCCACTGTGCTGATGGTAGGCTGTGCGAAGGCGAGCTAGTGTCTGCTCCTGCTCGGCGAGTTGCTTCTGTCGACTCAAGTACTGGTCGTAGAGGGTCGCAGCCTCGGCGGAGTGAAACTGCTCGCGGCTTGTATAGATGACATCTGGAGCCACGACGAAAGCTCCCTGAGAGGTGCTACTGAGGGCAGGCTGTGCGGTTGTTTGCTGGCTCAGCAAAGCAGCGTAGTCTACATCCGTCCGCTGCGTGATACGATAAGGGCGCAGCATTGCGTACTGACGCAGGAGTGCGGGATCGTTGGAGGGAACCTCCGTCACCTCGCCATCATTGTAGACAAAGCGGTAGATGGTCACCATGCCATGAGGAGCGTAGCGGTCGGAGACGAGATAGCCGAGATGACGCTCAGCGTTGAAGGCGAGGAGCAGGTCGTCGCCCGTGCTGTTGTACGGGAGTCCTAGCGGCACGGGCTGTAGGTAGCCTCCCGAAGCGGTCTGGCGAGTCATGTAGAGGTCTCGTCCACCAAGCCCCTGCTTGCTAATAGCTGAGAAGTAAAGCGTGATGCCGTCGGGGGCCAGCGTAGGATAAGAGGGAGCCTCTAGGCTGTCTGGGATGGCGGTAATAATCGTAGCATCCGCTTGGAGGGTTGTGGGGATCGGCTGATTGGCTAGGAGACCACCGTAGACGAGACGCACGGGTGCCTCGGGACGCTCTCGGAGCGGTCTGATGTATCGATCGCCTCGCTCGGTGAGGAAGCCGAGACCTAGGCTGTCACAGGAGAAGACTTTGACACCTTGTCCGTTGAGGTAGTTGGCTAACTGCTCTCGTGCAATGGTGATGGTGTCGGCCACTTCTAGCCAGAGGACGTTTCCCATGAGCCGGCGCAATGCATGCAGTCGCTCAGCGTAGAGGTCGGTAGCGTGATGCGCCTTGCGCGCTTTGCTCTGCTTCTCGAGCGAAGCGGAGAGCTCGTCTAGTCGTAGCTCTCTGAGGTAGCTCTCCCAGAGAGCGGGCAGGTACTTACCATTTTGATGAGCGAGATACTCATAAGCTGAGACGGCTAGGTCACTGCGTCCTCGCTTTGTAGCCTGCTCCACGAGCTGCGTGGCGGTAGCTACAGAGGGCTTCGCACGAAAGGCTTGCGTGAGCGAGTCTAGCTCTTGACCTTGGACCATAAAGAGTGGCAGGGTGAGGAGGCTAACGAAGAGGACGAGTAGACGCTTCATGGGGGATTAGAGGTTAGAAGTTAGATATTAGAGGTTAGAGATTAGAGCAAGCGTCTCGGAGTAGTCAGACGATATCCGACAGCTCCGAGACGCTGATGATTACTGCTGCGCGATGCGCTGCAAGATGCCGGCGTAAGCCTCTTCGTAGTGTGGTGCTGAGAGCCCTAAGCGCTGGCTCTCACGAACTACGTAGCCGACAAGACTCTCGACCTCGCTCTGATGATGGTTGCGTAGGTCGCTATTCATCGAGGTGGTCGTGGCGGGTGGCATGCGCTCTATGCGACGAAGTGCTGAGGCGACTGGATCGGCATCGCTGATGCCCCACCCTTTAGCACGGTAGAGCTGGCAGAGCTCTTCGGTGAGTCCGATGACAAAGGCACGATGCGCACCGAGCAAGCCCTCGACGTTGCAGTCGTAGTAGCCTGTTGCAGCAGCTGAATTGGAGAGCATGAGGTACTTCTTGCGCACCTCCTCCATAGGATCGTCGGGGATGACGAGGTCGATGCCCGCAGCTTGGGAGATCTTGAGGAGTCGCTCTTCGCTAGCCGTTCGCTCACTACCAATGGGGCGTGCGAGGGAACCTATGTAGAGTCGCTCATTGTCGGAGTGGCTCTCCACTACGCCAGGCTCTGTGCGCCGTGCGGTGATATAAGCGACACCCGCCCAGCGCTCGACCTCTGCGGGGAGCATCGTGCGGAGCTGCTCGTGGATGTCTAGTCCATTGAGCAGGGGCAGGACGGCACTCTCTTTGGTCAGATAAGGCTGGAGCGGACGTATGCTGTCGGCTAGGTCATAGCTCTTGGTCACGACAACTAGATAGTCTATCGGGGCCAGCTCTTGCGGATCGCAAGTGACGCAGCTAGGACGCACGACGGTCTCTGCCAGACGAGGCGAAGAGATGCGCAAGCCCTCACGGCTTACACGATCGTAGTGCGCTCCTGGACGCATTAAGTAGGAGACGCGTAGCTGGTCGGGATGCTCCATAGCGTAGCGTGTCCAGAGCCCGCCGAAGTATCCGCCGACGCCTCCTAAGCCTAGTATAACGATATGAGGAGGTCTCATGGCTAACTAGTGCGTACGGGGAAAGGTCTCCAGCGTCTCCTTGAGAATCTCAGCTACGGAGGGGTGCGGGAAGATGATTTCGCTCAGTTCGTGCGCTGTCATGCCACGCTCGATGGCTAGCCCAGCGGTGACGATTAGTTCGCTACAAGGATTGCCTAGCATGTGCACACCGAGTATCTTGCCCTCGGGGTTGACAAGTACTTTGCAAAATCCTGAAGCCATCTCGTTTTCGGCAACAAAGCGACCTGAGTAGCTCATCGGGAGCATCAGCTTCGTATAGACCTTGTCTCCATTCTTTAGGGCGTCTTCCGTAAAGCCTACGCCCGCTATCTCGGGATGCGTGTAGACGACCCCTGGGATGGCGCGGTAGCTCATCGGATTGAGCTTACGGCCGAGGATATGGTCCACCGCTACCTCTGCCTCACGCACAGCTGTGTGGGCTAGTAGCGAGTGCCCATTGACATCGCCCGCAGCATAGAGGTTGGGGAGCGAGGTGCGGAGGTATTCGTCAGTCTTGACGCCTCGACGCTCTAGCTCGAGTCCCTGGCTGAGCAGTGCCTCGAAGGAGCTAGTCACAGGACGACGACCCACGGAGAGCATCACTTGCTCGCCCTCTACCTTAAAGGTATCGCCCTCGTACTCGACCTCTACGCCATCGGCATAGAGATGCGTCACCTTGTGCTGGAGGTAGAACTTGATACCACGCTTCGTGTACTCCTCACGCAGGAGTGCAGCCAGCTCGCTGTCCATTCCATTGATAATCTCGGGAAGCATCTCGACTACAGAGACGGTCACGCCCATCTCGTTGTAGTAAGCTGCGAACTCCATGCCGATGACGCCACCTCCTATGATGACTATTGAGGCGGGAAGCTCCTTGCTGTCTAATGCCTCTCGGTGGGTGATGTAGTGCCCCTCTTCGACGCCTGGGATAGGCGGGATAACTGTCTCTGAGCCTGTGCAGAGGAGTAGATGCTTAGCCGTGTAAGTCTCACCAGCTGCCGTGACGGTATAGGTGTCGTCGCTATTGTGCGCCGTGACAGTTGCATGCTCCGTGACCACGGTCACGCCAGCATCCTTCATACGTGCACGAATACCAGCGACAAGCTTGCGCACGACTTTGTTCTTTCTGGAGATAACCTTGGCGGGGTCTATCTGCTCTGGTGTACAGGTGACGCCATACTTAGCGGCACTCTGTACCGTCTGCCAAACTTTAGCCGAGTACAGGAGCGTCTTCGTCGGGATGCACCCTTCGTTGAGGCAGACGCCACCGAGCGCGCGCTCCTCGATGAGTAGCGTCTGCAGTCCGCCACGAGCAGCACGCTCAGCAGCTGTGTAGCCCGCAGGCCCTCCACCAATGATGATGAGATCGTATGTCATAATAGTTGGGAGTATCTAGTGAAATGAACGGGATCGTGTCTACTTGCTCTTGCCCTGATTGGCAACGGCTGCCTGTAGCTTAGCTATCTGCTCGGGATCACCGAGGAAGTAGTCACGCTGCAACTGCATCTTGTCGTCAAACTCGAAGACGTACGGGATGCCCGTCGGCAGATTGAGCGAAGGAATCTCTTCGTCTGAGATACCCTTGAGGTGCTTGACGATACCTCTCAAGCTATTGCCGTGGGCTGTGACAATAATCTCGCCATACTTCTCCAGGTCAGGACGAATGTTGCTCTCCCAGTAAGGAAGGATGCGCTCGACCGTCTCCTTGAGCGACTCCGTGAGTGGGAGTTCGTCCGGATTGACCGCAGCATAGCGTGGGTCGTGCTGAGGAGCACGCTCGTCGGTCGGGTCTAGCGGTGCGGGTGGCACGTCGTAGCTGCGTCGCCAGATGTGTACCTGCTCCTCGCCATACTTAGCCGCTGTCTCGGACTTGTCTAGTCCTTGTAGCATGCCGTAGTGCTTCTCGTTGAGGCGCCACGACTTCTCCACAGGGATCCAGTCGAGGTCCATCTCATCGAGGATAATGTTGAGCGTCTTGATGGCGCGCTTGAGATATGATGTGTAAGCCTTGCCAAAGCGAAAGCCCGCCTTGAGTAGCTGTCGGCCAGCCTCGTGCGCCTCCTCGATTCCTTGCTCGGTGAGGTCGACATTTGTCCAGCCAGTGAACTGGTTACTCTTATTCCACGCACTCTGTCCGTGGCGTACTAATACAAGTCTTTTCATAAGGGTGTGATAAGGGAGTTTCTAAATGGTTACTGATTTGCTGAGTCTGGAAGCATCTCGCCAAGCTGCTGAGCAGTCATCGCCTTGAAGGCTTCCAGCGATCCGCCAAATGTGGGCAACGCTTGCCGTAGCATTGGCTCATACTCAGGTAAGAGTTTGCCCCCCCTGCTCATATCTATGCGAAGTAAATCCATCAGTGTGTAGAACGCATAGCGCACCATCGAGTCGCTCCTAAGAGCCGACTGATGACGTGGGCTCTGCTGGCTAACCCAGTAGAGGAGCTGTGCCGTGTCTCGGTAGAGCGCACGCATGATCTCGTCACCCTGATCCGTCATCTTGGCATTGTAGTAGGCATCTGCTAGAGCTACGTCCGTCACATCGTAAGGAACCGCCTTAGGCGAGATCACCTCAGCACACTTCGTCAGTACTTTTTTAGCTCGCTCGGTATCGCCTTCGTGTAGGAGTGCTTGAGCCAGCGTGGTGAAGACACGAGAGCGGTAGTAGTAAGAGATGTTGCGTCGGATGTTTTCGTCAAAGTAGATGTCTGGGTCGTTGGCATTGAAGTAGCGATACTTGTTCATCACCAAGTCATACAGACGCTCCACATCTATTTCATAGGGCGTACCCGCTACGGTCGTCGGGTTAAAGCGCTGCGCCATACCCACATGAGACATATACTGTCTCTGGTTGGCAAAGATATTCTGAGGAGCTGAGGTCACCCACATGATGGGTCGCTGCCACTCCGCTGCACCCAGCATGTCTAGGACAAAGAGTTGGTCTCTCGTCACAGCCGACTTACCCTCTAGCGAGAGCACCATACTCTCGGGCATAGGCAAGCCCTGAAGCTGTGGGAACTGCTTAGCTACGACCGCCGAGTCAACGGGGAGCAGCACCTTGTCTGTAGGCATCTGCGCCTGCCCCTGAGGAACGATCTGAGTAGCAGTCTTCATCGCTTGGTCGAAAGGCATCGGCACCGCACTCGTCGGGCGTACCAACGCATAGGAGTTCGTCACAAAGAAGGCCGGAGTCATATACTTATTCGGTATCGGCTGCGCCTCGTAGCTCTGTCGGAGCATATGCTTACCGTACCACTCCGACTGCAGATAGCTCAGGTTGCCTACCTTGACATCCGTGCGCACACCCTCGACCTCCTGGGCATACCATAGGGGGAAGGTATCGTTGTCACCGAAGCAGAGTAGTACCGCATTAGGATCGCAGCTAATCAAGTAGTTGTAGCCGAAGTCGCTTGCTAGGACACGTCCCGAGCGGTCATGGTCGTCCCAGTTTTCCGAAGCCATCTGTATCGGCACGATCAGCCCTAGTACCGAGACGATTGAGGCGGTCAGTACAGGCTTGAGCTTAGCACGGCTCAGCAGCTCGTAAAGGCCTGCCACACCGAAGCCGATCCATATCGCAAAGGCGTAGAAAGAACCCGCATAGGCATAGTCTCGTTCACGCGGTTGCCCTGGCGTCTGGTTGATGTAGAGTATGATCGCCAATCCCGTCATAAAGAATAGGACGAGCGTAATCCAAAAGGCTTGCGTCCCCTTCTTGCGCCTCGTAAGTTGATAGGCAATCCCGAGGAATCCGAGGAGCAGTGGCAAGAGATAGTAAGCGTTTCGCCCCTTGTTGTTGCGTAGCTGATCGGGAAGGTCCTTAGTACTGCCCAGTGCGATTTGGTCGATAAACGAGTAGCCCGTCAAGACGCCTCCCTTGAGCATACCGCCATCGCCCTGCAGGTCGTTCTGGCGGCCGATGAAGTTCCAACCGAAGTAACGCCAGTACATATAGTTCACCTGATAGCGCAGGAGGTACTTCAGGTTGTCCGCTATCGAGGGCTTGGACATATCATTAGGATTACGATCTATCCAAGCATTGTACCCGCTTATATGCTCCGGTTGCGGTGAGTACATACGGGGGAATAGCATCTTACTCTCCTCGGCATACTTGACCTCCGGCTGGCTGTATATTTTGACATATTCGTCGGGTTCGTTGGGATTACTCTTCACCTTAGGCGCATAGACCGGCTTACCCTCCTCCATGGCAATAGGACGCGCCACGTAGGTAGCACTGTATAGATGCGGGATAGCACCATACTGCTCACGGTTGATGTAACTCTTGATGGCGAGCGCCGTGTTCGGTTCATTCTGATTCATCGGCGTACCTGCGAGTGAACGCACGAGGATGACCCCGTAGGAGCTGAACCCAATCATGATAACCAGCATACACATCTGCGCTGTGTGCAGGAGTCGTAGGGAGACCTTTTTGTTGTGAAAGAGGTAGATAGCCAGTACGACTGTCACAATAATGCCCACCCCGAGCGCACCTCCGAAGTAGGGGATGCCGATTAAGCACCACGAGAGTAGGAACGAGCTGATGATTAGCTTGCGACCACGCTCGCCTCGCCGATAGAGCGTGAGCGAACCGACCAGCACCGCCATAAGAACCAGTAGGTAGATGTAGAAACCACTATTATACGGCAACTTCAGTCCATTGACCACCCAGCGGTCTATCGTTCCGCCGAAGGCGACGACACCCTGCATGATGCCAAACATGATGACTGCTATCAAGAGGAAGGATAGTATCAGAGTCTTCACAATCCCCCAGGGGGAGAGCTTATCATGCTTACAGAAGTAGTATATGAGCGCCATCGCAGGGATGCAGAGCAGGTTGAGCATGTGCACCCCGATGCTCAGCCCCATCACATAGACGATAAGGACTATCCAGCGGTCCGAACGGTCATTGTCCGCGCGGTCGCTCCACTTGAGCATCAGCCAGAAGACCAGCGCCGTGAGGAAGGAGCTAAAGGCGTACACCTCGCTCTCCACAGCACTGTACCAGAAAGTGTCCGTAAAGGTATAGAGCAATGCCCCCACCAGTCCAGAACCCATGATTAGGATAGTCTGTGCCAAGGTAGGTACAGGCGTCACCCCCTCGGGAACCAATTGCTTAGCACAAGGCGAAGCACCCGGTAGCACTACACGGCGCACCAGATGAGTGATGGTCCAGAAGAGTAGCAGTATCGTCCCCGCACTGAGTAGACCACTCAGAGCATTGGTGTACAGTCCCGCCAGTTCAGGCGTAGGTGCTAGGTGAGCAGCGACATTGTACACGAGCATGTAGATAGGTGCCCCAGGTGGGTGCCCCACCTCCAGCTTGAAGGCTGATAAGATAAACTCGGGGCAGTCCCACAGGCTCGCTGAGGGACCGATGGTCATCAGGTAGACCACCGCTGCGATGACGAAGGTCACCCAGCCCACCACATTGTTCAGAAGATTGTACAGTCGCCAGTTCTGTTGCATATCTTATTGGTCAAGGTATCGTATATACGAGGACAAAGATACGAAAATAGAGGTTAGAGATTAGAAGTTAGAGATTAGACTCTAGAGGCACTAGCCTCACTAGGAGCACTAGTGGCACTAGAAACATTAGAGGCACTAGCCCCCTCTAACCTCTAATCTCTAACTTCTAATCTCTACTCTCTACCCTATCAGGCGGATCAGACAGTAGCCCCCGATGGTGAGCCACAGATAGAGCGCACCTGCGAGGAGGAAGGGCTTGCCACCAGCTTGCTTGAAGCGGGCAAACGAGGCGTCGCTACCAAGTGCTGCCATGGCCATGCAGAGCCCGAAGTCGTCCGCCCAGCGAATGCCTCCACAGATATCGTTATAGAGCGTGGTTAGTTCCTGCTGCTCAGCAAGGTAGCCGATGAGCGTATTGACACATATCATAATGAGAAACCAAATGGCAAACCAAGGTATCGACACTTTGCGCTGTACCGTCTCTCCGCCACGCCTGCCACGATGCAGGACGGAGGTGAGGATGAGGAGGAAGGGGGCCAGGAGGATCACTCGGATCATCTTCGTGATGGTTGCCGTGGCTGCAATAGTCTCTCCCATAGCACCACCAGCTCCTGCGACGTGTGCCACCTCGTGGAGCGTACCCCCAGTGTAGATAGCCATCTGATGCTCCGTCAGCCCGAGCCATCCTGCCTGATACATAAGTGGATAGATGAACATGCTGAGCGTGCCGAAGAGCACCACCGTAGCGACGGCTACAACCGTCTTCTCCGAGCTGGCTCCCAGCACAGGCTCGGTGCCTAGCACAGCCGCAGCACCGCAGATAGCACTGCCCGAAGCGGTGAGGATAGCTGTGTCGCGATCCATCTTGAGCCAGCGACCTATGAGTACCCCGAGGAGGATGACCGAGGAGACGATGATGAGATCATATACGAAAGCCGTAAGACCAGCCTCCTGGATATCTGTCAGCGTAAGGCGAAAAGCGTAGAAGACGATTGCCAAGCGTAGGATACGCTTTGACGAAAAGGCAAGCCCTGGTACCCAAGCATCGGGGAGCTTATGCCGTAGCGTATTGGCATAGATCATGCCTATCAGGACGCTTATGATGAGTGGCGAGATGCGGAGCGTCTCCTTAAAGAGTGGCAGCTGCGCTAGTAGCACAGCTACGCCTGCGAAGGCTGCCATCAGAAGTAGCCCACACCAAAATCCACGGGTGGGGCGTGAGAACGTTTTTGTCATAGATATATAATAAGGTATAGGTCCAGTCGTGGCTTTTACAGAGCCACAAAGGTGTAGATTAGCGAGACAATGGCTATCACGGCAAAGACGAGCGCAAAGATGCGGTTGAAGATGCGTAGATTGCGCTGACTGACTAAGTCTCGGAGTTGAGTAGCTATGTAGGTTATAAAGAGCCACCATATCAGAGCTCCCAAGGCGATGGAAATAAGCCCGAGAGCAAACATCCCGTAGGGGGGCTCACCAAGCGGGTAGACGAAGTTGAATTGGCTGAAGAGAACTACGTAGACCGGTACAATGAGGAGATTAGGGATAGTTAGCAGGAATCCACTACCCAGGTGGGAGAGGTTGCGCTGATTAATTCGCCCAGCGACACGCTGCGAGACGCCCAGTCGTGGAGTGCTGAAGTATAGATACACAGCAAAGGCTAGAAAGAGCATGCTTGCTACGATGCGGAGTGCGGTCTCGTTGTGGTCTATATAGTCAAGCATAATCCCAGTAAAGAGGTAAGTGACAATGGCGTAGACGAGGTCTCCCAGTGTGGCTCCTATACCTGTGATGACCCCTGCACGCCGTCCCTGCTCGAGAGCACGCCGCAAGCAGAGAATCCCCGCGGGTCCCATAGGGGCGGAGATGCAAAGACCTATGATGATCCCTCCAAATAGCTGTAGTATATACTCTAAGATTAACATGTAGCTGCAGAATCAGAAGGGGAGCCCTCAAAGGGGGGGACTCCCTTTCTACTTCTGTGCAAAGATACAAAAAGGCAAGTTTAGCGACTGTCCCCATGCGGGAGGGGAGGACCCAGTGGCTAGGGAGTAAAAGTTAGAGCTTAGGAAACTGCTGCAAAAGTCTCCTTAGGGGAGTCGTGAGATAGCGAGTGGGTGTAGGGTTTTGCATTTCAGGGGAAAAAGCTCTACCTTAGGGGCATAAACCTATTAGCAATTCAACAACTATGAGAAAAGAACAATTGATCCGCATCTGCCTAGCTCTGCTGCTAGCTAGTGCCACCCTGACACTTAGCTCCTGCCGGAAGGAGCAGGACCCTAAAGACAAAGACCCCAAGGTCGCACTTGTCAACACACGCTGGCAATTGGCTACCGAGATCCCAGGATTTGATCTTGGCGATGATTTTGGCGATGATTTTGGCGAAGTGTCTGGCGAACTTGCCTTTACCTCCTCATCGGAGGGCGAGCTTACCTTAGGTATCAAGGGACTGAAGGTCACCTTCTCGCTGACTTATAGCTATGATGCGACCCAAAGGGCTTACATTGCCACGGCAAAGGTGGAGAATGAGACCCAACAATTCCTGATGAAAGTAAATTGGGACACCAAGATTCTGACGATCTATGAGCTGGAAAATGGTGTCGCCTCGCCGAAGCCGGAGGCGTTTTTCAGACTTATCCAGTAGCCAGCTCTGAGGCACGATGGGTCTCAAAGACAGACGCTACAAATAGCGTCTTACGACACACGAGGGGCAGGACTCTAGATGGGGGGACTGCCCCTTCTCCTGTTGACTTGTGCAGCAATCTTATGATGTATCACCGCTGGCTGAAGAAATGCAACGCTGACTTGTTACAATAATTTAGACCCGACTAGATGTCAAAGCGGCTCTATGTCGGGGAAAACGGATTCTCCACGTGGATATTTCGAAATGTCCAGGTGGAGAATTTTTATTTTCCACGTGGGGAAGAAAAAATTCTTCGGAGGAA
>JAERMT010000512.1_pt2 | contig 10865 bp, 9 predicted proteins | sample 9267081 | NCBI WGS metagenome assembly JAERMT01 (sample SAMN17071939, study PRJNA684904) | human gut metagenome | isolation source: diarrhea sample from child under the age of five | host: Homo sapiens | place: South Africa: Mafikeng, Mafikeng Provincial Hospital | collected 2019-09
CCTGTACCCGCTGCAAGAAAACACGCACAGAAACGATCGCAGCAACAGGTCACAAGGTAGTGAAAGACGCAGCGGTAGCAGCCACCTGCGAGACAACCGGAAAAACCGAAGGAAGTCACTGCAGCGTCTGCGGAACCGTGATCAAAGCCCAGACCACAACAGCGGCATTAGGTCATGATTACGGAGAGTGGAAAACAATAAAGGCTGCAACTTATACAGAACCGGGACAGGCAGAAAGAGTTTGCAGAAGAAATGCATCACACAAAGAATATCGTCAGCTCCCGATACTGGAAAAAGCGAAGATCGCTCTGTCTGCCTGCAGCATTCAGTTGTCAGAACAGACCTATGTATACGATGGAATCGAAAAAACACCAACAGTAACCATCACTTACAACAAAAAAACACTGACAGAAGGAAAAGACTACCAGGTATATCTCGCAGATAATGTAAATCCGGGAACAGCAAAGATCACCGTGATCGCCAAAACCGACAGCGATTATACAGGAACAGCCACAATAACCTTTGAGATCCGAAAAGCGCTTCCGGAAAATGCAACGGTGATCGAACCGGGCGCATTCAGTAACTGTACAAACCTGGTGAATCTGAATATCAAAGAAAACGTAACAGAAATAGGCGACAACGCATTTGCAGACAGCAAAAATCTGCAGAATATCTATTTCTACGGCAACAGTCCGAAACTCGGAAATAACATCTTCAAAAATGTAACTGCAACCGTATACTATCCATACACAGACAAAACCTGGTCCCTGGATATCCTTCGGGATTACGGTGGAAATATTACCTGGGTACCATGGGATCCAAAAACAGGCAGTCCGGCAAAACGAAGCCTTGCACTGTGCGATATCAGGATCGCAGAGCAGAAATACACCTATGACGGAACCGAAAAAACACCGGAAATGATCATCATGGATGGAAACTATACACTGCAGAAAAACACAGATTACACCGTAAAATGCAGCAATAACGTCAATGCGGGAAATGCAGAGCTGGAGATCACAGGAGCCGGAAATTACAGCGGAACCTACAAAGCAGGATTCCTTATCGAACAGACAGAGCCGAGCCTGAAATTTGACAAAAAAACAATAACTGTAAAATACGGCACAAAACCATTCCTCTGTGCACTGTCTGAAAAAACAACAGACGGAACCATAACCTACAGCTCCAGCAACCCCAAAGCTGCTGTCGTAGATCCGGCCACCGGTAAAGTAACCATCAAAGGCGGAGGAACCGCGGCGATCATGGCATACGCTGCAAAGGGAACCAATTATACCGCCGGCTCCACCTTCTGCACCATCAAAGTAACAAAACGCAGCAATACCATCAAAGCCTCCAATATCCGGCGGACCTGGTATGCAAAAGCCCGGAAGATCAGCATCAATGCAAAAGTTTATGGGAAAGCTCCGCTGAAATATTCTTCCAGCAGTAAATCTGTAAAGGTAGACAAAAAAGGAAGGATTACCATTGCGGCGAAATTCACCGGCAGTGCAAGGATCACGATCCGTTCTTCCGCCACAGCAGGATACAATGCCGCCACAAAGAGTATTACAGTCACAGTCAATCCGGCAGGAACTACCCTGATGACGGCAAAGAACCTGTCCGGCAGAAAAGCGCAGATCACATGGAAGAAAAACCGATATGTGACCGGATATGAGATCCAGTATTCCGTAAACAAAAATTTCAGATCCGGCAGCAAAAAAACAGTGTCCGGAGTATCCAAAACGAAATACACGCTGACAAAGCTTCAGAAAAACAAAACGTATTACGTAAGGATCCGCACATACAAAAAATCAGGAACAAAGAAATATTATTCTTCCTGGAGCAAGGTAAAAGCAGTAAGGATCAGAAAGTAGAGGCATGGAAATGAGGATAAATAAAAAAATACTTGCAGGGATTACAGCTGTCAGTATGCTGACCTGCGGGATATGGATGGAAAGTGTTTTTGCAGCGGATACATTCAGTGCGGAGGAGTCAGCAGAAGCTGTATCGGATACTGTGATGGATCCGTCGGCAGAATCCATTACAGGGACTGAAATAAAAGAAGTCCCAACAATAAATGCAGCAGAAATTTCCGAAGCAGAACCGGAAAATAAATCTGAGATCTCAGAGGCACCAGACATGTCAGATGAGCTGGCAGCACCGGATGATCCGGAAACACAAGATACATCAGAAATACCGGAAGAAACAGAGCTTCCGGAAAATGAAGAAGCGGACATTCCGCAGGAAATGCTCCCGGATGATCAGGAAGACCAGCCGGAAGCAGCATTTGAGAAGAACGCAGCATCGGAAGATATGGAAGCAGAAACCGATCCGGCAGAAGAAAAGAGCGGTTTTTGTGGAGCGGAGGAGAATACTGTATCCTGGAGCCTTGATGAAAACGGAGTTCTCGAGATCGCAGGACAGGGAGCCATGAATGAATGGCAAAATGAGGAAGAAGTCCCCTGGAACGGATACCGTGACCAGATAACAGAGGTCCGGATCGAGGAGGGCGTTACCAGCATCGGAGCCTATGCATTTGCAGACTGCGAAAAGCTTGTAAAGCTTGACATTGCGGACAGTGTTCAGACTATAGGTGCATTTGCATATTTTAACTGCAGTGGTCTTTCCACACTGACCATCGGCTGAGATCATCGGGATCACAGGCTGGATCAGGCATAATAAGAAGCCCCGGAACACGAGGCAGCTTCAGAGAAGTTATAACTTCGACTTCCTGAGGTCTGTCCGTGTTCCGGGGCTTTAAGTTTTTAAGGTATCCGAAAGGTGAGATTGTTATCTATCTGATCACAGAGTAACTCAGTGGATCGCCATACCGGCTACAAAGAAATACATTACAACAAAATGGCACACACTTCCCAGCATCACAAAGACATGAAATACTTCGTGGGAGCCGAAATTCTTATGCTTCGCATTGAAGATCGGAAGCTTCAGCGCATAGATCACACCGCCGATGGTATAGATGATGCCGCCGGCAAGGAGCCATCCGAAGCCTGCACGGGGCAGATTGTGGAAGATCGGAACAAAAGCAAGTACACACAGCCAGCCCATTCCAATGTAGATCACAGAGGAAAGCCATTTCGGGCAGTTGATCCAGCAGCCCTTGAGGATCATTCCGATGATGGCAACGGTCCATACGAGGGCACAGAGGATATAGCCGGTGCGTCCGTGGAGAACGATCAGGCATACAGGAGTGTAGCTGCCGGCGATCATCACGAAGATCATCATGTGATCCATTTTTTTCAGACGGCGGTTCACCTTGGCTGTGGAGCTTACGGAATGGTAAAGTGTGCTTGCCAGGTAAAGAAGGATCATGGTAAGGATAAAAACACTTACTGCAAAAACATGGAGAACATCTGCACTTCTGGCCGCCTTCACGATCAGCGGAGTGGCTCCGGCCACGGCAAGAAGCATGCCGATTCCGTGGGTTATGGCGCTTCCCGGATCTTTTAATTTAAATTTCATATAAAAACACCTCCTGCAAAAAAATCTGCTGTTTATATCATATGGACAACTTCAAGATCGGTTCATCAATGACGGATCATTGCGACAGTTTACGATGTAATAATGTAGAAACTGATAAAATAACATGTAGTATTCAAAACTACATATCAAGTATACGAATACTATACCACTATTATTCAAAAATGCAACCCCTATTTTCGAAAAAAATTTTATCAGGATTTAACAAAGCCTTGTTATGGAATAAATATTCGATCAGTATACTTGTATGCAAACCGTGAAGAGAGGGCATTCATAAACATGCAGTCAGGCAAAATCTGAATGCCCGCTTGATACGATACGGATAATTACAGATAAAGTCGGCCGAAAAAGAAAAATATATGGCGGCGCAGGAGGAAAAATGGCAGATACAATATACATGAACAGGGAATTATCCTGGCTGAAGTTTAATGAAAGAGTACTCGAGGAGGCTGAGAATCCGGAAAATCCGCTGTGTGAACGTCTCACATTTGCATCCATCTATCAGAGCAACCTGGATGAATTTTATATGGTACGGGTGGGATCTCTTGTGGATCAGATGCTTCTGGCAAAAGATATCCGTGAAAACAAAACCAATATGACACCGGAAGAACAGCTGGATGCGATCCTTGCCAGAACAAAAAAACTGAATCGGAAAAGAGATGCAGTTTATGAAGAAATCATGGAAAAGCTGGAACAATACGGCATACATATGCTGAATTTCCATAAGATCGAAAAAGAGGATCGCAATTATCTGGACCGCTATTTTGAAGCAGAGGTGGCTCCGGTTATTTCTCCGTCTATCGTCGGAAAAAGACAGCCGTTTCCATTTCTCCGGAATAAGGAGATCTATGCGGTAGTAGTTCTGGAAACAAAAAAAGGAAAAGAAAAGCTGGGTATCATTCCGTGCAGCAGTGCAGGTATCCAGCGTCTGATTCCGGTTCCGGGAAAAAACGGCACCTACATGCTGTCTGAAGAGCTGATCCTTCACTTTGTTTCAAAAATCTTCAAGGGCTATCACATCAAGGCAAAGTCCCTGCTTCGTGTTACCAGAAATGCGGATATTGACGCAGATGCTCTTTATGATGAAGATCTGGATTACCGTGAGTTTATGGTAGAACTGATCAAGGCAAGAAAGAAACTGGCACCGATCCGTCTGGAGCTGTCAAGAGAAATGGACGGAGATGTTGTTGAAACACTTTGCGAGTATCTGGAAGTGGACAAGAATTATGTGTTCCGGGGAGATATACCGCTGGATCTTTCTTTTGTATTCCAGATCCAGGACGGCCTGAGAAAAAGAACAGAGCTTTTTTATGAAAAAAGAATTCCTCAGAAGTCTCTTCTGTTTAACAGCCACGAACCGATCCTTGACCAGATCGCGAAAAAGGACCGTTTTCTTTCCTACCCATATGAAAGTATCAAGCCGTTTCTTACAATGCTCCATGAGGCTGCCAATGATGAGGATGTAGTTTCCATCAAGATGACTCTTTACCGTGTAGCGAAACAGAGTAAGGTTGTGGAAGCTCTGATCGAAGCGGCAGAAAATGGAAAAGAAGTGTTCGTTCTGGTGGAGCTGAAGGCGCGTTTTGATGAGGAAAACAATATTGGATGGTCCCGGCTCCTGGAGGATGCGGGCTGTCACGTGATCTATGGTCTGGATGGTTATAAGGTACATTCCAAGCTTTGCCAGATCATGAAGAAAAAAGATGGAAATGTGGAATATTATACACAGATCGGAACGGGAAACTACAATGAAAAAACAGCTCGTCTGTATACAGATCTTTCTCTGATGACTGCGGATCCGAAGATCGGTATGGAGGCGGCCAGAGTGTTCCAGGCACTGGCAATGGGAGAAACCGTTGAAGATATGGAGTATCTTCTTGTGGCACCAAGATGTCTTCAGAACAAAGTGCTTGCCATGATCGATGAGGAGATCGAGCATGCGAAGGCCGGAGAACCGGCATATATTGGCTTGAAAATGAATTCTCTGACAGATAAACGTATTATGAGCAAGCTTGTAGAAGCATCCTGTGCAGGAGTACACATTGATATGGTGATCCGTGGTATCTGCTGTCTGATCCCGGGAGTGAAGGGACAGACAGAAAATATCCACATTATCAGTATTGTAGGACGTTTTCTGGAACATTCCCGCATTTATATTTTCGGAACACAGGAGAGAGCAAGGATCTATATTTCCTCTGCGGACTTTATGACAAGAAATACTCTTCGTCGTGTAGAAGTTGCGGCACCTATCGAGGATCCGGATATCCGTATGCAGATCCAGGAAATGTTTGTGACAATGCTCAGTGATAATCGAAAAGCAAGGAGCATGAACAATAAGGGAATTTATAAGATCGAACCATCCGATAATGCTCCGCTTAATTCTCAGGAAGTATTTCTGCAGCAGGCATATGACAATGCGGCTCCTGCGACAGATAAATAAGAGATTTTTATGCATATTTCTCCCAGTTTTTCGCATAATAACCATATGAAAAACAAATAGTTAACATAACATTGATGTACAATGAACAGAAAATACAGGAGGAATTCAGGAAGATGAAAGCAACGGGAATTGTTCGCAGGATCGATGATCTGGGCAGGGTTGTGATTCCAAAAGAGATACGAAAGACACTGCGGATCAAGGAAGGAACGCCACTGGAGATTTTTACAGACAGAGAAGGACAGATCATCCTGAAAAAATATTCACCCATTGGAGAGCTGAATACGTTTGCTGCGGAATATGCGGAAGCGCTGGTACAGACCACCGGACTGACTGCCTGTATTACAGATCGTGATCAGGTCGTGGCGGCATGCGGCAGCGGAAGCCGGGAACTGGAAGGAAAAGAGATCAGTTCTGATCTGGATGCAGTCATTGTCGGCAGGAAAGGCAGAATGGTCAGTCAGGACAGCAGGGAAAATATATCAGTCATTTCCGACGCTATGGATTCATTTTGCCAGAAAATGATACAGCCGATCCTGTGTGCGAGTGACGCCATTGGAGCAGTGATCCTTCTGACTAAAAGTGAAAAAACAGCACTGGGAGACACAGAACGTGCCCTTATCCGCACAGCAGCCGGTTTTCTTGGCAGACAGATGGAGCAGTAAAAGTGCATCAGATGTACAGAAAAATGTGTGCAGATCAAGATATAAATATCAGATGCAGATGCCAGGAGCAGCAGATCAGGGAGGATGCGGACACCGGGAAGGAAAGCAGTGGTATTCTTCCAGAGTCAGATTTGTGATAGTGAGCCAGGAAGCCAGAGGTTTGGTCACATAGCGGATGTGCCATGGCTCGTAAGGGATGCCGGTGATCTCCTCTCTGTTTTTGGGGTACCGGAGGATAAAACCATAGAGCGGAGCGTTCTTTTTCAGCCAGCGGCCTTCTCCTGTTGCGGAAAACCTTTCGGAGAGCTCCATATGGATGGAAGGGCAGGAGACATCCAGAGCAAGTCCGCTCTGGTGCTCACTTGTTCCTGGCTCTGCAACGAAAGGACTTCCTGTAAAAAGCTCCTTCTGTCGCTGGTAGGAACGATATCCGGAAACTGCCCACAGGTTCAGACCGCATCTGTGACAGGCATGGAAAAGCTGGGAAGCGGCTTTTGCAGCCTGATACTCCAGAAGTCGCTTCGGATCTCCCGGTGCTGCTTCAAATGGAAGTCCGATATCGATAAGATGTTCCGGCACAAAGGCTTCCGGTAGAGGATGCTCCCTACTGATCAGCCGGGTATAAAATTCTCTGTGCAATAAAAACCCTCCTTTCCTTATCCATAAGCTTATGATAAGAAAGGAGGGTTTATGAATGCTTATTTCTGTTTATCAGAGCTCTTTTTCACTCATTTCTTCCAGGAGAGCCTTCTTCATGTCATAGAGTGACTGGGAGAGATCTACATAAACCTTCTGCGGATTAACGAAACGTCTGGATTCATCCCACAGTGTGTTCTGCTCCTGTTTGCAGTAGTCGCGGAGTTCCATGACAGATGGAGACTTGTAAACGCTCTTACCATCTTTAATTACCGGAACAAGGAGCTCACGGAGTTCGTAGGTTCCGCCAAGAACCTTGGTCTTTTTCCAGGTGTCAACCGGGTCGAAGATCACCATAGTTTCTTCCGGATCGAATTTCTCATCTGCAAGGCAAATCAGATCGGCCTTGATCTTGCCGGTCTTCTTGCTGTAGATACGGTATACAGTCTTGTTGCCCGGGTTGGTAACCTTTTCTGTGTTTTCGGAAAGCTTGATCTTCGGCTGGAAGGCATCGCTGTCAGCGTCCTTTACAGCGGCAAGTTTATATACGCCGCCGAATGCCGGATTGTTATCGGCTGTGATCAGCTTGGTTCCGACGCCCCAGGAATTGATCTTGGCATCCTGGGCCTTCAGGCTTTCGATAAGATATTCATCAAGATCGCTGGATGCGGAAATGGTAGCATCATCGAAACCGGCAGCAGCCAGCATCTTGTAAGCTTTTTTGGAAAGATATGCAAGATCACCGCTGTCGATACGGATTCCATAGTTCTTCAGCTGGATACCTTCCTCACGCATCTCCTCAAATACACGGATCGCATTGGGAACACCGGATTTCAGGACATCGTAGGTGTCAACCAGAAGAGTACAGGAATTCGGGTAAAGTCTCGCATAGGTCTTAAAGGCAGTGTACTCATCCGGGAAACTCATGATCCAGGAATGAGCATGTGTTCCGAGAACCGGAACGTTAAACATCTGGCCGGTCAGTACGTTGGAAGTACCGGCACATCCGCCGATCACTGCAGCTCTGGCACCGAAGATCCCGGCGTCCGGACCCTGGGCACGGCGAAGACCGAATTCCATGATGGGATCGCCCTTGGCTGCGTGGCATACACGTGCTGCCTTAGTGGCAATAAGACTCTGATGGTTCATAATGTTCAGGATGGCCGTCTCTACAAGCTGAGCTTCCATGATCGGTGCGATAACCTTGACCATCGGCTCTCTCGGGAAGATCACGGTTCCCTCCGGAATTGCGTAGATATCACCGGTGAATCTGAAGTTGCTCAAATACTCAAGGAAATCATCCTCAAAGATGCCAAGACTTCTCAGATAGGTAATGTCTTCTTCTGAGAAACGGAGATTTTCGATGTATTCGATCATCTGCTCCAGTCCTGCACAGATGGCAAAACCGCCTTCGCACGGATTGTTGCGGTAGAACATGTCAAAGACAACGGTCTGGTTGGTAGGGTTTTTGAAATATCCCTGCATCATGGTAAGCTCATAGAGGTCCGTGAGCAGAGTAAGGTTATTTGCTCGCATAGCGTTCTCCTTTGGATGCCTCCGGATATTGTGACCGGAGGGAAATACACGGTTGTTTCCGCTCTTTTTATTATACGGCTTATTATAACACAAAGGAGTGGATTGTAAAATTTTTTTTACTGCGTAAACCCGCATATAATAAGGAATTTTAACAGCAGTTTAAGAAATTTTGAAAAAAAATAAAAAAAATTAAAAAAAGGGGTTGCAATTTCAAAAAAGCTGTTATATAATAACATCCGTCGCAAGCGATAAGGCAAGCGAAAAACAAAACACATAGGGCTATCGCCAAACGGTAAGGCAACGGACTCTGACTCCGTCAGTTCAAGGTTCGAATCCTTGTAGCCCTGCTTCTTAAGTACCTCAGTTGCGAGGTACTTTTTTTGTACTCAAAAATAAGAAGATATTCGCAATCCGCTGCGCCCCAAAAAAACAAGTGCGTTTCTTCCTGCCAAGTGTTACAATAAAGTATAGACAGTATGACAGGAGGCACGAATGAGTTACAGTTTTGAGAGTCGAGTAAGATTCAGTGAGATCGGAGAAGATGGATGTCTGACGTTGCCGGGAATTCTGGATTATTTTCAGGATTGCTGTACCTTTGAATCCGAGCAGACAGGAGTCGGTATGGAAGTATTAAAGGAACAGAAAAGAGCCTGGGTACTTTCTGCATGGCAGGTGATCGTGAAGCGGTATCCGAAGCTTGGTGAAAATATAAAAGTAACAACAATTCCTTATGGATTCCGTGGATTTATCGGAATGCGTAATTTTATTCTTGAGACAATGGATGGTGAGAAGCTGGCATGGGCCAATTCCTACTGGTCCTTTATCAATACAGAAACCGGTCTTCCGGAAAAGCTGACACCGGCAGATACAGATCCCTATGATCTGGGCGAAAAAATAGAGATGGATTATGCACCAAGAAAGATCGCGCTTCCGAAGGAACGGGAAGTGCAGAATGCTTTTTCCGTACAGAAGCATCATCTGGACACCAATCATCATGTGAACAACTGTCAGTATATCCGGATGGCAGCGGATCATCTGCCTGAGGATTTTAAAGTTGGTCAGCTTCGTGTTGAATATAAACGTCAGGCAGTACTGGATAATGTTATCATTCCGGAAGTATATATGACAGAAAATAAAGAAGCTGTAGTTCTCAACGCGGAGGATAAAGAACCTTACGCAGTAGTTGAGTTTACAAAATAAATACAGGCGGTAGAGATTAGTACATTGTTTTTGAAACAACTATACCGTAAAAGGAGGGCGCGCTATGCTTGAAAAATTAAAAGAAGAAGTTTACAGAGCAAATATGGATCTGCCCAAATATGGTCTTGTTACCTTTACATGGGGAAATGTCAGCGGGATCGACAGGGAGCAGGGACTTTTTGTGATCAAGCCAAGTGGTGTGGATTATGACAAGCTGACACCGGAAGACATGGTAGTGGTAGATATTGATGGAAATAAAGTAGAAGGAAGATATAATCCATCCTCTGATACACCGACACATGCAGTTCTTTACAGAGCGTTTCCGAATATCGGCGGTATCGTGCATACTCACTCATCCTGGGCAACAAGCTGGGCACAGGCAGGCAGATCGATCCCGTGTTATGGAACCACACATGCAGATTACATTTACGGAGAAGTACCATGTGTGCGTAATCTGACCAAAAGAGAGATCGAAGAGGCATATGAGAAGAACACGGGAGTTCTTATTGCTGATTATTTCAAAAACAAAGATTATGAAGCAGTACCGGCTGTGCTGTGTAAGAACCACGGACCTTTTACCTGGGGTAAGGATGCTCATGAGGCAGTTCATAACGCAGTTGTTCTTGAGGAGGTTGCCAAGATGGCATCTCGTTGCGAGCTGATCAATCCGGATGTAAAACCGGCACCGCAGGAGCTTCAGGATAAGCATTACTACAGAAAACATGGTGCAAATGCATATTATGGTCAGGTAGGACAGGAAGACTGATCAGAAGAAAAAACAGTTTAACCCGATGGTGGATCGTCAATATCCGCCTGAGTGGAAATGCCGCGGAACAGTACCGCGGCATTTTTTGTCGAAAAATGCAGAAAATGTCAGATTTGCTGACCTTTAACAC
>JAERMT010001351.1_pt1 | contig 10856 bp, 9 predicted proteins | sample 9267081 | NCBI WGS metagenome assembly JAERMT01 (sample SAMN17071939, study PRJNA684904) | human gut metagenome | isolation source: diarrhea sample from child under the age of five | host: Homo sapiens | place: South Africa: Mafikeng, Mafikeng Provincial Hospital | collected 2019-09
GCTCCGAAGGAGCAGGACAAGGCGCCACACATGGTCGAGGACGTTCTGAAAACTAAGCCCGGCCCCCGCCGGACAGGTCAACCGCTACTCGCAGAGCAGCTTAGCGATCTGGACGGCGTTGGTTGCCGCGCCCTTACGGATTTGGTCGCCGCAGCACCAGAAGGTGATGCCACGCGCAGCCTCGGGGTTCGAGATGTCGCGGCGCACGCGACCGACCCAGATCAGGTCCTGGTCGGACGTATCCATCGGCATGGGGAAGCGGTCGTGCGCATCCTCGGCGCTCAAGTCGTCAACCAGCTTCACGCCCGGAGCGGCAGCCAGCGCAGCACGGGCTTCCTCGACCGTGATGTCGCGCTCAAACTCGAGCGTAATGCTCTCGGAATGCGAACGCAGCACCGGCACGCGCACGCAGGTGCAGTTCACACGCAGCTCGGGCAGGTGCATGATCTTGCGGCCCTCGTTTTGCAGCTTCATTTCCTCGGAAGTAAAGCCCTCCTCCTTGACGCCACCGATCTGCGGAATCAGGTTGCTCGCCAGCTGAGCGGCAAAGGCGCGCGGCTCGGGAATCTCCTCGCCACGACCCAGGGCGGCAAGCTGTGCTTCGAGCTCGGCCATACCGGGGGCACCGGCGCCCGAAGCTGCCTGATACGTGGACACGATCATACGCTTCACGCCGGCAAGCTGGTGCAGCGGCCAGGTAGGAACCAGGCCGATGATAGTTGCGCAGTTGGGGTTAGCGATAAGGCCGTGATGCCACTTGATGTCGTCGGCATTGATCTCGGGCACGACGAGCGGCACCTCGGGATCCATGCGGAAGGCGTGGCTGTTGTCGACCACGACGGCGCCACGCTTGACGGCCTCGGGCAGCAGCTCCTTCGCGATGTCGTCGCCAGCGGCGCCAAGCACAATGTCGCAGCCCTCAAAGGCCTCGGGGCAAGCCTCTTCGATCACGATTTGCTCGCCGCGGAACTCGACGGTTTTGCCCGCGGAGCGTGCGCTCGCCAGCAGCTTGAGCTTGCCAACCGGAAACTCCTGCTCGTTAAGGCACTCGAGCATCTGGGTGCCCACGGCTCCCGTCGCGCCCAAAATAGCAACCGTGTACTGTTTCATGCTTCCCCCTTTAAAGGCTGTGGCTTTTGCCCGCACGCCGAGCAGGCCGATTATTGTTGCCAGTGTATACAAGAACGGGGCGGACACGAAACCCGCCCCGTCGAAACGAAACCGAAACGAAACGCCATGCCGTAGATTTATGAGACATGCCCAAAAATTTACCGAGCCGTCTCTACTTTTTGAGCGCGGCCAGGGCGGGATCGACCGGCGCAGGAGCCTCCAAGTCGGAGACCTTCACAATGCCGTTCTCGTCGGAGAAGGCACGGTAAATGGTCTGAATCGCCAGGTCGAAGTCCTTCTCCTCGACGCCGATGATGATGTTGATCTCGTCGCAGCTCTGCGAAATCATGCGCACGCTCACGCCAGCCTGGCCTAGCATGCCAAACAGGTGGCCGGAAATACCAGCGCGGCCGCGCAGGTTACGGCCGACGGTCGCGATGAGCGCCAGGCCCTCGACAACCTCGATCTCGAGCGGCTCGACCTCCTGCTGAATGTCGCCCACGAGTGAGTACAGCGAATCGTGCACATCCTGCTCCTGTACCACGGCGCCAAAGCGGTCGACGCCGGTGGGCATATGCTCGACGGAAACGTCATAGCGCTCGAAGACCGAAAGCGCGCGGCGCATAAAGCCGACACGGGGCTTGGTGCGGTCGCGAGCCACGTTGATGGCGACAAAACCGCGCTTGCCGGTCACGCCGGTAATGATGGGCTCTGCCTCGCCCTCATCAGCCGTCTCGCTAATGATGGTGCCGGGGTCCTGCGGCGCATTGGTGTTCTTGATGACCAGCGGAATACCTGCCTCGCGCACGGGGAACACGGCCTCCTCGTGCAGGACGCTCGCGCCCATGTACGAAAGCTCGCGCAGCTCCTCGTAGGTAACGCGCGCAATGGGCTGAGCCTCGGGAACAATACGCGGATCGGCAGAGTAGAAGCCCGAAACGTCGGTCCAGTTCTCGTAAAGGTCGGCGCCCAGGCACTTAGCCAGGATCGAGCCCGAGATATCGCCGCCGCCACGATCGAGCAGCTTAATCTGGCCCTCACGCGTCGCGCCGTAGAAACCGGGCATAACAAAGCCGCCCTGCTGACCGTATTCCTGCACCAGCTCGGAGGTGCGATTCATGCTGAGCGTGCCGTCGTGATGGAACGCCACAACCGTCGCGGCGTCCAGGAACGGCAGACCCAGGTACTCGGCCATCAGGCGGGCGGTAAAGTACTCGCCGCGACTCACGAGCTCCTCGGTGGAGTAACCGCCCGAGCGAGCACGCTCGGCAAAGGCCGCGAACTTCTCGCGAATGGGATAGGCGAGCTCCAGCTCGTCAGCAATATCAAAGTAGCGCTGGCCAATGTCCTCGAGCAGCTCCTCGCACGACACGTGATACTTAACGTGCGCGTTAACCAGGTAGAGCAGGTCGGTCACCTTGGTGTCGCCCTTAAAGCGGCGACCGCAGGCGGAAACCACCACAAAACGGCGAGCCGGGTCGGCATCGACGATGGCCTTGATCTTCTTAAAGTGTTCGGCGTCGGCGACCGACGAGCCGCCAAACTTGGCAATCTTAATCATGGGCTGGAGGTTACCTTTCTAAAAAGCCTCTGCGAACCTATTTTGCGCGCTCTGATACCATGGTTTCACCGATTGGGACCAAGGCATCCGAGGAGCAGTGTTATATGGGAACTTATCATAGTACACGAGGACGCACTTTATCGTGCTCAAGTAAGGTGGCAATCCGCACCGGCATCGCTCCCGACGGAGGTTTGTTTGTCTCGGACGAGCTCGGCACCCAGCAGGTCGATATCAGCTCGCTTGCAGCTAAATCGTACTTTGAAATCGCTCAAGATGTGTTGGGAATGTTACTGAATGATTACACGGCCGAAGAAATTTCGGCGTGTGTCGACGAGGCATACCGCGGCACGTTCGCGAGTGAAGAGGTTACGCCGCTCGTCAAACTCGACGCTGCGCCGGGCGCTGACGCCCCTCAGACCTATGTGATGGAGCTCTTTGGCGGCCCCACAAGCGCCTTCAAGGACGTCGCCCTGCAGATGCTCCCCCGCCTCATGGCCCGCACTTCCGCCAAGGACGGCGGTGCCGAGCGCATTATGATTGTCACCGCTACGTCGGGCGACACGGGCAAGGCAGCACTCGCCGGCTTTGCCGACGCCCCAGGCACGGGCATCACCGTCTTTTATCCCGAGGGCAAGGTCAGCCGCGTGCAGAACCTGCAGATGTCCACACAGGAAGGCGATAACGTCGCCGTCTGCGGCATCCGTGGCAACTTCGACGATGCCCAAAGTGCTGTCAAGCGCATCTTTGCCGATAAGGAGCTTGCCGAGCGTCTTGAGGCCGCCGGCACGGTGCTTTCGAGCGCCAACTCCATCAACGTCGGCCGCCTGGTGCCGCAGGTTGTCTACTACTTTGCCGCCTATGCGCAGCTGCTGCGCGCCGGCGCCATCGAGGCCGGCGATGCCGTGGAGTTCTGCGTGCCGACCGGCAACTTTGGCGATATCCTGGCCGGCTACTATGCCAAGCGCATGGGTCTGCCCGTCGCCAAGCTCATCGTCGCGAGCGACAAGAACAACGTTCTGGCTGACTTCCTGACCACCGGCGTTTACGACCGCAACCGTCCGTTCTTCACGACCATCTCGCCGTCGATGGACATCCTCATCAGCTCTAACCTGGAGCGCATGCTGTACTTCCTGTCCGATGGCGACTGCGAGCTTGTTGCCGGCCTTATGGAGCAGCTAGCACAGACTGGTCGCTACGAGGTTCCCGCCGACCTGCTGGCAAAAATTCAGAGCGTCTTTGGCTGCGGTTGGGCCAGCGAGGACGAGGTCCGCGCTGCCATCAAGGGCTGCTGGGACGCGAACGGCTACGTGATCGATCCGCACACCGCTTGCGGCTATCACGTCTTTGAAAAGGTCGCTCCCGCCGAGGGCGCCAAGGCCCGCGTGCTGCTTTCGACCGCCAGCCCCTACAAGTTCCCGCGCGCCTGCTGCGACGCCCTGGGCCTCGACGTTCCCGAGGACGACTTTGAGGCTATGCGCGTGCTCGAGCAGGCAACCAATACGGTCGCCCCGGCGCAGCTCGCCGAACTCGAGTCCAAGCCCGTCCGCTTCGAAGACGTCTGCGACGTCGATGAGATGGCGAGCTACGTCGAGTCCGCAGCAAAACGAATGAGCACCAACTAGACCCCTTATTAAGCGCCGGCGAAAGCCGGCGCACTTTCTTTTATCAGATACCCACCGGGATGATGACGAACTGACATGCGGGTCTGCCTGTTTAGTTCGTCGCGAGTTCCGCACGAGCCGGAAAGCACTTAATGTGCTTTCCGAGCGAGCCAGGACTGCCCGAGCAGCGAACTAAACAGGCAGACCGCCCAGGAGATTCCCATGATCAAAATCACCGTCCCAGCAACCAGCGCAAACCTAGGCATCGGCTACGACACCCTTGGCATGGCCGTCAGCCTCTACTCGCACTTTACCTTCGAGCGCGCCGACAAGCTCACCATCACGGGCTGCCCCGAAGAGTTCCAAAACGAGAACAACCTGGTCTACGTGAGCTTTGTGGATGCGCTGGCTGCATGGGGCGAGCCGGCCTTCCCCGTCGCCATTGACATTCAGACTGACGTTCCCGTCGCCCGCGGCCTGGGCTCCAGCTCCACCTGCGTCGTCGCCGGCATTATGGCCGCCGCCGCACTGACAGGCCACACAGTCGACCGCGCCGAGCTCGTCCGCATTGCCACCGAGGTCGAGGGCCATCCCGATAACGTCGCCCCCGCTATCCTGGGCGGCGCCGTCTGCTCCTTTACGCCGACCGATTCGCTCCCCCAGTGCCTGCGCTACGAGGTGAGCGATCGCCTGCGTTTTATTACCGTGATTCCACCTTACGAGGTGCACACGAGTGAGGCACGCAAGGTCGTGCCGCAGGAGATTCCGCTCTCCACCGCCGTGTGGCAGATGGGCCGCATCGCCGGCATGACGCGCGGTCTTGAGTCCGGCAACCTCGACCTGATTGCCTCTGCCAATGACGACCGCATCCAGGAACCCTATCGTCGCCGTCTGATTCCCGACTACAACGCTGTGCGCGACACCTGCCTTAACGGCGGCGCCAAGACCATCTGGATCAGCGGTTCGGGCTCGACCCTCATGGCTGTGACCGACGATACCATCGTGGCAAAGTTCCTACAGGTCAAGCTGCGCGAGCAGTTCCCTAAGTGTGAGACGCATATTCTAACGTGCGACACGGAAGGCGCCCAGATCGAATACCTGTAGCCGCCGTCCCGTATACCCGCCGGGGAGGCCAGGGGCTTTGCCCCCAAATCGTCCTCGGACATGGCAGGACCCCCGCTGCGCACTTCGTGCGGCGGGGGTCCTGCCGTCCTGCGGAAAGATTTGGGGGCAAAGCCCCTGGCCTCCCCTACGTTAACTTCGCTGGCGGCGGCTACAGGGACCTACGCCCTGGAAAGTCGCCAGGCTGATGTTCTGCATTTTATTGATAGGGGCACTTATTAGAGGCAAGCCTCGGCAATGCGGCGCTTGAGCTCGTCGATACCCACGCCGGTCTGGGAGCTCGTGATGATCACATTCTCGGCCGGGACGTTGAGCTGCTTTTTGATAGCTGCTGCCTGGCGGGCCTGCTGGGTGCGGCTGAGCTTGTCGGCTTTGGTGAGGCAAACGATAAAGTTGAACTCATTACCCTGCAGATAGTCGATCATGTCGTGGTCGAGCTTACTGGGGTCGTGGCGGATATCCACCAGCGACACAACCAGGTTAAAGCTGCGCTCGGAGTCGAAGAAGTCGCCGATGAGCTCGGCCCAGCGATCGCGCTCAGCTTTGGAGCGACGGGCGAAACCGTAACCCGGCAGGTCGACAAAGTGCACATCATCGGCCTCAAAGAAGTTGATGTTACTCGTCTTGCCCGGCGTACTCGAAACCTTGACCAGATTCTTGCGGCCAAAGAGCTTGTTCATAATCGACGACTTGCCTACGTTGGAGCGGCCGACAAAACTTACCTCGGGACAGGTGGACTCGGGAATCTGTGAAACCTTGCCGTAGCTGGCGACGAACTTGGCAAGCTGGTAGTTAATGGAATCGGCCATGGACACTCCTTGGTCGTAGGTCACTTACAACAAACGGGTTAGCACGCTGCAGCAATGCGGCGAACGATATCGAGCGTGATGCTACTCGCGGTGTGGGCATACTCATCCAGATCAAACTCACGCTCGCAAAATGCATCGTATGCCTCGTCACAATTATCGCTGATGGCGCGCAGCACCAAGCAATCGACACCGTTCTTGGTCGCGATATGGGCGATTGCCGCGCCCTCCATCTCGACACAATCGGCGTGCGTCGCCTCGATGGCGGCATTGCGCATAACATCGCCCGTCACAAAGCGGTCGCCCGTGGCAATGGTTCCGCACAGGAACTGCTTGGGGTCATCGCCCGCAGCGGTATCGAGAACCCCGGCATCGACAAAACCATGATCTTTGAGCACGGCACCGGCAATCTGCACGAGGGCACCCGTTGAAGCAAACTCCTCAAGTTCCGGAGCAGACTCTGCGATGAGTGCCGTATCGGTATCCAGATAGCGCAGGCACCTGCCTATAACCACGTCGTTAATATGAAGTTTAGGGTTTAAACCACCCGCAATACCCGAAAACACAACAGCCTGCGGGGCATATTTGCTAATGAGGTGCTGCGTTGCAGCGGCGGCGTTCACCGTGCCCATGCCCGCCGTTGTGGCGACAACTGTCAGGCCGTCGAGCCCGCCGGTCACAACGTTCAAGCCCGCCTCCTGTACCATGCAAACGTTACTCAACTCTTCCTTAATCTGCATGATCTCTTTTTCGAGCGCACCGATAATCGCGATGGTAGCCATGCCATTCCCCAAACCTATTCGAAATTCTCAACCACGGTATGGTACCAGCATTTTGTTTGCCAACGCCAAACGAACACGCTAAGCCAGTGCAGCGCGGGTATCATAGAGCGCCTTGGCGATGGCAGCCACGACCTCGCTCGAATGGTCGCTCCATGGCATCGATGTCATGATGCTCATAATGTAGGTGTCGCCGCCGACATCGATGAGACCCGCATCGCATGTCGCATTGCAACCTGCCTCGCTGATCCAGCCGGCCTTGTTGCGCACCAAGGCTTGGTCGTCCGCAATGCCGTCACGAATAAACGATTGGGTCGTAGAGGCCAGAAGACCCGACAGCTATTGCGACGTCTCGGTATCACGGCTCAAATACTCGCTCATCTCGCGCCACAACTTGGCCGAGGTGCGCGCGCAGTGGGTTGGGAAATCGCTCATCGGATCGAGTGCGGTATCGTAATCGATACCAAGACCGACAATCCAACCCTCGTAACCGACACGGTCAAACGCCGCGCGTAACGCAATAAACGAATCGTTGTCCGAATTAACGACCGCGGCCTCGATCAGGTCGCGCACCGTCTGCCAGCCCATGTTGTAGCCACCATAGGTGCCAAGAGAATCATCGAGTGAGGCCCGGCCCGTCTCGACCAGAGATTCGCAGATGAACAACGCATAGAGTGCCTTGTAGCTGCTCGCACCGTACACCTCGGCGTCCGCGTTATACGTCACGCCCTTGCCGCTCGACAGATCGTAAAACACCACGCCCACATCGCCCAATTCCTGGGCCTGATCAAGGGCATCTTGGAGCGCGGCGAGGCTCTCATCCTCCAGGGCGGGGATCTGGTCTTCAGCCAGTGAGAAGGTCTGCACGGTATCGCCTGAGGGAATATCGTTAAAGTCCGCCTTCGAAAGCCTCATCTTGAGGCTCGCTGTCGACAGGGTTTGACTTGCGGTGGCTTTAGATTCAGAGACCTTTTTGTTTTGCATCTGTACCGTTGACGCATCTGGGTGCGCCATTCGCTCCGACGCGTAGGTTTTGGCGGTAATTCCGAGGATAATAACCGCCAACGTTAGCATCCCAATGGCGGCAATCTTCACCCCGCGGATGCGAGCGTCTGCAAGGCCACGCGAAGACGTGCCCTTCGTCTCATATCTGCTGCCATGTTGCGGCACATACTCGTCCCGCGATGCGCCCTTTCGCACGTGGTCTCCTGACTGCTACCGTTCATATACGAGCAGCATAATACCGAGCAGGCATTTCTTACCGAAGACATTCAGTCGCGTTTAAGGTGTCTCTAAAGAAACCACAAGCGTATTTATCCAAATGGCACGATTCTGTTGCGCATCTCCGCCCAAAACGCAGTTGCGGTGAAATAGTTCCTGTTTGGGCGGTATTAGCCGATAAACAAGAACTATTCCACCGCAACTTGACGGGGCTCTTTAGCAATCAACTAGGTGCCCGGGGGCACTCATTTAAGTCTGTCCCCAATGAGTGCTGCTAGCCGATGGCGTTTTTGAGTTCCGCACGGCGCTTTTTCATGCCCGTCATGACTGCGTTGCGCAGCTCGGGCATGCGCGCGGTATCCATCTGAGGCACGCCCTCAAGCTTATAGGGAATGCCCAGTTGCTCGTACTTGACGACACCCATCGTGTGATACGGCAGCATCTCCAAACCCACCACGTTGTGCCATGGAGCGATCAGGCGACCGAGCGCCTCACACTCCTCCACCGTGTCGGTAATGCCCGGCACCACCACGTGACGGATAACGACCTTGATCTTGCGACGCGCCAGCTCATCGCCAAACGCCAGGATGCGTGCAGGATCGCAACCGGTCAGCTTTTTATGCTCGACGGGATCGGCATGCTTAATGTCGAGCAGCACCATATCGGTCTCGTTGAGCACAGCATCGAACTTCTCGGGGTGGTTGGGGTCAAACGCATATCCGCAGCTGTCAAGGCAGGTATGCACGCGGCCATCGGGGTTGTTGTGCATTGCACGGAATAGGTCGGCCAAAAACTCAGGCTGCAGAAGCGGCTCGCCACCCGAAACCGTAATTCCGCCGCTGCGGTAAAACTCATGGTTGCTCTGGAACTCGTCCATAAGGTGCTCGACGGTCACCATGGTGCCGCCGTTAACCGACCAGGTATCGGGATTGTGACAATACGCGCAGCGCATGGGACAGCCCTGGACAAACACTACGAAGCGGATGCCGGGACCGTCGACCGTACCCATCGTCTCAATCGAATGTACGCGGCCCAGGGCAAACGCAGAGTCCTCGGGACGAGCGTCCACACCCTCAAGCGTCATCTCAGCCATTCCCGCAACCTTGCCTCTCTTTGGTTATTGCCAATTAAAATGCCAGAGCCATTCTAGCCCATACGCATGATGGTGAAACGGTTTGGTGGTCAATTGGGTTGTCCTATTTGGCCCCACGCAAGAGCGGCGGGAGGGTTATCGCAACCCGCCCGCCGCCGTGGCAATAGATATCGATAGACGCCAGGCCTTACGCCTTAAGCGTAAGCACCGCACCAAAGGCAGTCGGGCCGCAGTGGCTCGAGATGACGCCGCCGACCTGAGTCCAGGTAACGTCCTTAAAGCCCAGGTCGTGCGCATAGACTTCCATATCGTCGCGCAGCTCCTCGGAAAGGCCCACTGAATACGCCAAACCAATGTGCGAGTAATCAATATCGCCCTTCGCAACCATGTGGTCAATAAAGGCACGGGCGCACTTGAGCATAGAGCCGCGGAATTTCTTGGTTGCCACAAACTTGCCGCCCGTCACCTCAATGCAAGGCTTAATCTTGAGCAGATGGGCACCCAGGAACGCGACGTTGGACAAGCGACCGCCTGCCTTAAGGAAGGCAAGGTCGGTAGGAACAAAGCCCAGCAGCACGCGGTCTATGACGGAGTTTGTAAATGCAAAGATCTCGTCGACGGTGGCATCCGGATGGACTTCGATATACTTGGCGGTCTCAACGGCGACAAGCGACTGGCCCACCGACACAAAGCGCGTATCCATGGAAAACACGTAGTCGCGCCCCTGAGCCGCAATCTTCGAGGACTGATGCGAACAAGTCGTGGCCTCGGAATATGCAAGATGCAAAATGGTCGCATCGGGCTGCTCAGCGTGAATGCGGTCGTACACGTGAGCAAAATCCGCAGGCGCGCAACCGCTGGTCTTGGGCATTACGCCAAACTCGTTACAGCGCGAATAAATCTCAAGCGGATCGATCGAGCCGTCCTCGACGGTCTCGTCACCAATCGTGACATGCATGGGCACGCGCACGATGCCGTAGCGCTCGCAGAGCTCTGGTGTCACATCCGAACCAGACTCAACCACGATTACGTACTTGCCCATTATCATCACGACCCATCTCGACGTTGGCTTTTTAATATGTGACGCACGTCCACCGTCCTGCTGCAGAACGGCCTCTAAGCGCCAAAGAGACGCCGTCCCTTGCACACAACAAAGGACAGCGTCTCCCTGGAAAACTCCGTGCTTAACTGAGATTTTACACGGTTTATAAATGAGTGTTACTTACTCCGCAAACGGTAGCTATACGCGATAAACGGTAGTTGCCAAGAAAGTATCCCGTGCGTCCAACCCATCAGGAGAGTTCCGCCTAAAGGGTGACTACACAGGACCCCGCCGGGGCTGTTTGGGCTACCTCCCAAAACATTCCGCAGGACGCAAAGAAGCTCCGCAGCGCGAAGCGCGCAGCGGAGCCTCTTTGCATGTCCGAGGACACCAATTTTGATTTAGCGTAGTTCCCTAAAGGGCGACAACGCAGGAGACCCGGCAAGGCCGGGAGCACTTTGCCTCGCAAACATTCCGCAGCCGCGAAGCGGCGAGGACGTTTGAGAGGCAAAGTGCGTAGG
>JAERMT010001160.1_pt2 | contig 10779 bp, 17 predicted proteins | sample 9267081 | NCBI WGS metagenome assembly JAERMT01 (sample SAMN17071939, study PRJNA684904) | human gut metagenome | isolation source: diarrhea sample from child under the age of five | host: Homo sapiens | place: South Africa: Mafikeng, Mafikeng Provincial Hospital | collected 2019-09
GAGTGGGTGAATGTCGGAATGGCACTGAAGCTGGAAGGCTATCCGGTAAGTGTCTGGGAGCAGTGGAGCCGGAAGGATTTCGGTCGTTACCATGTCGGGGAATGCGAGAAAAAGTGGAGGAGCTTTTCCGGCTCTTCCTCCCCGGTAACCGGCGGCACGATCGTACAGATGGCAATGGAGCGCGGCTGGGTGCCGGAGAAAGGCCATGAGCTGGACTGGAACGACAGTATACAGGTAGACAGTGACCGTGTAGTAGTAGACAAGAACTGGCTGGAAGGCAGGGAGATCCAGGAACCAAAGAACTGGAACCCGACAGAGCAGCTGATCACATATCTGGAAACCCTGTTTGAAGCCGGGGAAAACGTAGGGTATGTAACTGGAAGTTGGGAAAAGACAGACGAGAAAGGTACCAGATGGCTTCCACAAAAGGGAAGCTGGGACCGTACTGCAGGACAGCTGATCGAGCAGCTGAACACCTGCAAAGGTGACATAGGGGCGGTGCTTGGCGATTACAATCCGGAAGCTGGCGCGTGGATTCGCTTTAACCCACTGGATGGAAACGGCTGTAAAAACGAAAATGTAACAGACTACCGGTATGCTCTTGTAGAATCTGATCACATGGAAATCGATCAGCAGAACGCCATCCTACGTGAGTTGGAGCTTCCCATTGCCTGCCTGGTGTATTCCGGGAAGAAAAGCCTTCACGCAATCGTGAGGGTGGATGCAGCGGATTACAGCGAGTACAGGAAGCGCGTTGACTATCTGTATGAAGTTTGCCAGAAGAACGGGATTGATGTAGATACCCAGAACCGGAACCCTTCCAGATTGTCCAGGATGCCCGGTGTAGAACGTGGGGAAAAGAAGCAGTTTATTGTGGATACCAACATAGGAAAATCTTCCTGGAATGAATGGTATGAGTGGATTGAAGGCGTGAATGATGATCTACCGGAGCCGGAAGGCCTGGAAAGCGTCTGGGACAATCTTCCGGAGCTGTCACCCTGTCTCATTGACGGGGTGCTCCGTAAAGGGCATAAGATGCTGATCTCTGGACCATCTAAGGCTGGTAAGTCTTTCCTGCAGATAGAACTGTGTATCGCTATAGCAGAGGGCAAGAAGTGGCTGCAGTGGCATTGTGCGCAGGGACGTGTGATGTACGTGAACCTGGAGCTTGACCGGGCGAGCTGTCTGCACCGTTTTAAAGATGTATATGAGTCCCTTGGCTATGTCCCGGACAACCTGCAGAACATTGATATCTGGAACCTTCGAGGAAAGTCTGTACCGATGGATAAGCTTGCACCAAAGCTGATCAGAAGGGCAGCAAAGAAGAATTATGTAGCGATCATTATAGACCCGATTTATAAGGTCATTACTGGTGATGAGAATAGTGCCGATCAGATGGCGAACTTCTGTAACCAGTTCGATAAAGTGTGTACGGAACTGGGCTGTGCCGTGATCTACTGTCATCATCACAGCAAAGGAAACCAGGGAGGCAAGAAATCTATGGACCGTGCTTCTGGATCCGGTGTATTTGCCCGTGATCCGGATGCCCTGCTGGATCTGATTGAGCTGGAGCCGACTGAGGCACTGATGAAGCAGGAAGAGAATAAAGCTGTCTGTGGAACCTGCAAAGCATATCTGGATGCGCATTATAAGTGGCAGGATGACCTCTCACAGGACGATCTACTGAGCAGCACACAGATGCTGGGCTACTGTGAGGAACACCTGGATAAATGGCAAAAAATAGCGCTGGACAAGCAGATAACAGCTGCGAAAGCGGCGGTACAGGCACGTACTGCATGGAGGATAGAGGGAACCTTAAGAGAGTTCCCGAAGTTTGATCCGGTCAATATGTGGTTCGATTATCCGGTACACAGGATTGATCAGGTAGGAAGCCTGAAAGACCTGCAGTTGGAAGATGATAAACCGGCATGGGAAAAGGCGTCCCAGAGACGAAAAGAAAATGCTCAAAAGAACCGTGAGCGCAAGTTAAATGAGTTTGAAATTGCATTCCAGAATATTGAATTTGATGGCCGTGAAATCTCTGCTTCGGAGCTGGCAGAAGCACTTGAAACAAGTGCAAAAGAGTTACTTTCCTGGCTGGGAGAAGGCAAGCGTCAGAAGAAGGAATTGCGGAATAAATTTGAAAAATACATAGGTGAGGATGGAAAAACATACATCAGGAGGAAGGGTGCGCAGGAGTGCTCACAACCATGATACAGAGTAGTGCGCAGAACCATATTTTTTATGATGATGCTCACGGTGCGCAGAACCATTGTTTTTATGGTTGTGAGCAGTGCGCAAAAATGGGGGTGCGCAACCATATACTACGTATATGTGTATGTGCGCACCCCACCTAGCGGGGGTAGGTAGTCGTGCGATAAGCTCACGCACGACGACCACCCACCCCGCACTCAGGTGGGCACCATACCTTGATCACCTGAAAAAAGGAGTTGATGATTTTGGAATTTGAGTTTTTTATGGCAATGGTTCCGCCGACTGTAACCCATCAGGAAAAGCAGGTCAGGGTTGCCGGAGGAAAACCAGTGTTCTACGAGCCGCAGGAGTTAAAGACGGCCAGGCAGAAACTGGTGGCATATCTTGGACAGCATGTACCAGATGAACCATATCACTGTGGAGTCAGGCTGATCACAAAATGGTGCTTCCCCAGGGGAAAACATTTGGATGGTACCTACAGACTTTCTAAGCCGGATACAGATAACCTGCAGAAACTATTAAAGGACTGCATGACGAAGGTTGGTTTCTGGGATGATGATGCACTGGTGGCTTCGGAGATCGTGGAAAAGTTCTGGGCGGAAGTCCCTGGGATTTATGTCCGGATCGACAGGCTGCCATGATCTGGCTGACACCCCAGGAACGAAAAGCTCTCTGGGAAGAATATCCGGAAGTACAGGAGATGTATGAAGAGTACAACGGTATTCTTCCGGAAGATGATGGAGCCTGGGAGAGAATTGCAGAACATTGTCACCAGATTAGAGAACAATACCAGACGATGCAAGTAGAAGTCGCACTGCAGGATGTAGTGTGGCAGCTGGAATGTCTGGCAAAAAGAAAGAGAGGAGATTAAGCTATGCTACAGGAAATGAAGTTAGAGGATGCATTGAAAAAATTTCTCCAGGGAAAGAAAGTCCTGGTTATGTATGATGAGACACTTGAAGCTGATAAGCCAGCATTTACAGTAGATCCGCTAGAAGAAATGCTGAAAAGAAATCGCTTTCTGGGTGAGGTGCCGGCTGTGGAGAATCCGGATTTTAAAGAGGCTGTGCATCAGATGGTAACACCGGAAAAACTGCCCCCCCAAGAGCCTATTCGGGAAGAACCAGAGGTAGTGCCTATGGAAATCAATAAAAATCTGACGCGGGAGTCAAGAGGATATGCCGGATTTTTACATATCCGCTGTGAACACTGTGGTAAGACAAAGACCTTCTGTACCAAACCTCAGCTTAGTTATTACGGCTGTAAAGAATGCGGTGGGAAGACTGACCTGAAGGATCTGAAACGGGCATTTATCAACTGTGAATGTGGCGGTATGACAAGATATCTTACGAATGAGACTGCTGAGCTGATCGAGCTGAACTGTATAAACTGCGGTATGCCAGTTGCACTGAAATACAACGCCAAGAAGAAACTGTATGAAACGATAAGGAGCTGAGGCTATGGAGGAAAAATATAAAACCTGTAAACACAGTACCGGCAAGGTAGGAGAGTTGATCGTATATGTCCGCCCGACCTGTCCGAGGTTATCAATGATAAAAGGCACCTTATGCAGCAGTAAGATCCGCTGTCGGGAGTGCCGGAGCTGGGAGGAGAGGAAATGATACCAAAATGTAGGAAATGTGAAAATACTGAGTTTCAAGATATGAATGGAAGACCTAATCGCTGGTATTGTAAACACCCAGAAGTAAGGGAGCATGTCAGTTGTCCAGCTGATACATTGATTTGCAAAACAGAGAGGTATTCGACAGAGATAACAATTAAGACAAGTCCTAAGTGGTGTCCGAGGAGGAAAAAATAGATGATAGACGTAATCGTTGCAATGGGTGTTGGCGTGCTGATCGGAGCCTTCGGTGTGATCGCCTGGGCATTAAGTGCCGTAAACAAGGATAGAGGTGAAAAAGATGACAGAGACCAAGCAGGGAAAGGCAACGGACCGGAAAGCCACTGAGGCGGTGAACACGATTAGAATTTACTGTAAAAACAATGACATTCACGACTGCGTATTTAACTGTGCGATACGGCAGGTATGCAGAGGATATTTTCGCAATTTGAACGTACCGATGCTGTGGCCAGAAGTGGAGGTGCCAGATGATTGATGAGAAGAGAGTGCTGCAGGTTGCCAAGAAATTAAGCATGAACCCGGACAAGGCCAGGAAGCTCCTGGAGGATGCCAGATCAGAACCGGCAATCATGAAGCGGATACATAAGTATGAGCAGCTTGTGGGAGGTGATAGAGGTGGACACAACAGTGCTGGAGCAGTATGTGGAGCTGAAGGAAGAAATCAAAGACCTACATAACCGCATAGACCGGGACAGGCGCAGGCTGGTCAAGATTGAGAGCGAGGGTGTGGTTTCTGATACCGTGAAGGGAACCAGAAAGGATGGAACCTTCGGTCCGATCAAGATAACCGGCTATCCTTTTCCAGAAGTTGATCAGGTGAAGGGTATGATCAAAAAGCGGGTAACAAAGCTTCACATACTGGAAGATGAACTGCAGGATGCACTGAATGCAGTAGATGATTTTATCCGGGAAATCCCACAAAGCGATCTGAGAATGATGTTTCGTTTTTATTACCTGGATGATATGACATGGGTGGCGGTAGCAGCAAACATGAACAGCCGGTTTCCGAAACGGAAATATACAGAAGACAGCTGCAGAAAGCGTCATGACCGATATCTTGAAAAAATATTATAAAATTTTCAAAATGTCCGGTCATGTCCGCTTCGGCTATGGTAGTATGTATACTGGGATTGGCGAAAAGATTTCATTAAGCTCCTTATTAAGTGATTGCCAGGTGTCACAGTCTGGCAGTTGATTTGGTTAGTACCAGACCAAGGCCAAAGGTACTGTTACTGCTTAGCAGGTAAGCGGCTGTTATTTATTATTTTCCACAGCAAAAGAGAAAATGACGGTTGAAAGTGAAAGACACTGTCCGAAAACAGGGTTAGGACACTGGCTGACGCATAATATGCGCAGCTAATCCACGGAACACCTCCCCGATCGGGAGGGAGCATGAGCCGTTAAGCCGAGCCGCAGGTTCGAGTCCTGGTGTTCCGATTGGCTTCGAGAGGAGCACAAATACAATTCTTCCCCAAAAGAATATAATTTGCAGAGAGAACTTCGTAGAAATTACGAGGTTCTTTTTGTTTAGTTTTCCGATATAGACATTAACGAACTAATGTTCTATAATGCAGATATTCACCTTACAAATATAGTTGTCGAATATTCTCACAATTCGTTGCAAAATGTTGAATTGTGGAGTATGATTTAGGCAAATTATATTTTATGGGGGAACTGCATATGGAATATAAGAGAACTATTCAATTTCGTTATTTTCGGGTCCTTTGCGAAGAAAAAGACGCGAATAACAAATGGGGACATTCTAAAACTTTTGATCTGGTGAAGTGGATTACTAAAATGGACGCAAACAAAAAATCGCAACAGTCTATTCGTTTCGGAAATACTCTTGCACGTATTGAATGTTTTGAATATTCTGAAGAGGATGATCTATGGGGAATCCACTTAATGAAACTGCGGGATACAAATATTCCTACAAAAGTTAAGGAAAATGAAGCATCAGAACCAATAGAACTAGAAGCTGATGAGTATTTAGGGGAAGACCTTGCTTTGCTTTACGATAAGGGTAGTAGCATATTAATGGCTCAAGTGAATAGATTTTCATTAGGGATAAGTAAGTTGGAAGAATTCATTAATTATACTTTTGATAATGAAAATACAAAAATTTCGATAAAGGCCATTATAGAAGCTGATAGGCTCGGCAAGTTAAAGAATAAAACATATAAAAGCATAGAGGTATCTTTTGCAAATTTAGCAAACTGGCATGACAATGGTGAATGCAGAGCTTTAGCTAGTATAATGAAGCCAATGCGCACAACAGGCGGTCTTGCAGGAGCGGTGAAAATAACCCTCGGACATTCAAGAAGTACATCGTTAAATAAAAATGAGTCAATGGAAATGGTAGAAGACATTTTAGCAAATAAAGACTTTATACGAAGTGCTAAAGTAAAAGTAAGTGATGACGATGAAAAAGGTGCAGAGGTTATTGATTTGTTTGAAGAAGTGTATCATGATTATATACAATTTACTTTGCAAAGTAAAAAAGCACTTGAATTTGAAAATGCGTTTGCTGCCATGAGATACTATTTTAAGAATCGCAGAGAAGCTTTGTATAAGGCTATTAGTTATAATAATTAGAGGGTGAGAAAATGAAAGAAACTATAAAATATTATTGTGAAAGATTATATCCATATGTAGTTTCTTTAGTGTTTACCTACTTTTTCGTATATAAGAAAATTGACATTATCCATAATAAAAATATGAATAGTGCATTGGATGGTGTTAATACATTTGCTGCATTAATTATTGGATTTCTAGGAGCAATGCTTCCGGTTGTTTTGGGGATGAAGAATGAATCCAAAATTGTTAAGTATGTTTTTGAAAAAGATGAGAAAAAATTGTTTTTAAAATACATTAAATCGACTATCAAGATTGGCCTGGTACTTGTGTGCGTGACAATTGGCTTGTATTTTAGAAAATCTTTTTCTGATGAAATGATTTCAAAGATTATTTGTTTATGGCTATTTCTCCTTGGCTCGTTTGTATTGTGTACATATAGATGTTTATCTAATATGTTAAATTTGATTTTCTCAAGGGATTCGGATTTGGAAAATGCTACAATATCTGGAAATTCAACTGTGAAAACAAAGCAGGAAATGGAGCTGGAGAAAAAGTATAAAACAAAATAATTAGCTTATATACATTTTTAAACGTCCTGTAGAAATATGGGGCGTTTTGTAGTATGATGAAAGAAAATGTATGTGGGAGGTAATATTGTGGAAGAGAAAGAGGATAACAAAAAAGAGTTATGCTTTGTTATAATGCCAATTAGTGATCAAGGAGATTACCCTAAGGGACATTTCGATAAGGTGTATGAGCAAATTTTTCAACCCGCTATAGAAGCGGCTGGATATGAACCATATAGAGTTGACGATAACAAAATGTGTGATTCAATAATGAAAAAAATATTTGATGCTGTATATACTTGCCCAATGGCGCATTGTGATTTAAGTAATCGAAATCCTAATGTTTTATATGAACTGGGTTTGAGGCAGGCTTATGATAAACCTGTTGTATTGGTACAGGATGATAAAACTGAAAGAATATTTGATGTGTCGGGTATTAATACGGTCTCTTACAAAAGCAATCGTTTATATGAAAATATACTTGAGGCAAGAGAAAAAATAACAGAAGCAATTATATCCACAAAAGAAGGAAGAGAGACATCAATTGTAAAAATGTGGCAAGCTGTTGCTGCGGATATTTCTCATGACGATATGTCGAGAGAGGATAAATTAGAAATAATGATTCGTAGTATGATGAGCGATATACAGGATTTAAAATCGCAAAAAGAAACTAAGATTATAAATCACAATGCGTACAATAATGAAGCTGGGGTGTATTCTAGGTATTACGAGGAAGTGTCAGGATGGTTTAAAGTTGATTTGAAACCAGGAGTAACTAATAAGGAAATAAGAGTTGTGATAAACAAAATTCGAGAAAAATATGATCCAAGTATAGAATGGAAATTGATAAGGGGTGAACTGTATATTAAATTTAGTGTAAGTAGAACAGAGAATGTGGCAGGCTGTCTAATTGAATTAAGAAGGTTGGGAGAGCCTCGTATAAAATTGTCAAATTTAGAACTTTGAAATTAAGTATGTATTATTAATATGCAACACACATCAACAACAGAGGCAGCTCTCCGGGGCTGCTTTTGTTGTACCCAAAACCAACGAAACAGAGGTGATGAGACATGGCCAGAGCGCCGGACAAGAGAATAGAGCAGGCGAAAGAAATGTACCTGCAGGGGCAGAGGTTGGTTGAGATTGCAAGTCAACTGAATCTGCCAGAGGGCACTGTCCGGAGATGGAAGTGTACTCATAAGTGGGAAAACGAACGCTCGGATAAGAAAAGCGAACGTTCGCCTAAAAGAAAAAGAGGCGCTCAGCCAGGAAACAAGAATAGTTCTGGCGGACCGCGTGGGAATAAGAAAGCAGAGAAGTATGGATTCTTCTCAAAGTATCTCCCTGAGGAAACCAGGGAGATTTTTTCTGCCATTGATCAGGCTGATCCGCTGGATCTTCTGTGGCATCAGATACAGCTTGCCTATGCTGCAATCATCCGGGCACAGCGGATCGCCTATGTAAAAGACCAGCAGGATAAAACCATTGAGAAAATCGAAGAAAAAGAGGGCAATGTCATTGGCGAGAAATGGGAAGTACAGCAGGCCTGGGATAAGCAGAGCAATTTTCTAAAAGCTCAGGCCAGAGCCCAGGGTGAACTCCGCAGCATGATCAAACAGTACGATGAAATGCTACACAAGAACTGGGAGGCAGCTTCTGAAGAGCAGCGTGTGCGGATCGCCCAGATGAAAGCACAGACAGAGCGGCTATCTGTTAATCCGACAGATGGTGATGAGGATGGAGTTGAGATTATAAACGATGCGGACGAGAAAGCAGGTCAGAATATCGGAGATCGTAATACCGAAGTATCTTCCGGTGTTCAATAACAAAGCATATAAGCACATCATCTTAACTTCTGGTCGTGCAGGTACAAAATCCAGTTTTGCAGCCATCCGGACAGATTACCAGATCGTAGCGGATGCGCATGGATCAGCGGTGGTCCTTCGTAAGCACCATAACAAGCTTCGGAAGACAGTCTACAAGGAAATGCTCCGAGGTATCAACCGGCTTCAGATTCCAAAGAACCGGTTTTATATTACTAAAAGTCCTATGGAGATCACATACAAAAAATATAACACCACAATCTACTTTTCCGGATCTGATGGCATTGACGACACAAAAGGTATCATTGATGAGGATAAGCCTATTAAGCTGGTTGTCCTGGATGAGTTGACAGAGTTTTTTGATGATGGAGAAGGCGAGGACGAGCTTGCCAACATAGAAGCAACATTCGTCCGTGGAAATAAAGCAGGTTTCCAGATGATCTATTTGTACAACCCGCCAAAGAATCCGAATGCTCCTGTGAACCTCTGGTGTAAGAAGATGGAACAGCGATCAGACTGCATTCACATACATACCGATTACAGGGACGTTCCTGTTGCCTGGCTCGGACAGGATCTGATCGATTCTGCTGAAGCTATGAAAGCAGTGGATCCGAAGATGTACCGCTGGACATGGCTTGGCGAACCAGTCGGAGTAGATGAGCTGATCTATTACATGTTTTCTGATCGGAACAGGAAAAAGCCAGAGCCTGGCAGAAGTTATGATCGGGCATTTATCGGTGGTGACTACGGACAGCAAAATGCCACCACTTATCAGGCGTTCGGGCTTGATACATACAGACAGAAGCTTCCGGGTCTTGGCGAGTATTATCACAGCGGACGGGATTCCGGAACACAGCGAAGCCCTTCTGAGTATGCACAGGACCTGGTTGAGTTTATGAATGATCTGCATGAGGAATATGGAATTAAAGCCTTTTATGTATGCCTGGATCCATCTGCAAAAGGTCTCCAGGAGGAAATCAGAAGAGCAACCAGATCTGGCTTGGATTACAGCGTTCTGATCAGAGATGCAGACAACGACGTAGCTCTTGGTATCAGCCGTGTGCAGAAAGCTTTTGTCTTTGATATTTTGAGCATTTCACCGAAACAGGAGAATCTGATTAGAGAGCTTGGAACTTATGAGTATGACAAGAAGTCCATTGAAAAAGGCAAAGAGGTGCCGGTTAAGGAAAATGATCACGGAGTTGATGCGTTACGTTATGCAGTAATGACGGTGTGGCGGTATATAAAGCAGTGGCTTCCGACCGAAATAATAGATGACAAAGAATATATCGTGGATATTGCGAGAAAGGAGGTTGAAGAGGATGGATATATTTAGTTATTTCCAGAAAAAAGGAATTGATACCGTGGATAAGTCTTTCTACAGGATGATTGCTGTGTGGGAAAGCTGGTACAAAGGAAAGGTACGAAACTTTACCTTTTACCGGGTTTATTCCGGACAGGGAACTTATTCCAGAAAGCAGAGAAAAAGCCTTGGAATGGCAAAAAAACTTTCTGAGGATATCGCGGATCTGCTGCTGAATGAGCGTGTACAGATCACTCTCTCAGATGAGAACACAGGAGCATTCGTGGAGAAAATCCTACAGCAGAATCACTTCCTGGTACTGGGAAATGATTACCAAGAACGAAAAGCGTATTCCGGAACAGCAGCATATATTCCCTATCTGTATGATGCAGAAGCAGATGGAGAAGGCAGGATTCTGCCTGGTACTGGAAAAATCGGGATTGACTATGTGAGTGCAGCCAATATCTTCCCGATCAGCTGGAGCAACGGGAAAGTGACAGAGTGTGCATTTACATTTCAGAAGACGGTAGCCAGGAAAAAATATGTGCAGGTGCAGATCCACAGACTGGAAGAGACTGAGAATGGAATGCAGTATGTAATTGCTACGAAAATAAAAATCGCAGCCAAGACTTGAACCTTGACAACAAATGTTTT
>JAERMT010001363.1_pt1 | contig 10779 bp, 8 predicted proteins | sample 9267081 | NCBI WGS metagenome assembly JAERMT01 (sample SAMN17071939, study PRJNA684904) | human gut metagenome | isolation source: diarrhea sample from child under the age of five | host: Homo sapiens | place: South Africa: Mafikeng, Mafikeng Provincial Hospital | collected 2019-09
ACTACGCCCTACGTGGACTTTCACCACAGACTGACGGCATGCCCGTCATACCTAATAACCCGGATTAGAAGATCTAATCCGGGTTGCTTGCAAGAAATTACTGGTATTTCCTTTTTATATTTTTATCTTTAGTATTTCTTCTTGGAGTCCAAGTTCAAATACTAGACCATTTTTTCATAGGTTATCTGGTAGCCATATTTTTCATACTGGTCTACTATTGTCTCCCAAAGGTCTTCTAGGCCATTTTTCTTGGATGAAGATGTAATTACCACCTTGTCATCCTTGTCCATATTCAGAGTCCTCCTGATAATGGCTTCATGCTTTTGGTACTGGCCTCTGGTAATCTTGTCTGCCTTAGTTGCAACTACCACACAGTCATAACCAAAGTGCTTGATCCAGTCGTACATCATCTGGTCATCTGCTGTCGGTTCATGCCTTACATCAACTAGGAGAAAGATAGCACACAACTCTTCCCTGTCCTCCAGGTAGCGCTCCATGATGCCACCCCACTTGTCCTTTTCTGTCTTGGATACCTTGGCATATCCATATCCCGGCAGGTCGACAAAGTAAAATTCATTGTTTATCAGGTAGAAATTTATAGTCCTTGTCTTACCAGGTGTTGAAGATGTCCTTGCAAAGGTCCTCCTGTTTAAAAGACCATTAATCAAGGATGACTTACCAACATTAGACCTACCTGCCAGGGCTATTTCCGGTATTCCCTCGGCAGGGTACTGGCTTTTGCTGACAGCACTCATGGTAATTTCAGCACTCCTAATCTTCATTATCTCCTCTGTTGGAACCTCACTCTGGCGGCTCTTGTAGTAGTGGGGAGGATTGGTCATGGTCTTCTTATTGTTCTTTTTCTTGGTATTATTCTTAGCCATAGTATCAACCTACTCTTTTTCCATCAAGGCTATGTCAATTACCTGGTCCATAGTCTCTACTAATACAAACTCTATGTCCTGCCTTACATTTTCCGGTATCTTGTCAATATCTGCCTTGCAATCCTTAGGTAGGATAATCTTTCTAATGCCCATCCTATAGGCGGCTAGGACCTTTTCCCTTACACCACCAACAGGCAAGACTCTACCACGTAGGGTAATTTCACCTGTCATGGCTATATTTCCTGGCACTGGTCTGTCTGTCAGGGCAGATATAGTAGCCAAAGTCATGGTAATACCGGCAGATGGACCATCCTTTGGAGTAGCCCCCTCTGGTATATGGATATGTATATCCTTATCCTTATGGAAGTCAGCTGGTATACCTAGCTTGTCTGCAATAGACCTGATATATGAAATACCTGTCCTGGCAGATTCCTTCATGACATCACCCATCATACCAGTAAGTACTATACCACCCTTACCTGGTAGGGCGCTGACCTCTACCTCTAGGGTAACTCCACCCACAGCTGTCCAGGCTAGGCCATTTACCACACCTACCTGTGGGTTAAGGTCTAATGGCTCCTCCTTGTACTTCTCAGTTCCCAGGTACTCTACCACCTTTTCCCTAGTCAAATTGATAGGCTTCATTTTTGGATTACCGACCATCTCCTTGACTACCTTCCTGCATAGCTTGGCAATTGTACGCTCTAACTGTCTAACACCAGACTCTCTTGTGTACCTACTGATAATGTATTTAATTACATCGTCATCAATAGTAATAAAGCCCTTAGCTAGGCCATTTTCCTTGATCTGCTTCTTCAATATATACCTTTTAACTATTTCTAACTTTTCCTCTTCAATATATCCCTCTATATCTATAATCTCCATCCTATCAAGTAGGGGCCTAGGTATCTGCCTTAGATCATTTGCAGTAGTTATAAACATTACCTTTGATAGGTCAAATGGTAGCTCTAAATAGTGGTCTACAAAGTACTTGTTCTGCTCTGGATCCAATACTTCCAACATGGCAGATGTTGGGTCTCCCTTAAAGTCACTGGACATCTTGTCAATTTCATCCAAAAGGATTACTGGGTTTTTAGACTTGGCCTCCTTCATGGCATTTATAATTCTACCTGGTATGGCCCCTATATAGGTCCTTCTATGACCCCTGATTTCAGCCTCATCCCTGACACCACCAAGTGATATTCTTATAAAAGGTCTGCCTATTGCCCTGGCAACTGACTTTGCTATAGATGTCTTACCAACACCTGGAGGTCCGGCTAGACATATGATTGGTGCCTTCATATTCTTTGACTGCTTTCTAACTGCCAGGTACTCAAGTATCCTGTCCTTGACATCATCCAAACCATAGTGGTCTTCATTTAGGATCTTTTCAGACTTGTTTATATCAAACCTGTTTCTGGACTCCTTGTTCCATGGTAGGGAGAAAATAGTATCCAAATAGTTCTTTAAAATACTGTAGTCAGGAGAATTAGAAGGTGTTCTTTCCAACTTCTCTATTTCCTTTTCAATCTTCTCACGAGTCTCATCAGAAATCTTCAACTCATCCAACTTGGCCCTATACTGGTTTTCCTGGCCATCATCGCTGATATCACCGAGTTCCTTCTGAATGGCCTTTAACTGCTCCCTTAAGTAGTAGTCCTTCTGGATCTTGTTCATCTGCTTTCTAACATTGTTGTGGATTTTCTTGTCTATCTTGATTACCTCTAACTCTTCTAGTAGGTAGTCGTATAGGAGTTTCATCCTATCTTCAATATCAAGGGTAACCAAGACCTTCTGCCTATCACTAAACTTTAAGAAGAGGCTAGAAGCCACTATATCAACTATCATAGAATAACCTTCAGCATCTGAAAGGTCCATGGAAGCATCCGTAGGCACATCAGCTGCTATACTAAGGTACTCTTCAAAGCCCTTTAGTAGTCTTCTTGAATAGGCTTCTAGTCTAGTCTTTTCTTCCTTTGTAAATTGTTCTTCATCAAATTCTATAGGTGTAATCTCACCCATCCAGGCATCATTTTCATCTATCCTCATAGACTCAAGTCTGGCCCTCTCTATACCCTCTACCAGGACCCTGATAGAGGTATCAGATGTCCTGATTACCTGCTTAATGCTACATATAGTACCAATTGTATATATATCATCAATCGTAGGATTTTCTATACTGGAATCCATCTGACTTACTAAAAATATCTTTTCATCATTTATCATAGATAGCTCAAAGCTCTCAATAGAATTTAACCTTCCTATATCAAATGATTGTAGGATACATGGAGATATTGATATCCCCCTTAGAGGTATCATTGGCATCTCTATCTTATCCTTGAATATTATTACACCCTGGTCCTTAGCCTGCTTTTTTTCATTTTCAGACTCAGTAACTTCTATTTCATCTATTTTATCATCTAATTTACTCATAGCTTACTCCTTTCAAACTACAAATTTACGTGTAATCCTATTATATACATAATTTCTACCTATTTTCAATACAATTACCCAAAAACATGGAACTTATTGACTTTTTTTGTAAAAATATGCTTCTTAATGGTATTTTACTGCAAAAATGACTCCCTTATTTTCTCAATTAATATGATATATGAAAAATATTCTTCTTATTTAATTTTCCACCAAAAATTATATTCTAAATATAGCCGACTTTTATTAAGATAGGCTTAAGAAATAAATTATCGTTTTTCAATAATTTATTATTGACATTCAATAACTTTAATCCTATAATTTAAGTAAGCAATATTTAATTTAGTTGATTGTATAAGTAAGGAGAATTTTTATGAACGATCAAATATTTAATAAGAAGCAACTTTCTTTTATTAAAATTGTACTAGTCTTGTTTATATTAGCTTGGGTTCTATTTTCCATAGACGATTTAAAGTTGATTTTGAATCCAAATTATACAAAAAAAGACCTCGTATTTAAGATTTCCTATATGATATTTTTTATAACTAGCCTTGTTTCTTTCGTCCTCGTCTATATAACTCTGAATCAAATAAAAGTTAATCCCTTCTCAAGTAAGGTGGTGACCTTGATAAAGTGGACTTCCCTCTTATTTTTTATAATAGGAGTAACTTCGACGCTTAAAGATACATATAGGGGGTTAGATGGTGCCTTTGTTGTTTTTGGGCTTACGATTAATCTAGTCTCTCTTATATTTTACATATCTTCCATTTCTTTACTTATTTTAAGTGATATATTGTCTGAAATTGTTAGTATTAAGGAAGAATCTGAATATATAATTTAGTTTAAATTCCAGACCTTATACCAAAGTATATTTTGAAAATGTGGTATTTAATACAAATTTCATATAAATTTTTAAAACGGAGGCTTTATTATGAATAGAAATGTAAATAAATATAAGGGTGAAAAGTCCACTTCTTGGACAAATTTCATATATAAATATCAAAGGAAATTTCTTGTAAGAATATTACAATTGTTATTGTTTTCTAGTATTTTAACCACTGGATTAAATTTCTTAGCACTTCTTGTCGGGTTAGCAAGTATAGTTAATTTTCACGTTGATCTGTCCCATTTTATTTTTGAATTTACTGTTATGCTTTTCGTATCTTTAGTTTTGTTCTATCTGTACAAAATATACACTGCTATAGAAAAAGCCTCTCCTTTAAATATCAAGAATGCAAGATATTTACAGGTCTTAAATAGGCTTTTTATGGCACTCTTAATAATCTTATTGCTATATTCTATCTTTATAAGAAAGCAGGGTAACCTCTTATGCGTGATTGAATTTCGCAGTCTATTTTTTTCCCTTTTTATATTAGCATGTTTATTTTATGTTTTCCATAAGATCTTTATAGGTATAATCAAAATGAAGGAAGACTATGACTTAACAATATAGGAGGTATGCAAAATAATATGTCTATAAAAATAAATTTAGACCTGGTCTTGCTAAAAAAGGGGATTAGCTCCAAGGACCTGGCCAGGACTATAAACATAACTAGTGCCAACCTGTCTATATTAAAAACCGGCAAGGCCCGTGCTATCAGGTTCTCAACCCTGAATGATATCTGTAAGGCTCTGGACTGCCAACCAGGTGATATACTTGAATATGTAGATGATGGTTTAGATGATAATATAGAAAATGATATAGATTAAAAAAATAGACTTTGTCTAGTAACACTTGGGTTACTGACAAAGTCTATTTAGATTAATCAACTATTTAAGATTAAGCTTCTAATCTTTCTGCGTTTGATAAATCCTTCTTACCAGTTCTTATAATTAGGTAAGCATATACGAATGCTAGTACTATACCTGCTATAGTAGCAATACCTAGTGGTAGGTTGAATCCTATCTTAGCATTTAGTAGGTATGTAGATATGATATACATATAGAACATACCTGGTATTAAGCTCATGATGTATGGCTTCTTTAACTTGTACAAGTACAATGTGATCATAGCAAATGCAAATACTGCTATAGTCTGGTTAGCCCATGCAAAGTACTGCCATAATACGTTGAATCCTTCTGCATTCAACTTAGCGAATATAAGGATTGCTATAACTGGTATAAATATACAAATTGATAGTGTAACCCTATTTTTAGCCTCTGACTGATCGTATCCAATAGCATCTGCTATCATCAATCTAGCTGCTCTAAGGGCTGTATCTCCTGATGTTATAGGTAATACAATTACACCAAGTACGGCAATTAGACCACCTATCGTACCTAGCATATCATTAGCGACCAAACCTATGATGGCCGGTTTACCAACTAGTTCTGCTGGCACACCCTTATAGTAGATACCCATAGCTGCTGCTGCCCATATCATGGCGATGAAACCTTCTAGTATCATCATATCGTAGAAAGTCCTTCTACCTTCTCTTTCATCAGATACAGATCTACCAATTAGTGTAGCCTGAGTTGAGTGGAAACCTGATACTATACCACATGCAACAGTTACGAAGAATATTGGTAATAATGGAGTTCCCTTAGGATGTGAACCCATCCAGTTAGCCGCAGTTACATTATCTAGGTGATATCCCTTGATAAATAGGCCAAAGAATATACCAATTGCTGATAACAACAATATTGCACCGAATATTGGATATATTCTACCAATAATCTTGTCAATTGGGAATAAAGTAGCTGCTAAGTAGTAGAAGAATATAACAGCATATACTACCCAAACTATAGGATTTGAGCTGACAGCCTGCTGCTTTAATAGACTGGCTACTACCAAGTCCCCTGGTGTGTAAATAAACACAGCACCAACTAGAATCATTAGGACGATTATAAAGATATTATATACCTTATAAACCTTTCCACCTAAGTGGTCCTGAATAAGGGCTGGCATCTGCTTACCATTACTTCTGATAGAAATCATACCAGAAAAATAGTCATGCATTGCTCCACCTAGCACACAACCTATTGGTATCAATAGGAATGCTATAGGTCCAAACAGGATACCCTGGATAGGTCCAAGAATTGGTCCTGTACCCGCAATATTAAGTAATTCAATAAGTGCATTCTTGCTCTGCTTCATAGGAACATAGTCTACACCGTCGTTTATACTAACAGCTGGTGTTGGTCTATCATCTGGTCCGAAGACTTTTTCACAGACTTTACCATAGGCCAATCCGCCACCGATTAGTATAACTAATCCAATTATAAAAGTAGTCATTTTATAATACCTCCTAAAATTTTATTTAAATCAATATTGATTGATTTACACATTTAAGGCTCTTTTAGTTTTGACAATCTCCCAAGGAGAGAGTCAAGCATATTTAAGTCTGGTCAGGACTCCTATCCTACATTTTTTGAGGAGCCTTCATGCCTAATATCTTTAGGGCATTTTCAATTGTCTGTCTAGTTGCTTCAACCAAGGCTAGTCTTGCTGCTCTTAGGTCTGCATCTTCAACCAAGATAGGACTGTTGTGGTAGAACTTGTTGAAGGCCTGGGCTAGGTCCAATACAAACCTAGTCACTATATGTGGCTCATTCTTGTTCATGGCAGTAATGATACTCTTGTTGAACGTTTCTAGCACACTTAAGACATCTGCTGCATCCTGGTCAGACAGGGCTTCATAGTTAATGTCTGCACTTACAGGCTGGTCAGCCTTCCTTAGTACAGCACAGCACCTAGCATGTGTATACTGAACATATGGTCCAGTCTCACCTTCAAAGCTAAGTGTCCTATCCCATGAGAATGTGTAGTCCTTGATCCTACTATTAGATAGTTCTTGAAATACTACGGCTCCCACACCTACTGCCTTTGCAACTTCATCTATATTTTCTGCATCTGGATTCTTTTCTTCAATTATCTGTCTAGTCCTATCTATTGCCTGGTTTAGGACATCTTCAAGGAAGACTACCCTTCCCTTTCTAGTTGACATAGTTCCCTCTTCTAGGGCAACCATACCGAACTGAACATGGACCATATCCTTATACCAGTCATAACCCATCCTCTTAATTATTTCAAAACACTGTTTGAAATGTAGCTCTTGCTGTGCCCCTACTACATATATCGACTTGTCAAAGTTATATATTTTCTTTCTGTAGAAGGCAGATGCCAGGTCTCTAGTCAAATAAAGCGTAGAACCATCCCTCTTCTGGATTAGGGCTGGTGGTAATTTGCTATCTTCTAGGTCTACTATCATGGCACCATCAGACTCTACCAATAGGTTTTTCTCCTTTAATTCTTCAATTACTGCTGGCATCTTGTCTGAATAGAAAGATTCTCCAACATATGAGTCAAAATCTATGTCTAGTAGGTCGTAAACTCTCGAGAATTCTTTCAAACTCTCATCCCTAAACCATTGCCATAGGTCTTTGGCTTCTTGATCTCCATTTTCTAATTTAGTGAACCATTCTCTGGCTTCATCTTCCATTTCTGGCTTGGCTTCAGCCTCATCATGGAACCTGATATATAATTTTAGTAATTCCTTTATAGGGTCTTTTTCTACTGCCTGCTTGTCTCCCCATAGCTTGTAGGCCACTATCAGTTTACCAAACTGGGTACCGTAGTCACCAAGGTGGTTTAGTTTTTCAACGTGGTAACCCTGTGACTGGTATATCTTACTAAGGGCATTACCTATTACAGTAGTCCTTACATGACCTATATGGAATGGTTTAGCTATATTTGGAGAAGAAAACTCTACTACTACAGTCTTACCCTTCCCAAATTCACTCTTACCGTAATTTTCCTTTTCAGTTAAAACTTGATTTATTACCTTCTTGGCTAGACTTTCCTTATTGACAAAGAAATTCACATAGCCTCCCAGGTTTACTATTTTATTTATGTCATCTGTTGGCTGTATTTTTCCTGCCAAGTCCTCTGCTATTGCATTTGGAGCCTTTCTAAATATCTTTGCTAGCTTAAAACAAGGGAAGGCATAGTCACCCATTTCCTTGTTTGGTGGTACTTCTATAAGGGCTGTTATCTCTTCAATAGTCAAGTCTTCTATCTCAGACTTTATAATTTCAGATATCAGCTTTTTAAAATCTGCCATTAGTCTTCCTCCAATATATTTATCTATAGTCATATAATCGTTCTGCTTTCTTCAATATTATATGATATACCATTTTTTTTATTTTTTCAAGCCTCTAAAAGGTATTTTCATATCTAATATTTAGTAACTTTCTAAACTTTCTTTAAACTATATTTAACCTTTCAAGCTCGTTTATTTTAAAAAATATTTTTATTGACATATTAACATTTATATTGTACTATTATAAATATAGTTAATATTTTTAATATGCATTTGATTTTATAATTTTAACTCATCTTGCAAAGTTTATAGAATTATTATACTATTGAATTTTTTAAAGAAAGGGTGTAAACTAATAATTGCGTATAGCTAGATCTTTTACTTGTGTTTCGCAAGTGTTGCATTTAATGGTTGATAGATTAGCCACACTTAAACTTTTTTTCCTTCTTTCATTTTTTTCTTTTTTTCCTGAAAAGATGAATGACTGGCATAATGAGTAGCTATACGCTTTTTTTATTTATTATGAATAACTATCGTGAAGCACGTCAATCTGTATCTAAATTAATAGGCATAGAACTCCGAAAACTAACCTATATACTATATGAAAAAAAAACACACTCATTTTATAGTACTTTTATAATCCCTAAAAAAAATGGTGGTAATAGAAAAATATACGCACCAGACGATGAATTAAAGTGGGTTCAAAAAAAATTAGCAAATAAACTTCATAGTATACACGCTCAATACTTAGAAGACAATAACATTAAATCTGTCATATCTCATGGTTTTGAGAAAGATAAAAATATAATAAGTAATGCCTATATTCATAAAAACAAGAGATTTGTTTTAAATGTTGATATTTCTAATTTTTTCGATTCATTTCACTTTGGTAGAGTTAAAGGCTTTTTTATAAAGAATAAAGCTTTCAATTTTTCAGATGAAGAATCAACTATTTTAGCACAATTAGTATGTTATAATGGTAAATTACCTCAAGGTGCACCTACATCACCTTTAATTGCCAATTTAATATTTAATATTGCAGATTTACAAATTCTAAAATTGGCAAGAGCATATAAATTGAATTATACTCGATATGCTGATGACTTAAGTTTCTCTACTAACATAAGCACTTTTGGTAGTGCTTACTCTCTCTTTTTAGAAGAGCTTTCTTCTATATTGATTAAAAATGGATTTAAATTAAACGAAGATAAAACAAGACTTCAATTTTTTTCTAGTCGCCAAGAGGTTACAGGTATTACGGTTAATCAAAAATTAAATGTAAGTAAAAAATTTATTAAAGACACAAGAGCAATGGCTGATAAATTGTACAAAACTGATGAATTTCAAATTAATGGTACAAATGGAACATTAAATCAATTAGAAGGTAGATTTTCTTTTATTAATCAATTAGATTGGTTTAATAATAAATGTGAATATAAAATAAATAAGAAGTCTTCAGAAAAAAAATATATTCATAGTCTAAACACAAGAGAAAAACAATTCCAAATTTTTTTATTTTATAAGTATTTTTATAATCCTGATAAAGTCACTTTGGTTACAGAGGGCAAAACCGATATAATACACGTCAAGGCTGCATTAAAAAAATATTATAACAAATATCCTGAGTTAATTGTAAAAAAAGGTGATGAATTTGAATTTAAAATCAACTTTTTAAAAAGGACCGATCGATTAGCTTATTTTTTAGGTATTGTTTCTGATGGCGCTGACACAATGAAAAATATTTGGAATTTTTATACCGGACATAATAATCATTATAACATTAATGATTATCTTGAAAATAAAAGTTTGAACAATATAAAACAAGTTAATAGAAAACCTAGTATTTTATTATTCGATAATGAACAAATAAAAGATAAACCATTGGATAGTTTTTTAAAATATACAAATTTAGAATTGAAAGATAATCAAATAAGTATAAAATTAATATCCAATTTGTATTTACAAACATTTCCTCTTATTTCAAATATGCGTGAGGCTGAAATAGAAGATTTATATTCAACCGAAGTGTTAAATACTGAAATTCGTGGTAAAACTTTCAAAAAGGATAAAAAAATAAATAAGAATAAGAAGAAGAACAGTGATAATGATACTGAATCAAGTAATAAACATTATGGAAAGCATATTTTCTCCCAATATATAAAAGAAAATTACGCTAGTATTGATTTCACTAATTTTATACCACTTTTAGACAGTATAAATACAATTGTTATGAACAATAAATGAAGTTTATAGATGTTTACACAATAATCTTAAATAGCATAAAAACTATAAGTAATCTATTAATCAAATAAATAATATACTCTCAATTCTAATGTAAATAGATATTTTAATGATAATTTTGTTAACGAATCATGACCACCCGTCCAACGGGTGGTTTGCACAAGGGCTATAAGCCCAAGGGT
>JAERMT010001367.1_pt1 | contig 10765 bp, 8 predicted proteins | sample 9267081 | NCBI WGS metagenome assembly JAERMT01 (sample SAMN17071939, study PRJNA684904) | human gut metagenome | isolation source: diarrhea sample from child under the age of five | host: Homo sapiens | place: South Africa: Mafikeng, Mafikeng Provincial Hospital | collected 2019-09
GCGCCATCGACCGCAAGCGCATCACGCAGGAAGAAATAGAGCAGGGAGAAGCGTACTAAAAAGGCAGGAAAAGCCTATTGAAAAGGCAGGAAAAGCCTATTAAATATGCGCCACACGCCCTGAAAGGGCAGAAGCTCCTAGCCCAGGGCATCGCCCTGGGTAAACATGCAAGCAACAACGTCGCCCTGTAAGGGCAAAAGCTTTATCATCGCCGCATTTTAAAGCTTTTGCCCTTACAGGGCGCATTGCTAAAATCTTGCTAAAACCCAGGGTGTTGCCCTGGGCTAGGAGCTTCTGCCCTTTCAGGGCGTGTGGAGAAGGCGTCCCATCAAACAAAAATCTGTAACCAATCTTTTGCTCATCCAAAGAAAAGCAGTATCTTTGCAGGCATGAAACAGGAAATCATAGATAAAATCAATCAGCTGGCAAGCCAGGATGAGCCTTTTCTCTTTGTTATTAACTATCAGGGAGACAAGGCCTTCATCCGCTTGCTATCCGATATAATTCCCGAAGAATGCCTCTTCGATTTCGAAGGAAGAGGGAACTTTTCTCATGCATGGAAAGAGACTTGGAAGGAAGGGACTTCGGAGAAAGAGACTTGGAAGAAAGAGACTTCGGAGGAAGAGATTTCGGAGACCACCTGGCAGATAGAACCCCCACTTTACGAGGATTACGAGCGAAGCTTCAACATCGTGAAGAGCAACATTATGGCGGGCAACAGCTATCTTACGAATCTCACCTGCCGGGTTCCCGTGAGCTGCAATCTTTCATTAGAAGAAATTTTCCATCGTGCAAAAGGGAAGTATAAACTGCTGCTCAGAAGAAAGAGAACTCAAGCAGAAGATAAAGCTCATCTGAAAGAAGAGAACATAGAAGAGAATCTCACCCCCTTCGTCTGCTTTTCTCCCGAAACCTTCGTCAGAATCAAGGGCGGAAGAATCTACTCCTATCCCATGAAGGGAACCCTGGATGCATCACTCCCCAATGCAGAAAAACTGCTGATGGAAGACAGGAAAGAGGCGGCAGAACACGCCACCATCGTAGACCTGATAAGGAACGACCTGAGCCGGGTGGCAGAAGATGTAAGGGTAGATAAATACCGTTACATCGACGTGCTGCATACCAACAAGGGCGACATTCTGCAAACCAGTTCAGAAATCAGCGGTCGCCTGCCCGAAGATTACCCGCATCATCTGGGCGAAATCCTCGATGCCCAGCTCCCAGCCGGTTCCATCACGGGTGCCCCGAAAGATAAAACCATGCAGATCATCCAAGAGGCAGAAGGCTACGACCGCGGCTTCTACACGGGCATCATGGGAATCTACGACCAGGGCGAACTCAACTCCGCCGTCATGATCAGATTCATCGAAGAAGAAACATCGCCGGTTGATTTTGAAGCCGATGGAAAAAAGAATTTCAAGGCAAAGGAAGGAAAGGCAAGCGAAGGAAAGGAGCCGAAGGCAAGCCGAAAATTGCATTTCAAGGCAGGCGGCGGCATCACCTCGAAGAGCGATTGCCGGAAGGAATACGAGGAAGTGATTCAGAAAATCTATCTTCCGTTTTAAACTCGCCTTTCATTCCCCCAAAAAAATTACACGATTTTAAAAAAATATGAAACAGCAATTTGTAGAAACAATAAAAATCAAGAACGGCAAGGCCCTGGCCCTGCCCTATCATCAGGCAAGAATGGAGAGAACCATCCGCAGGTTCTTTCCATCCTTTCTATCCCTCGCATCTGAAGAAATAAAACTCTCATCCCTCATTTCCCCAAAAGAGGAAATGAACCTTTACAAGGCACGAGTGGTTTATGGTGCCCAGGGCGTGGAAGCCATCGAATACGCCCCCTACAAGATGAAGGAGATTCATTCCCTCAAGGTGGTAGAGGATAACAATATCGACTACACCTACAAGAGCACCGACCGAAGTGCGCTCAACGCCCTGGTGGCGCAGAAGGGCGATTGCGATGAAATCATCATCATAAAAAACGGCCTCATTACCGATACCTCCTTCACCAATCTCGCCCTTTTTGATGGCAACAGATGGCTCACCCCCAAGCATCCCCTGCTCCTGGGAACCAAGCGACCCCAGCTTCTGGAAGCCGGCATCATCGAGGAAGCCGAGCTCACACTAGAAGACCTCAGAAAGGCGGAAAAAGTGAGCCTCTTCAACGCCATGATAGATTTCGGGGAGCGGGAAATAACCGAAATTTTCCTACCGGATTCTGTTGAATAACCCCATTAATTCATTAATTCAAAAGTCCCACAGATTCCACAGATTTACACAGATTCATTCTTGCCATAATCGGGAGGAAAATACCTCTTTATTTTTCCAAGTGCAAATATAATAGTAAGGGCAAAAGCTTTAAAACTCCAGGCAAAACATAAAGCTTTTGCCCTTACAGGGCGTCTTGCTGATTGCTATTATACCCAGGGCGATGCACTGGGCTAGGAGCTTTTGGGTCTTCAGCCCGTACTTGAACCACATGCGAAAGTTCTATCCCTAATATTCAAACAGAAGTGGCAGGACAAACGTCATGACCACGCCGATGATGATCTGCAACGGCAATCCCACTTTCACGTAATCCATAAACGTGTAGCCTCCTGCCTTCATCACCAGCGCATTAGGCGGGGTGGAGAACGGCGAGGCAAAGCACATGCTGGCTCCCAGGGTCACGGCAAAGAGGAAGGAGTATGGACTCACACCCACCTGCTGAGCTGCCACCAGGGCTATCGGTGCCATCAATACGGCGGTGGCGGTGTTGCTGATAAACATCGTCATCAGCGAGGTGGTGAAGTAGATGCCGGCAAGCAGAGCCGTAGGACCCATCGCCCCGAGACTGTCTACCAGCCCCTGAGATACCAATGCCGAGGCTCCCGTCTTCTCCAATGCCGTAGACATCGGCATCATGGCGGCTATCAGCACGATGCTCTCCCAGTTGATGGTCTTGTAGGCCGCCTCCACGTTGCGGAAACAGCCGGCAAACACGGTGAGCAGTCCGGCTATGATTACTGCCGTTACTGGAGCCACGGGGATGAAATCGAACACCATCATGGCTATCATCAGGAGCATGATGGCTGCTGCCACGGGTGCCTTGTAATCCAGCAAAACCTTGTCGGCAGTCTTCTCGGGCTGATCCAAGACCACCCAGTTGGTGGTGTCGGCGGTGAGATGCGCCAGATTGGTCCATTCACCCTGCACCAGCAGCATGTCGCCCACGTGCAGTTTGGCGGCTATCAGATTATCCGTGATGTATTCGCTGCCGCCTCTGCCACCCTCAGAAGAAGAAGAGGATGATGAGCCTCGCTTCACGCCCAGCACGTTGATGCCGAATCGCTTGCGCAGGTTGGCCTCGCCTATGCGCAATCCGACAAAGTTGGAGGTTGGCATCACCACTATCTCGGTCAATCCCAGGTCGTAGAAATCTATCTTCACATCCTTCATCTTCCGGAGTCCGTAGTCCTGGGCAAAGTGCTGCATCTTCTGCTCGTCACCTATTATATATAAGGTGTCGTGCACCTGGATGGTGCTGCTGCTCTTCGCCATGTTCTGGTTCACGTCCTTCACCAGCCCGAGTCGCGATTTTTTTTCGTTTCTTATCTCGATGATGCTCACGCCGTATTTCTTCTGGATGCTGAGTTCCTTCAGGGTCTTTCCCACGATGTCCATCCGGTTGCCGTTCTCATCCCGGGCGGCAGAGGTGCGGCTGCTGGGCACGATGAATCGATGCAGATTGTCGAGCAGTCGGTATTCATCCACCAGGTCGTCGAGCGACTTGGCGTTTTTCTTTTTCTTGTTTCCATGGCTTTTGCTGAGGAAGATTTTGCTCAGGGGCATGAGCACGATGATGCCGATAGCGATGACGATGATGCCCACGGGGAAGAAGCTGAAGAAGGCGAGCGGCTGATAGCCGGCTTCGGTGAGCACCTCGTCGATGACCAGGTTGGGCGGCGTACCGATGAGTGTGAGCATTCCGCCCAGGCTTCCGGCGAAAGCGAGGGGCATGAGGAAGCGTGACGACTGCATGCCCGACCCGGCTGCGATGCTCATGATGATGGGCATCATGAGGGCCACGGTTCCGGTATTGCTGACGAAGGCTCCGATGAAGGATGTAACGAGCATCACGAGGAGGAAGGTGATGGTTTCGTTGCCTCGCGAGAGTGCCATGAGCTTATTGCCCGTGAGCTTGGCGAGGCCCGTCTGCATGATGGCTCCTCCCACCACGAAGAGTCCTATCATCATGATGACGATGGGCGAAGAGAAGCCTGCCAGGGCTTCGGCAGGGGTAAGGATTCCGAGAACCAGGAGGGCTGCCAGGGCTGTGAGCGCCACGATGTCGGCCCTCACCCTGCCCCATATAAACATGGCAACCGTGATAACTAATATGATAAGGGTTATTGTCATGCTATATTTTTTTAAGATTTATATATTACTATTTTTTATTTTTCCGAGCTTCTGGCTTTTCCCCTGAAGCTGTTGCCAGCCAGGGCAGATTCGCAGTTCTGGCAGAGTTTTTCGGATGCCGTGTGATGCTTGAAGCCATCTATCAGCGCCTGCGCCCGGGGCGAAGCGAGAATTTCTTCGAGAGATTGATGCAGAAGATTGCCCAGCACCACATCGCCATCGTGGTCGAGGCAGCAGGGCACGAGGCTTCCATCGGATAGGACGCCTATCTGCTTGATGAGGGCCTTGCAGAAAAGCTGCTTCTTTTCTTTTTGGGAATCAGAAGAAGATTGCTCCTCAGATTTTCCTTCAGATTTCTCCTCAGATTCCTCCCCTGCCGTAGGCCACTCGAATTTCCGGTCGAATTCCAGATAGAGATGGTCAGCGAGGCGGAATCCGTCGGGGCGTTCCTTCCAGGGTTTCGGCACGTATTGCTCTATGAGCCTCATCACCTCCTCGTTTTCCAGGTCTCTTCCGCCCTGGTTCCAGAGTCGGAGCACCATGCAGGTGCCCTTTTCGGGTGCCTGCATGGAGAAATTCATCACCTCCTGCATGTAGCTTGCCAGTTCGCCCCGGGCATTACTTTCGTGCGAATGCAGCGAGAGCTGGATTTTATGGGGCAGGGCATCGAGCAGCGGCAGGCATCGATGGAGCAGGGTTCCATTGGATGTGAGCACCGTCTTGAACCCCTTTTCGTTAGCCATCCTCACGAACTGCGGCAGCAGCGGATGGAGCAGCGGCTCGCCCATCAGATGGAAATAGAGGAAGCACACCTTGCCCCTCACCTTATCCGTGATGAGATTGAATTCCTCTGCACTCAACTGTCTCTTCCTGCGATGATGCTTCGGGCAGAAATCGCAATTCAGATTGCAGGTATTGGTTATTTCGATGTAACAGCGGTCTATCATATTTTCTATTTTATTTTTTTCTATATTCTTATTAATTTCATTTAATTCTATCTTATTATTAACTCTAATCTTCTTACCTGCAAAGATACGGCAAAAAAAAGAAAAAAGAGAAAATATTCAAGAAAAAAAACATCTTCCTACATTTTGTCACAAAATCAATCCCCTTTTCCTTCAAATTATTGCCATTTTTACCATTCCAATGCTAATAATCTCGAATCCAATGCTAATATTTCTAAATTTCATGAAGAATTTCATCAAAAACTACACTTTATCCATCAGTTTTCATTAACTTTGCAATCAGAAAAGCGACATTCGGCTATCGGGGAAGTCACTCTTCCACCTTATCCGATGGAACAATTCAATCAATCAATTCAAAAAAGTTTAGAAGACTTAAAAAACTGTTTAATAACTGTTAGTAATGGAACAAAACAATGTAAAGCCAGCTGAAGGTAAGCTGGGTATCATGGTCGTAGGTTGTGGAGCCGTAGCTACCACATTCATGACAGGTGTTTTCATGGCTCGCAAGGGACTTGCAAAGCCAGTAGGTTCAATGACTCAATACGATAAGATTCGCGTGGGCAAGGGTGCAGACAAGAAGTATCTGCACTATAAGGACATCGTGCCTATCGCCGACCTCAACGATATTGTTTTCGGCACTTGGGATGTTTATCCTCAGAATGCTTACCAGGCTGCCATGTATGCCGAGGTTCTGAAGGAGAAGGACATCAACCCTGTGCGCGAGGAACTGGAGAAGGTGGTGCCTATGAAGGCTGCCTTCGACAAGAACTACGCCAAGCGCCTGGATGGCGACAACGTGAAGGACTGCAAGACCCGCTGGGAAATGGTTGAGGCGCTGCGCCAGGACATCCGCGACTTCAAGGAGAAGAACGGCTGCGCACGCATCGTTGTAATCTGGGCTGCTTCTACTGAAATCTACGTACCTGTGGACATGGAAATCCACGGCACACTGGCTGCTCTCGAGGCTGCGATGAAGGCCGACGACCGCCAGCACATTGCCCCATCCATGTGCTACGCCTACGCTGCCCTTACCGAGGGTGCGCCTTTCATCATGGGTGCGCCTAACACCACAGTTGACATTCCAGCCATGTGGGAACTCGCAGAGAAGACCAAGATGCCTATCGCCGGCAAGGACTTCAAGACGGGTCAGACCCTGGTAAAGAGCGGTTTCGCTCCTATCATCGGCACCCGCTGCCTGGGCTTGAACGGATGGTTCTCAACCAACATTCTGGGCAACCGCGACGGTCTCGTTCTCGATGAGCCAGCCAACTTCCACACCAAGGAGGTGAGCAAGCTCTCTACCTTGGAGACTATCCTGAAGCCAGAGGACCAGCCAGACCTCTATGGCCACGGCAACGCTGAGGACACCCAGTATTATCACAAGGTTCGCATCAACTACTATCCACCACGCAACGATAACAAGGAGGGTTGGGACAACATCGACATCTTCGGATGGATGGGTTATCCTATGCAGATCAAGATCAACTTCCTCTGCCGCGACTCAATCCTTGCTGCTCCATTGCTGCTCGACCTCACTCTGCTGAGCGACCTTGCAGCCCGTGCTGGCCGTTACGGCACCCAGCGCTTCCTGAGCTTCTTCCTCAAGGCGCCAATGCACGACTACACCAAGGGCGAGGAGGCTGTGAACAACCTCTATCAGCAGTACACAATGCTGAAGAACGCCATCCGCGAGATGGGCGGTTACGAGGCTGATGAGGAAATCGACTAATTTTTTTATTAGTAATACTCCCCCTTTTTCCCGATAGAGACAGATTTCTGTTCTTTATCGGGATTTTTTGTGCCCTTTCTTTTTTAAAAAGGAAATCAAAAAGAATGGAAAAATCTTGCATAATAAAGATAATTATACTAACTTTGCAAACAAAACAATAAATATTAGATTTTTAAATCATGACAAAGAAAGGTAAACATACGGTATTATTCATTTGCCTGGGCAACATCTGCCGTTCGCCTGCAGGCGAGGGCATCATGAAGAGCCTGGTGGAGAAGGCAGGGCTGCAGGATGAGTTTGAAATTGATTCTGCGGGAATAGGCAACTGGCACGTGGGGCAGCTGCCTGATAGCCGCATGAGAAAATGCGGAGCTGAGCATGGCTACAACTTCAACAGTCACGCCCGCCAATTTCAGAAATCAGACTTCAAGAAATTTGAAACCATCGTGGTAATGGACAACGAAAACTATCGCGCCATCACCTCTATGGCTTCCAGCCAGGCGGATAAGGATAAGGTGGTTCGCATGGCCGATTTCCTGACGAATCATCGTGAATACACCAGCGTTCCCGACCCGTACTACGGCGACTACAGCGACTTTGAACTCGTCATCACGCTGCTCGAAGATGCCTGCCAGGAGTTGCTGAATAGTATTATGAATCAATAGGAAATGCAGAAAGAAGAAGAAGGTGTGTCATTATTCATCGGATTACGCGGAATAAACGGAACCTTAACCGCCTTACTCGGATTACGCACGGATTTTAAACGGAAACTCGACCTGACGGTCGTGGCGATACCCCCTATAGCTGGAAAAAGTCTGCCATTACTGTGCAATCGCAAGCCAGCCTATACGGCGCTAGCCCAATGGCCGCAAGGCCAAATCCGTTTAAATTCCGTGCGTAATCCGTAGAGCAAGTATGTTCCGTTAACTCCGCGTAATCCGATGAAAAAATTCCGATGAAAAAATTCCGATGAAGAAATTCCGATGAAGAAATTAAAAGCGGAAGCTTACATCCACACCACATTGGAATGGATTGCCACGCTGGGCAAAGTATTCACGCTTGCCCGTAGCCGCATTATCCACGGCAAAGGTGTTGTAATTGGTGTCCGTAAGGTTCTTGCCCCACAGATTCAACTGCACCTTGCCCAAATCGAAGGCCACGTGCGCACCCAACACGGCATAAATATCCTGACCATAACTGTTGGCGTTATCCCAATAAATCTTGCCCTGCATGTTGACGTTGGCACCCAGAACCATGCTGCGCAAGAGACTGGAATCAAACTGCAGGCGATAATCTGCCATCGCCGAGAGTGTATGCTCCGGCACGTAAGGCACCTTCTTATCCTTGTAGCTCACGGCCTTATCGCCTTCGCCATCCGTGTATTCGTCAAACTCAGCTCGGGTGTAACCATAATTCAGCATCCAGTCGAGTTTGCCGTTGGCAAGCTGGCCACGCAGGGCAGCCTCGATGCCGCAGCTGTGGCTCTTTCCGGCATTCACCATCATTCTTCCGAAACCATAGTTGCCAGCCATCACGGAGAGCTGCTGGTTCTTCACTTTCATGTAGAAGGCACCCAGGTCGAAATGGAGCGCATGGTCGAAGAGATTGAGATGGGCTCCCACCTCGTAGTTCCAGGAAACTTCGGGCTTGTACGAAATCGTCTGGTTCACCTTTTCGTAATCTTCCGGCGTATGAGGCACGTCGTAATCGCCACGCATCGCCTGCTGGCGGTGGGCATTCAGTTCGGTTTGCAGAATGTCGCTGAACATCTGTATATTGTATCCTCCGGCACGGTAGCCCTTGCTCACGGTGGCGTAGAGATTGCTCTGCTGGTCGTCGAGCTGGTAGGTGATTCCTATCTTCGGCAAGAGCTGGTTGTAATCATCTTTCGCCTTTCCATCCAGGGCACTCTTCAGGGTAAAGGTGGCCTTCTGCCCCATCATGTTTGCCGTCATCGCCATGAAGGCAGATGACAGATAATGGATGCTGGTATGCATCAGGTCGTAGCGGATGCCGAGCGTAGCCACCAGTCGGGAGGTGAGGTTGAAATTGCTCTCGTGATAGAAGCCCAGGTTGGTTTGCGGCGTATGGTAAACGCCCGGAGCGCCCATGCTCACCGCCATGCTGATGCCGCCCGCCTGCTCTATCGCAGCCTTAGCAGCCGCCTTAGCAGCCGCCTCAGGCATTCCCTTATCCATCATCGACTTCACCATCGAAGCATGGATGGCGGAATACATCTGCTGCTGAATGGCGTTGCCTATCGGCGTGGTCATCGCCTCATCGAAGAACACGGGACCATTGGTCTTCAGCCATTGACGGGAGAAGAAGCCGCCCACGGCCCAATTCCAGAATCCGCCCACGGCACGATTGCTCTTGAAGGAGAGTTCCTGGGTGAAGGAGTTCTGAAGCTGCTCCTGCAGGATGTGCATGTAGGGAGCAGAGAGATAATCCTGATCCATGAGCATGCGGTCTTTCAGATACTGGTAGCTGGAGACGGAAGAGAAGTCGAAGCCCCTGCCCGAATAGCCCAGTTTGAAGCCCGAGATGAGATTGTTTCTTCTATAGGTGCCTGGGAAGGTAGAGGCAGGAAGATCTGCCTTTCCGGTTTCCAGATTCAGCTTGCCATAAGGGAATCCATTCTGATCTACGTATTGGTAATTGGCAAGCACATCCATCTTCCAGCCCGAATTGAATCGTGCCTTGAGCAGCAGTTTGCCGCCAGCCTCATCGTATTGGTCGGAACGTTCGCCCGTAAAGGTGTTTCTGAAAAATCCCTTTTCTCCCTCGTAGAAGCCGGCAAGAGAAAGGGCGAGATGATTATTGAATTTATGATAATGGGCTGCCTCTACGTTGCGATAATACTTGCTGCCGTAGCTGAGCTTTACCTCAGAGCCTTGATAATCAAAGGGATTGTGGGAATACATTTTTACCAATCCGCCCTCCGTGTTCTGACCGTAGAGGGTTCCCTGAGGACCGCGGAGCACATCCGCCCTACTCAACTGGTAGTTGTGGAGATTGAAAGCCGACTTGCTCATCACGGGGATTCCGTCGAGATAGAGTCCGATGGCAGGACTGTTGACGCGGCTTCCGATTCCTCTTACGTAAACTGAAGAAGAGAGTCGGCTGCCGTAATTCGGCATCACGAAATTAGGAACAAAAAGTGAAAGGTCTCTCAAATCAGAGGCTCCCATTTTCTTCATCAGCGAGCTGCTCATCGAAGTGCTGCTGAGTGCCTGCTGGCGGAGTCGCATCACCTCCTTGGGTTGTGAAACGACCACCACTTCGTCAATATCAAATACCTTGCTGCTATCCGACAGGGCTGTATTTTCGGCATGGGCAGCAGTTGCTACGCACCCCGCCATCGCCATCATTACGATTCGATTCATAATATCCTGTTTTTTATTATCTTTTTCGTTATCTTTTTTGTTATCATTCTAAAATCGGGTGCAAAGGTAATAAGAAAAAAAGAAATGGGGAATCCCCATTAATTAGGAAATCCCCATTTTTCGAAGTTTAAAGAGAAGATGAAAGGCTCCACCTTATTATATTATACCATATTATAATGTACTGAACTCTCGCAAGTTTTGTCCCACACGCCCTGAAAGGGCAGAAGCCCCTAGCCCAGGGAGGGCACTGAAAAAGGTACCCAATTTTAAGTTGCATAGCTTGT
>JAERMT010001370.1_pt1 | contig 10744 bp, 8 predicted proteins | sample 9267081 | NCBI WGS metagenome assembly JAERMT01 (sample SAMN17071939, study PRJNA684904) | human gut metagenome | isolation source: diarrhea sample from child under the age of five | host: Homo sapiens | place: South Africa: Mafikeng, Mafikeng Provincial Hospital | collected 2019-09
TCGCCAGGCCGAGGAAGCTGATAAAAAGCCCAGCTCCTACTACATGCGCGTACTCAAGGAAGCCAAGCGCCGCTCCATCGAGGAGTTCGCCGTGGCCCTGGGCGTCACCGAGGAGGACGCCGAAGCCCGCCTATCCCAAGCCGCCCTCAACTAACCCACCCGCGCCAAAAACCACCACAAAGGGGACAGGCACCTTTGTGGTGGTTTTCTTGTTCTAGTAGCATTCATTCTTAGCGATACCCACGAGCACAAGGAGTCACTTATGGCAGAGCCGCTTACCGCCGGAATCACCCGCGACCGCGCGTTCGAACTGCTCAACGAGCACAACAAGGACCCGTTCCACATCACCCACGGCGAGACGGTCGAGGGCACCATGCGCTACTTTGCGCGCGAGTTCGACCCCGAGAACGAGGAGTTTTGGGGCATCGTCGGCCTGCTGCACGACTTGGATTGGGAGGAGCATGAGGACGACCCCATGAACCACACCATCTATGCCGCCGAGATTCTTGAGGGCGAAGGTGCGTCTCCCGAGCTCATTCGCGCCATCCAGACGCACACGTCAGACTTCAACTCTTCGCTGCCCAAGCCCGAGCTGCAGATGGAAAAGATCCTGTTTGCCTGCGATGAGCTCACCGGCCTGATCGGCGCCGCCGTCATCATGCGCCCGAGCAAGAGCGTCATGGACTTTACGACCAAGTCGCTCAAAAAGAAATTCAAGGACAAGCGCTTTGCCGCCGGCTGCTCGCGCGATGTAATTTCGCAGGGCGCCGAGATGCTGGGCTGGGAGCTTCCCGAGCTCTTCGACCGCACCATCGCAGCCATGCAGTCCTTCGCCCCCGACCGCGACACCTTCCAGGCCTAACCGCCCACGCCACCTATAACCACCACAAAGGGGACAGGCACCTTTGTGGTGGTTTTTCGTTTGCAACAGGTTTAGGGACGGACCTGGCCGGTGCCGCGGAGCTTGTATTTGTAGGTGGTGAGGGCCTCGGCGGCAAAGGGGCCGCGGGCGTGGAGCTTTTGGGTCGAGATTCCGATCTCGGCGCCCAGGCCAAACTCGCCGCCGTCGGTAAAGCGCGTGCTGGCATTGGCATACACGGCCGAGGCATCGACCGCGTCCAGGAAGCGCTCACAGGCATCCTCGTCCTCGGCAACGATGGCCTCGGAGTGCATGGTGCCGTAGCGGTTGATGTGTGCGATGGCCTCGTCCTCGTTCGCCACGACCTTCACGCTCATCTCGAGCGCTAGGTACTCACGGCCCCAGTCCTCCTCAGTCGCGGCAACATAGTTGTCGCCCTCGGCAAGCCCAGCGTCGGCGCATGCGGCGCACGTGGCCTCGTCGCCGTGAATCAGCACGCCGTGGTCGTGCAGCACGGCAACGACTGCGGGCAGGAAGCGATCAGCAACGGCACGGTCGACCAGCAGTGACTCGGCGGCATTGCACACGCCCACGCGCTGGGTCTTGGCATTGACGATAATGTTGAGCGCCTTGTCAAAGTCGGCGGATTCATGCACGTAGATATGGCAGTTGCCCGTGCCCGTCTCGATCACCGGCACAAGCGACTCGCGCACGCAGCGCTGGATCAGGCCCGCACCGCCACGCGGAATGAGCACGTCGACGATGCCGCGGAGCTTCATGAGCTCGCCGGTGGCCTCGCGGTCGGTAGACTCGATCATCGAGACGGCCTCGCGCGGGAAACCTTGGGCCTCAAGCGCATCGGCCAGCAGTTCGGCGATCATGGCGCACGAGTGATAGGCCAGCGAACCGCCGCGCAGAATGCAGGCGTTGCCGGTGCGGATGCAGATGCCCGCGGCATCGGCCGTCACGTTGGGGCGCGCCTCATAGACCATGGCGACCAGGCCCAGCGGCACGCTCACGCGGGTGAGGTCCACGCCACTTGCAAGCACGCGGTGGTCGAGCACGCGGCCGACAGGATCGGGCAGCTCAGCGAGCTTCTCCAGGCCGGCGGCCATGCCCTCGACGCGCTCGGGCGTCAGCAACAGGCGATCGAGGAGCCCCGCCGAGGTGCCCGCATCGCGCGCAGCGGACATATCGAGCTCGTTGGCGGCAACGATGGAATCGACACCATCGCGCAGCGCTGTGGCCATGGCGCGCACGGCTTCCTGGCGCTGCTCATCGCTCGCCGCGGCAAGCGAGGCCGACGCTGCCTTGGCGGCAACGGCAAGATCGTGGACATACGTGGCTATATCGACCGACATGGGCGGCCCTTTCTCTTAGTAGTTTGCCCACCATGGTAGCCGATTTGTGCATACCCTCGCGCGCGGCGGTAGAATTGGTCAACCCGAAACACCGCAACGAACGGAAGTACCGCATGGCCCTCATTACTTCGTACCACGTCCCCGGACTCTATGTCGAAGACCACAGCATCGACGTCCCCTTGGATTGGCGCGGCCTGGAGCCGATGCTGTTGGCCGTCGGCAGCACCATGCGCCGCGGCGCTATGCCGGCGCCCATCGCCGGCGCGCCCGAAAGCATCAAGCTCTTCTACCGCGTGGTTTGCGCGCCCGACCGCATCAACGACGATCTACCGCTGCTCCTGTTTTTGCAGGGCGGCCCCGGTGGCGAGAGCCCGCGCCCGCTGTCGCCCACAAGCGATGGCTGGATCGAGGAGGCCGTCAAGCACTTCCGCGTCGTCCTGCCCGACCAGCGCGGCACCGGGCGCAGCAGCTGTGTAGACGGGCGTACGATCGCGGCTCTGGGCGAGCGCGCAACGGCGGCCGGCTCCGATGCCGCACGCTCGCAGGCGGACTTCCTCAAGCGCCACCTCGCCAGCTCCATCGTGCGCGATTTTGAGTACCTGCGCCTCGTGGGCTTTGGCGGCAAGCCGTGGGTCACGCTCGGCCAAAGCTACGGCGGCTTTTTGACGCTGAGCTACCTGTCGCTCTTCCCCGAGGGCGTGGCGGCGAGCTTTACCTGTGGTGGCATCCCCCACGTCCCGGCGAGCGCCAGCGAGGTCTACGCGCACACCTTCCCGCGCATGGCCGCCAAGACGCAGCAGTATTACGACCGCTACCCCGCCGACGTCGAGCGCGTGGCGGCTCTTGCCGATGCGCTTGAGGAGCAGAAGCCCGTGCTGCCCGACGGCTCACCAATGACGGTGGAGCGCCTGCAACTTATGGGCAGCGACTTTGGCATGAAGCCGAGCTTTGAGCGCATGCACTGGATTATCGATCACGCTTTTGTTGACGGCGACGGCACACTGAGCTGCGGTGCCTCAGTATCCGATAGCTTTTTGATGCGCGCCTTCGAGCGCACCAGCACGCGCACGAATCCGCTGTACTGGACGCTTCAGGAGTTCATCTACGCCGACGGCGACACCATGCCCATTCGCTGGGCCGCGGCAGAAGAGAAAGCTCATCGTGCCGAGTTCGACACGCTCGCGCGCCCGCTCATGTTTACCGGCGAGGCCATGTTCCCGTGGATGTTCGAGCAGATGCCCGAGCTCAAGCCCTTCAAGCCCGCGATGGAACTGCTGATGGAAGACACGAGCTGGGACAAGATTTACGACCCGCAGCGCCTAGCATGCAATGAGGTGCCACTCCAGGCCGCCGTGTACTTCGATGACATGTACGTGGATTCGGGTCTGCAGCTCGACACGCTCAGCCACGTGGGCAACTCGCATGCCTGGGTGACCAACGAGTTCGAGCACGACGGCCTGCACGGCAGCGTGGTATTCAAGCACCTCTTCGACGAAGCCCTCAACCGCGGAGACCTGCGCCGGATCTTCTAGCAAAGGAGTGTCCAAAAGTGCCGGCACAAAAAGAACGTCCCCAAGTGCCGGCAGTGGGACCCCGCCGTCTCAACGAGTTGCGGTAAAATAGGGACTGTTAAAGGCTTTAAAGCCGCCAAACAGGGACTATTTCACCGCAACTTACGATATGCCGGCGTTACGGCCACCGCAGGTAGAAGGCGGAAAGCGAAAACGCCCCTAAGCGAGCAAGGTGACGTGAAAGAGGAGGGCATTGACCTTTTGGTCATACCCGACGATTGAACGTCAGATTGCCGCTTAGGGGCGTTTGCAGCGTCAGTTGGTTAGGCAAAGACGATTAAGTTATCTCGGTGGATCGCGGGTTTCTCGGCCAGGTCTGCCAGCAGACGGTTGCTGGCAATCTGGTCCTGACGGCGTCCGGCTGCAAGCTCCAGCACGTCTGAATCGGCCTCGGCGATTCCGCGAGCGACAACCATACCGCTCGGGTCGCACACATCGAGCACATCGCCCTCGGCAAACGCGCCATCGACCTGGCGAATACCCACCGCAAGCAAGGACGAGCCATGGCTGACCAGCGCCTTCGCGGCACCGTCGTCAACCGTTACCGAGCCATGTGCCTTGTCACCCAGCGCGATCCACAGCTTGCGCGGCGCAATATCCAGGCGCTCCGCCGGCGGATCGAACAGGGTTCCAACGCTCTCGCCACGGGCCAGGCGCACGAGCGCATCGGGCTCCTCACCCGAGCAAATCACGCTCTGAATGCCGGCCGTCATCAAAATGCGGCTCGCGCGAATCTTGGTGATCATGCCGCCGGTGCCCACCGACGTCGAAGAATCGCCCGCCGAGGCAATGATCTTGGCATCGATTTTGCGCACGACCGGGATAAACTCGGCCGTCGGATCCTCATGCGGATTGGCGGTGTAGAGGCCGTCGATGTCCGAAAGCGTCACGCACAGGTCCGCCGAAACCAAACAGCTCACGAGGGCCGCGAGTGTATCGTTGTCGCCGAACTTAATCTCGTCAACGGTGACGGTGTCGTTTTCGTTGACGACCGGCACCACGCCAAGCTCCACCAGGCGCAGCAGGGCGTCGCGCGCGTGCAGGTAGGACGTACGACGCGCCGTGTCGTGGCGCGTGAGCAGCACGAGCGAGGTGAGCAGGTCGCGCGCATGAAACTCCTCGTCGTAGGCCGACGAGATGATGCACTGACCGGCCGAGGCGCAGGCCTGCAGGCTCGGCAGATCGCCGACCGGCTTGCGGTCGAAGCCCAGCACGGGATAGCCACAGGCAATGGCGCCGGAGCTCACCACGACCAAGCGCCAGCCGAGCTTGCGCAGGGCCGCGGCCTGATCGGCCAGGCCACCGATAAACGCGCGGTTGACCTTGCCGTCGGCGCCCACCACCGTGGACGAGCCGATCTTTACCACCATCGTTTTATAAGAAGTCGTCATACGTCAGACCAATCAACTGTTCAGCGAACCGGCGTGCTGGCGGCCGAGGGAACGCAATTCGCCCCTACCGCCCAAGTTCATTAGTGAGCCCAGGGAAAGGCAGAAGCCGCGGCCATGTTCTTGCGCACGAGCTCATCGCGCACCTGAGCCAGGCCCTGCTCCATGCCCACCACGTAGGTCTGCGGATACAGGAAGCGCTTGTAAGCGGCGTCCAGATGATCGAGCGCCCAGGCACAACGCTCGCGCGCGTCCTCGATGCTCTCGCGAGGAGCCACCGCGCTGCCGTCGCGCACGATCGGCACCAGCAGCTCACGATACTCGAGCTCGGACACATCGGTCACCAGGGCGGCATCGTTCACGGCCACAAGGGTATTGCCGCGCGCAGCGCCCTCCCCTGCCAGATGGTCCTCGTCATAGATCATGTCGCAGACCGGACCGCCAAAGCCATCGTAATAACGGCGCACGCGCTGCACGCCGGGAATCGTACGCTTGTAGGGCTGCTCGGAAAGCTTCACCACCGGCGTCCACGGCTCCGAGTCGCTCGCGCGGCGGGCCGAAAGCTTGTACACGCCGCCCAACGCCGGCTGATCGTAGCAGGTCGCGAGCTTGGTGCCCACGCCAAAGCTATCGATAGGTGCGCCCTGGTCGAGCAGCGACTGAATCGTGTACTCGTCCAAGTCATTGGAGACCGAGATCCCCACATAGGGCAGGCCCTCAGCATCAAAGCGACCGCGAACGTACTTGGAGAGCTTGGCCAAGTCACCCGAATCAATGCGAATGGCCGACAGGCGCTCGCCCGCCGCCTCCATCTCCTTGGCAACCGTAATGGCATGTTCGCAGCCCTCGCGCACGTCGTACGTGTCGATAAGCAGCGTGCAGTTCTTGGGGCTCGACTTGGCAAACGCACGGAATGCCTCGAGCTCGGAATCGAAGCTCATCACCCAGCTATGCGCATGCGTGCCAAAGACGGGAATGCCGTAGCGGCGTCCAGCAAGCACGTTGGACGTAGACGAGCAGCCCGCCACGTAGCTCGCGCGCGCAACAGCCAGGCCGCCATCGGGACCCTGGGCGCGACGCAAGCCGAACTCGGCAACGGGGCGACCATCGGCGGCCAGTACCACGCGCGCCGTCTTGGTGGCAACGAGCGTCTGGAAGCCGACGATGTTGAGCAGTGCGGTCTCGAGCAGCTGGCACTCCAACGACGGGCCGGTGACGCGCACCATGGGCTCGCGCGGAAACACGAGCTCGCCCTCAGGCACGGCGTCAATGTTCACGTGCGCGCGGAAGTTGCGTAGGTAGTCGAGGAATGCAGGCTTAAACATCGCGCCACCGGCCGGAGCCTGGAGCGAAGCTAGATAGTCGATGTCCTCGGGCGTAAAGCGCAGGTTCTCGACAAGCTCTGGAAGCTCGGCGGTGCCGCACATGACGGCATACGCGCTGCCAAAGGGATGGTCGCGGTAAAACGCCGTAAAACAACCCTGCTCATTGGCCTTGCCGCTCTCCCACAGACCCTGGGCCATAGTGAGTTCGTACAGATCGGTGAGCATTGCGATGTCGGTGGGATGCGAGATGTCGGTCAAAGCCATGGGGCGACCTTTCGGATGTGTTGTGCAGGGGTTGAGGGTTGGGCGAGGCGGACGTGCGGGCATGGAGCCCGGCGTGAACAGGTTAGTGCAGGCCCATGCTACCCGTGATCGTGTAGACCATAAAGACGATAAACGCGATGAGGGCGAGCACGATGATGATTTTTTGAGCCGGAGCCATGCCGGGGATCTCATTCTCGCCCGCAGGCTCCTTGGAGGTGACCATGCGCTGGGCAAAGGTCATCTCGTCACGGCTCGGTTTGGGCTCGGCGGGCTTGGGGTGAGCGGCTCTTTTGGGCTGAGGTTTGGGTGAAGTGGGCGCGGGCTTCGCGGCGGCGGGCTTGGGCGCGGGCACGGGCTCAGGCTCGGACGCAACCTTCGCAGCGACCTCCTCGGCCTTCTCGCGCTCGGCACGCAGGGCGGCCAGCTCCTCACGCTCGCGACGAGCCTTTTCCTGCTCCTCGCGGCGGGCCTTCTCGGCGCGGAGCTCTTCCAACTCGGCGCGCTCCTCGTCAGACAATGGTTGGGACTCAAGCTCGGCCATAGTTCAGCCCTTTCTTTTTAAAAAAAGCCGCCGACACAATGTCAGCGGCTTATCAAATCCAAGGGTGGAGACGAAGGGAGTCGAACCCTCGGCCTCTGCCATGCGACGGCAGCGCTCTCCCAACTGAGCTACGTCCCCAGGACAAGTTGATATTTTACCTACGGCTCGCCAACTGTCAACGCCCAATACCCAGTCTTTTTGGGACGGGGCTGTTTTGGCAACTTTTCGAACGCCCGGGCCACCCGATGATTATTTATCCCCATCCCAGAAAAATCATCGGCGAACGCGTTACTTTGCGCTGGTAAGGACGCCGGTGGTGTCGAAGGCCGGGGTGAAGCTCTCGTCCACTGCGCCGCCTTCTTGCCAGAACATCGTCGTAAAGCCTAGGTCGTCGGCATGGTCGAGCACCCGCTCGTACTCCTCGCGCGTCACGGCGCGTGCCAACTCGCCGCCTTGCTCGCGCATGAGTGCATTGGGCGTGTACTGGTTCATGACCGAAATCGGAACGTCGCCCACCGTCTGCCACACCAGGTCCAGCACGCGGCACGAATCGTCCGCATGACCCGGCAGCACCAGGTGACGCACGATGATGCCGCGCTTCATAAGCCCCTCGTCGTCCACCAGCTCTCCCCCGCGGCGCTCGATCTCGCGCGCCATCTGTGCCAGGCCCGACACGGCCACGCGCGGATAATCCTTAATATGAGAAAGCGACTGTGCAAGCCCGGCATCGGCATATTTAAAGTCGGTAAGCCACACATCAACCAGGTCACCCAGGGCAGCCACGGCACTCGCCCGCTCATAGCCGCTCGTGTTGTAGACGATCGGGATGTCCAGCCCGCGCTCCCGCGCCGCGGCAATCGCGGCCGGCAGCAGGTGAGCATAATGCGTCGCCGTCACAAGGTTGATGTTGTTGGCGCCCTGGTCCTGCAGCTCCAGCATAATCTCGACCAGGCGCTCGGGCGAAATCTCAAGCCCAAAATTGCCCGTCGAGATCTCGTGGTTTTGGCAGTAGACGCATTTGAGCGAACAGCCGCTAAAGAAAATCGTGCCCGAGCCGGCCTCACCCGAGATGGGCGGCTCCTCCCACATATGGAGCGCCGCGCGGGCGACCTTAAGCGTGTCGTCGGCGCCGCACACGCCACGCGCGCCCTCGTCGCGTGCCGCGCCGCAACGGCGTGGACACAAATGGCAGGCGGGCGAAAAAAGTTCGGTCAACGACGTCGGCATAAAAACATGCTCCAAAACAACGATTCAGCAGCTCAAACGCAAAGGCCCGGACCGCACAGACGGCTCCAAGCCCAAGGCGCCGTAATCGTCCGACACGAATTTTGTAATGTCAAGACTGGAATCAACAAAGTGCCGCTTTATGATGTAGGTATTCCGCCCCCCGCGGAGCAACTGGGTGAACCGTCGCGTTTATTTAGGGAGCCCACACAGTCGTACTTAGTACAGGTATCCTTCGTTGTTAAGGACGCTGGAACGGTCGATGAGGGCACCCACCTGTTTTAGGTGGGTTCATTTTCGTAACGTGGGGGGTGGTTTTCTTTTGCCGATTTTGCCAAGAATTGCCATCGCAGATCCCGTATGACACCCAACAACGGCACTCGGCAGACCTCCGCCAACATCCCAATATCTGGTAAGCGCGTGATAATCGCACGGCGCAAACCCCCGCACCCCCTCGGTCGAGTATCATGGGTCAGCTATGCCCTTTTGCGCGTAGCGCCCTTTGACCTTTTCCTTCGACGCTTGGCGGTTTTCGATTCATGGCTTCATCCACGAGCTTCATACCGTACTTATGCGTGGCGGCCGCTGCCTTTATCACGACCTTTCTCACGGTGCCCCTGGTCAAGCGCCTGGCAATTAAGCTCGACGCCGTCGACTATCCCTCCAAGCGCCGTATCAACACTAAGCCCATCCCGCGCATGGGCGGCACCGCGGTCTTTTTGGGCCTCGTCGTCGCCTGCATCGTGCAGATCCTGGGCACCTGGTACCTGGGCTGGCCGCCCGTTTTGGTGCCGCACCCGCGCCTGCACATCAGCTACCCCGTGCTGGCACTCTCCTTTACCGTGATCTTTGCGACCGGCGCGATCGATGATGTCTTCCAACTCAAGCCCAAGCAAAAACTGGCCGGTCAGGTGCTCGCCGCGCTTATCGCCTGCGTGGGCGGCCTTAAAATCGGCGTCATCGTCAACCCGTTTGCACCTGGCGAGATTATGCTTGGCTGGCTCGCCTACCCCATCACCGTGATCTACCTGGTGGCGTTCACCAACATCATCAACCTCATCGACGGCCTCGACGGCCTGGCCACGGGCATTTGTGGCATCGCATCGTTCACGATGTTCACGATGGCCATGCTTTCGGGCCGCATCGACGCCGCTGCGCTCTCCATCGCGCTCTTTGGCTCGTGCGTGGCTTTTCTGCATTACAACTTCAACCCCGCGAGCATCTTCTTGGGAGACTCGGGGTCGTTGCTGTTGGGCTTCGCTTTGGGCTCCATCTCGCTGCTCAGCGTGAGCCGCACCGCCGCGCTCACCTCACTCATCATCCCGCTCATCGTAGCCGGCGTGCCCATCATCGACACGTTCAGCGCCATCGTGCGCCGCAAGCGCGCCCACATTAGCATCGGACAGGCCGACAAGGGTCACATCCACCACCGCCTGATCCAAGAGGGTTACAACCAAAAGCAGGCCGTGCTGCTCATCTACGCCTGGTGCATCATGCTTTCGGCCGGCGCCGCCGCGATCAATCAGGTCGAGGTGCCCACGCGCGTGCTCATCTTTACCGTGCTCGCCATTGGCTCGGCTGCCTTCGCCAAGCACCTGCACCTGTTTGAGCCAGTCCTGCGCCACCATTACAACAAGCGCACACACGAGGACGAGCTGGTAACCCCCGACGACCCTGCCTTTAAACAAGAGGAGCAGGCAGCCGAGGAGCGCAAGGAGGAGCGCCACCACAGGCGCTAGGGTAAGCTGCCGAGGATGCACCCAGGTGCCGCTGGCCAAGCGCAGCCACGCCGCACCCGTCGCGCAGCTCTGTACCCATCGCGCAAGCCGCCCTTTCTCGCCCCTCTCCTGCTTACGCCTCACCCCCTTCAATAAACGCGTTATCATCTTGACCGATACGCATACGTAAGGAGCAATCATGCCAAACGAGAACAGCTACGAAGTCGCGCTGCAAAAAAGCAACGCCATTCGCGAGGGCCTGGCCAAAACGCCCGAAAAGTTCACCATGCTTACCGGCGACCGCCCGACCGGACGCTTGCACCTGGGTCACTACTTCGGCACCCTCAAGGGCCGTGTTGAACTGCAGAACATGGGCGCCAAGACCAACGTGCTCATCGCCGACTACCAGGTCATCACCGACCGCGACACCACCGAGCATATCCAGGACAACGTGTACAACATGGTCATGGACTACCTTGCCTGCGGCATCGAC
>JAERMT010001386.1_pt1 | contig 10656 bp, 10 predicted proteins | sample 9267081 | NCBI WGS metagenome assembly JAERMT01 (sample SAMN17071939, study PRJNA684904) | human gut metagenome | isolation source: diarrhea sample from child under the age of five | host: Homo sapiens | place: South Africa: Mafikeng, Mafikeng Provincial Hospital | collected 2019-09
TCCACGTGGAAATCCGTTTTTCCCCGACATAGTGCCGTTGTTGATATGTAGTCGGGTCTAAATTATTGTGAGACTGTTGACTTTTGCAACAGTCTATATATAATGTGTCAGCCCTCACGGCGGGTTAGACGCATCATCGCGTGGCAGGACTTGTCCAGATAGCTGGGAGCGACACGCTCACCATACGATACTATTTTGGTACCTTTGCAGATAGATACAACGAGAGCCGAGGGGCTCTCGCTACATACATCATAGTTTATGCTCAAAGAAATCTTATCCATCTCAGGCAAGCCAGGGCTATTTAAGCTCCTGACCCACACGAAGAATAGTATCATCGTCGAGGACCTAGAGACGAAGCGTCGCATCCCCGCCTACGCTTCTGACCGCGTAGTCTCTCTGGGCGATATCTCAATCTACACGACCACTGAGGAAGCACCACTGCGTGTCATCCTACAGACGCTCCTCGATAAGTACGAGGGCAAGACGGTAGATCTCAAGAGTCTCGCGGGCAAAGAGGACTACTTCGACCTCTTTGCGGAGGTGCTCCCTGAGTATGACCGACAGCGTGTCCACGATAACGACATCAAAAAAATCTTTCGCTGGTACAACATCCTCGTAGAGACGGGGCACACCGACTTCTCCGAGCCAACTCCTGAGGAGACCTCTGAGGCTCCCGAAGAGGCTCCCGCTGAGGAGTAGGGGGGGGACTTATCGAGCCGAGGTCGGCTCACTGACTTTCTGTCTAACAACTTTACCACATAATATCATGTACAAAGAACTGAAGAACTTCCTGACTAAGGAGATTCAGAACACTAAGGATGCAGGTCTCTACAAGGAGGAGCGCATCATCATCACTCCTCAGACGGCTGCCATCAAAGTGCAGGGAGGCAAGGATGTCTTGAACTTCTGTGCCAATAACTATCTAGGTCTCTCTGACAATCCTCGCCTCATCAAGGCTGCCAAGGCCATGATGGATTCGCACGGATACGGTATGAGTAGCGTCCGCTTCATCTGCGGTACGCAAGATATCCACAAGCAGCTCGAGCAGGCTATCGCTCACTACTTCCACACGGAGGACGCTATCCTCTACGCTGCTTGCTTTGATGCCAATGGAGGTGTCTTCGAGCCACTCTTTGGCCCAGAGGACGCTATCATCAGCGACTCGCTGAACCACGCCTCAATCATCGATGGCGTCCGCCTATGCAAGGCTAAGCGCTATCGCTACGCCAACGCCAATATGGAGGAGCTCGAGAAGTGCCTTCAGGAGGCTCAGGAGCAGCGCTTCCGCATCATCGTCACGGACGGTGTCTTCAGTATGGACGGCAACGTAGCTCCTATGGACAAAATCTGCGACCTTGCTGACAAGTATGACGCTCTCGTGATGGTCGATGAGTGCCACTCGGCTGGTGTCGTCGGTAAGACGGGCCGTGGTGTCGCTGAGGCTTTCGACTGCTTCGACCGTATCGATATCCACACGGGTACGCTAGGCAAGGCATTCGGCGGTGCTGTCGGTGGCTTTACGGCTGGTCCTAAGGAGATCATCGAGATATTACGTCAGCGCTCTAGACCTTACCTCTTCTCTAACTCACTGCCCCCCGCAGTAGTTGGTGCTGGTATCGAGGTCTTCAAGATGCTCGAGGAGGATGACTCACTACACACGAAGCTGATGGAGAATGTCAACTACTTCCGCGACAAGATGCTCGCAGCTGGCTTTGACATCAAGCCTACACAGAGTGCTATCTGCGCTGTGATGCTTTACGATGCTCCTCTATCTCAGCGCTACGCTGCTCGTCTCCTCGAGGAGGGTATCTACGTAACGGGCTTCTACTATCCAGTCGTACCAAAGGGCGAGGCGCGTATCCGCGTACAGCTCTCAGCAGCTCACGAGCGTGAGCACCTCGACAAGGCAATCGCTGCCTTTATCAAGATTGGCAAGGAGCTGGATGTGATTAAGTAGAGACTGTTGCAAAAGTCTCAAGTAATTGCAGCGCTCAGCAAAGCATAACTAACAACGAAGGTGACTAGACGCCATCCCATCACATCGGGAGTGCAGATCTAGTCACCTTCCTCTTTATATTAAGTAGCTATACTATTATATATGTCCCTGCGAATAGTCGTAGATAGTTCTATCCCCTACATGGCCGACGGTATGCCCCTCGGGGTCGAGGCGCGCTACCTGCCGAGTGGCGAGATAACGGCCGAAGCGGTCGCCGATGCAGATGCCCTGATGATCCGTAGCGTGACGCGTTGTGACCGCACGCTCCTAGAGGGGAGTGCGGTGCGTCTGATTACATCAGCGACAGCGGGCTTTGACCACATAGATACCGAGTACTGCCGTGAGGCGGGCATTCGCTGGTTCAACGCCCCAGGGTGCAACGCGGCCTCTGTGGCGCAATACGTCCTGACGGCTATTTCTTCCATTGCTTTAGAGCAGGAATGGGCCCCCGATGATATAACCCTCGGGATCATTGGCACGGGACATACCGGCGGACGAGTCTATCAGCGTGCCAAGGCACTCGGCATGCGGACGCTTCTCTATGACCCGCCTCTCGTGGCGGCTTACGATGAGCACCCTGACTGGCAGAGCTATCTGGAGGAGCTGGATCGCAACGGACTACCTCGCCCTTACCTTGCCGACGAGATGCCCAGTCTGCGGGATAGCTTCGTAGACCTAGACGCACTCCTCGCTGAGGCTACGGTGATTACCTGTCATGTGCCTCTGACAAAGGGGGGCGCACACCCTACTTATCACTTGGTCGATGACGCTTTCTTGCGAAATGCTCAGCAACGACCGTGGCTCATCAACGCTTGTCGTGGAGCCGTCGTCGACACTCCCGCATTGGTACAAGCCCTTGACGATAAAGCGGTCGCAGGAGCCGTCATCGACTGTTGGGAGGGTGAGCCACACATAGCACAGCCACTACTAGACCGGGTCTTCATCGGCACGCCTCACATTGCGGGCTTCTCAGTGCATGGCAAGGCGCAGGGAGCTGTGCAGAGCTTGCGTCACCTGTGCGACTTCTTCGGGCGTAGTGACGAGCGGATAGCGCAGGCGCACCCTCGTCCCTTGGCGGAGCCATACCTAGACCTCTCGGGGTGCGAATCGTGGCAGATACCGTGGCGTGCGATGCTTCACACGCTTGACCTGCCCGCTATTATGAGCCGACTAGTGGCTAGTCCCGACACCTTCGAGCAGCAGCGTGTCCACTACCAGCACCCCTACGAGCCACGCGACTACATCGTCCGAGGTGCTCCCGCCTCCGTCCGTCCTGCACTCACCGCGCTTGGCTTCGGCTTAGTCTAAACTTTCGCGTAGATGGGTAGAGCTACGGGGAAGTGCCTCCTGGAGGGCGATCTCCTCTGCGGAGAAGTATCCCTTGTGGTACTTTATTTCGAAGACAGCGCTTGCTGGGCAGTAGAGAGCCTCGACGACATCGTAGCGTATCGGCAAGTCGATGCGCATGCGCTGCGCATAGCGCACGCCACCGAGCATCATCTTATGCGCTTTTGTCGCATTGACGGCGTCTAGTGGACTCGTCGCGGTGTACTCCATACGGCTCTTCACCTCGACGACCAACAGATGCCGACCGTCTGACGCAATAATATCAATCTCACATAGAGAGTCCCGCCAGTTAATCTCGAGGATGCGTATCCGTCGAGAGAGTAGATAGCGCTGAGCAGCGCGCTCGCCTGCAGCTCCGAGCTCATTCGCTAGCACCATAAGGTAGGGGGGACTACTTACGGGTGTGCTGGTAGGTGTCTATGTGCCGCTCTTTCTTCTCGGGGATAATGTCCGCAATGGGCGTCAGCAGGCCCGTCTCCTCGACATCGCCAAACTCATCGTTGATCGCAGTCCCGAAGATGCGAATCTTCGGCGTAAGCGACATATAAGCGTTAAAGAGCGGGGGGATGTTGATATTGTGCTTGCGGACCTCTGCCTTGAGCGTGCGGTAGTCGCTCTTGAGGTCGTTCTTGACAAAGAGACGATCTATCTCCGCTGGGTCAATATCCACCTCGACCGGCGTCATCGGGACGACCAAGTGATCCTTGTCTCCGAAGTAAATCTCCATAAACTTGAGAATCAGGTTGCGACAGTACTTGTTGTAAGTCTTGTACATAGTCACCTTGCCAAAGAAGTACTTGATCTCAGGGTAGATGACGGTCAAGGCTCCGAGCCCGTCCCAGAGGTTGTCGAGCGTATAGATCGAAGACATGAGCCCCGCCCGTGTCGTCTGAAACTCATGGCTCACGAAGGAGCGTCCCAGCTCGATCGTGTAGGGGAGATAGTCTCGTACGAACTCCTCGCTGAAGCTAAACATGTGTGACGTGGCTAGGGCATCCGTCTGCTCTTGATGGCGTAGCACCGCCTCGCCGAGGATGTAGCGGTAACCACCCATAACCTTTTCGAGCTCAGGGTTCCAGACGATGAGCTGTACGTAGCCATCGTCCATTAGATCATACTTATCCACATCGCAATCTAGCCCCGTGCCACCACCGCCAGCACGAAAGCTCTCCTCGCGCAGACGTCCCACCTCACGCATCGTGTGCGGTGCTTGCGCAGCTCGAAAGGCGTAGATCTCATTGTTACTCTTATTGGTCTTACGGACGAAGAGCTCTGGTGTCAGCTCCTGTCGGATCAATTGCCGATCTATCGGCGCTATGATGGGTTGCTCTGTAGCACTCATTTGGATAGTTGGTCTTTCAGTTGGTAAACTTGCTGCCTGATGCGCTCTACCTGCTCCGGTAAGTCGCTAGGTCTTACCCCCTCGAGGGTCTCGTAGGGAATCGGCTCCCCGACCACTACGGTAAAGGAGCTACCCTGTGCAGCAAACATTTCATGTGGTAGCAATGCCGTGCCGATGTTAAATCGTATGCCGAGCGCCTTGCGTAGCTGCTCTATACGATAAAACTTCATCGAGTTACGCCCGTGGAAGAAGAGCGGCACGATAGGACGGTGATATTGTCTTGCCTGCTTGATAAAGCTGGGTCGCCAGAGCGGGTCCTGTATCTGCCCATTGATGAGTCGTGAGCAGAGTCCTGCGGGGAATGTAATCACCGGCAGGTCGCTCTCCAGTGCCTCGTGCATCTTCTGAATAGAGGTGCGCGCCTGGGCGCCGTACTTATTGACCGGAACGAAGATGTGGGCCAGTGGTTGGAGATTTAGTAGGAGGTCGTTGACGATGTAGCGAATGTCCGAGTGATAGTGCCTGGCTATCAGATGCGTCAAGCAGATCCCGTCTAGCCCTCCCAGCGGGTGATTGCTGATAAAGAGGGCGCGAGGATCCTCCGGCAGATGCTCAGCACCGATGAGCGTCAGGTTAATGCGAAACTCCTGAATCAGAGCATCCATAAAGTCTACTCCCTCGAGGTGCCCGTAGCGACGTAGCACATCGTTTATTTCGCGCTGATGTATCAAGCGCGCCACGCCATTTGTCACGAAAGCGGGCAGTGGCTTCTTGCGTCGTCGATTGAGGATAGCTGCTATGTCGACCTGCTGTGGATGAAAACTCTCTTCAGGCATAGATTGCATAAGATTTACTGCAAATGTACGACTTATGGCGCACATAGTGGTTAAGTCCCACGTGCCTACGCCCCGACGACTTCGCCACCAGCGACGAACTGCACTACACGCCGAGGCTCTTATTTGCGGAGGAGTCCGCCTATCCGCCATTGCGGAGGAATTGTTTCACACGAGTGTAGAGATGCAGCCATGCTCCCTGAAGTGCCTATTTTTGTCACGAGAGGGGGCTGCGCTGACAAGGGGAGGTAAATGGGCGCTTTTACGACACAAATGGGGGCTTTCTGACCTCAAAAGAGCCGATAAATGAGATTAATATGCACATTTCTGCCGAAAAAGCTTGCAGAGAATGAAAAAAACACTATCTTTGAGGCGTGAATAGGACCGAACGGCTCTAGAGAGCCATATGGCGGGTCGCGTCAACGTCCTTAGCAACTATCCTAAGAGTAGAACAAATGTATTACTAATCATAAACAAACTTTCCTATGGAGAAAACTACAAAAACCGAATTCATCAAGACTGTTGCCGAGAAGGCTGGTCTATCTCAGAAGGACACAAAGGCTGTCTATGAGGCAATGGTAGAGGCCATCCACGAGGAGATGAAGAAGGGCAATCGCCTTTCACTCGTTGGCTTTGGTTCATTCTACGTTTCTGAGCGCGCCGCTCGTAAGGGTATCAATCCCCGTACGCGCAAGCCTATCCAGATTAAGGCTAGCAAGTCTGTCAAGTTTAAGCCCAGCACCGCTCTGGACGTTAACAAGAAGAAGTAAGCAACTAGCTACTCACATCGGTGCCTTCGAGGGAGCTTGACTCCCCCCGAAGCGTATCAACAAATGAGAGAGGGGCAGGCTCCGCTATGGAGTCTACCCCTCTCTTTACATAAATACTAGTGAGGTCTGTCGACAGCTTTGAGACTGTTGCGCAAAAGTCTCGCTTTATCTAGTTGCCCTTCGGAAGGAATATCTGAGGATGAGCCCCAGCAGGGTCAGGCTGACGGGAAAGGCAAACCAGATGCCCATCAGCTGTGGACCATTGCCCTCGAGCCCTATACCAAAGCCGAAGAGCCACGCCATCGTTGGCGCTACAATAAGGTGACACAGCGCTGCAGCGGGTGCTAGGACTGCCACGTGGCTGATGCCTCTGAGTGCATTGGCATAGATAATTTGCAGCGCATCGCCTATCTGGTAGAGGCAGAGCGGGATGAGCGCTAGGTAGGTCGCCTGAGCGACCGAGAGGTCAGCATTGAAGAGACGCACGATGGGCTCCCGACAGAGGACTAGGAGCGGCATCATAACTGCTGCTACAAAGAGGCAGAGGTAGACGCCCGCACTAGCTACGTGGCGTGTCTCGTGACGCGCGCCCTGTGCTAGAAGCGTGCTACTTCGTATCGCTGTGGCTGCGCCGATGCCGTAGTAAACCATAAAGCCTAGTGTGCTAATGGTCGCTATAATCTGATGCGCTGCTAGGGCAGACGTGCTGATGCGTGCCACGAGGATGACCGCCACGGAAAAGGAAGCAGCTTCCATACCCATCTGTAGTGCCACAGGCGTGCCTAGTCGTAGCAATGGTGCCATCCCCTCGCGCCACGATAAGCGTAAGCTTCGCAGTCGCTCCAAGATATCACGATAGCGCGGTAGCAGAGCGGTTGCTGTGACGATGGCTACGAGCATCACCACACGACTGACCAGAGTTGCGATGCCAGCCCCATACAAACCCCACTCGGGGAAGCCCCCTTTGCCATAGATGAGGAGGTAGTTGAGCCCGATGTTGATCAGATTTCCCGCGAGGGTGATATACATCGGTATCTGAGTGTCACCCATTCCCTCAGTGTACTGCTTAAACGTATTGAAGAGCATCACCACCATAAAGCCTGCAATCTGGATGCGGTAATAGGGTAGGGCGAGGGGACGCAACTCCTCCGACAGATTAAAAGCTCCGAGAAAGCCCTCGAGAAGGAGGAGCCCTCCGCCGATTACTAGCGCAATCAAGAGATTGAGTATGAAGCTATGTCCTAAGAAGTGCGCCACCTGGTCTGAGCGTCCCCACTCTTTATTGGTTGCCACCAGTGGCGTCAGGCCGTAGGAGAAGCCCATCCCGAAGATGATAACTAAATTGAGAAAGTTATTGACAAAGGAAGCAGCCGCCAGTTCTTCCAGACTGTGGTGACTAACCATCACATTGTCGGCAAAGCCCACGAGGATCAGTCCCACCTGTCCGATGATCACGGGCAGCCCCAGACGTAGCAAAGGACCGTAATGTTCCCGACAGCTCCGATAATACGCACTCCAACTCATATCACACGAATCGCACCGGACGACTAAGAGTTAAGACGAGCGAGAAACTCCTCCTCCGTGACGAGCGGGATGCCGAGCTGCTCAGCTTTGGCACGCTTTGAGGGGCCCATATCGCTACCCATCAGGACGAAGGTCGTACGCCCCGAGATGCTCCCCACGTTGACACCGCCATGCTGCTCGATGAGCTGCTTGTACTCGTCACGGCTGTGCTGGGTGAAGCTCCCGGAGATGACGATGCGCTCGCCTTCGAGGCGGTTGGACTGAGGCGTATCGGTCGCCTCTTCGGCACGCTCCTCTAGGACTACGCCACAGCGCTGCAGCTCTGCAATCAACTGCTGGTTACGCTCCAGCGAGAAGAAGTAAACGACCTGCTCCGCTATCTTCGGTCCCACATCGGGCAGGGCTTGCAGCTCGTAGTCGGTCGCCTGAGCTAGACGCTCGATACTCTGGAAGTGTCGTGCTAGCGTCTTCGCCGTGCCCTCACCGACATAGCGGATGCCAATGCCGTAGAGTAGGCGCGCGAAGGGACGACTCTTCGACTGCTCGATACTGGCGAGAAGGTTATTGATTGACTTCTCCTTAAAGTTCGGTAGCTGCGCCAAGTCGCTTGCGGTGAGCTTGTAGAGGTCGTCGATGTTTTCGATAAGATGTCTGTCAAAGAGCGCGTCGATCGTCTCAGGGCCCACGTTGATATCTGCAGCTCGTCGTGTGCAGTAGTGCTCGATGCGCCCCATAATCTGGGGGGGGCAGGCGTAGCTGTTGATGCAGTAGTAGCCCACCGAACCGTCAATCTGCTGAAGCGGCGCACCACAAGCGGGACAATGCTCCGGCAGGCGCACAGGCTCCGCCTCGGGTCGTCGGAGAGTGGTCTCCACAGCGGTAATCTTAGGAATAATCTCGCCGCCCTTCTCTATATATACGTAGTCATGGTAGTGCAGGTCGAGGCTCTTGATGAACTCCTCGTTGTGCAGCGTGGCACGACGCACCACCGTCCCCGAGATGAGGACTGGCTCCACATTGGCCACAGGCGTGACGATACCTGAGCGACCCACCTGATAGTCCACCGAGAGTAGCTCAGCGCGCGCGTTCTCCGGCTGGTACTTATAGGCAAAAGCCCATCGTGGAGACTTGGCTGTATTGCCGAGCGCACGTTGCTGCGTGAGACTGTCCACCTTGAGGACGATACCATCCGTGGCGTAGGGCAGATTGCCCCGCTGCACGTCCCACTCATCTATATAATGGTATAGAGCCGACAGATCGCTACTTCTAAATGGTGCGACGCCCGTGTTAAAGCCCATCTCCTCGAGGAGCTTCATCCGCTCATAGTAACTGTCTGGCAGACGAGTATCATCGTCCAGCGCGTAGAGGTAGTAGCAGATGCAGAGCAGACGACGCTGCGCTACGACACGACTATTGAGCGTCTTGAGCGTACCCGCAGCCGCATTGCGCGGATTGGCAAAAGGTGCTTCGCCCTCAGCCGCACGCTCCCCATTGAGTCGCTCGAACTCCTTGAAGGGCAGTAGCACTTCGCCCCGCACCTCGATGCGCCCCATCGTGTAGTCGGGATGCCCCGCGACTGGGCGCAGACGTAGTGGCACCGACTGGATCGTCCGCACATTGACCGTCACGTCATCGCCGAGCGTCCCGTCGCCACGCGTCACGGCACGCACCAGCACGCCCTCCTCGTAGATGAGCGATATGGAGGAGCCGTCGTACTTCATCTCCGCCACCCACGGCACATCGTCCGTAGCTAGGAGCGTGTCGGTACGCTCGCAGATCTCAGCTATCTCGTCGTAGTTGTAGGTGTTCGAGAGCGAAAGCATCGGTCGCTCGTGCGCCACCTGAACGAAAGCATCGTTTCGATCCCGCCCCACACGGAGCGATGGCGAGGTAGGGTCGGCAAACTCAGGATGCTCCGCCTCCAACGTGAGGAGTCGCTGCATCAGGGCGTCGTAGTCCGCATCGCTAATGGTTGGGGCATTGTCTAGGTAGTAAGCGCGGTTGTGCTGCTCGATGGTTTTGCGCAGCTGCTCTATCTCTAGCTCTGTATTATTGGATGTCATAGGGAGTTACTTCACTTGGTCAAAGGGGGTACGATTCGCGATAGCGCTCCCGAGCGTCACCTCATCGGCATACTCAATCTCGTCACCGATAGAGATACCCCGTGCGATGAGTGATACCAGCACACCCGTAGACTCTAGACGCTTATATATATAGTAGTTGGTCGTGTCACCCTCTAGGGTCGAGCGTATGGCGAGGATCACCTCATGGACTGGCTCCTCCTGGACACGCTCGTAAAGGGACTCAATCTCTAGGTCGTTTGGCGTGATGCCATCTATGGGAGAGATGATCCCGCCCAAGACGTGGTATAGACCTTTGTATCGGTGCGTCTGCTCGATGGTCAGGACGTCCTTCACCTGCTCGACGACGCAGACGGTACTCTGGTCCCGCTGCGGATCAGAGCAAATGTCGCAGAGGGGGCTGTCGCTGATGCAGTGGCACCGCTCGCAGTAGCAGATCTTCTGGCGAAGGTCTATGATCGCTTCCCCTAGGTGCTGCGCATAGGAGGGCGGCTGACGAAGCAGGTGTAGCGCCATACGCATAGCAGTCTTGCGCCCTATGCCAGGAAGGAGGGAGAGCTGATCTACGGCACGCTCGAGCCATTGGGAGGGGTACTGATCTTTCATAGTCTAGTAGGTCGCCACAAAGATACGAAAATGGCGACAGCTCTCGCGATAGAAAAGGCAATCCCCCCAGGGCTGACGCATTATATACAATGAACTCATCTATTGAGACTGTTGCATAAAGGCGAATCGCTGTGTTGCTTTCGGGATTCGGCTTCGG
>JAERMT010001387.1_pt1 | contig 10646 bp, 7 predicted proteins | sample 9267081 | NCBI WGS metagenome assembly JAERMT01 (sample SAMN17071939, study PRJNA684904) | human gut metagenome | isolation source: diarrhea sample from child under the age of five | host: Homo sapiens | place: South Africa: Mafikeng, Mafikeng Provincial Hospital | collected 2019-09
GCCATGTGACCAGGCTCTAGTTTTTACTAGGGTCTTTTTTGTGTCTGGATTTATACGATCATATACCATCAAAAAAAATACAATCTTCTCAGTTTAATAGATTATATTATCAGGATCTCTTGAAAGAGTATTCTTTATATCAATTCAATTACATAATAAAAATAGAATTAATTTATATATAAAATAATATACTTAATTAAAGGTAAATTATATTTAGAAAAGCAAAATTTTATCTAAAATACTAAATATAGTTAATAAATACCTAATAATATTGAATAGTAATTTCATTTAAGATATGATATACTAACTTCGTAATAGAGAACTATTATATATATCGTATTAAAATAGGTATTAATAGTGTTATGGATTGTGAAAACAGGAGGATGGTTTTAATGAAGTACTGGAAAAAGTCGGGTAAAAAGGGAAAGAAGTTTGTTACCGTAGCTTTATCGTTGGCAATGTTAGGGACGACAACAGCACCTACAATGCATATACTGGGTCAGAGCATCGGCAGTGCATATGCAGATGAGGTTGTGGAGGAGAATATTTGGGACTATATAAGCATCAGGATTGCTGAATACGGAGATACACATCCTATTAAATTTATAAGTAAGAAGGATGAAGCTAGTCAAGAAGTTATTAACAAATGGTACAATAAAATAGACAAAGTTATAATCAACGGAACAGAGTTTGATTTTAGCGAATTTGAAGATGTTCGTAATGACCTAAGCAAGAAATGGACAGCAGATTATCAGAGTAAGGATGATAAATGGCAGGCTCATGCAAATGCCTTCAATTTAAAACCTTCAACAGATGTTGTAATAGGTATAAAAATGAAGGGTAGTGGGGACATACACCAACTAGATTACAAAAGTGGTACTAATGATCAAGTTTATAGGATTATAAAAGGTAGTGGAAAAGATGTGACTCCAGCTGATGATGAAAATAAAAATCCTGGAAATAATACAGGGGGAACAGAGACTGATCCTGGAAAAAATGAAAAAATAGGAATACCAACAGAAGAATTTAATAAAGTTCTAGTTGCTGATGGAAAAGTAAAGGTTCAGTTTAAGTACGATAGTGATCGTGCTAGAAAAAAAGCAAAAATGGATGGCTATTATAAGAATATGACATCTGTTGAAATCAATGGAGAAAATTTCCCAATAGATGAATTTACTTTCACAACTGAACCAGCCTGGGATTATGGAGACCTACATAGTAAACCAGAATATTTTGAGAAGCACAAGGCTGCCCTAAATAAGTATGGTGAAGAAGGAAATAAGTATAAGCTAGTAATAAAGTTAAAGGATGGTAAGACAGGTGTTTATGAGTCTGACCAGTATAAAATTGCCGTCAAGTCAGGAGAAATAAAAGAAGAACAGAAAGAAACTGAAAAGCCTAATGACGATACCAAAGTAAATCCACCAACTAATGATACAGATACATCTGGATATACTAAGAACAGAACTATCTACACTAAGAATGCTAATCAAAGAAGTTTAGAGACTACAGTATATGGTATCAGACCTCTTAATGCAGATAAGGATAAGGGTGTAAGTATAGATATGTTCTCAGTTTCTATGGATACAAGTATGAATAATTATAAACTACAAGTATTAAGTAGGATAAAGAGTATCAGTGTAGATGGAACAACTATTCAAAATGAGGGTGACATCAAACAGGTTGATGAAGAAGTTGATGAATATACAAATTGGAATCTTAAATTTGACAAGCGTTTTTCCTTAATAAAAAGAAGGTCTCGTGAGGGTGAAAATAGGGTTCTCAGAGAATTTTCTATCAAGGATGAGGCACTATTAAATGCCTATAATAAGGTTGAAGAAAAGAAGGGAAATCATAGGTTTGCTATTGAGTTTGTTGATGGTTCTACCCTAAAGTATGAAACTCCTGACAAGAAGCCAGAAGGCATAACATGGGCACAATTTTATAAGGATGCCATCAAGGAAGTAAAGAGGAGAGAACAGTCGATAATAATTAACTTGAAGGGCTATGAAGAGAAGAGTGACGCTGAATTACAGGAACACAGGTCATTGGTATATGGTTTAGCCCCACATATTAAGCAGGTTATAATTAATGGTTACACAGTACAGGACGATAAGTTCCTTAAAAACTCGGGTGGTAATGACTTTATGAACGAGCCAAATGGCAATGATGACCCGATCATAAAGAATTGGAATAGTGATGTAGGAGCGAAGAACAAGGTTGAATTTTTCTTAGATGACAATTCAACTATAACTTGGTCTGACAATGTTAAGGAAGAAGAAGATGTTGAATTACCGCAGGAAGAAGCCAAAGAGTTAGAAGGACTTAAAAAAATTGATATAGCTGACCTGGAAAAGTCTCCAGATGGCAAGTATACGATTGGTTTTGAAGCCAAGTATGCTGATGGTAGAAAGGGAACTTCTATGCTACAAGGTTTCTTTGACAGAAATGTAGAGATAGAAAAGCGTGGCGACAAGATTACAGCAAGGTTCTTAAACCTATTCTTTGCAGATGGCCTATTGGACTTTAGAATTAAAAACACAGACAATACTTGGCCAGAAGAATCAAAGAAAGACTTCGTAGACCCAGCAACTAAAACTCAGGCCTATTTTACAATGGACCTAAAGGACCTAACAAAGGCTCGTGAGGGGGCAGTTCTAGTTAGTTATATGGGTGGTAAACTAGAATATAAGGGTATGATGGATACCAAGTATACTAAAGTTAAAATAGTATTTAAGAAAGATGCCTATGTAGGTTGGAAGGGCTTCCATGAAACTTATGACCTTGAACAAAAGCGTAAACTAAGTTCAGAAATCTTGAAAAATAGACTTACATTCTCTGGCTTAGATAGGGATAACAATGGTGAGATAAGTAGTGATGAATTACAAAAGGCTCCAGCAGTAGTAGACCTTACTTGGAGGGGGGCTCCATTAGAGCGTCAGTTTAATTCAATATACGATATTAGTATTTTGAAGGACTTAGGACCTAATGTCAAGGTAATTAAGCTTTCATCAAATTCTTTAAAGAGCCTACCAGCTGGCGTATTTGATAAGGCAGTCAACCTGGAAGAAATATACTTAAATGGTAATAAGATTGCAGATTTGCCTAAGGATATATTCAAAAACAATAAAAAACTAAAGAAGGTTTCACTAGCATCTAACCCTCTAGCAGTATTAGACAAGGATTTATTTGCCAATAATCCTGAAATTACTGACCTAGACCTGGGAAATACCTTGTTAAGTGAAGTAAAGGAAGGAACTTTTGATAAGCTAGAAAAACTTAGAAATTTAAGTTTGAGTGCCAATGACCTATCAATATTACCTGATAGTTTATTTAAGAACAATAAAGAACTTAGAATCTTGTCAATAACTGATAATGCTTTGGTTAAATTACCTTCAAGTTTGAGCAGTGCTAGTAATTTAGAAAACTTAGGCCTAGGCAATAACAGGCTGACAAATTTACCAGACTATGTTGGTGAATTTGCTAGTCTAAAACAGTTAGACCTAAAGTTCAATAATATATCAAAGATTAGTGAAGATACTTGGAAAAATCTAGCCAAGAGAGACGGTCTAAAAATTGACTTGATACATAATAATTTAACATCACTACCTAGTCTTGAAGATGTTAAGTTTGCCTCATTAGATGTGGCGGCGAACATGCTTCCTGCAGAGATACCAGATTCTTACAAGGCATTAAAGATAGGCGAGAAGAATCAGGGTGGATATTATGCTCAAAGGAGTCCAGTAGACTACAATATCACTGCTAAAAATGGCAAGGTGGAATTTAGCAATAAGAAAGATATGAATATTCTTGACCTATTAAATTGGAACGAAGCTGTTACGCATGAAAATAAGTCTGTATTTAAGATGAGTGAATACAAGGCCTATGCTGACAAGCTGTTAAAAAAGAATGGTGGGGAATATGAGGATATAGCAAGTAAATTAAGAAAGACTAGAGACTTCAAGGTAGTTACTAGAATTGAGAGAGTATACGATGATGGATCTACTAAGACTATATTTGAAAAAGAAGATTTAAATAAGTTGGAAGGAGCTCTTGAAACTGCCAATGATAAGAGGATGGAAAATGGCAATCGCTATAGGTTAACACAGCAGTTATATACACTAGTAGTTGGTGAATGGGTTAAGAATTATGAGGTCAACAAGGAAGTAACTGCAACAGTAGATGCCAATACAAATCCAGGAAGTGGTTCTCCTGAAAATGATAATACTAAAAAGGTATTAAAATATACTTTACCAGTAAACTTGGTTAAGTATGACAACCGCTCAGAAAATTCAATGGGTGCTGATGCTATGGACAAGACAGTACAAGTTGAAGAAACAAGCAAGGGTGTAAAATTCACCCTAAACTTCCACTCTATGGAGTATGTACTTGCAGGAAAGAAGAGAATCGGCCACCTTTATAAGATGGGCGTATATGATGCAGTAGACGAAGCAACAGGAAATGACTACGTTCCTGCCAATGTTCTTTCAAAGTATGAAGATGCTGGTAGTGAATTCCCAGGTAAGGTTTCTTTCACTAGGACTAAGAGGGGTGAAAAGGAAATCGCTGTAAGAGTTTGGGTTGATGCCATGGATGCAATAGCAAAAGAAACTGGTAATGCCAACCAGGACGCCAGCCAACCGGCTATATTAAGCATAGATTGGTCAAATGCACCTAAGGAATCGCTAATAGGCAAGGAAGAAGGCAATAAAACCGACAATAATGACAAGAATGAAGATAGTGTTAGCAAGAAGGCCCTGTTAAAGAATAGCATTAAGATGGCAGAAAAGATGCTAAAGTCTGGTCTAGTAGAAGGAAGAAGTAAGGAAATATTGGAGAAGGCCATTGAAAATGCCAGAAAAGTATATAACTCAGATAAGAAGGAATCTTTTGAATCTGCAAATGATATAATAATGTTTGCTTTAGATAATATAAAGAAGGAGTCTGGAAGTAAGGATGGCGACCAAGTAAAGAATAGTGCCGATATTAAACAGTTGGATAAGGATATAGCAGAAAAGGAAAATAAGAATGGTGCCAAACTATATTCAGTTCCCGTAAAATTATGGCATGCAACTGATTCTAAGGAATCTATGGGTAATGGTGCAATAGTAAAGACTGCTATAGTAAGTGAAAAAGATGGTAAGTACACATATTATGTGGACTTTACTGGAATGCCGTTCTTTGGTATGTATGGCCACCTTTGGGACCTTAATGTATATGAAAATGGACTAGGTTCATCTAAGACACCAGCTAGGGTAGAAAAAACTAAGATGGACAAGGATTTAACTGGAAAGATGAGAGAATTCCCAGCTAGGTTCTCATTTACGAGAACCACTAAGGAAAGAGAAATATTTGCAGAGGTTGCTGTTGATGCAATGGACTCAATGAAGAACAATGCAGAGACATATGATAAGATAGTAAAGGGCAGTGGCAAGCAAAATGCCAAGTTTATATTTGACTGGTCTGCAGCTAAACAGTACAAGGAAGCTGACCAGGAAGTTGAAAACAAGGTTGGAAGATTGGCAGGTGCTGATAGGTATGAGACTTCAACTAAGATAAGTCAGAAGTACTTTGATAGGGCGGATACAGTAGTTCTAGCTAGTGGTAAGAATACTGTGGATGCACTGGTATCAGCTTCATATGCAGATGCTAAGAAGTCACCAATCCTACTATCTAAACAAAGTGATGTACCAGCAAGTGTAAAGGCTGAAATCCTAAGATTAGGTGCTAAAAATGTAGTAATAGTAGGTGGAAATGCATCGATTAGTGCCAAGGCTGAAAATGAATTAAAGGCTATGGGATTAAGTATCAGAAGAATAGCAGGTTCTAGCAGGTATGAAACATCAGCAATCTTGGCCCAGGAGGTAAGGTATCTAACTGGTTCAGATAAGTTAATCCTTATCACAGGCCAGGACAATAAGGAAGCCGATGCCCTAACTGTATCAAGTATAGCTACAAAATCAGGAATACCTGTAATGATGACAAAGGCTAACGAACTTGACTCAAATGCAAGGGCAAAGATAAACTCTTGGAAGCCTAGTGAGGTTATAGTCATTGGTGGTAAGTCAACAATATCTGATGGAGTAATGAACCAGATAAATGCCAAGTCAAAGACAAGGATAGCTGGTGCTACAAGATTTGAAACAGCTGCTATGATAGCTAAAGAAGCCTACCCAAGTGGTAAGCATGTATTTGTAACAAATGGCTATAAGGCTGTAGATGCCCTAGCAGCAGGTGCTGTAACTGGCAGGGCCAAGTCACCAATAGTGTTGGTAGGCAGCAATAGTGTTACAAGTGATGTAAAGAAATTGGCTTCAGGCAAGCAGATAACAACTCTAGGTGGTTCAAGTACAGTAAGTGATAAGATAGTTGACGAACTTAAGTAATCAAGAGAGCTTGTTTAACATATAAGTTAATATTATATCTGGTAAGGGGATAAACTATAAGTTATACATAAGTAAAAAAGCCGTCGTATTTTTCAATGATGAAATAAATACGATGGCTTTTTAATATACAAGTAAATGATGCTTTATATTGACATAAGAGAAAGCTAGTTATATTATTAAATTAAATGAATGGTAAAATTTATCATATGGAAGGTTGATAATATGAAATTAATTGAATATATGAGACAAAGAAATAAAATGACACAAAAAGAATGGGAAGCCTCCTTTCATAAAGAAGAAAAAGAGCTTATTATACTGAGACATGAAGGTGGAGGGGGAAGCTTGAGAAATGGTTTTTGGGACTGGTCTGCCGATTTCTTAGCCTATGTGGATGGTCAAATAGGTCAACTACATAAAGAGGAAGGTCGTATAGTATATCCTGTCATAGACAAAGATAACTTGTCAATCAAATTTGATGATGAAACTATTTATAAGCTAAGAGTCCGTGAAAAAATGGATGAAGAAGTTCCAGAAGGTGCATTGCCACCAAAAAACCATTTTTTACTTGTTGAAGTTCTTGAAAAAAATGTGTCTTGTCCCGAATTGGAAGCTATACTTGAAGAATATAGAAAGCCAGTAATTTTGCATGATGACCTACTAGGAGAGCTAGTTTATAATAGACAAATAAAGACTTTTGAAGGAAGTGTCCTTTGGCAGGATGAAAAGATATATATTACTTTAGATGTCAATAAGGACAATAAAGGTGGAATCACCAGGGGGAAAAATGCCTTGAAGGCAATGATTTCAAACCAGTCAAAATGGGATGAAGACCTGCCTTATTTTGCTGCAAAAAGCCTAATCAAATGTGCTAGAGAATGGGACGAATCTGATGCTAGAGAATCTGAAATTTCTGAAGAGGACTTTGCGAAAAGGATTAAAATATCATCAATTTGGATGACATCAGGAGGTTCATTTTTAGTGTATTTTGATGACGATGACATCTTCTTTGGTCATACTATTAGGGTGACTGGTAGCTTGAAGAAGGGCCTTGTATCAGCTAATATAGAGGGTTAAAGATTGATTAACTGGTCTAAAAGGCAGTAGTTGATTTTGAAAAATTATCAGGCATTAATTAAATTATAAGATAAGGAGATATACAGTGGAATTTATTATTGCTGAGGAAGGCCTACCAATAAGTATAGGTTGCCAAGGGGCAAACATTGCATATTTTGGCAGTGAAATAGAGTTTATGTATGAAACATCACCCCCTCATGGGGATGAAATTTTTTCTGCAAGGCTACCATTACTAGATATCAAACTTCCATTCTGGATATATGGGAGAAATCTGATATTTTTGGATGCCTATTATTTGATTGCAGAAACTGTAAAGATAGGTAGCTGGTCTCCCATAACAAGCATCCTTATTAACATCCATACAGGAAAATACGCAAGTTTGGAACACTGGTACAACAATATATCAGTTAAGGAAAAAGAAGTTGAACTAAAAAACGATTTTGATGGAGAGTTTATGCTTTTAAAGGATCCTAATAGGCTTAAGTGGGTTTAGACCTCGAATTTAAAATACAAATAGAAAAGTTATAGTGATTAGCCAGATATAGGAATTAAATGCTAAAACAGAGGGCTAAAACAGGTAATAAAGCAAGGGCTAGACCTATAAAAGTAAGTTGATAAATAATATAATATTGTAAAACCACGTAGTTTTACCCACACTTAATGGCCATGGAGAAGAATATCAAAAACAATATATTTCAACTGAAAATTCTGCACAGGAAATTATGAATTATATAAAACATATATGGCCGGCTATAGACTTAAAAATACTATCGCAGATAGTAAAACACAGGTTTTATATATTTATGGTGAAAAAGAAATGGGATGCGTTAAGGAATCTGCAAAGCTATTTAAAAAAATGCATCCTGATTGTACCCTATATGAAGCTAAAGGCTATAATCATGGATACCTATCAGCATATTTACCTTTAGAGTGGATGGAACTAGTTAATAAATTCTTTGAAAATGAAAAATAGATTTTAAATTGTGAGGTGGATGCATAAATGTCTGTAACAGTATTTCTTCATTTAAATGAAACAAAAAATGATGATTTTGACCTGGACAAATTTGATAGAGAAATGGAAAAGAAGTATCCAGAAACAAGCAAAGAAATAAGTAATAGTGAGTTATTTTCCTATGATATTTGTTGGGAAAATTATTCGAATTTCTATCAGTTTACCTTAAGAATAGATAGAAAGAGATCTACCTTTGCCGTAGAATATTTTAATTCCAATAATAGAATTTGGGATTATGCAAATTTTATCATGTGGCTAAGCAAATATTTTGATAAAGAAAAAGATTTATTTCTATGTGATGAAAATTACGAAGATACCCTGATTCTTTCATCAGATATATCCTTAGAAAAACTGGAGAAGTGGTTGCAAAAATCTGGGATATAAATATGAGCCCTTTACGTGCGAAACTTCAACTTTGTATATTTAGGGTGGTGTTTTTTGTACAAGATAAAAGGATTAGTTCAGACCGTTGATGGGGGACATTTTAGTTCAATAACAGCGAAATTATTGGCAGAAAATATTGATACAATGAGTTTAAAATTTATGGAGTGATTTATCGAGGCAAATCATCAGCTTAGGAAATGAGGTGTAAAAAAATGAAAATGACGGTTAAAAAGACTTCGGTTTTTCCAGCTAAGCAAAGCGATGTTTTTGAGCTACTACAAAGATTTGATACACTTGTATATATTGCCAAGCCCTATGCAAAATTCAAAAGCATCGATGGACAAAGGGAACTGGTTTGGGAAGTTGGCAGAAGTTTCTCTTTTATTTTTAAGATGTTTGGTTTAATTACGCTTGGTCTTCATGTTATAAAGGTCAAGGAATTCAACCCAGACAAGATCTATACAAATGAGGGTAACCCATTTTGCCCCATATGGAACCATTTAATTATTCTTAAAGAAACTGATGATGGCGAAACCGAATACACTGACGAGGTAGAAATTGAGGCAGGATGGAAAACACCATTTGTTTACTTGTGGGCAAAAGCATTTTACTCGCACAGACAAAAGAAATGGATAAGGCTACTTAATAAGTCAAAAGAAAAGTAAATAAGATTATTTTTACAATTAGTATATGGCAGAACTTATTTATCTGAAAAGAATATGAAGATCCCTTTAGGGATGACAAATAGTATAAATACCCTTTAAAGGGTTGCGACGAATCTGGACCGAGCTTGAACAAAATGAAAGCCAGCGCCTTTAGACGCTGGCCGATAACCCTTGGGCTTATAGCCCTTGTGCAAACCACCCGTTTAACAGGTGGTTTTGATTTACGTCATACTACATATAATCGATTAATACATATAGGGTTTTAATGGACTTATCAAAAGATAAAATATATATTTTACTTGCCAAATCCTTATTTTTCGCATCTTTATCACTGAAAACTTTTTTGATACCATATACGGAATCTTTATTCTTGGAAAAATCAATCTTGATAGTATCAACTAACTCTTTTATATCGCAATACTTTTCAATACTCTCAATAGACTTATTATAATCTAATTTATCAATAGAATAATTATTGAAATTTTTTTCGATATCAACGCTTATGTCCCGGTCGAATTTTACAACAATGTATCTAAAGCCATCTGATGGGAAGCCAACATCATCATATTTGGAATCCACTTTAAAATTTTTTTCTTTTATATTTAAGTCACTCAAAATAGAGTCCACTATATTGTCTGGGGTACGTGTATTTGTAGATGCACTACCACCTGTGCATCCAGTTGATAAAGATAGGCTCAATAAAAGTACAAATAATGCAAAAAACGTTTTTATCATTTTCATAATAACTCCTCCTATAAAAAATATTTACTTATATAATAACATAATAATTTAAGTTTTTAAATACAAATGAGCTTCTCTTAACTTTTCCATTCTGCCATGGTGAATATGGTTTTATCCTTTTTATTTTCATGCCAAGAGAAGACGCTACAGCTTCAAATAGGCTCTTTTTACCCGTTTTTTCCCTCCCCCAAAAGTTAGACATAAAAATCTAACGATTGGGAGGTCGGTTTTTTCATGGCAAAATATTCTTTTGAAATTAAGAAAAAAATAGTTTCGGTTGATTATGCAATCAACCAAAAGTATTTTTACAGTATGGCTTCCATTTTTAGTTATGTCATAATTTTCATTGACTATACCACACTTAGGGCAGCAAGCTGGCCTATA
>JAERMT010001392.1_pt1 | contig 10624 bp, 10 predicted proteins | sample 9267081 | NCBI WGS metagenome assembly JAERMT01 (sample SAMN17071939, study PRJNA684904) | human gut metagenome | isolation source: diarrhea sample from child under the age of five | host: Homo sapiens | place: South Africa: Mafikeng, Mafikeng Provincial Hospital | collected 2019-09
GCCAATTCTCGGGTAGCGTGTCGCTACGTCAAATCTCAGAGGGGCTACAATCTGCCACGGGCAATCTCAATCATCTAGGACTCTCACGCGCCCCCTCCAAATCCAACATCAGTTACCCCCCCCCTGGTGTCTCTCCAACTTAACAGCATCTTTGAGACTCAACACTTTCACCAAAATCAACCTCTTTCAGTGGATAAATGAGCCGTTTTCACCGCCTCCAGACGAGCCCGAAATAGCATGGGGGGATACCCCCGTTTTTACTGCAAATGTCAAGGGGCGATTGACCCGCTTGACAGCTATCTTACACCCTTCGCTCGCCAAAAACGTTTAGGACACTATTGGGACTCAACCGCTTTTGCTCAGCGATTGAGTCCTCTTCTTATGGACGGATGTCTGTTAGCCGTTTGGTGCTACTCCCTTTTATGTGGAAGCTTAGCCTCGTGAGAGGGAGCAAAGCTCTTTGATAAGCGAGGCTCGACGGGCTTGTCTGCTCAGACGTTACACGTTGTCTAGCTCCTCCATGAGAGCTCTCCTACTATAGTGGGTCTGTCTCAACCGACTGATCACCTCATCGGCCTTATCTCTAGCTCCGAGCTTGATCATCCTACGGATATATATGCAAGCTGTGCGATAGAAGTTTCGTCCTACGTGACTCTCAACGTACTCTATGATACGCTCTGCGTAGAGATCTGCTAGCTCGTTAGGGTAATGCTTTGCGAGGGGCTTTTCGTACTTCGCTAGCCGGTCTAAGGAGCACTCTTTCTTTACTAAGTCTAAGAGCCTGCTCCACCACTCCTCTCGCACGAAAATGGCGGCTGCGAGGTCTACTCCATAGTATGGCTTGCGCTCCATAGCCTCTTGGATGATTGCCTCAACGAAGTCGGTCCACTCTTCGGGCGGTACCGTATTTTTGAGTATCTGATAGTAGTCTTGCGAGGGTATGCTGTTATTTAGGAGAAGGTGTCGAGCGTAGAGTATAATTCTCTCGGTATCTTTTTGGCTCTCGGCAATCTTCAAGAGCCACTCATACCAATTGGTAACTAGTCCAGGGAACTCCGAGTCTTGCTCTATGCCATCATTGGCTAAGGCGGTAGCCTTCTCGTAATCTTTTTGATCCAAAGCGTCTTGGATAGCTTGCGCTCTGAAGCTTGGGTTGCCTATGTTTTGCTCGAGGTACTTCTGAGCGACTTCAGTTCCCTTCTTCTCTAATAGGATGCAGTACTTGATCTTTTGAGCTTCCTTTATCTCATACTCATCGGACTCAGGTATGCTATTTATTCGCTTAAAGATCTCCTCCACTTCGTCCTCTGTATCTAGGATGCAAGTCGCAAGCTCTAAGAGCCCAATATGCCAATCCCATCCCGCGAAGGTACGCTTGTCAAAAGAGGTGAAGCAATACTTGAGGATTAGTTTCCTTATATCTTCAGATGGTTCTTCAGATGCAATAGCGGAGAGTGTGTTGTAGGCTGCGTAAATAGCATTTCCTAGGACGCCCTCTCTGTCGTCCGCACACAGCAAGGCTGAGATCAACTCATCCATTATGGCGGTGCAAATGAAGAAGGCACTCTTGTGGTTGCCCTGGCTTAGATAATGCTCTGCCAAGCTTAGCAAAGGGCTTATCTCTTTGCTGATATACTTAGCTCCAGACGAATCTATAAGTCTGTATTTACCACTATCACGGGCGACCTTGATCAGTGCCTTGACCTGCTTGGCGTATAGCGCCTTTGACTCGTTGGGGTTGTACTGAGCAAAGGAGGCAAGCAGTAAGTCTCTAAATTGAGCATTCTTGGCAGCTTGTTCGCGGACAAATAGAGTCAACTCGTCAAGAGTCACCTTATCAAGCAGATCGTCAACTTGCTGAGCGATAGTCTTGCGCTTGGAGGGCTTAGAGGATGAGGCTTTCGCCTTTTTAGAGCTTCCCTTCTTTGTGCTCTGAGTAAGTCCTAGCTCCTCTTGCTCTAGGTAAAAGATTACCGCAGCCACGTGCTTGCAGACAGGACCCATATCGTAAGGACAGTCGCACGAGTGCTCGGTGATGACCCCATTTCTGATGGAGAGCTTTACGATGTACTCTTCAGATTCCTCCACGACTGCCTCGAAGTCACCTGGACGGATCTCTGCAGGCTCGTGTACGAACCCTTTCTTAAAGTACGAGAGTCCTCGCTTTAAGATGGGTTCGTCGATATACTCTTCAAAGTGACTGAGAGGGATCTCCATAGGTTACTAGGTTGACCTGAGTGTCACTTAGAGGGTGGCACCGAGCTGCTTGAGCTGCTGCTGGACCTCGTCGATACGTAGCAGGGCATCGCTCTCTTTCTTGCGCTCGAGGGCGACAACCTCGGGCTTGGCATTGGCGACAAACTTCTCGTTGGAGAGCTTCTTGCGAACTCCTGCGAGGAACTTCTCCTGATGCGCTAGCTCGCCACGCAGACGCTCTACGGTCTTCTCCACATCGATGGCACCCGCTAGCTCGACGGAGTAGGGGACTGTGCCGATGATGAAGTGCTCGGCCGTATGCTCTTCCGACTGATGCGCCTCCGCCTTCGTGAGGGCTGAGAGATTGGCCAGCTTGATGACTAGCTCGCTCATACGCTCGGGGTGCTCGCCACTGGTGGTGAGTGCGAGCGACTGCTTCGTTGCTATCTGATGTGCACTGCGTATGCTACGTATCTTGGTGATTAGCTCCACGGCATGCTCCATGTCGGCGAGTAGCTGCTTGTCAGCCTGTAGCGTGTCGTCTAGATGAGCGTACATGATGGAGTCGCCCTCCTGGCGAGGTGCTACGTCCTGCCAGAGCTCCTCCGTGATGAACGGCATAAAGGGGTGCAGCAAAATGAAGATCTGCTCGAAGTAGTGGATCGTTCGCTCGTAAACCTTACGGCTCATGCTGGTGCCGTAGGCGGGCTTGATAGCCTCTAGGTAAAGGCCGGAGAAGTCGTCTCGGACGAGCTTGTAGAGGAGCGTGACGGCATCGCTGATGCGGTACTTGTCGAAGAGGTCGTCCAGCTCGCTCATCGTCGAGGCGAGTAGTGACTCGAACCACTCCATAGCTATCAGGCTAGCTGCGTCTGGCTTGACTTCGTCGGAGACACTCTGCGTCTTGAGGAAGCGGTAACTGTTCCAGATCTTATTGCAGAAGTTGCGTCCCTGCTCCACAAGGCTCTCATCGTAGAGAAGATCATTGCCGGCAGAGGTCGCCATCATGAGTCCTAGGCGCACGCCATCGGCTCCGTACTTGTCCATCAGGTCGATGGGGTCGGGCGAATTGCCGAGTGACTTAGACATCTTGCGCCCCTTGTCGTCACGTACGATACCGGTTAGGTAGACCTTGTCAAAGGGTCGATCTCCCATAAAGTGGTACCCCGCCATAATCATACGGGCTACCCAGAAGAAGAGAATGTCAGGCCCCGTGACTAGGACGGAGGTGGGGTAGAAGTATTTGAGATCTTCTGTAGGCTCTGAGCCGTCAATCTTGCCAAAGAGACTGATAGGCCATAGCCATGAGGAGAACCATGTGTCGAGACAGTCTGACTCTTGGTTGAGTTGTTCGAGGGTTAGGCTGTTGTCTCCTGTCTCTTGCTTTGCTTTTGCCAAAGCCTCCTCAGCGGTAGCGGCTACGACGAACTGCCCGTTGGGTAGGTAGTAGGCTGGTATGCGATGTCCCCACCAGAGCTGACGGCTGATGCACCAATCCTTGATGTTTTCCAGCCAGTAGCGGTAGGTGTTGACAAACTTCTTCGGCACAAGCTGTACGGTATCCTCGAGGACTGCCTGTAAAGCTGGCTTGGCCAGTTCGGACATCTTGAGGAACCACTGCATAGATAGCTTCGGCTCAATAGCTACATCGGTGCGCTCGCTGTAGCCGACACGGTTGGTGTAGTCCTCATCGTGGTCGAGCAAGCCAGCCTCCTTGAGGTCTGCCACGATCTCCTTGCGGACTACGAAGCGATCTTTACCCGCATACTTGCCGCCGTGCTCATTGAGCGTGCCATCGTTGTTGAAGATGTCTATCGTCTCTAGCTGATGCGTGATGCCGAGTTGGTAGTCGTTGATGTCGTGGGCGGGAGTGACCTTCAGGCAGCCCGTACCGAACTCTAGATCTACGTACTCATCCTCGATGATCGGGACAGAGCGACCTACGAGCGGGACGATGACCCGCTTGCCGCGCAGATGATGGTAGCGCGGATCTGTCGGGTTGATACAGACGGCCGTATCGCCCATGATTGTCTCGGGACGCGTCGTCGCTACGATGATATAATCCTCAGTGCCCTCGATGAAGTAGCGGAGGTAGTAGAGCTTGCCCTGATGCTCCTTGAAGATAACCTCCTCGTCCGAGAGTGCCGTCTGTGCCTTGGGGTCCCAGTTGACCACGCGTACCCCACGGTAGATGAGTCCCTCCTCGTAGAGCTTGCAGAAGACATTGATGACCGACTCCGAGCGCTCCTCATCTAAGGTAAAGGCTGTACGACTCCAGTCGCACGATACGCCTAGTCTGCGTAGCTGGCTGAGGATGATGCCGCCATACTTGTCGGTCCACTCCCAGGCATGCTTGAGGAAGTCCTCTCGTGTGAGCTGATTCTTCTGAATGCCTTGCTTAGCAAGTTGCTCTACCACCTTAGCCTCCGTAGCAATCGAGGCATGGTCAGTGCCTGGCACCCAGCAAGCGTTATAACCCGATATGCGAGCACGACGGATGAGGATGTCCTGGATCGTGTTATTGAGCATATGTCCCATGTGCAGTACGCCCGTCACGTTGGGCGGGGGCATAATTATCGTGTAGGGGTTCTTGCTGTGATCCACATGTGCCTCAAAGAGCTTGTGATCCAGCCAATACTGATACCACTTAGTCTCGACACCTGCGGGATCGTAGACACTAGTTATCTGAGAAGTGATAGAATCGTCTTGCATTGCTTATAGTCTGTCGTGATATTTGGTGCAAAGGTACTGAAATATCAAGCTAATCTCAATAGTGTCCTAAACGTTTTGCAGGAGTTATCCTAAGGAATGTACGGTCGAAAAAATATGCCGTATTATTTGGCTGTTCAAAATATTGTTCGTACCTTTGCGAACAAGAAAGGAGAATTGGAATGAAAGAAAAACGATACACAACAGAGCAGAAACAAATTGCTCGGTTTGCCAAAGCAATGGGACATCCGGCACGGGTGGCTATTCTTGCTTTCTTGGCAAAACAAGAGAGTTGCTTCTTCGGTGACATTCACGAAGAACTGCCCATTGCCAAAGCAACCGTCTCGCAGCATTTGAAGGAGTTGAAAGATGCCGGCTTAATTCAGGGAGAAATAGAAACGCCCAAAGTCCGGTATTGTATAAACCAGGAGAACTGGGAACTTGCCCGAAAGTTGTTTGCAGCTTTTTTGGGAGACTGTAAATGTAAAGATAGATCGTGCTGTGAATAGCAGTACCTTTTTTTGGAATACTAGTTCGTAGTTCTGCGAACTACGACTATTGTATCAACCTTAAAGTAGAATGACAATGGAAATTAAAGTATTAGGGACTGGGTGTTCAAGCTGTAAAGCCTTGTACGAAACTGCCAAACAAGCTATTTCAGAATTAGGTTGCGAAGCGACCCTTGTCAAAGAGGAAGATTTATTGAAAATCATGGGGTATAACATTTTAGGACTTCCAGCTTTGGTGATTGACGAGGAAGTCGTATCAGCTGGGAAAAAGTTATCCCTTGCAGAAGTAAAAGAATTAATAACCAAATAAAAACGAACTATGAGAGAATTGTTTTATCTACTGATTACAACGCTGGTCTTAGTTTCCTGTAGTAACGGTTCAAAGGAAAAGACCGGAGAAAATCAAGCGGAAGAAACACAGTCTAACCGCATAGAGGTTCTTTATTTTCATGGAGCGCAGCGGTGTATCACTTGCCGGGCGATAGAAGCAAATACAGAAGCCCTTTTGGATAGCCTTTATTCAAAAGAAAAAGCAGACGGCAGAATTATCTATAAAGTGATAGATATTTCAAAGAAAGAGAATGAAGCGATTGCAGACAAGTACGAAGTGACATGGTCGTCTTTGTTTGTAAACAGCTGGATAGACGGAAAAGAGAATGTAAACAATATGACCGAGTTTGGTTTTTCCAATGCGAAAAATGCACCGGACAAGTTTAAAGAGGGAATTAAAAGCAAGATTGACGAATTGTTAAAGCAGTTGTAAGATGGACTTTCTTCAATCGCTATTAGACAACAGCTCTATTCCTGCTATTACAGCTTTTATACTGGGGCTTTTAACGGCGGTCAGCCCGTGTCCGTTAGCGACCAACATAACGGCATTGGGATTTATTAGTAAGGACATAGAAAACCATCACCGGATATTTATAAACGGTCTGCTTTATACTTTTGGCAGAATAGTAAGCTATACGGTTCTTGGCTTTATCCTTATCCCTATCCTCCGTGAGGGTGCAAGTATGTTTATGGTTCAAAAAGCCGTAAGCAAGTATGGGGAAATGCTGATTGCTCCAGCGTTAATCATCATCGGAATATTTATGCTCGATGTAATAAAACTCAATCTGCCGAAAATCAATATCGGCGGTGAAAGCTTGAAAAAGAGGACTAAAGGCGGTTGGGGGGCTATGCTATTGGGTATTTTATTCGCCCTTGCTTTTTGTCCTACCAGTGGAGTATTTTATTTCGGTATGCTCATACCTATGTCAGCAGCGGAAACGGGCGGGTATCTCTTACCTGTTATTTACGCTATTGCTACGGGATTACCCGTAATCCTTGTTGCATGGATTTTAGCGTACAGTGTTGCCGGACTGGGTAAGTTTTATAGCCGGACGCAAATATTCGAGAAATGGTTTCGTAAAATAGTTGCCATCCTCTTTATTGCGGTAGGAATTTATTATGCAGTAGTCTTTTATCTATAAACATGGAGTATCACCTTAAACAAAAAACAGTATGAAGAAGATAGAAATTTTCGACCCGGCAATGTGTTGCCCTACGGGTCTTTGTGGAACAAACATTGACCCTGAATTAATGCGTATTGCGGTTGTTATTGAAACATTGAAGAAACGGGGTATCATCGTTACCCGTCATAATTTACGTGACGAACCGCAAGTATATGTAAGTAATAAGACGGTAAACGAGCATCTGCAAAAACATGGAGCGGATGCACTGCCTATTACTTTAGTGGACGGTGAAATCGCCGTTTCAAAAACCTATCCTACCACCAAACAAATGAGTGAATGGACGGGTATCAATTTGGATTTTATGCCAGTAAAATGAGTACTCATCAGCTAATTGTATGGAAATGAAGACATTTAACTTGTCAAATATAGATTTGACGAAATACCTTTTCTTCACCGGAAAGGGCGGTGTTGGAAAAACTTCGATTGCTTGTGCTACTGCGGTAGGCTTGGCAGATAATGGAAAGAAAATACTTCTTATCAGTACAGACCCGGCTTCAAACCTGCAAGATGTGTTTAATCAAACACTGAACGGACACGGCACGGATGTTCAAGAAGTACCTGGCTTAACGGTCGTTAATCTCGATCCGGAAGAGGCTGCAGCCGAATACAGGGAAAGCGTTATTGCCCCTTTCCGGGGACAACTGCCCGAAAGTGTAATTCAGAATATGGAAGAACAACTTTCAGGCTCTTGTACGGTAGAAATTGCGGCTTTCAACCAGTTTTCCGATTTTATCACGGATGCTGATAAAGCAAAAGAGTACGACCATATTATCTTTGATACAGCTCCCACGGGACACACGTTACGAATGTTACAATTACCATCAGCGTGGAGTACATTCATTAGTGAGAGTACGCACGGTGCATCTTGCTTAGGTCAATTATCCGGTTTGGAAGAACGGAAAGGTATCTATAAGCAAGCAGTTGAAACACTTTCGGATGCAAACGCAACCCGCTTAGTATTGGTTAGCCGTCCTGAAATCGCTCCATTGAAAGAAGCCGCACGTTCTTCACATGAATTGCAATTACTCGGAATTAAAAACCAGCTATTGGTAATCAACGGGCTTTTGCTGCAATTAGATGAAGCCGATAATGTATCAAAACAGATATATGACAGGCAGCAAAATGCTCTGAAACAGACCCCTGCAGAACTGCTGGAATATCCGTCTTATTATGTTCCTTTGCGGTCATACAATCTATCTAATATTGCGAATATCCGCCAGATGCTTTACAGTGATAATCTAACAAATGATGCGAACTATCAGCGGATTACCGATGCAAAAGGGATGGATGAACTGGTAAACGACCTCTATCAATCAGGAAAAAGGGTTGTTTTTACTATGGGAAAAGGTGGCGTGGGAAAGACCACTTTAGCCACTGAAATAGCCTTGAAATTAACAAAACTGGGAGCAAAGGTGCATCTAACCACCACTGACCCGGCAAACCATCTGAATTATAACCTTGCTGTTCAGGCTGGCATTACGGTAAGCCGGATTGACGAAGCGGAAGTATTGGAAGCCTATAAAAACGAGGTTCGCAGTAAAGCTGCGGAAACAATGACAGCCGAAGATATGGAATATATTGAAGAAGATTTGCGTTCACCGTGTACGCAGGAAATTGCAGTATTCCGAGCTTTTGCTGAAATTGTCGATAAAGCAGAAAAAGAAGTCGTAGTAATTGACACCGCACCTACCGGACACACTTTGTTATTGCTGGACGCAACGGAAAGTTACCATAAAGAAGTTCAACGTACACAAGGCGACACTCCCGCTTCCGTAAGAAAGCTGTTACCACGTTTAAGAAACCCACAGGAAACAGAAATTGTTATTGTGACCCTGCCCGAAGCAACACCCGTATTTGAAGCCGAACGTTTGCAAATGGACTTACAACGTGCCGGGATTAATAATAAATGGTGGATCGTGAATGCTTGCTTGTCACTAACTGATACCGAAAATTCTTTCTTGAGGGCAAAGGCGCAAAACGAATTGGTTTGGATTAAGAAAGTAGAAGAATTGTCGAAGGGAAATGCTGCCCTGATACCTTGGAAAAATAACTAATCACATGAAGGTTTTAATTCTTTGTACAGGGAATAGCTGCCGTAGCCAAATGGCACATGGCTTTCTACAATCATTTGACAATAAACTAGATGTCTTTTCAGCAGGAACAAAACCTGCTGAAAAGGTTAATCCGATGGCGGTAAAGGTTATGGATGAAATGGGTATAGACATAGCCCACCATATCCCTAAAAGTGTAAACCTATATATAGGGCAGGAATGGGACTATGTTATTACGGTCTGCGGTGGGGCAAATGAAAGTTGCCCAGTGTTTACTGGTAAGGTCGGAAAGAGACTGCACATGGGATTTGACGACCCCTCGGAAGCAACCGGAACGCCGGAGTTTATAAACAGTGAATTTCATCGGGTAAGGGATGAAATAAAAGCCCGTTTCTATGACTTCTACCTGAACGAATTAAAAACACAGTTAAGCTAAACAATTGTTGCTATGGAAAAGAAACAAGGAATTGGAGTTTTTGAAAAATACCTGACTATCTGGGTTGCCTTGTGCATCATTATTGGGATTGCCGTGGGACAATGGCTTCCGGCAATTCCGCAAACATTAAGCAAATTTGAATATGCCAACGTGTCTATACCCGTGGCAATCCTGATTTGGTTAATGATTTATCCGATGATGCTGAAAGTAGATTTTCAAAGTGTTAAGAATGTCGGCAAGCGTCCGAAAGGAATTATAGTCACTTGCGTTACAAATTGGCTGATAAAGCCATTTACTATGTTCGGAATTGCTTATTTGTTCTTCTATGTGGTTTTCAAAGCCTTTATACCTGCTGGATTAGCCGAAGAATATTTAGCCGGGGCGGTATTACTGGGGGCTGCACCTTGTACAGCTATGGTGTTCGTGTGGAGTTACCTTACTAAAGGGGATGCCGCTTATACACTGGTACAAGTGGCAGTGAATGATTTAATCATATTGGTAGCGTATGCCCCTATCGTAGCTTTCTTGCTGGGAGTTGGTGGCGTATCTATCCCGTGGGACACTCTGTTGCTATCCGTAGGGCTTTTTGTTGTGATACCACTTGCTGCCGGGGTCATTACCCGAATAGTGGTTATCCGCCGCAAAGGGGTGGAGTATTTCAACAACGTGTTTGTCAAGAAATTTAATAACTACACGGTAGCTGGATTGCTATTAACGCTTATTATCCTGTTTTCATTTCAAGGAGAAACGATACTGAACAATCCCCTGCATATCTTATTGATTGCAGTTCCGCTTGTGTTGCAAACGGTTCTGATATTCTTCGTTGCTTACGGTTGGGCAAAATGGTGGAAATTACCCCATGATGTTGCCGCACCTGCTGGAATGATTGGGGCAAGTAATTTCTTTGAATTGTCAGTTGCTGTGGCTATTTCTCTTTTTGGGTTACAGTCTGGGGCTGCATTGGCTACGGTGGTGGGCGTGCTGGTCGAAGTTCCGGTGATGTTGATGTTAGTAAGGATTGCCAATAACACACGAAGCTGGTTTCCGGCTAAAGAATAACAATAGGGCAAAAACCCAATAGTGTCCTAAACGTTTTTTGCGTGCAATGGGTGTAAAAAGCTGTCAAGCGGGTTAATCGACCTCTTGACGTTTGCGGTAAAAACGGGGGGGGGATCCCCCCCCCTATACTATTTCGGGCTCGTTTGGTGG
>JAERMT010000515.1_pt1 | contig 10621 bp, 8 predicted proteins | sample 9267081 | NCBI WGS metagenome assembly JAERMT01 (sample SAMN17071939, study PRJNA684904) | human gut metagenome | isolation source: diarrhea sample from child under the age of five | host: Homo sapiens | place: South Africa: Mafikeng, Mafikeng Provincial Hospital | collected 2019-09
TTCATTGTACTCATAGTTATATTACTTACGAGTCAACTTTTTTCAGGGTAAGACAGATATGTAGTCGGGTCTAATTTGTTGTAACAATCCAGCGTTGCATTTCTTCAGCCAGGGGGTGACACATTAAGAGGCTGCCGCTCCACCAGGAGCAACAGCCTCTCTAGCTCAACCAAGTAGTAGAGCCCCCCTCTAGAGCTACTTAGTTGGCCTTGACGATGACACGCTGTGTGTCAAAGAGATTCTCGACCGATACCACCTCAATGGTCTCGGCACAGCTGCTCTTGTTCGAGAGGAAGGTGCACCTGAGTGTCCGGTCTGTCGGTAACTTGGAGATGATGGTCGTGTAGCAGGGACGACCCACTGGACTCGCACCATCCTTGGCAAGGCCGAAGGAGAACTTGCCCATACGGCCATCCTCCGTTGTTACATCTGGATAGAAGTGCTCCGTAAAGAAGCGCAGGCGCATCGGTAACTGTTGCGCCCTAAAGTCTTCTGGTAGGGTAATGACGAAAGAGAGTGCACCCTTCTGCCCATGGACGTTAGCCGTGACGGCATTCTCGCTTGCAGGTTGTCCATTCACTTCGAAGAGCTCGTAGCTGTAAGGCTCTCTCACCTCGACACGGACGATGCGCATGAGGTCGGGGTCACCTGTTACCCCTACGATAATGTCGGAGATATGTCTCTCCCCAGGCTGAGCAGGTTGGAGCGTCGCCGTGATGACTCCTGCTGGCGTGATACTGACTTGACTGTCATCTGTTATGGCGGGGTAGTTGGTCTCATTGCGCACGGCAACGACCTGTAGCTTATCATTTTGAGCTGTGGCACTGCCCTCGGGGTAATAGTTCGCCTTAAAGGTGAGTGTCCCCTCTCCATGTATCAAGATATAGCTACTCGCCTGGACCTCTAGTCGTCCCTTACCGTCGGAGTAAGAGGGGTAGGCTTGTAGCTCCTCAGAGAGTGCGAGATTATTGACCGCGGGTCCGGCGAGTGCCTCGTCTAGGGTGGAGGCTCCGGTAGCTAAGGCGTCCTGAATGGTCATCTTGTACCAGTAGTTGCGGATGAGGTCGTAACGCTCTAGACGGTTGGCACTCTTGACGAAGTCGAGCTTGTAATAGGAGTAGTCTGTGGCTCCATCATACTTAGCTCGTATGACGAGGCAGGAGATAGGCTTTGCCGCCTTGTTCCTTCGCTCGAAGCCGTAAATAGAAGCCCCACTTGCGTACCATCCGAGACCTGCATCGCCATTGGCGAGTAGGCTCTCTCTCGGTACGGTCGGCACACGGTTCTCTACGCTAAAAGCTTCGTCGAGGTCTGGAAGCGCGGCTCGCTTGAAGGGAGCCACGGTGCCACAGTCGTAGCTATTACATAGTGTATAGGAGACATCGGTGAGCTTAGTGGTGTGGCAATCTAGTGTAAACTTGGCCATAGAGCGTAGGAGCTTGATTTCTCCTAGGTCGCTATTCTCCTGTACCTCAGAGTAACTCTTGCGAGCCCACATCGGGATGCTCTTCTTTTGGCTGACCTCGGTCATAGTCACGAGGTCTGAGAGGAGCACATCGCTCTCCTTACGTCCTAGGTACTGCCTACCCGAGTCACTGCCACCATAGTCACAGTTGGCAACAAAGTGAATGACGCAGGGTGAGCTCTGGGGCTTCAGTCGGGCGGTGAAGGTGTACTTGCCATCGCCAGCCTTGGTTAGGTCGGTCGCGAGGGCGTAGTCTGCCATCAGTCCCTCCTCGTTGAAGACGAGTAGCTCTAGCCGGTCAATCTTGTTTTCATCAATACCCTCTTGCATAGCACGCATGGGGGCATAGTGCGGTACATCTACCGAGAGGGATACAGAGACCCGCTCTCCATCCTGACCTACGGGAGCTGTACGCTGCTCCTGCTGGCACGCAGACAGTGCCATAAAGGCTAATAGCAGCAGGAGGGGGTATAGAAATATCTTCGTCCTAGTCATAACTTTCTATCGGTCTAATCTGTACGGTACATGTGACTGAATGGTCGGCTCCTTGACATCTCGCACACAACGGGTGAAAGCGTAGCTAGTGGAGCCTTCGTTACCACCTTTCAGTTTTATTGCTGCGTTATCCTTAGCACTCCAGTAGTATCTACCAGTCATAATAGACTGGACAGCACTGTTGGGGTCGTTCTGTAGTTGGTCTATCAGTCTAATCTCAGCCTCTGTCGGCAGTCGCCAGTCATCGAGGATCACTTCCTTGCCATTGACTATGCGTGTCTCTGTATAGAGAGCACAGTCGCACAGAGCTGTCTCCTCGTCAGCTCCTATCTGGTTAGTACTATGCCAAGACGGATTCCACATCGGGCCTTCTTGAGTCCAACCATACTCTAAGTAAGACCACCGCTCTGTGGCTCCAAGCTGGGAAGCAAGCTCAAAGCTGGGTGAGACCATCTGAGCGGTCTCAGCGTCACGCTTGGTGGTAAGCTTAGAGGTCTTCGTCCCTCCAGTTAGCACCCAGCGACTACCATTCCAGTATCCTGGCCAGAAGTCTGTCATCTCCCTCGGTGGAAAGCCCAGAATCTTACCTTTTGGTGGGTTCTGCACGGTGATACGGTAGATGGCCTTGTTGTTAAGATCATCTGCCAAGGTTCCGTCGGGCCTGATCGAAGACTTCACACCAATTGTATTGACAACAAAGAGCGAGGGGTACTGGTACACTGTCACCTCCTTGTCTAGTCCTGCGATGCCATTGCTGACCTTAATGCGGATCTTCTTAGGCACATTGTTGATTGGAATCCTTGACTCAATCTGAATCTGATTGCCCACTACGGTAACCGTCGGGTACTGATCACTAGAGGAGGGAATGTTGTCTGTTGTCGCCACTCCCGTAGCTCCATTGACATAGCTGAAGCTAACCTCCACGATCTGGGTCGTGACTGGCTTTTTAGAGGACTCATAAGATATGGTATGAGTCTCCACATTGTAGATATGAGCCTCTTTCTCTGACACCTCTAGATAGTTAGCTGCTGGGAGGTCATACTGATCATCGCAGAGTGTCCAGGGGAGGATAGAGAGCGTGCCAGTGATTGATACAGGCTCTTCGGGAGTTGTGGAGCCCAGCTTATGGATGCCCAGCTTCAGGTCGTAGAGCTTATTCGCCGTAAAGTGTGGCTCCGCAGGCGTGAGAGCTACGCGATAGTAGTAATCTGCTACGGTCGTTGCGCCCGCCTTCTTGAGGGGTACGGTGAGAAGGTAGTAAGGTGCCTCATCGTTGCTACTCCACTTATTATAATAGGAGTAGAAGTGCTGTGGCTCCTTGTTCGAAGTAGCTCGGTAGGCGTAGGCGATGGAGTTAGCTCCAGCAACCACCTCTTCAGCTGTGAGGTAGCCTTGGCTGACGGCTCCGACGAACTTGACCTGTATCTCGCCACCTAGCTCATATCCTGTGACCTGCACGGTAGGCGTGATGCGTAGCTTGCTGGCTACACGACGTAGCTCCACGGTGCCGAGCTGCTTGCCCTCAGGGGTCCCTAAGTTAATCTTCTTAGAGGTCTTGCCCTGCATGACAAACTTAGCGTTAGGCAACTTAGCGACCGACTCGCTAACTACAATCTTCGCTAGTTCGCTCTCTTGCTGTGGTGCCGTGAAGGTCATATTGGTCACGACGTAAACATTGTACGTAGAGTTACCATCGAAGCCTTGTTGCTGAGCTTCTGGTATTGGAATGCTATAGTTGCCGTCAGCAGCAGGTGCTGGAGAGACTGACCAGTAGAGCGTCCCTCCCTTGTAAAAGAGGATTTGGAGGCTCTCTATCTTGTTCTCATTGAGTGCATCGGCCCCAGCCTCTGTAGCACGTAGTGAGCGGATCTCCTGCACGGCTAGTCGTAGGGATAGCTGCGCTGAGGAGGCGTCGTCATCAGGACATGCCACGGGTCTCTCCGCTATACATCCTGATACCATCAGCAGTATCAAGGCATACCCGACCAAACGGGTGGATATATCTATAAGTCTATTCATAATCTATGATGCTTCTAATGGTTTGCTAAGCATGCTTCTGACAGATCTTGATACCCTTCTCAGGCATCCCTGCCCCTACTAGGTCTAGATACTCTGAGGTGAAGAGAAGCTGCGTGCAGCGTAGGTTAACGCCGGCGGGCTTCGTAGCGATCACCCGAACGGTGTACTCGGTAGTGCCATCGGCTAATCCCTCTCGTACGGCTCCCCCTGTGATGTCAAAGCGGAAGTCGAGCGCATTGGTCAGTGTGGCGCGCCACTTAGAGGGGTCGCTGCTGGAGCTTATCTTGACCTTGAACTCAGCAACCTCCGCATCGGTCACGTAGTAGGTCGCTGTAGGATCGGGAGAGAGGCTCACGATCTTAGGCACCTCGAGCTTCTTCTCACTCGTCTCTACATCCCAGGGCAAGACTTCCGTCTTCAGCAGTAATGCGTTGTGCGCTCCGATCTTGGTGATTGTACCTGTCAGCTGGTAGTGATGATTGCGCTGCAGTGCGTAGTGATGATCGGCGTCACTCGTCGCATCGTTGACATAGGCCGTATAAGTCGTAGGGACTCCATTGTATAGAGCCTCGATGGTCAGTATAGGCGCATGATCTGTCGTATCGCTATCGAGACTCTCGTAGGTGTAGAGCGTCTTGTCAGCGATGTAAGAGGTAGCTTCTGCGTTGTTGACTAGCGTAACCTTCTCGGCTTTGCTGTAGATCCAGGTCTCGCCTAGGTGATAAGAGGCGGGTGTCAAGAGCATACTGGTCTTAGGCAAGCGACTGATTGACACGCTACGGATGATGATTTCGTCGTCGGTCGCCGTCTCCTGCTTCAAGTCGAGCGTAATCTTAGCTCTCGAGCGAACCAAGGCGATTGTCACCTCATTCTTCTGATCTTTCTTGAGGGTCGCTGTCCCCTGCCCTGTCATCAAGATGGGCTGAGGCTTTGTAGCATTGCTGGGGTCCTTATCAGGGATAGCCATGCCGAGCAGGTCTTGCTTGAAGACAATCTTATTGAGTGCGTCGCTCATAGCAGGGCTCTCGTTGGCAATGACGTAGATATCCTTCTCACCTTCGTGAGCCTTCACGCGTAGCCAGTCGCTGAGATTGGTTGGCGTGCTAAAGCTCTGCTGTGCATCTAGAGCTCCTCCCGCCTTATTGAAGACTAGGATACGGATCGTCTGCACGGGCAAGTCCTCTACGAGGAGCTGCCCCCCGCGCAGGGTCATCGACGGGATAGAGAGCTGTACGGTGGCAGGCTCTAAAGTCTCTCTCAGCTCACTGCGCTGGCACCCTGAGAGCACTATCAAGAGGAGTGCCGATAGTGCGAGCAGCGTTGTAAGTATAGGTCTATATGGTTTCATAGGATTTCAAGCTTTGCATGTGAATGAGACTTTAGTAGATGACAAACTGATGTACGACATTCCACGGGGTCACAACGACCTGCACGGCTATATCTCCAGATCGCATGTCGATGAGTACGTTGAGCATCTTGCCTATCTCAGGTAGTAGGAGCGTGCCTCGTGAGTCCTTGGTAAAGCTCTCTATACACTTGTCGCCGACGTAGAAGTCTAGCTGGAATGGCTTGCTCTCGATAGGAGGGTAGACTCTAAAGGGGGCTATTCGGTAGTCGCCCGTAGAGTTATCTAGAGAGCCCATCAGACGGTAGGTCGTGGGGTTACCATCGTATGTGTCAGCTATAGCGTAGTTGTCTAGGGACTTGCCAAAGAGAATCTGGGCTGTAGCGTAGTCTGTCGGGTCAAAAGCTTGTCGCTTATCAGCCTGACGACCGAGCCACTGCTCATAGCCTAGGACTGTCACATTGACCTGACAGGTGCGCCGACAGATGTCTATCGTCGCAGGCTCGCCTAGCTCGAGCTTGCCGTAGACTTGATCTCGGTCTAGTCGACCGGAGAAAAGGTCTGTCGGATATTGTCCAAAGCCGTCTGTACGCTGTAGCGGCATCTGTACATCCTCGATACGCTGTACGGACTCTAGTCGTGCTATGTCTGCAGGGGTTACATTACCCCAAGCGACGAAAGTGAGCGACTTAGGGCCGTAGTGCTCGATGTGTATAGGCTTGCGCGACTTAATCTCCTCGGCGTTGAGGAGGATCTTGTCCAGGCGCTTGCCAGACTCGTCAAACGTGAAGAGTATCACGTTCTCTACATCCCCATCAGAGGTTATATCCTGGTTGGAGATATCTACAGCACGTACGGTCAGCTCGAATGGTTGAGGACAGTCCTCTAGATCCTCTGCGATACAGCCAGACAAGAGGGCTAGCATCGACACTATCCACGCCGTGGTCGCTGTCTTATTGATCCATCTCTGTATGATATTCATATTAGTGTCTCAATGGGGTGCTTAAAGTGAAGAGTAAGAAGTAAGAGAGCCTAGCATCAAACAGCTACGATCGTATGTTTGACTATGAAAGTACTATGAAGGAGTGTGATCTTGCGCTTGATGCCGGCTCTCCGACTGGATAGAGATGGCTCTAGAGCCACCGACCAATCTTCTGGTGGCTCTAAAGCTATCTGTAAAAGGGTGTCTTACCAGACGACGTTTTGCTTGACAATGACCCAAGGTAGGACCTTGCACTTGACGTCAAGATTGGCCGTCTCAGCAGTTGGATCCTCAGGAGAGTTCGTACCAGGGCCAGTGATTGTGAGTGCAATCTCGTACTTGTTGTTGCGCTCGATAGCGTTCTTAGCCGTATGACCGTCCGCGTAGGTATAGCCATCCTTTGCCCAGTTGACAAGGACTGGGTAGTAGGTTGAGTGATCTGTCGTAGATACAATCCAGCCAGCCTCTACAGCTTGCTGAGCTTGATCAGGCGTTAGGTCTGATCCGTTAGCCTGTGTGAGCGTAGCCTTGAGGCAGAGGATGGTGGGGTGCTCGGCGGAGCTATTCTCTAGTACGTAGAAGCCCTTACCGGTCAGTTCGCCTGTGGTAGTGAGAGCCATCTTGAGCTCTGCCATCTCATTGTAGTTAGCCTCTGCTGGAGTGTACTTAGCGTCCGTCTTGCCAAAGAGCTTGACACCATAGAAGTAGTTAGCATCAGTGTTGACTAGAGGCTTACCGAAGACATTGGACTGAGCCTTAGCGATGAGCGCTATTAGCTGACCCTCGTCAAACTTGACGCTGTAGAGTTTTGCGTAAGACTCTGCGAACTTTACAGTAAGGTTCGTTAGAGCCATACCAGCGTGGATGTGCTGGAGCTCGATAGGCTTATCTATAGAAAGACGATTACCGTCACCATCTGCGTAGCCGTAGTAGTTATTGCCCTTCTGGAGATTGACGGAGACAGGCTCTGCGGTGAGCATGAAGGTACCCTTTGTGGGGTCTTGGTCGTCAGCAGAGAGCGTGTGCGTGAGAGCCTTGACCTTAGTTAGAGAGAGTCCCTTGAGGTTCTGGTTAGCGTAGTTAGCTACGACGACCAGAGTCTTAGCACCAGCTGTCGTCTGAATCTTGGTGACCTCTAGGGCGTTGGCGTCGTCAGCCTCCTTGTAGGCTACCTGAGCATCTCCCTGATAGACCATGACGGCTAGCTTCTGGACCTTCTTGTCCTCATTGCCTGCGCCATCCTCATAAGCTCTGAGGTCGGCCGACTTAACTGCGACGCTGATCGTAGCGTCTGTCGTGGACTGTGGTTCGTCCTGATTCTTGTTGCACGCCGTGAAGGCGAGTGTGAGAGCCACGAGGCTCAGTAGGAAAAGCTTACTTTTCATAATAGTTGATCGGTTAAAGGGTGAATGTATAGTTTGTAATTGTTGTTAATTGCTTAGAAGTTGTCCTGCATATAGTGAAGGAACTCATCGAGGTTGTACTGAGCATCGGGTAGACCGAGCTGTGCAGCCTTGGTTAGGTAGGTACGAGCGTCGTCGTACTGCCCATTGTAGGCGTAGGCGATGCCCAGGATGGTGTAGAGCTTCGTATTCTTCTTATAGCGCTCTAGTAACTTGACGGCCTGGTCGTAGCGACCTGCTTCAAAGTCCATAATAGCGGCATTGGTCGCTGGCTCCACAGCATTGGGGAAGGCATCCGCAGCAATCGCCCAGGTCTCGTAGCGCTCGGCACTGCCGGCTGGGTAACTATTAGCCACCAGATTGACCTCGGCTAGGCTGAGGTGGGTCGGGTGCGTCTTGATGACCCCCTTCGCCTCCTCTAGGTCAAAGCCCTTGACCACAAAGGAGAAGGTGATGACCGTGCGACGTAGTGGCGGGTAGTAAGTCTGTAGCAGGTGAGCGTAGGTCTGCCCTTGGTCAATAGCGCGGAGAGCCTCGGTGCGCTTGTCGGCAGGAGTCTCTTGGATGATCTGTAGTATCTGCTCCTTATGCTCTACGCTGCTCTCCTCGATGGCGGCTCGTAGTCCGTCCCAGTCGGCACCCATAGCCTGAGAAGTGTAGTGCCCCTTGAAGCGTGGATAGGTGCGTACGAGGTAAGCAGCGATGCTCTCGACACGGCCCTCAGAGAGTCTCTGGTTGAGATCCGCATTACCCTCTGGGGAAGCATATCCAGTTAGTGAGAGAGCGTCTACGGTCAGCGCACTATTGGTCGTCAGCTCCTGGAGCTTCTTGTCTATACGCTTGACCTCAGAGCGGTTGTTGCCGAGGTTCAGATTAAGGTTTGTCTTATTGACTGGGAAGGTAATCATCGCCGTGAGGCTCTCCTCGCGTCTCTTGGTCTCCTCGCCCTCAGGTACGAGCAGCGCATAGCGGTAGGTAGGCTGATAGAGTGGGGCGAGCGCATGCGGTGTCAGTAGGGTAGTGTAGTCGCCTAGGTCGCAGCCGGCGCAGCCGTAGCCCTTAGCGTAAAAGAGTAGTGAAGCGTCCTTCATCCATAACGCAAAGGGTACCTCGGCTGTGTAGTGGTAGTGCTGCTCACCACTTTTGTTGCGAATTATATCGACCTCCTCGCCCGTACGACGTAGCATGATAGCCCGCGTACGACCCGAGATAGAGATTGCTGGTAGGTCGAACTGCTCGGAGCCATCGTTGGCCCGTAGCGTCGGCACGACCTTTAGCACCATGTTGCTCTTCAGTCGCTGCATCTGGGTCAAGTCTAGGTCAAAGTCGATGACCGCCTTGGCACCCTGTCTCGTTGCGACCGTCTGAGAGCTGACTCTGAGCCCCTCTAGTGGATTAGGAGCCTCCTGAGCTACACCTTCTGTCGGGAGAGACAGCATCGCTAGAGCAACTAGAGCGAGCGTCGTGAGATGTAATATAGTGTGTTTCATATCTTCTGCTGCTTTTGGTGGAGTTGTACGATTAGAAGAGGTAAATCAGTGAGAGGGTCGCTTTCGTCGGGCCTAGGTAGTTTTTCTTTTCCTTGGCGACTATCTTGCCGCAGTGCTCGCAGTTGTAGCGTGTGTAGTCAAAGAGGGCGTAGCCTGCGCTGATCGAAGCCTCCAGGTTCCAGTGCTTGCCGAGTGCCCACTCATAGCCATAGGTGATACCGGCGCCGTAGCCCCATCCCTGGAGACGATAGTCTTTGAGATTCTTCAGACGACCGATGGGCACGTTGAGCCTATTGACATTGTAAAAGCCCACGAGCCCGTGAAGACCGAAGAAATGCCCATTGAACGCCTCGCAGAGGTAGTAACGCACCTCGGGTAGGACGGAGAAGTGTAGCCACTTCATCCCCGTCTCTTTATTAATCGGATTGATGAAGTTGTACCCACCCGATAGGTCTATAGTCCAGCGTGGTGCGACCCGAACCTCGATACCTAGATTGGGTGTAGCAGTCCCCCAGTAGAGGAGATTGGTCTTGATCCCTACATCCTGCGCCGTGCACCACGTTATGGCGGCTAGCAGGGAGAGAAGGAGGGTGAGAAGTCTATGTTTCATACGATTTGCAATTACGGGTTCGTGACTAATCTGGAAAGTAAGGGGGGCAGCTCCAGCGGCTAACGCTCATCTCGTGAAGCGGGGCGGTGAACTGTTCCTAGGTTTCTGTTGCAAAATTAGGGCTCGGAATAGCTAAAAGTCGTATCAATTGCGGACAAAAACTTATCAAAATCGGACAGGATTACATACCACCACTTATCAAAATCGGACATGTCAAGTAGTATAACAAGCTAATATATAAAGCATTGCAAGTGATAAGAGAGAAAATGAGGACAAGCTCTCACCCCCACCTCACCTCTCCGTGAAATGCAGGCGTAAAGGTCCAAATGGAGCTCTCAAGTAGAGACTATTGCAACAGTCTCAAGTAGCGATTGCGACCGAGACTATATTGCAAAGCAAATGCATCCCTCCAAGCCCTTATTTTCTATTTCAGCTAACTGTCAGTGCATCAGCTTGAAACTAAAGTTTCATACGGGAGAAACAAAAGTTTCATAGGGGGAGAAACAAAAGTTTCATACGGGAGAAACTAGAGTTTCATAGGTAGGAAACTAGAGTTTCATAGGTAAGAAACTAAAGTTTCATAGGTAGGAAACTAGAGTTTCGTAGGTGAGAAACTAGAGTTTGCCGAGGAGGATAGCTCTCTCGGGCTGTAGGCAAGGACAGCAATAGTTAACAATGATATTTGAATTAGGTGCAGCTCAAGACGAACCACACTCGTAAGTCCGACCTCCCACGAGGGGAGGTCGTTATGCGGGGTGTACCCATCGGCTCCCCCAGTCGTTCGGGCTACGCCCTCCGACTGGGGGCTAGGA
>JAERMT010001395.1_pt1 | contig 10601 bp, 9 predicted proteins | sample 9267081 | NCBI WGS metagenome assembly JAERMT01 (sample SAMN17071939, study PRJNA684904) | human gut metagenome | isolation source: diarrhea sample from child under the age of five | host: Homo sapiens | place: South Africa: Mafikeng, Mafikeng Provincial Hospital | collected 2019-09
TCGACCTTGACTCCGTATCCCTTCTTCACACAGTGAAGCTTCTGGAATCCGGTGTAGACCTTGGCGGAAATGAACTGGTTGGTGAGCCGCCTAAATTCTCCAAAGGTGCTGTTGTATCTCCATGCAGCGACTCCGTTGATGCACAGCTTGCAAAGATGGAAAGAAAAGTTGCAGCAGGTGCAGATTACTTCCAGACACAGGCTGTATTTGAGCCGGAGAAATTCATCAAATTCATGGAAAAAGCAAAACAGTTCGGTAAACCGGTACAGGTTGGTATCATCATTCCGAAGTCTGTTGGAATGGTAAGATTCATGAACAATAACGTTGCCGGCATTCATGTTCCGGATGAAATGATCGAAGAACTGAAAGCAGACAAAGAAAAGACAAAAGCAGGTATCACAGGTGTTGAGATCGCTGCACGTATCATCAAAGAGTGCAAGCCATACTGTCAGGGTGTACATATCATGGCACTTGGCTGGGAATCCAAGATCCCGGATCTGCTGAAACTGGCTGAGATCTGATTTTTACGAGGAAATTAGCCGAATCTGTTATCTGGTATAGGACCAGATAGCGAAAGCGGATTACAAATATCCGCCAGACATTGAGATTATAAGGTAATTGAACTGAGATATATCATAAAAAGTATATGAGGAGCTGCCCTGTTCACATATGAAAATGTATGTGGACGGGCAGCTTTTTGTATTATATCTTTATTATTCACTCTGTTTGAAGTAACACGCTTTAATGAATTACTTTGAAGAAATGTAGTGCATTTATACGTGATTTCTGCTATAATTTTTCCCAGATGATAAATTTAAGGAGGAGTAATCATGAAGAAGATAGGTTGCCTACTGCTTGCTATGGCAGTGGGATTGTCAGGGATTTTGTCAGGCGTGACGGCCCAGGCGGCAGAAGGAACTACTGAGACAGCAAAATATGTAGTTGTTCTGGATCCTGGCCATGGAGGAGCTGAAAGCGGAGCTGGTGCAATTCACAATGGAAAGGTTTACAGAGAGGAAGAAATCAACTGGAAGATTGCGAATTACACCATGCAGGCACTTAGCGGTTCTCAGGATATAGAAGTTCACCTTACCAAAAAGAAGAATCAGTCACTTGGACTGGCAGAAAGAGTGAATGTGGCTAAACGTTATGGTGCAGATCTGCTGGTAAGTCAGCATATCGATGACTCTGACAGCAGTGCGGCGCGTGGAGCTTCGGTACTTCTGTCAAGAGGAACTTACAGACCAGCTATCGCAGCGAAAGAGAAAAAATTTGCAGGTTATGTTCTGGAGGAACTGAACAAACTGGGAATCAGCAGAAGAGGTCTGGTATATCGCATGAGCGAGAACGGAAGTACATATCCGAATGGCAAAGCGCGCGATTATTATGGCATTGTAGCGCAGAGCGTGGAGCAGAACATTCCGGGTGTGATCGTGGAGCACGCTTTTATCAGCAGCCCTTATGATGCTGTTAATTTTCTCAGCACGAATGCGAAACTGAAAAAAATCGGTGAGGCAGATGCCAGAGCAATCATCCGATATTGCAAACAGCTTCCTGCAAAGAAACCATCCTCTCAGACTCCGGTCACTCCGGATAAATTTACAGGATGGAAAAAGAAAGACGGCTATTACTATTATTATGTAGATTCTAAAAGACAGAGAGACAAGCTTCTGACACTGGAAGATGGAATTTATTATGTAAATCAGAATGGCCAGCGTCAGTATGGATGGCAGACTGTAGGTCAGTATAAATACTATTTTATGAAAGATGGAAAAGCGGCAAAAGGCTGGCTGAAAGTAAGCGGCAAGTGGTATTATTTACATAAGAAATATGGATATATGTACAGAAACTGTACAATAAAGACATCCTCTGGAAAGGTATATACATTTAATTCCAGAGGTGTATGCACGAATAAATACTCTCCGTTTTCAACAATTCAGTAATGTTCATAAAGAACTGACGGTAATATCCTTTTAAATCTTCCAGTGAAAAAATATAATTTACTACATTTTGAATGCTGTTTGAAGATTTAGCATTTTGATGATTGACAAATTTATTCTTCAAGTTTATAATAGGCGGCAGAAAAGATAAGAAAGACCAACACGCTGAAGAGAAGAGTACGCTGAGAAACGTTACAGAGAGAAATGCATTTTGGTGCAAGCATTTTATCGCGAACCAGCCGAAGACCACCTCTGAGTGACTTTAATACAGTCCGGTGATTCCGTTACCATCAAATGAAGTGGTTCTGATAAGACAGAACAATCGGGGTGGAACCGCGAGTATATGATATCTCGTCCCCTACAGTATTTAACCGTACTGTAGGGGATTTTTTTATTTCTTTCTTTTGCCCCTTTGCAGTACAAAAGCACCGGCAGAAATTTTTTAAGAAATTCTGCTATATATTTTGGATTGGCGTGCTGTACTATAAGTCAGTGTGCATCTGAAAAATATAAAAACAAATTATAAAAAGGAGATAATGACCATGATCGTAACATTAAAAGACGGCTCAAAAAAAGAATACGCCGAAGCTAAATCAGTAATCGACATCGCTTACGACATCAGCGAGGGACTTGCACGTGCAGCCTGTGCAGGAGAAGTAAACGGAGAAGTTGTTGACTTAAGAACAGTTCTTGACAGTGACTGCGAATTAAACATCCTCACAGCCAAAGATGAGAAGGGACTTGCAGTTCTTCGTCATACAGCATCCCACGTACTTGCTCAGGCAGTACAGACCTTATATCCGGATGCAAAGGTTGCTATCGGACCTTCTATCGATACAGGATTCTACTATGATTTCGACTGTCCTCCATTTTCCCGTGATGACCTGGATGCAATCGAAAAAGAAATGAAGAAGATCATCAAAAAAGGCGCAAAAATCGAGCGTTTCACAAAATCAAGAGAAGACGCCATTGCATACTTCAAAGAGAAAAACGAGCCATATAAAGTAGAACTCGTGGAAGACCTTCCGGATGGAGCAGAAATCTCCTTCTATTCTCAGGGAGACTGGACAGATCTCTGTGCAGGACCTCACCTTATGAGCGTAAAAGGAGTAAAAGCATTCAAGCTTCTCTCTTCTTCCAGCGCTTACTGGAGAGGCAGCGAAAAGAACGCAATGCTGACACGTATCTACGGAACAGCTTATGCTTCCAAAGATGAACTGAAAGAGCATCTTGAGCAGATGGAAGAAGCAAAGAGACGTGACCACAACAAACTTGGCCGTGAGATGAAAATCTTTACAACTGTAGATGTAATCGGACAGGGACTTCCGCTTATCATGCCAAACGGTGTCATCATCATGCAGGAACTTCAGCGTTGGATTGAAGACGAAGAGACAAAACGTGGCTATGTAAGAACTAAAACTCCGTTAATGGCTAAGAGTGATCTTTACAAGATTTCCGGTCACTGGGATCATTACAAAGACGGTATGTTCGTCCTCGGAGATGAAGAAACAGATAAAGAAGTATTTGCACTTCGTCCAATGACATGCCCATTCCAGTACTATGTATACAAAGCTGAACAGCACAGCTACCGTGACCTGCCACTTCGTTACGGTGAAACATCTACTCTGTTCCGTAACGAGGATTCCGGCGAAATGCATGGTCTGACACGTGTACGTCAGTTTACGATTTCTGAAGGACATCTGATTGTAAGACCAGACCAGATGGTGAAAGAGTTCAAAGACTGTATTGCACTTGCTCAGTACTGTCTGCAGGTTCTCGGCGTAGAAGAAGATGTAACTTACCATCTTTCCAAATGGGATCCGAATAACAGAGAAAAATATATTGGTGAACCGGAAGTATGGGAAGAGACAGAAGGCCATATCCGCCAGATGCTTGAAGAGCTGAATATTCCATTTACAGAGGATGTCGGAGAAGCTGCATTCTACGGACCTAAGGTTGATATCAATGCCAAGAACGTATACGGAAAAGAAGACACAATGATCACAATCCAGTGGGATGCTCTTCTTGCTGAACAGTTCGATATGTACTATATCGACGAAAACGGCGAAAAACAGCGTCCATACATCATCCATCGTACATCCATGGGATGTTATGAGAGAACACTGGCATGGCTGATTGAGAAATATGCAGGTATGTTCCCAACATGGCTTTGCCCGGAACAGGTTCGTGTCGTTCCGATTTCCGAGAAATTCCACGACTATGCTGCCAAAGTTGAAGCACAGTTAAAAGAAAACGGAATCCGCTGCTTTGTTGACCAGCGTTCCGAAAAGATGGGCTACAAGATTCGTGAAGCACGTCTTGCAAGAGTTCCATATATGCTCATCGTTGGTGCTAAAGAGGAAGAAGAAGGCAAAGTTTCTGTAAGAAGCCGTTACCTTGGCGATGAAGGAACGAAAGAACTTGACGACTTCCTTGCAGCAATCAAAGAAGAAATCAAGAATAAGACTATCCGTAAGATTGAAGTTCAGGAAGAGAATAAATAATTTGTAACTACAAGCATTGTATTGTTACGAAGAGGAAAGCAGGGACTAAAAACAGCCCCTGCTTTTTCTTGTTATTGTTAATTTCAAGTATCGGGGCATACTCATTAGATGGTGTAAAATGCCAGCGTAAACGTGACGTTATTGAGCGTGAATATGCTTAAAAGACAAGATATTGTTACTGTTCACTGGTAATATCCCGCGAGGTGTTTTTTGTGAGCGAAGGTCACAGAAAACCCGAGACATACCGCGCGAATTTATGCGATTAGCATAAATTCTGTGCATCGCGTAGCGTGTTACTGGGCACGGAGTGAACAGTAACAAGATATTCGGTACGGCTTTACATCAAATATAATTGACAAATAGTTTGAGGATGCTTACAATAGCAGATAAGTGGTCTCTGCCGGATTGCAGTAGTGCATAAACAAAATCGAATTTGACAGAGCAGAGCGAATCAAGCAGGAAAGGAATTAGACAAATGAGCAATTGGGAAGCAAATGTCCGTAAAGTAATACCATATACACCAGGTGAGCAGCCAAACCAACCGGATATGATCAAATTAAATACAAATGAGAACCCATATCCTCCGGCACCTGGAGTGGAGAAAGCACTTAAAGGTATGGATACCGATACCATGAGACTTTATCCGGATCCGACAGCGGGAGATCTGGTACATGCGATCGCACAGAATTACCATTTAAAAGATGAGCAGGTTTTCGTGGGAGTAGGATCTGATGATGTTCTTGCCATGAGTTTTCTGACATTCTTTAACTCAGAGAAGCCGGTTCTTTTTCCTGATATTACCTATTCTTTCTATGACGTATGGGCAGATCTGTTCCGTATTCCATATGAAAGACCGGCTCTGGATGAGAACTTTCATATAAAGAAGGAAGACTATTTCAAAGAAAACGGCGGAATCGTTTTCCCGAACCCAAATGCACCGACGGGTGTGGAAATGCCATTAGAGGATGTGGAAGATATCATCCGTCATAATCCGGATGTCATTGTCATTGTGGATGAAGCATATGTGGATTTTGGCGGTCAGTCAGCACTTCCGTTGATTGAGAAGTACGACAACCTTCTGGTTGTGCAGACATTCTCCAAATCACGTTCCATGGCAGGCATGAGAATCGGCTTTGCATGCGGAAATGAGAAACTGATCAAATTCCTGAACGATGTGAAGTATTCTTTTAATTCCTACACGATGGACCGTACAGCACTTGCAGCGGGTGTGGCAGCAGTGGAGGACAAGGAATACTTTGAGGAAACATGTAATAAAATCATAGAGACGAGAGAATGGACAAAGAAAGAATTAAAGGCGCTGGGATTCTCCTTCCAGGATTCTAAGTCTAACTTTATCTTTGCCACTCATGCAACCTGTCCGGCAGCGGAGCTTTTCGAAGCACTGAGAGAGCAGCATATTTATGTCCGCTATTTCCCGAAGGAAAGAATTGATAACTTCCTTCGTATCACGATTGGAACAAAGGAAGAAATGCAGAAGTTTATTGATTTTCTGAAGGATTATCTGAAATAAAATTTAGGAGGTTTTAATGGAAACACTGGTACATTGGTTCTCGCAGAATCTGTCACAATATATTTCGCCGGAGGGAGCGGTTTTTCTTATTTCCATGATTCCGCTTCTGGAACTCAGAGGAGGGCTTTTGGCAGCGTCTCTTCTGAAGATTTCTGCGGCAAAGGCGATTCCATTATGTATTGTGGGAAATATCATTCCGATTCCGTTTATCTTGTTATTTATCAAGCAGATTTTCAAAGTGCTGAAAAAGACAAAGATTTTCAGAGGATTGATCATAAAATTGGAAGACCGTGCGATGAGAAAAAGTGATCAGGTGAAGAAATACGAATTCTGGGGCCTGATGCTGTTTGTGGGAATCCCTCTTCCGGGAACAGGAGCATGGACCGGATCACTGATCGCGTCACTTCTGGAGATTGATATTAAGAAATCATCTCTGGCGATTCTTTGTGGAATCATTATGGCAACGGTGATTATGTATATCGTTTCTTACGGCTTGGTGGGAAATCTGGTACATTAACCGAATCAGGCAAGTCCGTCGCTTCAAGTGCGAAGCGAAATAAACAGTGGGTGTGGAATTGATTATATCAGGAGGCGTACAAGCCCTTTCTGATAAACTGCAAAGCAGTTATTCGATATAGAGTCACGTAGCGGATGATTTTATCTGCCTGATTAAAAAAGTAGTTCAACTGTTTAGTTTAACCAAATCAAGTAAGTCCCCTGCTTCAATTGCGAAGCGAAATAAGCAGTGGGTGGGGACTTGCTTGTATCAGAAGGGGTACAAGCCCCTTCTGATAAACTGCGAAGCAGTTATTTGGTTATGAGCAAGTAGCGAAAGCGGATTGCGAATATCCGATTGACCAGAAGAACTACTTTTTGTTTTTTTACAGTAATTTACGTTTCAGCATATCCGCATTGGAAGCAAATTTCAATGCGGTTTCTTTTGTTATTTTTTTCTGTTTGTAAAGTTCCAGAAGGCTCTGATCCATGGAGCGCATATGCTCATGCGCTGAGGAGGCGATAACCCCATCAATCTGATGTACTTTGTTATCGCGGATCATATTTCTGATCGCCGGATTGAGGCGCATAACCTCGAAGACAGGAATCGTATGTCCATTCACATCCGGGACAAGCTGCTGGGAAATAACAGCCTGCAGTACCATGGACAGCTGGATGGAAATCTGTCTCTGCTGGGCTGGTTCGAATACATCTACGATACGACCGATCGTGTTTGCTGCTCCGGTGGTGTGAAGACTGGAGAGAACGAGATGTCCTGTCTCGGCAGCAGTCATGGCAGTTTGAATCGTCTCGTAATCACGCATTTCACCAAGGAGAATCACATCTGGGCTCTGGCGCAGGGTAGCACGCAGGGAAACCAGATAACTCTCCGTATCGGTGCAGATTTCTCGCTGGCTGACGATGCATTTGTCATGCCGGTGCAGGTACTCAAGCGGATCTTCCAACGTGATGATATGCCCTTCGCGGGAGTGATTGATACGGTCAATGATACATGCGAGAGTGGTGGATTTACCACTTCCGGCAGGACCGGTGACAAGCACCATTCCCTTGGAAAAATCAGCAGCCGACATGACATCTTCCGGAATATTGAGAACATCCGGATCAGGCAGTTCAAATGCGATTACACGGATCACTGCAGCCAGAGAACCTCGCTGACGATAGGTATTGACACGGAAACGGGAAAGACCTGGGATGGAGAAGGAGAAATCGTCATCTCCTGTATCCAGAAAATGGTCGAAATTCCTGCCATTTGCCATCTGATAGATCTGGCGTAATAAATTTTCGGTATCATCAGGCATCAGGCGTTCGCCATGCGAAGTCAGTTTTCCGTCAACCTTAAAAGAAAGCGGACGGCCTGCAATGATAAAAATGTCGGACGCATGATTCATAGTTGCGTAAGATAAATATTCTGGTATGGTTTGTTCTGTCATTTAGTATCTCCTTTGTAAACTGGCTGTTTCGTATCCGGATTCCAGTTGGCTGTGCTGATGGTCTTCCAGGTAAGAAGCTCCGGTGTGAGGTTGTCAGAATCCGAATCTGAAGAAGTATCGGGGGCAGATTTTGAAGAAGTATCGGAATCTGATTTTGGGGAAGACGTTGAAGTCCCGGACATATCGAGGAAAGCTGCCTTGTATGGAAATTTAATTTCTATATAAATAGCCTGTTCATCCGAAAAATCTACCGTAAATGATAAAATCTGTATCTGGGAATCCCAGATGACATCAGGATACTGTTCAACAATGGAGGCCATTTTAGAATCATAATCCTGTGATGTCTGGCTGTCTTTAAAGGCCTTTTTTGCGTAGTCAGCGACTTCCTGATATTTTTGCGTTGCAGACGAGCAGGCTTCATAGTAGGCGGTAGTTTGATTTAGCGTAAGCTGGCTTATCTGCAGGTCCTGCCTGGAAGTGCCAAGAGTCAGGAGAGACAGGATCACCAGACAAAGAACAGAGAAAATAATGCACATGGATGGAATTCCCATGGAGAGAAAAGAACTTCTTTTTTTGCTCATGACTGATTATCCTTTCTTGCGATAAGAGGAAATGATATGGAAAGATGATACAGATTTTCGTTTGCCGAGTTATAAAAATTCAGATCAGCTGTTTTAGTGTAATCAGCAACTATAAGCTGTATGCTCATGTTATATTCGGCAGAAGTTTTATCGCAGGAGTTCCATTCTCTGTCATAGTAATAATTTAACAGATAAGATCCCATAGGTGAACTTATCCTGGAATTTTTTGAGGCATTTTTTGTTTTGCCGACAGAAGCATCTGTCGCTGAAGAAATTGAACTGCCAGAATCAGAGACATTTGCAGCTGTTTCAAAAATCTGCGAAAAAGAAGAAAGTTCTCCGTCCCATCCTTCTAAAACCTCTCCGGCACAAGTGGCAAGCTCCTGGATATGGTTGAGCTCTCTGGCCTTCTGACGTTGCGTTTTTGCTGCCGCAAAGATTCTGACGCAGGCAGTACAGGTAAGTGCCAGAATCAAAATGGAAAGGATCATTTCCATCAGAAACAGGCTGGATCTGGAATGCGAAGTTAATTTTTGCATACGATAAAATCCTCCTTTAGTTGAAGCCTGAAGGTGCACCGGAATGAAGAAGCAGAGAACTTCTGTTTCCGTCAGAATCTTCTAAAGTAATACGGTAAAAGTCCCCGGATTCCTGCTCTATCTGAAAATCATTAAGACTTGCGATATCAGTCCCCATCTGGGCAGAAGGAGTGTTACCGGCAGCAGTGAAGAGCTCTTTGAGGTGCTGATCTTTCAGATAAATATAGGTAACATATGGTGTGTCATTCACTGTATCGGTCATGCACAATGCAGGAGATCCGCCAAGTGTGTCAATGCTGATAGTTTCAGAACTGTCATGCTGGCGGAATTTTGCCGTAATATAGGCAGAGGCAGTATAGAGGTTGTTATTTACCTGAGTTCCGGCCACTGCGGTACGGTAAGCCTGAGCGGAAAAAAGAAGCATCATCAGCAGAAAGATCAGAAATAATCCCAGCAATGCAATTGTAAAAAGGTTATCTATCGGGTGTCTGCGGCGGTCAGACTGATTCATGAGATTCCTCCTTTCCCGGAAGAGAGAACCATCACACTGACAGATGGCAGAAGATTGGAACCATTTGGCACATATTCCACTACAAATTTGTCAGTGTCATAGGAAATGTAGTAATCCCGGAGCAATTCATCAAGACTCTGTGGATAATGTCCGGTCAGAGCATAAGTATGAATGGCACCCTGTTCCAGAGCCTGGCGCAGAGAAGTCTGCTCCCGGGAGATCGTTTCCTTGCCTGCATAGGAGATTCCCAGATAAAAAATAAGGCAAAGAATAGCTAATACAATGACAGGGAGGAGACCACGCAGCTTCCTGCCTGCCCTTGTACGTCCTGTTTCAAATAAATCCATAGCAATCACCTCACACAACGATCTCTGAAAGAATTCCAAGTAAAGGCATCATTACGGAAAAAAGAACCAGCCCTACCAGAAGTGAGAACACGATAACGATGGTAGGCTCTACAACGGAGATAATATTTCCGGTCGTAGTAAGTGATGCCTCGCGGTATCGTCTGGCAAGTCTGTTCATTACTTCATCAGCCTCACCGGCACGAAGTCCCACGATGATCAGGCGGGCATTCAATCCCTCAAAGAGTCCTGATTCAGAAAGAGCATCCTCGAAAAGCATGCCATCTTCGAGGAGTTTACATGCCTTAGCAGCCTTTTCCCTGATTGCTGGCTGTGAGAGAAGATCCTGTGCCATTTCCAGAGTGATGATATGATCAAGACCGCTGTGGATTCCCATGGCGATGGCCTGAGTCAGACGTGCATAGTCTGTAGCGTTGGCGATTTCTTTTATGTAAGGCAGTCTGCCGGAAATCTGGCGCAGCCATATACGTCCTTTTTCAGTGAAAAAGAGAGCGGCAAATCCGGCTAATATGAGAAGTACGAGAATGAGCAGGACGGCAGAGTACCGGCTGATCACATTTCCGGCATTTAAAAGACCATTGGAAAAGCGGTTCATCTCCAGACCCATCTGCTGGAAAACCTGTTGAAAGACCGGAAGTACCTTCACCAGAAGGATTACGATAACTGCGCCCATCATGGCAAGCA
>JAERMT010000862.1_pt1 | contig 10586 bp, 11 predicted proteins | sample 9267081 | NCBI WGS metagenome assembly JAERMT01 (sample SAMN17071939, study PRJNA684904) | human gut metagenome | isolation source: diarrhea sample from child under the age of five | host: Homo sapiens | place: South Africa: Mafikeng, Mafikeng Provincial Hospital | collected 2019-09
AAGACGTCGCCCTCTCACGGCGAAAACACGGGTTCGATTCCCGTACTGGCTGCTTAAGAATAATCAGAGTTTTCTCTGGTTATTTTTTTTTCCAAATCTATCGAAGAATATCGAATCCCCAAAAACTGTCTTGAAAAATTCAGAAGGATACGGTATGATATAGAACAAATGTTTGAGTATCAGGCGTTACTGTTCACTCCGTTCACAGTAACTATCAGGCTCCGAATGGAGCATAAGAAAGGAAATGAATATACCCATGGCAAAAAAGCAAACCTATGATGCTGGCAGTATCTCGGTTCTGGAAGGACTGGAGGCAGTCCGGAAACGACCGGGTATGTATATTGGAAGTGTATCCCGCAAGGGACTGAATCATCTGATCTATGAGATCGTAGACAATGCAGTAGATGAGCACCTTGCCGGATATTGCAGTGAGATCCATGTGACACTGGAGAAGGACGGTTCCGCGACCGTAACAGATAACGGACGAGGAATCCCGGTAGATATGCATGAGAAAGGAATGTCCGCGGAGCGTCTTGTCTTTACGACCCTGCATGCAGGCGGCAAGTTCGACAATGCCGCATACAAGACCAGCGGCGGTCTCCACGGTGTCGGTTCCTCTGTTGTCAATGCGCTTTCTACTTATCTGGATATCAAGATCAGCAGGGATGGATATGTACATCATGACCACTATGAAAGAGGAATCCCGACCATCGAACTGGAGGAGGGGCTTCTCCCGAAACTTGGACGCACGAAGGCGACCGGAACCTGCATCAATTTCCTTCCGGACCCGGAGATCTTTGAGAAGACCCGTTTCTCTGCAACAGAGGTCAAGAGCCGTCTCCATGAGACAGCATACCTGAATCCTGCCCTGACGATCTATTTCGAGGATCTGCGCGGTGCGGAGCCGGAGAAACTGGAATACCATGAGCCGGAGGGGATCATCGGATACATCCGTGATCTGAACCACAGTTCTGAGGCACTTCATGAGCCGGTCTACCTCAAGGGAGAGGCAGACGGCATCCAGGTAGAGGTGGCTTTCCAGTACACCAGTGATTTCCGCGAGAATGTTCTGGGCTTCTGAAATAACATCTACAATGCAGAGGGCGGTACACACCTGACAGGATTTAAGACAACTTTTACGACTGTCATGAACAGTTATGCGCGAGAGATCGGTGTCATCAAGGACAAGGATCCGAATTTTACAGGAGCGGATATCCGAAATGGAATGACAGCAGTTGTTTCCATCAAACACCCTGCACCGAGATTCGAAGGACAGACTAAGACAAAACTCGACAACCAGGATGCTGCCAAAGCGACAGGCAAGGTCCTGGGCGAGCAGCTTGTCCTCTATTTTGACAGAAATCTGGAGACACTCAAGGCGATCCTTTCCTGTGCAGAGAAGGCAGCCAAGATCCGCAAGACCGAGGAGAGAGCCAAGACAAACCTTCTGACCAAGCAGAAATATTCCTTTGATTCCAATGGCAAGCTTGCCAACTGTGAGAAGAAAGATCCATCCCAGTGTGAGATATTTATCGTAGAGGGAGATTCCGCAGGCGGTTCTGCCAAGACAGCCAGAAATCGTAATTATCAGGCGATCCTTCCGATCCGTGGTAAGATCCTCAACGTTGAGAAGGCAACGATCGACAAGGTTCTTGCCAATGCAGAGATCAAGACGATGATCAATGCGTTTGGATGCGGTTTTTCCGAAGGATACGGCAACGACTTTGATATCAGCAAGCTCCGTTATGACAAGATCGTGATCATGGCCGATGCCGATGTCGATGGTGCACATATTTCGACACTTCTTCTGACACTGTTTTATCGTTTTATGCCAGAACTGATCTATGAGGGGCATGTCTATATCGCAATGCCGCCTCTCTACAAGGCAATGCCGAAAAAAGGCCCGGAAGAATATCTTTACGACGACAAGGCACTGGAGAAATACCGTAAGGCGCACAAACCGGGCAGCTTTACGCTCCAGCGATACAAAGGTCTTGGAGAGATGGATGCAGAACAGCTCTGGGAGACAACGCTGAACCCGGAGACAAGAAGGATGAAGCGTGTGGAGATCGAGGACGCGCGTCTGGCATCCAGCGTGACAGAGATTCTTATGGGAAGCGAAGTACCGCCGCGTAAGGCGTTCATTTACGAACATGCAGCAGACGCGGAACTTGACATCTAAGGAAGGGATTTTTTATGGAAACAAAACAGGAAAATGTGATCCGTACAGACTATTCGGAGATCATGCAGAAATCATATATCGATTATGCCATGAGCGTTATCATCTCCCGAGCACTCCCGGATGTAAGAGATGGTCTGAAACCTGTACAGAGAAGAACTTTATATGATATGTATGAACTTGGGATTCGTTATGACCGCCCGTACCGTAAATGTGCCCGTATCGTCGGAGATACAATGGGTAAATATCATCCACACGGCGACAGCTCTATCTATGATGCACTGGTCGTTATGGCGCAGGACTTCAAGAAGGGCAGGACGCTGGTAGACGGACATGGAAACTTTGGCTCCATCGAGGGCGACGGCGCTGCAGCGATGCGTTATACAGAAGCACGTCTGGAGAAACTGACACAGGAAGTTTTTCTTGGAGACCTTGACAAGAATGTTGTTGATTTTGTGCCGAACTTTGACGAGACAGAGAAAGAACCGTCGGTTCTTCCTGTCAAGATCCCGAACATTCTGGTGAATGGTGCAGAGGGAATCGCAGTCGGCATGGCGACCAGCATCCCGCCGCACAATCTCGGTGAAGTCGTAGATGCGGTCAAGGCATACATGAAGGACAATACGATCAGTGTCAAAGGACTGATGCGTTATATTAAAGGACCGGATTTTCCGACCGGCGGACTTGTAGTCAACAAGGATGACCTCCGTAAGATCTACGAGAGCGGAACCGGCAAGATCCGTCTCCGTGGAAGAGTGGAGATCGAGAAACTCAAAGGCGGCAGGAAACAGCTCGTCATCACAGAGATCCCGTATACGATGCTCGGGGCAAATATCGGTAAATTCCTGAATGATGTTGCATCCCTGGTTGAGACGAAGAAGACTACAGACATCGTGGACATCTCCAACCAGTCCTCCAAGGAGGGAATCCGTATCGTTCTGGAACTCAAGAAGGACACTGATGTAGAAAATCTCACCAACATGTTGTACAAGAAAACACGTCTCGAGGATACGTTTGGCGTAAACATGCTGGCGGTTGCAGATGGCAGACCGGAGACATTAAGCCTTAAGCAGATCATCGAGCACCATGTGGAATTTCTGTTTGATGTCACAACAAGGAAATACAGGACCCTTCTTGACAAAGAGCAGGAAAAGAGAGAGATCCAGGAAGGTCTTATCAAGGCATGTGACGTGATCGACCTGATCATCGAGATCCTGCGCGGAAGCAAGAACCGTGAGCAGGTCAAGAAATGTCTGGTGGAGGGCGTGACAGAAGGAATACGTTTCAAGACCAAGGTAAGTGAGAAGGCAGCTTCAAAGCTCAAATTTACAGAGAAGCAGGCAGGTGCGATCCTGGATATGCGTCTCTATAAGCTGATCGGACTGGAGATCGAGGCACTTCAGGCAGATTATCAGGAGACGATGAAGAATATTGCCGAATACAAGGATATCCTGGATAATTATGACTCCATGGCAGCGGTCATCATCAGGGAACTGGACGGCATCAAGAAGGAGTATGGAAGCAAACGCCGCACTTCCATCGAGAATGCCGAGGAAGCTGTCTACGAAGAAAAGAAGATGGAAGAGACAGAAGTCTGCTTCCTGATGGATCGCTTTGGTTATATGAAGCTGATCGACAAAAATGCCTATGAACGAAACAAAGAAGCAGCACACAATGAGAACCGCTGCGTATTCCTGTGCATGAACACGGACAAGATCTGCATCTTTACGGACAAGGGCAAGATGCATACAATCAAGGCAGTCGATATTCCACTGGTACGTTTCAGAGATAAGGGAACACCGGTAGATAACTTAAGCAACTATGACAGCAGCCAGGAGCAGATGCTGTATGTAGCGCCGCTTGGACAGATCAAACAGGATCAGATCCTTTTTGTGACAAAGACATCCATGTGTAAACTGGTTGATGGTGCTGAGTTTGATGTGACCAAGAGAACGATCGCATCCACGAAACTTGCTGAGGATGACGAACTTATTTTTGTCGGCAGTGCAGGTGAGATGGAGCAGGTGGTGTTCCAGAGTAACGGCGGTTATTTCCTCCGTTTCCTGAAACAGGAGATCTCCACCGCCAAGAGAGCAGCTCTCGGCGTACGTGGAATGAAGCTTGCAGACGGAGATCATCTGGAGCATGCATACCTTCTCGGAGGTCATCAGGAATATGCGATCTCCTACCACGACAAGGAGTACTCCCTGAACAAAGTACGCCTCGGAAAACGCGATACCAAAGGCATCAAACCAAGGATATAACAAGAGATTTCAAAAAATCCTTGCTTTTCAGACCTTATGGTGCTATTATATGAGATAACATGATAACGGATGATCAGAGAGTGGACTTCGGTCCACTCTTTTTGCGAGATTGATTACTATAAGCAGTTCCGCGATCATTCTGATGTGCGAAAGGCAGGTGGAAAATATGAGCAGACGAGATGAATATGAACAGAAGGCAGAGGCAATGCTGGCACCGATCGTTGAGGCAGCAGGTTTTGAACTTGTAGATGTAGAATACGTCAAGGAAGCAGGCAACTGGTATCTTCGAGGATACATCGACAAGCCGGGCGGGATCACGGTCAATGACTGCGAAGCAGTAAGCCGCGCGTTCAGCGACAAGCTGGATGAGGATGATTTTATCGAAGACAGCTATATTATGGAGATCAGTTCCCCAGGTCTTGACAGACCGTTAAAGAAAGAGAAGGATTTTGTCAGAAGCATGGGCAAACTGGTAGAGATCCGTACCTATCGTCCGATAGAGAAACAAAAGGAATTCTGCGGGATTTTAAACGCATATGATGATAACAGTGTGACGATCGAGGAGGACGAAAACGGCACCTTACGCACATTTGAAAAGAAAGACATAGCCCTGATCCGGCTGGCAATTGAATTTTAACTGATTAATGAATACGATGCACCTATATGCTTTGATAAAATGAGGAGGAAATAAAAAAAATGAACAAAGAGTTAATGGACGCTCTGAATGTCCTGGAAAAAGAAAAAAATATCAGTAAGGATACACTTCTGGGAGCAATCGAGCAGTCTCTGATCCAGGCATGTAAGAACCATTTCGGTAAAGCTGATAATGTACATGTAATGATCAATCCTGAAACCTGTGATTTCAGTGTTTACGCTGAGCGTGAAGTAAAGGAATTCGTAGAGGATCCTGCACTGGAGATCTCACTTACAGACGCACAGAAGATCAATGCCAACGCAGAACTCGGAGACGTGATCAAAGTTCAGATCCAGTCCAAGGAATTCGGACGTATCGCAACACAGAATGCTAAGAATGTCATCCTTCAGAAGATCCGTGAGGAAGAGCGCAAAGTTCTTTACGATCAGTACTACGGAATGGAGAAAGAAGTCGTTACAGGTATCGTACAGCGTGTCATGGGCAAAAATGTCAGCATCAATCTTGGCAAGGCAGATGCGATCCTCGCTGAGAATGAGCAGGTCAGAGGAGAAGAATTCCATCCGACAGAACATATCAAGGTATACATCCTGGAAGTTAAGGATACTCCAAAAGGACCGCGTATCCAGGTATCCAGAACACATCCGGGTCTCGTAAAACGCCTCTTCGAATCCGAAGTTGCCGAAGTAAGAGACGGCACAGTAGAGATCAAGAGCATTGCCAGAGAAGCAGGCTCCCGTACCAAGATCGCTGTATGGAGCAATGATCCTGACGTAGATCCGGTTGGAGCATGCGTTGGTATGAACGGTGCGAGAGTAAACTCCATCGTAGAGGAACTCCGCGGCGAGAAGATCGATATCATCAACTGGGACGAAAACCCGGCGATCCTTATTGAGAATGCATTAAGCCCGGCCAAAGTCATTGCAGTAATGGCTGATCCGGATGAGAAGACAGCACTTGTTGTTGTTCCGGACTACCAGCTTTCTCTTGCAATTGGTAAAGAAGGACAGAATGCACGTCTTGCAGCCCGCCTGACAGGATTCAAGATCGACATCAAGAGTGAGACACAGGCCAAAGAATCCGGTGATCTTTACGACTATGATGAGGAAGAAGAATTCTACGAAGACGAAGCAGCAGAAGAAGCAGAAAACGTAGAAGAGTCTCAGGAAGCAGAAGAAACAGAAGTTTCTGAAGAGGTTTCCGAAGAAGAGACAACAGAAGAATAAGATCTATGAAGACAAAAAATAAAATTCCGATGCGCCAGTGTACCGGCTGCAGAGAAATGAAAAGCAAAAAAGAAATGATCCGTGTCCTTAAGACACCGGAAGACGAGATCGTTCTTGACACCACAGGCAGAAAGAACGGAAGGGGCGCCTATGTATGTCCATCCACCGAATGCCTTGACAAAGCGATCCGCAATCACGGGATCGAACGGTCTCTCAAGACCAGCGTTCCCGAAGAGGTCTACGAAGACCTGAAAAAGGAGTTAAGTAAGATTGAAAAACAACAATAAAGTGTTATCTCTTCTGGGGCTTGCCACAAAAGCCGGCAAGGTTGCCAGCGGAGAATTTTCGACAGAGAAATCTGTCAAGACAGGGAAAGGTTTCCTGGTTCTGGTTGCAGATGATGCATCCCAGAATACAAGGAAAAAGTTCCAGAACATGTGTGATTTTTACGAAGTACCGATCTACTTTATTGCCAACAAAGAAGAACTGGGCAGATTCTGCGGAAAAGAATTCCGCGCCAGCCTTGCGGTACAGGATGAAAACTTTGCAAAAGCAATGTTAAAAGAACTCCAGAAATTATAAAGCTGCGGTGTGCAGCAGTGATTGAAGGAGGGATCCATGTGCCGAAGATCAGAGTGCATGAACTTGCCAGTAAACTTGGCAGATCGAACAGAGAAGTCATTGAATTTCTAAAAGCAAACGGGGTAGAAGTCAAAAGTCATATGAGTACTCTTGAGGAACCCAGTATCCGATTAATAAAACAAAAATTTTTAACCAGGGGAAAGGAGCAGATTACCAAGGTGGATAATTCCAGAACAGAAGAAAAGACGGTAACAGCGAGACCAGAAGCAGACAAAGCAGAGGCTCCTAAAAAGAAAAAAAATATCATTCGTGTATATCATGCACAGAATGCAAGTGACGGCGGCAAAAACAGACCGAAACGTCAGAACAACAATACAGACAAAAGACCAGCCGCAAAGCCACAGGCTCAGAAGCCGCAGGCAGCTCAGAAACCGGTAGAGGAAACTGCAAAGAAACCGCAGACTGCACAGGCAGAGGCACCGAAGAGCGCAGCACCGGCACAGAACAATTCTGCAAGACCGCAGAGACAGGAACAGTCCGGTTACAATAACAACAGAGGACAGAACCGCCAGAATAACCGCGACGGAAGAGACAATAACCGCGACAACCGCGGTGGTGAAGGCAGAGGCCGTGACTTCCGCGGTGGCGAAAGAAGATTCTCCGACCGCAATGGAAACGGCGGACAGGGTCGTCCGAACCGTGACGGAAACCGTCAGGGAAGACCGCAGGGCGAAGGACGTCCGGCGCGCCAGGGTGACGGAAACGGCCGTCCGATGAGAGGTCAGGGCGGAAGACCGCAGCAGGGTGGTCAGGGAAGACCACAGCAGGGCGGAAACGGAAGACCAGACGGCAACAGAGGAGGCTTCGGCGGAAATAACCGTGGCGGACAGAGATCCGGTGGCGGAAGAAGAGATAACGATGCTGTATTCACACCAGAACTGACCAAGACATCCAAGGACAGCAAGCGTGAGCGTGACAGAGAGAACAAGAACAAGAAGAAAGACTTCGAGGATCCCGAAGGCTCTGCAGAAACCAATTCCACAGCCGAAACAGGAAGAGAAGAAACCAGAAGTAAAAGAGATCACACTTCCAGAGAAGATGACCATCCGCGAACTGGCAGAAGCAATGAAGATGCAGCCGTCCGTGATCGTTAAGAAGCTCTTCATGGAAGGAACCATGGTAACTGTAAACCATGAGATCGACTTCGAGAAAGCTCAGGAGATCGCTCTGGACTACGATATCATCGCAGAGCCGGAAGAAAAAGTAGACGTTATCGGCGAACTCCTCAAAGAAGAGGAAGAAGACGAAGCAGATATGGTTTCCAGACCGCCTGTAGTATGTGTTATGGGTCACGTTGACCATGGTAAGACATCCCTTCTGGATGCGATCCGTGATACCCATGTAACAAAAGGTGAGGCCGGAGGAATCACACAGCATATCGGTGCATCTGTTGTAGAGATCAACGGACAGAAGATCACATTCCTGGATACACCGGGACATGAAGCATTCACCGCTATGCGTATGCGTGGTGCAAACTCCACAGATATCGCAGTTCTCGTCGTAGCAGCAGATGATGGTGTCATGCCGCAGACAGTAGAGGCGATCAGCCATGCCAAAGCAGCAGGCGTTGAGATCATCGTTGCGATCAACAAGATCGATAAACCAAGTGCAAACGTAGAGAGAGTAAAACAGGAACTTTCCGAGTATGAACTGATCCCGGAAGACTGGGGCGGAAGCACCATCTTCGTACCGGTATCAGCACATACAGGAGAAGGAATCGACACTCTGCTTGAGATGATCCTTCTTTCTGCAGAAGTCCTGGAACTCAAAGCAAACCCGAACCGTGCAGCGAGAGGTCTCGTGATCGAAGCACAGCTTGACAAAGGTAAAGGACCGGTTGCTACGATCCTCGTACAGAAGGGTACTCTCCATGTCGGAGATTTCATCGCAGCAGGTGCATGCAGCGGTAAAGTACGTGCCATGATGGACGACAGAGGAAGAAGAGTCAAAGAAGCAGGACCGTCCACACCAGTTGAGATCCTTGGTCTCAGTGATGTTCCGAATGCAGGTGAGATCCTGATGGCGTTCCCGAGCGACAAGGAAGCCAAGAACTTCGCAGCTACCTTCGTTACAGAGAACAAGAAACATCTGCTTGAAGAAACCAAAGGCAAACTTTCTCTGGATAACCTGTTTGATCAGATCCAGGCAAGTGACCTCAAGGAACTGCCGATCATCGTCAAAGCAGACGTACAGGGATCTGTTGAGGCTGTGAAACAGAGTCTTACCAAACTTTCCAATGAGGAAGTTGTTGTCCGCGTGATCCATGGCGGCGTTGGTGCAGTCAATGAATCTGACGTATCCCTTGCTGCAACTTCCAATGCGATCATCATCGGATTCAACGTTCGTCCGGACGCAATGGCAAAACAGCTTGCAGATCAGGAAGGCGTAGACCTGCGTCTCTACAGAGTCATCTATCAGGCGATCGAAGATGTAGAAGCAGCCATGAAGGGTATGCTTGACCCGGTATTCGAAGAGAAAGTCATTGGTCATGCAGAAGTCCGCCAGCTCTTCAAAGCATCCGGCGTTGGTACGATCGCAGGAAGCTATATCCTCGATGGTATCTTCCAGAGAAACTGTAAGGTTCGTATCACCAGAGAGGGAGATCAGATCTTCGAGGGCGAGCTTGCATCCCTGAAACGTTTCAAAGACGATGTCAAAGAAGTCAAAGCAGGATACGAGTGTGGTCTTGTATTTGACGGATTCAATGATGTCAAAGAAGAAGATAAAGTAGAAGCTTATATCATGGTAGAGGTGCCAAGGTAATTGGTAATAGAGAATATCCCGCGAGGTGTTTTGGCATAAATATGCCAAAATCCCGAGACATGCGGGGCAAAATGCTATCACCGAAGGTGATGTGGAATGCATTTTGACCAAGTTACAGCGAATATAATGAGCAGTAACTTACCGAGATAGGAGTAAAATAAATGAGAAAGAACAGCATTAAGAATACAAGGATCAACGGAGAGGTTCAGAAAGAACTTAGTACGATCATCAGAAATGAAGTCAAAGATCCTCGCATTCATCCAATGACTTCTGTCATGGCTGTGGAAGTTGCACCTGACCTCAAGACCTGCAAGGCATTTATCAGTGTCCTTGGCAGCAAAGAGGCCAAGGATGCGACCATCCAGGGCCTTAACAAGGCAGAAGGTTATATCAGAAGACAGCTTGCAAAGAACCTGAATTTAAGGAATACACCGGAGATCCGTTTCATCCTGGACGAATCCATTGAATACGGTGTAAACATGTCCAAGCTGATCGACGATGTAACCAGAAAAGATGCTCAGGCAGGAAAACCGGACGAGGAAGAATAAGCCAGTCCGGATCCTGACCACAAGAGCAGTGCATACAGAATAAGAGAGGATATCATGAAAAATATTTCAGAAGTGCTGGAAGGCGTGAAAACAATAGGAATTGGTGGTCATGTCCGACCGGATGGTGACTGTGTCGGTTCCTGTATGGCTTTGTATCTGTATATCAGAACTTATTTTCCGGATGTGGATGTAAGCGTATATCTCGACCATCCGAAGCCGATCTTTGGACATATCGATCATATCGATGATATCAAAACAGAAGTAGAAGAGGGCATAGAATTTGATCTGTTCATTACCTGCGATGTCAGCGCG
>JAERMT010000515.1_pt2 | contig 10572 bp, 5 predicted proteins | sample 9267081 | NCBI WGS metagenome assembly JAERMT01 (sample SAMN17071939, study PRJNA684904) | human gut metagenome | isolation source: diarrhea sample from child under the age of five | host: Homo sapiens | place: South Africa: Mafikeng, Mafikeng Provincial Hospital | collected 2019-09
GTCCGACCTCCCACGAGGGGAGGTCGTTATGCGGGGTGTACCCATCGGCTCCCCCAGTCGGAGGGCGAAGCCCGAACGACTGGGGGGACAAGACGTCGCCCATTGATCGCCCCCTTGTGGGTCGGACTAGGAACAGCAAATACATTATTGCGAATACACGTCGTTTGTGACCTCCGCAGGAGGTCAGACGAATCATAGCCCCCAGTCGGAGGGCGAAGGCCGAACGACTGGGGGGACAAGACGTCACCCATTGATCGACCCCTTGTGGGTCGGACTAGGAACTTTTATCGGACAGCAATAATAAAAAAGAGGAGGTCGCTGTGAGTAGTCAGCAACCTCCTGCGATGATGTCGTGTCGTGTAGCAAGCCACACGGCACTAGTTGTCTTGTGTTAGTTCCGTGATTTAGTCTTGGCGGGGCAAGAGGCTCTTCTGGTCTCTATACTTGGAGGGAGAGACCTCGCAGATATTCTTGAATGAGCGAGAGAAGTTCGAGTAAGTATCGAAGCCACTCTGGTAGGCCACGTCTGTGAGGCTCATCTCCGCGTCTGCATCCATCAGCTCACACGCCTTACGTATCTTGAGCCGTAGTATATAAGCCGAGGAAGCGTAGCCAGTGAGCGCCTTCAGTTTGCGGTGTAGCTGTCTGCTACTCATACAGAGACTGTTGGCGACCTCCTCTACGTTGGTATTCTTGTTTTGGCTGATCTGCTGATTCACTAGCGTAGCCACCTTGGTCAGGAAGGTGATATCGGCCTCCTCTAGTTTATTTGTCTCGGATTCGTCCGGCTCTTGCCCCTTGATGACTATCTGGGCAAACTTCTGGCGTAGCGTCTTGCGACTATCGAGGAGCCGCTCTACCAACATACGCAGCTCGGTCGTGTTAAAGGGCTTGGTAAGATAAGCGTCCGCTCCTGCCTCTATACCCTTGATGCGCTCCTCCTCAGAGACTTTTGCCGTGACGACGATGATCGGTATATGGTTGACGATCTCATTACTACGTATCTGTCGGCATAGCTCTAGCCCATTGACGCCAGGCATCATCAGATCAGTGATGATGAGGTCAGGCACGAGCTCCACGGCTTTTCTAAAGCCTTCCTCGCCATCGGTCGCATAGGAGACACTATAGTGATCCTCAAACTGTGACCCGATGTAATGGGCTATGTCGTGATTGTCCTCGATGACGAGCAGGCGACACGACTCGTCCTGCTCACACTCACTATCCTGTAGATCGGTCTCTTGATGTGGTAGCAGAGGCGTATTCGTAGCAGCCGACAGTGTCTGCTCTGGAGCAGCTTGATCATTGATGATCGGCACGATGATGTGAAAGGTGGTACCCTCGCCCAGCTTGCTCTCGATGGAGATCTGCCCCTTAGACGCCTGTACGATCTGCTTGACCAGAGCTAGTCCTATGCCTGTACCAATGTACTTGGAGTCGCTCTCAGCTTGATAAAACGGGTCGAAGGCATGCTCTACCGTCTCTCGATCCATACCATGGCCCGTATCGGATAGATCGACGTATACCGAGTCGTCGGCACGCCATAGGGTGATGCTTATCTTGCCTTGAGGTGGGGTGAACTTAAAGGCGTTGGAGAGCAGGTTGTTGAAGACCTTATTGACATAGTCAGGCACGAAGCTCATCTCTACCTGGTCTTTCGGGCGGTAGGTCAGCTCTATGTCTCGACTAGAGGCATAGTCACGATAAGAGTCGACGATCATGGCGATATGGGCCGTGACATTGCCCCGACAAGTGCGCGGATCGCCGACAGACGACTTGATCTTGGAGATGTCTAGTAGCTGATTGATGAGTGTGAGAAGTCCCTGCCCCTGCCGCTCGATGCTCTCGGCGCGCTCTCTGATCTGCTCCGACTCCTCCTGCTGAAGCTCTTGACTCAAGCCTAGGATAAGGGTCAGAGGAGTGCGAAATTCGTGGGTGATATTGGTGAAGAAGGTCTCCCGCATCGAGGACATCTTCTTGAGCTCCTTATGGTTGCGACGCTGTATGCGCTGAATGTAGAGGTAGAAGCTAAAGAAGCCCAGCAGGAGCAGTGCGATGACCGCAAAGGTGACGTTCTCTATACGTCGCTCTGCACGCTCATGCTCGAGCGTGATCTTCGCTTTATTCATCTTCCTGTTTTGGATGTTTCGCTCTATGGTCAGGCTCGTGTTTTGCATCCGATTGATCTTGTCCATATCTAAGCTGCTCTGCTTCATCTCCGTAGCCAGCTCATAGTACGTCAGTGCTGCTTGCCAGTCACCGTGACGCTTATAGTACTTGTAGTACAGGGTGTAGATATCAGCTAGGTGCTCCTTGTCTTCTATCTTCTCCGCATTGCTCCGTGCCTGCTCGAGGTAGTAGAGCATCTGAGCATCATCTCGGGTAGCACTGTGTATGCTGGCTAGAGCTACGAGCAGATTGAGCTTGTGCCACTCATCTTTAGAGTCACGCATCAGTTGGTAGCCAGCCTCGTACTCCCTAGCAGCCTCGTCATACTGCTGCGCCTGCTCGTAGAGAGAGCCAAAGTAAGAGTGACACAGAGCGATACCTAACGTACTCCCAGCCTTCTGATTGGCCTCCATCGAGTACCTATAGTACACCCACGCCGAGTCTATCTCACCACGATGCTCGAAGATTGACCCTAGATTGGCGTAGTTGATTGCCATGCCCACCGTACTGCCCAGCCGCTGCTCCACGACGAGAGCTTTGCGCAGAGCACTATCGGCACGCTCATAGTTGCCCAGCGTTAGGTAGATATTGCCCAGGCCATTGAGAGACTTAGCCTGGTTTTTGATTGCCACAAAAGAGGTGTCCGTAGTAACCTTGCACAGACTCCACGCCTGGTAGTGATACTCCTGAGCAATGTCCAGGATGCCCATACGCCGGTAGTCCGTCCCCACATTGTTGAGTGCCTGCACCCACTCTAGCGTATCTTGTATCGCTTCTGCTTGTCTCAATCCCTCACTGTGCACGGTGAGGGCCTCGTCAAAAGCGCTCTCATTGCGTAGCGCATCACCTATCACCCTCAGGGCGACGATGCTCTCGAGGGTGTTGCCCTCACGCTCCCACTGCTTCTGTAGCGTAGCGAGTGAGTCGCGGTTGCCTATGGAGCGCACGACGCTATCCGCTGCTACACGCTCTGCTGCGGTAAAAGTCTCGGAGGCACTCTGACTACACGAGGCTAGGAGGTAGATCACCACGATGAGTGATGACAATACAGCCGAGATATCTCGACGTACCTCTAGAGAACTTATGGGGGGCATAGGTGATTTCATCTTGAACGAATCTGAAGCGATGGAGCTAGACGGTAGCTTTTTGATAACAATAAAGTTACAATCCACTCACAAAGGTAACGAATTCCCACCAGCTTGCGCATCCTGTCGCGTGCCCCCTTCCGCCAGTCGAGGAGCGACGGGGACAATCGAGGTGTAAGTAGAGCATCTTATAAAGGCTCAATGGATGTGGCTCTATTAATCTGAATCTGCGTACCTTTGCGCAGGGTGTTGGGTCTAGTCGCGTGGCGATGGGCTCACCCTAGATGGCTCCTCAGATGGAGTCGCCCCGCTTATCATTATATAATGTATGGACAGTCTGCGAGCTTTTCTCAACGAACTCTTCGTCATACCATCGGTACCTCAATCGATTATAGTCATCTCACTAGTATCTCTAGTGGGACTGCTCCTAGCACGCATACGCATAGCGCGTATCTCGCTGGGGGTGACTTTTGTCTTCTTCGTCGGTATCTTGCTCTCATATTGGGGCATCACGCTCGATAGAGGGACGCTAAACTTTGGGATGAACTTCGGGCTCATCCTCTTTATCTATGCGCTCGGTCTTCAGGTGGGACCCGCATTCTTTCCCTCGCTCAAGAAGGGGGGCATACGGGATAACCTCGACTCACTACTCATCGTGGCGGTGGACCTGGCACTTGTCGTGGGACTCTTCTTCGTCTCTGAGCTACCCATCAGTCAGTGGGTCGGCATCCTGTCGGGAGCCACGACCAATACGCCAGCACTTGCTGCGGCTCAGAGCAGTTTGCCGAGTACAGGCGCCGAGGGGCAAAGCATGCTCGCGGAGATGGCTCTGGCGTGTGCGATTACTTACCCCTTTGGTGTGGTGGGGGTCATACTGGCGCTCTACGTGCTGGCTCCCTTAGCGAAGCGACGTGCCAAGGGCCAACCCGACGAGGAGGAGCGCGCTGCTTTCTTCAGCGAGTACGAAGTGATGAATATGGGAGTGGTCGGCAAAACCATCTCGGAGGTCTCACGGGTGGCTGAGACGCCCTTCGTAATCAGTCGTGTGTGGCGGGATGGCAAGGCTTTAGCTCCGGACTCATCAACACAGCTTCAGGAAGGGGATCGCCTGCTGGTGGTTTCGGACGAGCGGGAAGTGCCCAGGCTGGAGCTATTCTTTGGTAAGAAGGTAGAGAAGGATTGGAATCGCTCCGACATTGACTGGGACAGCGTCGACAAGAGTCTCGTCTCAAGACGACTGGTCCTCACACGCAAAGAGTACAACGGCGTGCGACTCAGCGCACTGCACTTGCGCAATGACTACGGGGTCAATGTGACACGCATAGATCGTGCGGGCATAGAGCTGCTCACATCGCCCGACCTGCACCTGCAGCTCGGTGATCGTATGACCGTGGTGGGTACCAAGGAGGCTACGGACGCGGTTGCTGCTAAGATTGGCAACGAAATCAAGGACCTGGACACGCCCAATCTGCTGGGGCTTTTCATCGGTCTCTTCATCAGCGTCTTCGTTGGCATGATTCCTTTCTACATCCCTGGTGTGAGTTCGCCTATTCGGCTCGGCTTGGCAGGGGGCGGTATCATCATCGGTATTCTGATGGGTGCCTTCGGTCCACGTATGCATGTGACTACTTATATTACTAACAGCGCCAGTCTCCTAGTTCGCCAGCTGGGACTGATTCTCTACCTTGGCTGTCTGGGACTTTCGTCAGGAGCAGGTTTCTTTGACATCCTCTTCAGCACACAAGGCTTAGTATGGCTCGGCTATGGAGCTCTGCTTACAGTGCTCCCGCTACTGCTGGTCGGCTGGTATATGCTACGTCGCAAGCGGGGAGACTACGCCACTATGTGTGGCGTCATGTGCGGAAGCATGGCAAACCCGATGGCTCTGGAGGTGATTGGTGACCGTCTGAAGGGAAGCAAGCATACGGTTGCCTATGCCACGGTTTACCCGCTCGGTATGTTCGTCCGTATCATCACCGCACAGCTCCTCATCTTACTCTTCGTATAGCTTATGACAGACACAATAGATACCACCGAAGCTCTCTCCCCAGATCGCCATCGTGGCGAGACAGGTGTGCTACGTACGGAGCACTTGGTCAAGCGTTATCGCAGCCGTACCGTCGTCAATGATGTCTCCATCGAGCTACGTCAAGGGGAGATTGTTGGGCTGCTTGGCCCTAATGGTGCGGGGAAAACTACAACCTTCTACATGACGGTGGGGCTGGTCGTGCCGAATGGTGGTAAGATATACCTCAATGAGCAGGACATTACGAAGCTCCCAGTCTATCAGCGCGCTCGTCTCGGAATTGGATATCTGGCGCAGGAGGCATCGGTCTTTCGGAAGCTCTCGGTAGAGGACAACATAAAGGCGGTCCTAGAGATGACACCGCTCACACCAGACCAGCAGCGCGAGCGTCTGGAGACTCTGATAGATGAGTTCGGACTTCACAAGGTACGCACCAACCAAGGCAACAGGCTCTCGGGAGGAGAGCGCCGACGAGTTGAGATCGCTCGCTGTCTAGCCATTGACCCGAAATTTATCATGCTTGACGAGCCCTTTGCGGGTGTCGACCCAATTGCGGTGCAAGACATCCAGTCCATCGTGGCTAAGCTCAAGCAGCGCAACATCGGTATCCTAATCACCGACCATAACGTCAATGAGACGCTCAGTATCACGGATCGTGCCTACCTACTCTTCGAGGGCAAGGTGCTCTTTCAGGGTACGGCCGAGCAGCTCGCCGAGAACGCTCTCGTGCGTGAGAAGTACCTCGGGCGCGACTTCGTCTTGCGTCGCAAGAGCTTCGCAGACCTCTGACATCTTACGCCGAGGAGTGCCTGCCGTGCCGTCGGTAAGGTTCTATTAATATAGAAATAGTTATCTTTGCGGGTAGCAACAAGGTCGACTAGCTTCTATCTGATGGAAGAGAGTCCTCGTTGTTGCCCCTTTGCGTAATCAATTCACACAACACACACATATATATTATGGCAAATACAAGAGAACGGCTCTTTGGGGACTTTCCCCCCGTAAGCAAAGAGCAGTGGCTGGAGAAAGTCACCGTCGATCTCAAGGGTGCCTCCTTTGACAAGCGACTCGTCTGGCGCACGCCCGAGGGGTTTAGTTTGCAACCGATGTACAGACGCGAGGACATTGCTCAGTATGTCTCACGCCTAGCACTCCCTGGCGAGTACCCCTACGTACGATCGACCAAGCTAGACAACGAGTGGCTCGTACGCCAAGAGATTAAAGTAACAAACCCCGCCGAGGCAAACGCAAAGGCTCTCGACATACTCAACAAGGGCGTCACTTCCCTCGGGTTCAATATCTCTAAGACGATCCTCTCTGCCGAGACCCTTGAGACCCTTCTGAAGGGGATAGATCTGACGGCTGTAGAGCTCAACCTTTCGACCTGCATCTCTCGTACGGTCGAGCTGGCAGAGCTATTTGTCGCCTATGTGCAGAAGCTCCAGGTCGACGGTGCAGCAGTACGAGGAGCTATCGAGTACAACCCCTTCAAGCGTGAGCTGATGAAGGGAGTCATCGATGACAAGCGCTACGACACGCTAGAGCAGCTCTATAATATTGCTAAGCCTATCCCACAGATGCGCCTCTACATAGTAGACGCTTCGATGCTGAGCAACGCTGGTGCTGGCATCGTCAAGGAGCTAGCCTACGCACTCGCGTGGGGCGCCGAAATTCTCGACCAAATGGTGGCTCGTGGTCACAAGGTCGAGGAGATAGCACAGCGGATTAAGTTCCACTTCGGCATTAGCTCGAGCTACTTTATGGAGATGGCCAAGTTCCGTGCAGCTCGCTGGCTATGGGCCGAGATTATCGGAGCGCACGGTGACCAGTACAAGGGCGATGCTGCGAAGATTTGCCAGCACGCTACCACTTCACAGTGGAATATGACCGTCTACGACGCTTATGTCAACCTACTCCGCTCGCAGACCGAGACGATGTCTGCAGCACTGGGCGGTGTCGACTCAATCACGGTCCTTCCATTCAACATCGCTTACGAGGAGAGCACCGACTTCTCCGAGCGTATCGCACGCAATCAGCAGCTCCTCCTGAGCGAGGAGAGTCACTTCGACAAGGTGGTCGACCCCGCTGCTGGCTCTTACTACATAGAGACGCTGACCAATGTGATCGCCGAGCAAGCTTGGCAACTCTTTGGCGAGATTAGTGCTAGCGAGGGTGGCTTCGAAAGCTTTGTCACCACGGGTGCACTACAGCGTGACCTCCAGGAGACCAATACGCAGCGTCACGAAGCGGTCGCTAAGCGCAAGGAGACCCTGCTGGGTACCAACGAATTTCCAAACTTTACGGAGACGGCTCACGAGAAGCTCGCGACGCCCGCTGTCCTCACGACGGGGTGTGGCTGCACAGCTGGAGAGAAGCAGGAGGGGCTACAGCCGCTCAACTTCGACCGTGGTGCCAATCAGTTTGAGGAGCTACGCTTGACGACAGAGCGCAGTAAGCAGCCAGTCGTCTTCATGCTGACGATCGGCAATCTAGCCATGAGACTAGCTCGCTCACAGTTCTCGGGCAACTTCTTCGGTTGCGCCGGCTACAAGCTCATCGACAACCTAGGCTTTGAGACCGTCCAGGAGGGTATCGACGCAGCTGTCGCTGCTAAGGCAGACATCGTGGTGCTCTGCTCTAGCGATGATGAGTATGAGACTTACGCTCCAGAGGCGTTCCGACTACTCGACGGCAGGGCGCAGTTTGTCGTAGCGGGCAATCCCGCCTGCACCGAGCAGCTACAGGCTCTCGGCATCGAGCACTTCATCCATGTCCGTAGCAACGTCTTGGAGACCTTGCAGCACTTCAACGAAATCTTCGGACTAGCGTAGTAACCCTCTAAGCAACACACACAAATGACAAAGCCACTATACAAAGAGATTGACCTCCGTCAAGCTCAGTTTGGACGCTCCGACGCCACTAAGTGGGGCCAGGAGCATGCGCTCGAGGCGAACTGGACTACGCCCGAGCAGATTAAGGTCAAGCCAGTCTACACGGCTGACGACCTAGAGGGTCTAGAGCACCTCGACTACGTGTCAGGTCTTCCCCCCTTCCTACGTGGTCCGTACAGTCTGATGTACCCGTTCCGCCCGTGGACCATACGTCAGTACGCAGGCTTCTCGACCGCTGAGGAGAGCAACGCCTTCTACCGTCGTAACCTAGCGAGTGGTCAGAAGGGACTATCAGTCGCCTTCGACCTCCCGACACACCGTGGCTACGATGCGGACCATCCACGAGTCGTGGGCGATGTGGGCAAGGCTGGTGTCTCCATCTGCTCGCTAGAGGATATGAAGGTACTCTTCGACGGTATCCCACTAGCCAAGATGTCCGTCTCCATGACGATGAACGGTGCTGTCCTTCCCGTCCTTGCCTTTTACATCAATGCTGGACTAGAGCAGGGCGCTAAGCTCGAGGAGATGGCTGGTACCATCCAGAACGATATCCTCAAGGAGTTCATGGTGCGCAACACCTACATCTATCCGCCTGAATTCTCGATGAAGATCATCGCCGACATCTTTGAGTACACCTCGCAGAAGATGCCTAAGTTCAACTCTATCTCCATCTCTGGCTATCACATGCAGGAGGCTGGAGCGACGGCGGATATTGAGATTGCTTTCACCATCGCCGACGGTATCGAGTACCTCCGCGCTGGTATCAATGCGGGCATCCCGGTGGACAAGTTTGCGCCACGTCTCTCCTTCTTCTGGGGTATCGGTGTCAACCACTTTATGGAGATTGCCAAGATGCGTGCCGCACGTATGCTCTGGGCTAAGGTGGTCAAGAGCTTCGGTGCTGAGAATCCTAAGTCACTCATGCTCCGTACGCACTGCCAGACCTCTGGATGGTCGCTCACCGAGCAAGACCCTTACAACAACGTCGGGCGCACCTGTATCGAAGCTATGGCCGCAGCTCTCGGACACACGCAGTCGCTACATACCAACGCGCTTGATGAGGCGATTGCCTTGCCGACCGACTTCTCCGCGCGTATCGCTCGTAACACGCAGATATACATTCAGAAGGAGACACAAGTCTGTCGCTCCATCGACCCGTGGGGTGGCTCCTATTATATAGAGTCGCTCACCGATGAGATAGCTCATAGAGCCTGGGGGCACATCCAGGAGGTCGAGAAGATTGGAGGTATGGCCAAGGCTATCGAGACTGGTCTCCCCAAGATGCGTATCGAGGAGGCTGCAGCACGTACGCAGGCTCGTATCGACTCCAACCAGCAGGTCATCATTGGTATCAATAAGTACCGCCTAGAGCACGAAGATCCGATCGAAATCCTTGAAATCGACAATACCTCCGTACGTCAGAGCCAGGTAGCTCGTCTAGAGGACCTACGCGCTCATCGTGACGAGCAGGCTGTACAGGCTGCTCTCAAGGAGATAACCGAGTGTGTACGCACCAAGCAGGGCAACCTCCTCGAGCTAGCTGTCAAGGCAGCCGGGCTACGTGCCTCGCTAGGTGAAATATCCGATGCCTGTGAGGCAGTCGTCGGACGATATAGTGCAGTAATTAGAACGATCAGTGGCGTGTATTCAAAAGAGTCAGGACATGACAAGCAGCTGGAGTATGCCAAGCAGCTTGCCGAGGAATTTGCACAGCGTGAGGGGCGTCAGCCTCGTATTATGGTTGCTAAGATGGGACAAGACGGTCACGACCGTGGTGCCAAGGTTGTAGCCACAGGCTACGCCGATTGCGGATTTGACGTCGATATGGGACCACTCTTCCAGACTCCTGAGGAGAGTGCTCGTCAGGCTGTTGAGAACGATGTCAACATCCTTGGCGTCAGCTCACTGGCAGCAGGGCACAAGACGCTCATCCCGCAGGTCATCGAGGAGCTACGCAAGCTCGGACGTCCCGACATCATCGTCACCGCCGGCGGTGTCATCCCAGCTCAGGACTACGACTTCCTCTACAAGGCTGGCGTAGCAGCTATCTTCGGACCAGGTACGCCTGTCGCCTACTCAGCTGCTAAGTGTCTCGAGATACTCCTCGGCAAGGAGTAGCCCTCGAAGAGGTTTGCAGTGAGGTCGCCTAGCAGCCTCCCTGTGTAAGATAAGGACAAGGTCACGAGAGCCTGTGAGCTCCCGTGACCTTTTTTCATACCTCCTGAAGAGGGTAAAAGTTTCCTCAGCAAAGTCAGGACAATCTTGCTCGCAAGATTGTGAGACTGTTGCAAAAGTCAACAGTCTCGTAATGTGTCACCCCTGCCCGCTAATCTCTAACTTTTAACCTCTAATCTCTAATTACCCTCCTTTCTCGAATATCCACGTGGGGAATCTCAAATCTCCACGT
>JAERMT010001399.1_pt1 | contig 10558 bp, 9 predicted proteins | sample 9267081 | NCBI WGS metagenome assembly JAERMT01 (sample SAMN17071939, study PRJNA684904) | human gut metagenome | isolation source: diarrhea sample from child under the age of five | host: Homo sapiens | place: South Africa: Mafikeng, Mafikeng Provincial Hospital | collected 2019-09
GGTGTGCGGTGCATGGTCGGTTGCCACCATGTCGATGGTGCCGTCCGCCAGAGCCGCAATCAGCGCCTGACGGTCAGCCTCCTTGCGGAGCGGCGGATTCATGCGCGCATAAGTGCCGTGTGCCGGCACATCATCCTCGGTCAGCGACAGATGATGCGGCGTAACCTCGGCGTAAATCTTCGCGCCCATCGCCTTGCCCGCTCGAATGAGCGCGACCGACTGCGCGGACGAAACGTGCTGGAACAGCACGCGCGCACCGGTATCGAGCGCCAGCGCAATGTCACGGCCGATCATTGCAGATTCCGCGCTCGCCATTGCGCCCGGTACGCCGAAATGCTTGGCGGCCTCCGAGCCGTAGTTGACACCCGGAGACGGCACGAGTGACGGCTCCTCCTCGTGAAACGAGAGCAGCGTGCCGCGCTTGGCGGCTTCCGCCATGGCGGTGCGGCACAGCGCCGCACTCGTCAGGTTGATGCCGTCGTCGGTCAGGCACGGCGCACCCGCTTCGAGCAGTGCGTCAAAGTCGGTCAGCTCCTGCCCTTTCAGGCCCTTGGTGACCGAGCCTGCCTGCAAAACCTGCACCGGACAGTCCTTCGCCTTGTCGGTAACGTAGCGGATGATCTCGGGTGTGTCACAGGTCGGCACGGTGTTCGCCATGCAGATTACCGTGGCGTAGCCGCCCGCGGCTGCCGCCGCCGCACCGGTCAACACATCCTCTTTCTGGGTCTGACCCGGATCGCGGAAGTGCACATGGCCGTCCACAAAGCCGGGAGATACCGTCAGCCCGCTCGCGTCATACACCGTGCAGCCCGCGGGCGCGTCGATGTGCTCAGCCACCTGCGCGATAACGCCGTCGTCACCGATCAGCACATCACACAACGCATCCATCTGCGTATACGGGTCGAGAACCCGTCCGTTTTGAATCAACAGCATGGTAAAACCTCCGTTTTATCTCGTTTAATCGCGGTAGAACGCACCAAAGCCCTTGTATGCCATATACAGATCCAGCTTGGCAATGCACTCGAACGGTGCGTGCATGGAGAGCACCGGAACGCCTGCGTCTACGGTGTCAATGTTGCGGTTTGCGAGGTACATGGCAACCGTGCCGCCGCCGCCCTGGTCAACCTTGCCAAGCTGACCGGTCTGCCAGATAACACCCGCCTTGTCGAAAATGCAGCGGATGCGCGCCATCAGCTCAGCGGTTGCATCCGAGGTGCCGGACTTGCCGCGTGCGCCCGTGTACTTGACGAGTGCAAAGCCGCAGTTTGCGCGCGCATCGTTGCGCTTCTCGGAGACCTCCGGATAGTTCGGGTCAAAGGCGTTGCAGACATCGGCAGACAGGCAGACCGAGTTCTCGAAGCACTCGTCGAGCAGCACATCCTGCGCACGGCAGAGGTCAGCCATAAAGGTGTCGAACGTGCGGGACTGCATGCCGGTCACGCCGTCCGAGCCGATTTCCTCCTTGTCCACCAGCAGGCAGACGCCGGTATGTGCCGGAGTCTCGGTCAGGTCGAACAGAGAGGTTGCTGCCGGATAGGAGCAAACGCGGTCGTCGTGGCCGTACGCGCCGACAAACGAGCGGTCAAAACCGATATCGCAGGCATTGAACGCCGGAACGCAGCACAGCTCTGCAGACAGGAAATCCGCTTCGGTCATGCCGTACTCGCGGTTAAGGTGCTCCATAATGGCGAGTTTGATCTTCTCGCTGCACTTTTCGTCCACGGTTTCGCTCGGAACCGAGCCAATGAGGATGTTCAGACTCTCGCCCTTGATCACCTCGGTCGCCTTGCGCGTCATCTGCTCGGTGGCAAGGTGCGGCAGCAGGTCGGTGATAACGAACTTCGGGTCGGTCGGCTTGTCGCCTACGCGCACCTGTACGCGCTTGACCTCGCCGTTCTCGCAGACGCAGACAACGCCGCGCAGCTCGAGCGGAATTGCGGTCCACTGATACTTCTTGATGCCGCCGTAGTAGTGGGTCTTGAAGAACGCCATGCCGTTGTCCTCATACAGAGGCACGGTGCGGATGTCAACGCGCGGTGCATCGAGGTGAGCAGCAGTCAGACGCACGCCCTCGGCCAGACTCTGATTGCCGATAACAGCCAGCATAATGCCCTTGTGGCGGTTGATGCGGTAAATCTTGTCACCCGGACGAAGCGTGTCATCGCGCGTCCAGGCACGGAAGCCCTTGCTCTCAGCCATGCGGGCGATTTCCAGCACGGCGTCACGCTCGGTTTTGCTCTCGTCAAGGAATTTTTTGTAACCCTCGGCGTAGGTCTGAATGCCCTGCTTGTCCTCGTCGGTCAAACGGTCAAAGCCGGTCTTTTTGTCGTAAAAAAGCTGTTCGGAAGTCATGTTGCATTCTCCTTTTTTAATCCGAATCACTTAATGAGTTGACTGTATAAAGCATCGGTGTCCCGATAGAGTGCATCGAGATCGCCGTTGTTTTCGATGATAAAATCGCATTTTTCGCGGTAAAACGCGTCGTTCGGCTGCGCGTCAATGCGGGCGCGTGCGGCTTCATCGGACAGACCGTCCCGCTCGATGATACGGGCAACGCGCGTGTCGTGCGGCGCGAGCACAGCGACGATTTTGTCGCAGAAGTCGTCCGCACCGGCTTCAAACAGAGTCGGTGCATCGTACAGCACGACCGGGCACTCGCTCTGTGCGTGAATCGCGTCGAGAGACGCCCTGCGGATATACGGAGTGGTGATTTCGTTGAGCGTTTGCAGCTTTGCGGGGTCGGAAAACACGATTTTCGCAAGTTTCGGACGGTCAAGCGCACCGTTTGCATCAGTCACGATGCCAAAGGCGGCGTCGAGTGCGGACAGCATTTCGCGGTTCTCCGCGCAGAGCGTGCGGTAGACGGCATCCGCGTCCACCCAGCCTGCACCGAGAGCGCGCATACGCGCGGCAACCGTGCCTTTGCCGGTGCCGCTGCCGCCGGTCAAGCCGATGATTTTCATTAGTTTCACTTCCTGAATGGGATTCTATGCGTAGAATTGAATCGGTTATTATTGTTAGCTTGCAATAGGGTTTTCTGCGTCCGCAGAAGCAGGAATAGGAGCCAACCTTTGGCTAGGAGGTCCAAAAGGATAGACACCAAGGTTTCTATCCTCTTGGGACTCCAGTTTCCTTTATTTGTTGGTCTGGCGCAGACCAGAGACCGGCGACCGCTTCGAAATAAGGGTACGGCAGTCGGGTTACCTCAGCATGTCTTTCTCCGCCTATTCGCAGTTCACAGATAGCATACTGCTACACAGGCGGTTAAATCTCCGCAGGCGCAACATAACCGTGTTGCGCAACTCGTTTGTCTGGATATTACAGGCAGCACCTGCGAATTTATCTGTTTGATACCATTTATCCTCGCAGGTGCCTTCCGTTGCAACGTGCCAAAGACTTGTGCGGCACTGTCATGCCGCACTCTGCGCGGCGTCGCCCGCATGTGTAGCAGAACGCTATCTGACACTGCGAATAAGTCTCGACATGGGAGCACACTGTGCTCCCCTACGGTAGAAAAAATCCTCTGCCGTTCCCTCATAGTCTCAGCTCTGCAAATTTCGCCGTGCCCTCTCAGGGAAAAGGGGTGATTCACAAGAGGGTGGAAAACCGTAGGTTGTCTACCCTCTTGTGCGCCCGCGCGGCGTCAGCGCAATTTCCGCGGCGAAACCGCCGCCGTTCCCTTCGCTTCGCAAGCGAAACTTCCTCCGGTCTGCACCGGAAAATCAAATCTCGATTACCGAAAACCCCGCCGCTTTCTTAATCCGGTTCGCCACTGCAAGACCGAGGCCTTCATCCGACGGACACTGCGCCCAGATTTGCGTTACCTCGGTATCATCGAACGCTCGCAGACGGTCGAACACCTCGCGTGCCTGTGCACCGAGGTCGTCCTGTGAACCGAAGCACTCGACCACGCAAGTGGGGAACATTTCCCGATATTCGTCAAAGCACAATACGCCAGTGGAATTTCCGATATGTTCCGCAATGTACTTTGCCGTGTCCTGCGGATCGCCGCGCACGACCGTTACGGGCGCCTTCGGCGCGTAATGCCGGTATTTCATGCCGGGCGCCGACACCTTCACGTCATCCCCGATCTTCTCGTACAGCGCGCGGTCAACATCCACCTCGCCGAGCACCGAGCGAAGCTGCTCGAGCGTGATGCCGCCCGGACGCAGCAGACGCGGACGCTCGAGCGCGAGTGTGATTACCGTGCTCTCCACGCCGACGCCGCACGCGCCGCCGTCCAATACAGCCGCAATCTTGCCGTCCATATCATGCATGACGTGCGCCGCCGTGGTTGTGGACGGTCTGCCGGACGTATTCGCGGACGGAGCCGCCAGCGGTACGCCGCTCTCCCGAATCAGCGCACGCGCCATCGGGTGCGACGGCAGGCGGATGCCCACTGTGTCCAGTCCGCACGAAACCTCGTCCGGAATGCAACCGCCTTTGGGCACGATCATGGTCAGCGGACCCGGCCAGAACGCGTCTGCAAGCTGCTTTGCCTGCGGCGGAACCGCCGGACACAGGTCGTAAATCTGCTCGAAATCCGCGATGTGGACGATCAGCGGGTTATCCTGCGGACGGCCTTTCGCGAGGAAAATTTTCTTTACCGCCTCGCCGTTCAGCGCATTCGCCGCAAGACCGTACACGGTTTCGGTCGGCATGCCGACGACCTCGCCCGCTCGAATGAGTTCTGCGGCGGTTTTTACCGCGTTTTCGTCGGTTTCCGGTGTCAAAAGAGTTGTTTTCATCAGTTTACACTTCCATTTATGGTATCAATGGTCTTTTTCTTCCACTTTGGTAACGATGCCGTTTTCCAGTGTCAGGTCGAGCGTTACCTCATCAAACGGCTGTGCAATGAGGTACGAAAGGCAGGTATCGGTGTCCGCATAGTCCGGCGTACCGAGCAGCTCACGCACCTCGTCCGCGCTCATACCGACAAGTTCGGTGCTGTTTTGCAGGTCGCTGTCCATGAAATGCCGCTGTGCCGGTGCGGTTTTCGCCCAGTTTTCCGCAGAAAACGTCTTTGGCACGCCGATACCGAGGTCAAAATAACGGTTTGCGTTCCAGATGCCGTTTCCCACAAGCAGCATCGCCAGCACGCACGAAATACACCAGTGGGCTTTCTTCGTCCTGCCCCGAAACAGCTGCACGCTCGCCGCAAGAAATACGGCGATGCCCAGAACAAGTAAAATTACACCACTTCTTAACATGAAAATCCTCCTTTTATTATAAGGGTCTATGACCCTTGTTTCCCACCAAAGAGAGGTTTATCGGACATTCACCATGCTATACTCCAATTATAAAAGAAAGGAGTGCTTCGCATGGCAAAGAACAAGAACATTTTCGTCACGATCACCGGTTTTCAGCACTATTACGGACGTGAGCCGTTCCAGATCGGCAATCTCATCCGCTGTGCCAAGGAGCCGAGCAATCCGTACGACAGCGATGCCATCCGCGCGTTTCTGCCGTACATCGGCAAGGTCGGCTACATTGCCAACAGCCCGCAGACCAAGGCCGGCGGCACGGAAAGCGCATCGCGCATTTACGAGCGCGTGCCCAAGCGGTTTTACGTCCGCGTGCTGTTCACCACCTGCACGAAAATTATATGCCGCGTAGAGTTCGGCGATATGTCCGATCTGAATGCTGAGTTGGAGAGCCAGACCGAGGACAAGTGGGACGATTGGGACGATGAGGATGACGAAATCCAGTTCTAAGGCAATACCGCATAATTGAACAAGAGTGATTTGCGAGTAAATTTTGCGTACTGACGAGGCACAGTTTTGCGGTAATACTTGATGTATTACCGTGAAACTGCAACAAAGTCAGGACACAAAATTTCCGCAAAGCACCGCAGCTTTAATTGTGCGGTGTTGCCCCAAGGCTACATTTCGCTCTGCTCCTTCAGCTTTTCCGCTGTGTCAGCCGCGATGAGCGCGTCTAAAATCTCGTCCATTTCGCCGTTCAGGAACTGATCCAGCTTGTAGATGGTCAGCTTGATGCGGTGATCGGACACGCGATTCTCCGGGAAATTGTAGGTGCGGATGCGCTCCGAGCGGTCACCGGTGCCGACCTGGCTTTTTCGGTCGGCGGCGATGGCCGCACGCTGCTTTTCCACCTCGGCCTCGTACAGCCGCGAACGCAGTACGGACAGCGCTTTCTCCTTGTTCTTGTGCTGGCTGCGCTCGTCCTGACACTCGACGACCGTGTTGGTCGGGATATGCGTCACGCGGATGGCGGACGAGGTCTTGTTAATGTGCTGACCGCCCGCACCGGATGCGCGGAACGTGTCGATGCGTAAATCCTTCGGGTCGATGTAGAAGTCGAGTTCCTCCGCTTCGGGAAGGACAGCCACAGTGGTTGTCGAGGTGTGAACGCGGCCCTGACTTTCGGTCTCAGGCACACGCTGCACGCGGTGTACGCCGCTCTCGAATTTGAGCCGCGAGTACACCTTATCGCCTGCCACGCGGAACACGATTTCCTTGTAGCCGCCCAGCTCGGTCTCGGATTTGTTCATGACCTCGGTCTGCCAGCCGCGCTTGTCGGCGTACATCGTATACATGCGGTAGAGGTCAGCGGCAAACAGCGCGCTTTCCTCGCCGCCTGCACCGCCGCGAATCTCAACGTAGATATTCTTCTCGTCGTTCGGGTCCTTGGGCAGCAGCAGGATTTTCAGTTCGTCCTCCATACGGGCAATGTCGCTTTTCGCCTGCTGCAGCTCCTCCTGCGCCAGCTCCTTCATGTCCGGGTCGGACAGCATTTCGGTCGCGTCCGCGAGCGTGCGCTGTGCCCGCTCGTATTCGCGGAACGCGGTAACGATCGGCTCGAGTTCGTTGCGCTCACGCAGCAGCTTGGCCGCCCGGTCGGGGTCGTCGTATAAATCCGGCGCGGAAAGCCGCATTTCCAGCTCGTCCAGCCGCGCCGCTAAGACTTTCAGTTTTTCAAACATATTCTATCTCCAAATCGTGTGAAGCACGGAAAATTCATCAAAATTGCGTTTACCAGCGTCCGGTGAATATCAAGCCCATGATGGAGCAGTATTCGCGGCACCTTACCGCCATCCACTGCCCCGGATACGGCGTTTTCGCGGGAACGCCTGCGTCGCCCAGACCGGCATGCGCCAGCAGGCGGCGTGCGCGGGCAAGATGATAATCATTTGTAATTACGGCAACAGCTGCACCCTCGGGCAGCAGCTTTTTTGCGTTGGCGATATTCTGGATGGTCGTGCTCGACTTGTCCTCCAGGATCAGCCGTTCTGCGTCTGCGCCGTGCGCGATCATGTAATCCTGCATGGCTGCGGCCTCGGTGCACGGCTCATCGCCGCCCTGACCGCCGCACAGGATGGCCTGACTGCCCGGATTGACGTTCAGCACTGCAATTGCTGTATCGCATCGTGCCGCCAGAGCCGCCGACGGCTGTCCGTTCGGATTGACGAGCGCACCCAGCACCAGATAGCAATCCGCCTGCGGCGCAGCTGACGGGTCATCCTCGTCGAATGCTATGCCGATCACAAACACCTGCACCGCCGCAAACGACAGCACGAACAATGCAAACAGTACGCGTCCCACGCGCGACAAAATGCGGCACGCCTTATGCTTTTCGCGTCCGCAAAGCATCAGCCATTCCCCCATACAGCCGATGGCGAGCGCCAGCAGGAAAATACCGCCGAACCGCGACGGCTTCCAGAACAGCTGCGGCACGCCAATGACAGCAAACAGCACCGCAAGCCCTATCCATACCCTTTTTTCTTTCATTGCAGTTCCTCCAGCTCGGCCGCAACGGCTTCCCATTCGTCCATTTTTGCGGCGAGTTTTTCGTCACAGGCTTCTTTTTCGGTCATCAGCTCGAGCAGCTTGCCGGAATCCGATGCCGCGTCCACCATCTGCTGTTCGAAGTCGGACGACTGGGCTTCCAGCTGCGATATTTCGCGCTCAAGCGTGTTCAGCAGCTTCTGCAGATTCTTGGTGCCGCCGGTGCGCTTTGGCTTCTCAGGCGGCTTGGGCACATCGTCCAGCGTCGGCACAGCGGCCTTTTTCTTCTTGGGCGCCGGTGCAGGAGCCGCTTCCGGCAGTGAGCCACCGCCCTTGGCTCGCCAGTCAAGGAACGCGCTGTACGAGCCGATAAAATCGGTCAGGTGACCGTTTTCGAGATACAGCACGCGGGTTGCAAAGCGCTCGACGAAGTAACGGTCATGCGAAACAAACAGCAGCGTGCCGTCGAATGCCTCAACCGCCTCCTCAATCCACTCACGGGATGCAAGATCAAGGTGGTTGGTCGGCTCGTCGAGGATGAGCAGATTGAGCGGATCGTACATCAGTTCACACAGGCGCAAACGGCTTTTCTCACCGCCGGACAGCATATCCACGGTTTTCAGCTGGGTTTCACCGGTAAACTGGAACGAACCGAGCCGGTTTCGCGCCACCTGCATGGACACGTTCTTGTCGTAGATGAGCGTATCGATGAGATTGCGGTGCGGATTGGCAAAATACACCTGCTGCGGCAGGTATGCCGGCTTGAGTCCAACGCCCTTGCGGATGACGCCGCCATCCGGCACTTCCTCGCCGAGCAGGATTTTCAGCATAGTGGTCTTTCCGGCGCCGTTTGCGCCAAGCAGCGCGACACGCTCGCGGTTGCGGATGTTGAACGATACGTTATGCAATATTTCTCGTCCGTCATAACTCTTTGTAATATCACGAACCTTGAGCACTTCCTCAGTCTCGTAGTTCGGGTCACCAAACGTGACGGTCATCTTTTTGTCGGTCTTGGGCCGGTCAGTGACCTTCATACGCGCAATGCGCTTCTCGATGGACGCGGCACGCTTTGCCAGATGCTCGGTGCCGTGCTCGTGCATGGAACGCGCAGTCGCCTCCAGACGCTTTTTCTCCGCCATCTCGTGCTCGTGGTGCTTGAGCTGCTCCTCACGGCGACGCTCACGCTCGACCGCATAGTACGAGTAATTGCCGTTGTAGAAATCGCAGGTGCAATCGTGGATTTCAATCACGCGGTCGCAGCACTGGTCGATAAACCAGCGGTCATGCGAGATAATGAGCACGGTGCCGCGGTAATTCTCCAAATAATTGCCCAACCAGTCCACAGCGTCCATGTCGAGGTGGTTCGTCGGCTCGTCGAGCAGCAGCACGTCGGTCTGCTCAAGAATGATGCGGGCGAGGTTAATGCGCGTTTTTTCGCCGCCGGAGAGCAGGTCAAACTTCTGCGAGCGCATTTCCTGCGCGATTTCAAGACCGTTGCACACGCGGTTGATCTCGTAATCGCGGTTGTAGCCGCCGAGGATTTCCAGCCGCGTTTCCAGCTGTGCGTAACGCTTGAGCAGCGATGCATCATCCGGCTTGCGCGTCATTTCATCGGTCAGCGCGTCCATTGCTGCCGCAACTTCGTCAGACTCCTTGAACGCCAGACGGAGAATATCCTCCACGGTCGATTCCGGCGGAAAATCCGGCATCTGATCAATGACACCTGCGGTTCGTCCCTGTCCGAACGCAACGTGTCCGCCGTCATACGACAGTCTGCCGGTCAAAATATTGAGTAAAGTGGTCTTTCCGGCGCCGTTTGCGCCTAAAATAGCAACCTTTTCGCCCGGCTGAATGTCAAAGGAAATGTCCTTCAGGATCAGGCGATCGCCATAATATTTGGTCAGGTTTTGTACGGTAATATCTGCCACGGAGAGAACTCCTTTCAATGCACTTTTATTCAGTTTATATTATAGCACAATGTGCCCCGTAATAGGAGAGAAAACCTGCATAATTTGCAGATTTTTGCGCGGTTTTCTCTGCCCGAAAACGCAAAAAAGCTGTCTCAAAAGACAGCTTTTTATGGAAATTCAGAGCAGCAGCGGCAGCAGTTCCTCCGCGCGGTCGACTACATGCTTCGCGCCTGCGTCCTCCAGCTCCTCTCGGCCGCCAAAGCCGAACGTCACGCCGATGCAGTCAATACCGCATTGCTTCGCACCTTCCACATCGTGCAGGCGGTCACCGACCAGTACAGCCTGTGACAGATCCTGCACCTGCAAACGGTCGAGCGCCTGCTGTGTGACCTGCGCCTTTGTGCCGATCGTGCCATCCAGCGTTGCACCGGAAACCACGGTGAAATACTGCGCAATATCAAAGTATTTGACGATTTTATCAATGAAAAACGCCGGTTTGGACGATGCGGTAGACAGAGTCTTTCCGGCGTCCGTCAGGGTCTTCAGCAACTCCGGAATTCCGTTGTAGAGCATGTTCTCCTTCCAACCGATCACGCCGAATCGCTCACGGTAGAACTCGATTGCCTGCTTTGCCTCGGCGTCATCGAAGCCATAGCTGCGGCGGAATTCGTCGTACAGTGGCGGACCGATAAAGCGCTCCAGCGGCTTGAGCTCCGGCTCGTGGATGCCCATTTTATCCAGCGCATACTGCACCGATTTGGTGATGCCCTCGCGGGAATCGGTGAGCGTACCGTCTAAATCAAATAAAATATACTGATACATCGGCGTTTTCCTCTCAGTAGTATAGAAAAAGCAGCAACTTTCGTTGCTGCTTAGATGTAGGCGTTGAGTTATCTTCCC